>JAAIGF010085433.1_pt1 | contig 63821 bp, 57 predicted proteins | sample 6487441 | NCBI WGS metagenome assembly JAAIGF01 (sample SAMN13974129, study PRJNA590717) | phyllosphere metagenome | biome: pepper field; feature: multiple bacterial spot infested pepper fields; material: pepper leaves; isolation source: leaves from pepper fields | host: Capsicum annuum ...
GAGCAAACCCGAGAAAGCAGGTGTCTAACCCAGATGGAAATCGTAAAAATTGCGCCACGTGGATACTGTTATGGTGTCGTTGACGCTATGGTTATTGCACAACAGGCTGCGCAGAATCCTGATCTGCCGCGTCCGATTTATATACTTGGCATGATTGTTCATAACAGTCATGTGACTCAAGCTTTTGAAGATCAAGGCATTGTAACGCTCGATGGTCCGAATCGACTCGATATACTGGATCAAGTAGAGAGCGGTACGATTATTTTTACAGCTCACGGGGTATCGCCGGAAGTGCGTAGAATCGCTCGTGAAAAAGGACTGACTACGGTCGATGCGACCTGTCCTGATGTTACGCGTACCCATGATTTGATTCGGGATAAGACGGCTGAAGGCTACGAGATTATTTATATCGGTAAACGAAATCACCCGGAGCCAGAAGGTGCCATTGGTGTCGCACCGGAACATGTTCATCTGATTGAAAAGGAAGAAGAAATCGCTGATCTGAATGTGAATGGTGAGCGTATTCTGATTACCAACCAGACAACAATGAGCCAGTGGGATATTCGTCATATTATGAATAAGCTTCTGGAAAAATTCCCTGGTGCTGAGGTGCATAACGAAATCTGCCTCGCTACACAGGTGCGCCAGGAGGCAGTTGCAGAGCAGGCTGGACAAGCGGAGCTTGTGATCGTTGTCGGCGATCCGCGCAGTAATAACTCGAATCGACTGGCGCAGGTGTCGGAGCAGATTGCCGGTGTGACAGCTTATCGGATCTCGGATATCACAGAGCTAGATCGGGAGTGGCTCAAAGGCAAGTCCAGAGTGGCTGTGACGGCTGGAGCTTCCACACCGACACCGATTACGAAAGAAGTGATCGGGTATCTGGAGCAGTACAGTAACGATGATCCTGCAACCTGGGAGATTGTGCGTACAGTTAATCCGAACCGTCTGTTACCGCCTGTACGTGAGAAAAAGGGTAGAACGACCAATCAACCGGTTAAACGCTAAACATTGCTTATATCGCTCTTATGGGCGTCTGATAAGGTGTTTGTGACGAACTGAGGAGTACAATAAACACCTGAGCTTTATGAATGTAATTGTAAAGAAATGGGTAAAGGGCATTCCTGTGCAAACAGGGATGCTCTTATTTGTGCTTAGAATAGTGTATAAAATTAAAAAGTGTACATTTTGCAAACAACACTTCAATGCCTTGACAATAACCGCTCAAATCGTTATATTTACTTTAGTGATTAAAAGCTTAAAAGCATGCAAGCTAAAAAGCATACAAGCGATAAAGTGAATGTTTTTTTTAGCTATTCTTTATTCATACCCATAACGATATAAAACCATACAATGTTTGATGACAAAGGAGAGAGTAATCATGATCGCAAAAGTATCCAAGCAAGCTTCTCAGGAGCAACTAAATGAAATTGTAAGTCTCATCGGTGCAGAAGGTGTCCAAGCTCATGTGTCACATGCAGCCGACCATATCGTCGTTGGTATGATCGGTAGCGTTACACCTGCACTTGTTCAGCGTCTGGAACAGCATTCGATTGTACAGACAGTGAACAAAGTGTCTAAGTCCTATAAGCTGGCAAGTCGTGAGTTCCATCCTGAAAATACAGTCATCGAAATTGGTGATGTGCGTATCGGTGGTGGAGAGCTTGTCGTAATGGGGGGTCCATGTGCCGTGGAATCTGCAGAGCAAATTGATGAGATTGCTCGTCTGGTCAAAGCAGCCGGCGGTCAAGTATTACGCGGTGGCGCCTTCAAACCACGTACTGGGCCCTACAGCTTCCAGGGCGTTGGAGTCGAAGGCTTAATTATGATGGCAGAAGCAGGTAAAAAGCACGGCCTGCTCACGATTACCGAAGTGATGACACCAGAATATGTAGACATTTGTGCAGAATACGCAGATATTTTGCAGGTAGGTACGCGTAATATGCAGAACTTTGACCTGCTCCGTAAATTAGGGGAGATCCGTAAACCGGTACTACTGAAGCGTGGCTTCAGTGCCACATACGATGAACTGCTTAATGCTGCCGAGTACATTCTTGCAGGCGGTAACCCGGATGTAATGCTGTGTGAACGTGGTATTCGTACATTCGAGGGCTACACTCGCAATACGCTGGATCTAGCTGCTATTCCGGTATTGCAACAATTGAGCCATCTCCCTGTTATCTCTGATCCAAGTCATGGTACAGGACGCCGCGAACTGGTTGAGCCAATGACACGCGCATCAGTAGCAGCCGGTGCAGATGGACTGATTATCGAGATGCATACCGATCCAGACAACTCGATGACTGGAGACGGCGTTCAATCGCTATTCCCGGATCAGTTTGCACGTTTGCTACGCGAGCTGGAACAACTAGCTCCGATTATCGGCAAAAGCTTTAGCACAGTCAAAGCACCGGCAGACCAACTTGCAGTAGCACAAGGCTAACGCATGTGCTTTAGCCATAAGCAATATAACAAAAGTACGGATCTCAAACTATACCCAAGTCAGATGTGTTTAACTTGTACGATTCCAACGTTTCGCGTCACAAACGCGAGCTGAAATTGAAAAAAGGATTTTTGCACAGCAGAATATCCACACTTGAACACCTCTGCTCTAAATTGAACAACAAGCAAGCCGGTAGGGAAGCCACCGGCTTCTTTGTCATACTCCGTAATCGGATGTCTCCATACATTTGAAATCCAGATGTTATGCTAGTGATGTACGAATGTAAACGTGATATATGAGATATACGAGACTGGCGATAAGAAGCAGGGCTCCTGTAGAACGAAATAGCTACAGAGAAAGTTTATCCAACCCTCATCCATAGTTACTGAAAACATCAAATGTAGAAAATAAGAATATATTAATAGAGGAAATACGATTCGCATTACGAGAGACAAGGGAAAAACAGAATGCATATCCAATAAATTATCATCCAATCACTCCTATATTCAGCGCTCATGCAAACAAATGCAAAAAAATGAGCATTAATCACAAACTGACTATGAAAAATGCAGATGCATCAAGCATTAGCGATCTTTTAGTAAGCATTATTTTCAGGATTTTACGTAACAGAGCAATACATTCATGCAAATGGTAACGGAACTGGACTTGTAGTTTGGACGGGAAAGGAGTAATATGCCTTTTAAATATAATTTTATGCGTTGATGTGACGCTTTAAAGCGGCGATAGTAACGTTTAGCACCTATACAACATAAGGTTTGGAGTGCGCTGTACATTCGTTGATTGACGAAGCGATTTCTTTTTTGGTAAGCTATGAAGTGTAAGCATATCTTACATTCAAATCAGAAATATCTCACATAGCTATTGACGATGTTAGATTTTTGGTTTTATAATGACGACAGAAAAAAAACGAGAACATGAACATTTGACATTAGAAAAAGTTGCAATGTTCGGAAATTTGGGGAGGAAAGTACAAATGCCGGTAGAAAATGTATTGAAGCTCGCACAGGAAAACAATATTGAGTGGTTCGATTTCCGTTTCGTAGATCTGTCGGGGCGTGCACACCATATCTCGCTGCCATCCAGTGAGGTTGACGAGGATACTTTCGTAAATGGCGTAGCGTTTGACGGTTCTTCCATTCCAGGCTTCCGCGGTATTGAAGAATCCGATATGGTTATGATGCCGGATCCAGAATCCGTGTTTATTGACCCGTTCACTGCTCATCCGACAATCAACGTAATGTGCAACATCTACACACCAGATGGAGAGCGCTATGAGCGTGACCCGCGTGGTATCGCTGAGAAAGCAGAAGAATTCCTGCAATCTAGCGGTGTAGGTACAGCGGCATTTTTCGCTCCAGAATCCGAATTTTTCATCTTTGACGATGTTCGTTACCAGAGCGATACGAATGTATCCTCTTATTCCGTAGATTCTAACGAAGCTTTCTGGAATACGAACCGTAAAGAAGAAGGCGGCAACCTTGGTTTCAAAATCCGTAAAAAAGGCGGTTATGTACCGGTTGCACCAGTTGACTCTCAACAAGATATCCGCAGCGAAATGTGTCGTCTGCTGGAAGAAGCGGGTCTGAAAATCGAGCGTCATCACCACGAAGTCGCAACAGCAGGCCAAGCGGAGATCAACTTCCGTTTTGATACACTGAAATTCACAGCAGACAACCTGCTGAAATATAAATACATCGTACACAACACAGCGGTACAATACGGCAAAACAGCAACATTTATGCCAAAACCACTGTTCGGTGATAACGGTAGCGGTATGCACGTTCACCAATCCATCTTCAATGGCGACGAGCCACTGTTCTACGAAAAAGGTGCTTATGCGAACCTGAGTGAAATGGCACTGCACTACATCGGTGGTATCCTGTACCATGCACCTGCACTGATCGCGCTGACTAACCCAAGTACCAACTCGTTCAAACGTCTGGTTCCTGGTTACGAAGCACCGGTTAACCTGGTATTCTCCAAAGGTAACCGTTCTGCAGCGGTACGTATCCCAGTAGCAGCTGTAACACCAAAAGGTTGTCGTATCGAGTTCCGTACACCAGATTCCACAGCTAACCCATACCTGGCGTTCTCCGCTATGTTGATGGCTGGTCTGGATGGTATCAAGAACAAACGCGATCCTCGCGAACTGGGCTATGGTCCTTTCGACAAAAACATCTACGAGCTGTCTGATGAAGACAAACAAGGCATCCGCAGTGTACCAGCTTCCCTGGACGAAGCTCTGGACGAACTGGAGAAAAACCATGAGTTCCTGCTGCAAGGTGACGTATTCACAGCAGACTTTATCGCTAACTACATCGCGTTCAAACGCGCTGAAGCAAAAGACGTTGCAATCCGTGTACATCCACACGAATTCAGCCTCTACTACGATTGCTAATCGGCTCACTGCCGATCCAAGCACAACACAGCTACAAGCTGAACGAATCCTCCGGAATGACTGTTCCGGAGGATTTTTTAATAAATTTTACAGTGTAAAAGCTTTGTTCGGAAATAGCTGTGATCGAGCGCAAATGGATGAATGAGGTATAATGAATTCGCTTACCAGATCAGCGTGACAAAAGACACTTGCTCACCCTGTAAAATGCTGATATTATAGCGATAATTACCACAAACCTGACATCATTCCTTTACAGGGATAAAGATGTCGTGCCTAAACTGAAAGGGTGGAGTACGAGATGACCAAGAGAGCTTATAATTTCAATGCCGGACCAGCTGCATTGCCGCTGGAAGTCCTAGAACGCGCACAGAAGCAGTTTGTAGACTTTGAGAATACCGGAATGTCTATTATGGAAATGTCGCACCGTGGAGCAGTTTATGAAGGCGTACATAAAGAAGCTACCCAGCGTCTGTTGTCCCTTCTAGGTAATCCAGAAGGCTACAAGGTTTTATTTCTGCAAGGTGGAGCAAGTACACAGTTTGCGATGATTCCGATGAACTTGCTCGGTGAAGGTAAAGTAGCCAGCTATGTGGATACAGGTAGCTGGGCAGGGAAAGCGATCAGCGAAGCGAAGCTGCTCGGCGACACTCAGATTGCAGCTTCGACTAAAGAAGATAACTATATGAGAGTACCCACAGCAGACGAGCTTCATATCGACGAGAATGCAGCCTATGTGCATCTCACTTCAAATGAGACGATCGGCGGCGTACAGTTTAAGGAGTTCCCGGATACAGGTGATATTCCACTCGTTGTCGATATGTCGAGTGATATTTTGAGTCGTCCACTGGATATGAGCAAGTTTGGACTAATCTATGCGGGTGCACAAAAGAACCTTGGTCCTTCCGGCGTTACTGTCGTAATCGCACGCGAAGAGCTGGTGAATGAGTCGCCTAAGCATATTCCAAGCATTTTCCGTTACAGCACGCATGTGAGCAATGACTCGCTTTATAATACGCCACCGTCATTTGCGATTTATATGGTGAATGAGGTGCTCAAATGGATTGAGGAGCAAGGTGGATTGGAAGGGGTAGAGCGCTTAAACGCGGAAAAAGCGAATCTGATCTATGATGCGATTGATAATAGCAATGGCTTTTATAAAGGAGCAGCGCATACCGATAGCCGTTCCCATATGAATATTACATTTAGGTTAGAATCGGAAGAACTGGAAAAAGCCTTTATTAAGGCATCTGAGCAAGCTGGCTTTGTCGGTCTCAAAGGACATCGAAGTGTCGGCGGGCTTCGCGCTTCCATTTATAACGCAGTACCGTACGAAAGCTGTAAAGCACTGGTTGAATTCATGAGTGATTTCCAGCAAAAAAATAGCTGATTTAGCAACTTTTATAACTCGATTGCGTTAAAAGTATAGAAGCCTTCCCATTTGGGAGGGCTTTTTTTAAAAATATTCAACTATTTTTTGTCAAAAGCTGTCGCAATTTACCGAGATAGGTTATAATCAAAAAGAACTAGATAAAAGGTGGAAACAGAACTATGGCACTACACATTGTATTGGTCGAACCAGAGATACCCGCGAACACTGGCAATATTGCCAGAACCTGCGCAGCTACAGGGATTCACCTGCATCTTGTGCATCCTTTGGGTTTTAGAACAGATGATGCAACACTCAAAAGAGCGGGTCTTGATTATTGGCATGCCGTAAATATTCAATATCATGATTCGTTTGAAGAGGTTCAAAAGTCCTACCCTGATAACCGTTTCTTTTATGCTACTACCAAGGCTAGCAACAGATATTCAGATTTCACATTTCAGGATGGCGATTTTTTCGTATTTGGTAAGGAAACAAAAGGGCTTCCGCCCGAGCTGATTGCAGCCAATCCGGAAACGTCAATGCGGATGCCAATGTCCGGTGATGTTCGTTCGCTGAACCTGTCCAATTCAGCAGCCATCATTGTATATGAAGCATTACGGCAATTGAATTTCCCAGGCATGGATTAAAAGCACTCGAATTGGAAACGGTGAGAAAAAGCTTGTTTCTGAAAGAAAGAACAGAAATTATTAAAAGTTAGCAGGATTAAGCAAGTAAGCGAAGAATATACAGGTTAAGTGAAATAGAGAATATATAGTTATTATTCCAATTTTTATTAATCTGAATATTCTTCGTTCACTTATCAAGTATTGGGCGATATGCCTCATACTTCAGTATCTATTATAGAGAGGTGTATGATTGTATGAAACCGGCAGGCGTTGTACGTAAAGTGGATCAATTAGGAAGAATTGTGTTGCCCAAGTCGCTGCGTAAAAGATATCAGATGAATGAAGGAGACCCCGTCGAAATCCTCGTACAGGGCGACCATATCATTTTGGAAAGATATCGTCCAAAATGCGTATTCTGTGGTTCAATGGAAGAAGTTAGCGAGTTCAAAGATCGTTACATCTGTGCACAATGCGTGACAGAAATGAACCTGATTCCGAAAAATGCTTAAGTCATTTAATGAGTAACATTTAAGGGGATGAGTGACCCGGATAATGCCTGTGTAGAAGCAATTGGACAGGTCGAACACACGCCATGCCGTCGTAAAGGTCCCTGCGTTTAGAACTATATATCATCTCCAGTCCCTTTAATTAAATACAAAGACCTTCCCGCTGGTTGAAAAGCCGGAAGGTCTTTTTTGTATACATAGCTAGTAAATCGTAGATTCAGTGTTACATTCGTTGCATGTACTATATAGAAGCAACACGTTTGCCTAATGGCTACATGGTCTCATCTTACAGCCTGCCTTCAACTTGCAATCACTCTTTTATTTAAAAAATAGAAAGTTTGTCGCTACCGGACGGAGAGAGCCATCGGATGGATGGTTCACAACCCGTCCATTTAAAATAAGCGAAGTCGATCCGCCACCATCCAGATTGTAGGCGTCAATAACACCCATTTTGAATAGCTTGTCCTGAAGCTCCTTAAGCGTAGCGCCCGAGCTACCATTTTCATTATAGCCGTCGGCGGCGATGACGATAATCTGGTCATCCTTGTATTTACCAATGACAGTACGTGGAGCACGTAGCGGTGTTTTTTGCCATTTATCCGGGATCGGTATCTTTTGACCATTTTGGATCAGGATCGGTACAAATGAAGCGCCAAAGGACGGTGCTAACGCATCCAGCTTTTGTTGGCTTGCAAATTTGCCGCCAATCAGTTGACCGGAATTGTTCAGACCTACGAAGAAAAGGTCTTTGAAGCTCGGTTCAAATCCGCTTACATATTGCCCGTTTAGCATGGTGGTGCTAAGTGGGTAGCGTTTGCCCGCCGAATCGGCAAATCCTCCAGCATTAATGCCTGCAACCGCTCCATAGCGCTGCGTCGCGGTGAGCGTCGTTTCAGCTCCGCCAAAGGAGTCTTTACCGAGCGTCATTCGCATCGCCTCGGGATCACGTAGCTTGATCTTCATCGCATAAGCTCGGTAAGAGCCCGGATTCAGGCGATACAGCTCGATATGAATGCGATCGCTATTGACGCGCTCGACCGCTGCTCCGAGCCTGGATGTGATGCGTTTGTTGTAGATTTGCTCTGGCTTTTCTGCTTGAGTGGACGCGGTTTGTACGATAGACGACATGACAGAGGTTGTGCGATTGTACAGCTTAGTTGTTTTCTCAATAGAAGCAGAGGTTTGCGTGGCAACCTGCTCTGCCTGCTCCAAGCCTGTCATCACGCGAGACGTCTGCTCGGTTAGCGCTCCAGTAGGTTTGTAGGCTTCAAGCTCCAGTGGAATACTCGCATCCTGTGGCTGTAGTAGCAGCACAGCGAGCACACCAATGAACGGCGCTGTCGCCAGTAAAAAGAAACGATTGACCCGTTTGACACCTGTGATACCGATCATACTTGTCACACCTTTGTTCATTTGAGCAGCTCCATTTTCTTTTGTAGCGTATTGAGTTGCTTTTGGACCTGATTGAGCTGTGTGTACAGCTTATTGCTATTGTCCGTTTTGCTACTCGCATTGTCTTTGGTAAAGGTGAGTAGTTCATTGAAGGAATCGACTTTGCTTTGCAGATCGCTTACTTCTTTGGACATGCTCGTTAGACGTGCTTCATAGTCGCTCTGTAGGGATGCAATCTGCCGCTCAGTATCCGCCTTGATCGCTGTAACCATCTGTTGTTTCAGATGATTGCTATATAGATACGCTGCTGTAGCTCCCAGCGCAATAATGACAATCCAAAATACTAAAAACCACCTGGCAGAGGTGCCGCCTGAGGGCTTCGGGCGTGAGATTGAGCGCGAAGTAGTCTCTGTTTTGGAATCCATGTCGGATCACCTCGATTTGTTATTATTTTTGAACAAATTTCATTCTAACATGCGACTACAGGTGCGTCCATTTTCAAAATGACCCTGATAGCAACAAAGACACACTACAAGATGTAAGACTTACAATTCGCGCTCTAAACCGATGAATAAACGAATAAAAGCCGGATATAGGATTAAAATTCAACTCCTACTGACCGATATGTAACTATACAGTCATACGAATAGCAAGCTAAACGCACGCAAAATAGATGGATGGATATAGGGAGGAAGTGCCCAATGGATAGTATGTGGAAGGTTATCATGATTGATAATCATCCGGCATTAATGCTGGGAACCAAAATCATATTGGAAGAAACTGAAAGTTTGAGCGTTGTTGGCACCGCAAGCTCTGTTAAAGAAGGCGTGAAGCTAGCCGCTAAAATAAGCCCTCATCTTATTTTGCTGGATGATTCCTTGCCTGAGGGCAATGCGGAGTTTTATTTGCGTCAAATCAAGCGGAGCAGCCCGGATAGTCATGTCATTGTGCTGACTGGGGATAATAATCTGTCGCTGTTTGCGGGGTTGATGAGTATGGGAGCCAGTGGTGTATTATCAAAGGAATCCTCACCTGCACAGCTACTACATTTGATCAGTGGCTTACGGCAAGGGTTAACGGTTATTCCGCTATCATGGCTAAGTCAGGGCGTTGTTCCTGTACCTGCCCAAATTCCGACAGACGGTTATTTTGAGCTGTCTCACATTGAACACACGATCATGACTCAAATTACACAGGGCTTTACATACGACAAGATCGCTGAGACGATTCGTGTGAGCCGCCGTTCTGTGGATAATTATTTGCGTAAAATTTATGACAAGCTCGGTGTGAGTAGCCGTGCGCAGGCGATTGAGAAGTATACGCTCTATTCGCATACAGCTTCATTCAAGGGAGCGCTTGAAACGCATCCCAACGTCATTGCTGTAGAAACATCGGTAGGTATCGAGTCGACGCGTGCATTAAAGGCAAAAAGCCGCTCAAAAAAGGTTGCTCTGGATTCAAGTTCAGGTGTATGATCTTGAAAAAGTATCGTACAGGAGGCTGAAACGGTGAAATTTTCATTTGCATCCAGAGTAAGCAAAATGCCGCCCTTTTCGGTTCGTCCCGATCGTAGCATCGAGCGGCGAGAGTCTTGGATTTCGCTGGCGGAAGAATTGCCAGCGGAAGAGCTGTTTCCACTCGCGCAATTGGGCGAAGCGGCAGGTGCCGTATTTTCAGCAGGTCCGCTTGCCTTGCAGTATGGAGATGTTGCTGGCTCGCTAGCGTTACGACAATGGCTGCATACCCGCTGGCAAAAGGATCAAAAGCTTGTGGTTGACCCGGCGGATATTTTGCTCACGTCGGGCAGTCAGCAGACGATTGACCTGCTTGTCCGCATTTATGTCAATCATGGTGATGTAGTATTGATCGAATCTCCTGCTCCTCCGGGTTGCTTGCAAGTCCTACATTTGCAGGGAGCGCGGGTTATTCATGTGGAATGTGATGGAGACGGCATGCAGTCAGAACAGCTAGAGAGGCTGATTACCGAGCATCATCCGAAGCTGTTATTCGTATCGCCGAATTTTGGTAATCCGACAGGCAGAGCATGGACACTAGAACGACGTAAGGCTGTATTGGAATTATGTCGTCAGCATGAGCTATTGATTGCAGAAGATGATGCGTACGGAGATTTGCATTTTGGTTCTGAGCTCGTTCGTTCTTTTCGGCGTCGATATCCAAGCTTATTTCAGCTTGATCGGGAGCTTGGTGGTAATCATGTGCTGTATATCGGATCGTTTAGTAAAACGATTGTACCCGCACTACGCATTGGCTGGGCAGCGGGTGATCCGAAGTTGATTGAGGTGTTGTCGGCAGCAAAGCAGACCGCAGACTGGCAATCCAGTACGATGAATCAGGCGATATTGCTGCGACTGCTACAATCGCCGCGATTTGACTGGGATAGTCATATTACGATGCTCAATCGTGAATACGATATTCGGCTTAAGCTGATGCTGGAGCTACTTAAACGTCCAAACTGGCGAGGTACAGAGGTCGAAGTCCCAGTCGGGGGTATGTTTTTGTGGGCGAAGTTGCCAGATGACCTGGATGGAGAACAGCTACTTCAGCGTGCACTGGTAAAAGGGGTATCGTTCTTACCGGGTCGCCGCTGTTATGCAGATGGACAGGGAAGTAGCTATATTCGCTTGAACTTCACACATCCAGGACGTGAAGAATTGCTGCTTGGTATGAACTTGATTTCGGAAGCCATTGCGGAAATGCGAAGTGGAGCGTCTACCTGATGCCGGCAATAGCCTGGTAGCAAAGTAAAAGCCAGTGGACGCTTATATACATAGATAGAGCTCTATAACATATCTACACGGTGTGATATTGTATTTTCGTAAAATCCCTTTTTATTTGACCTTGTATTAGCGAATTACTCATACTAGAGAGCAACAGCTTGAAAAGCCGCAGGTTGGACCATCGTCCACTGCGGCTTTTGTTTGCGTATAGAGTTGTTTTATCTAAGGTGAATAGGGAGGACCCGCTGTATGCGCTTGAAGCTGTGAATTGGAGACATTCAATTGAACCGTTCATGGAGAGTCCATTGATGAATGATGTGATTTATGGAGTTACGGAGTTACGGTATTCTTCGATGGCTCCTGCAAGGCAATCATTTTGCTAATCGTATGCAGCACGCCATTTTCTTCATTGGATTGAGTGACGAACTGAGCCGCTTGTTTGGTATTTTCGCAGGCATTACGGACGGCAAAGCTATACTCGGCAACGCCCATAAGCTCGACATCATTTTCTCCATCGCCAAAAGTCATTGTTTCTGCCATACTCACACCGAGCATTTCTTGCAGGCGACGCACCGTTTCACCTTTGTGTGTGTGAAGCTCGGTAATATCGAGCCAGCGCGGCTCGGAATCTACAATATAAATTTGACCCAGTAGCGACTGCTCGATATGTTCGCGTAGTGCAGCACTTCGTTCCCGCGGATCGTACACCGTAATTTTGATAAATGGCGTATCAATCTGTGCAAAGTCATCCACTTGAATCACCTGCTGATACGATCCTTTTACAATGTCGTACATGTCCGGCTGAATGCTATGATGCACATATGCAGACGAACTGGTGCAGGCGATAATCGTCATCTGCGGATCAAAAGCTGAGATCAGACGGATGGCCTGTTGTGCCAGCTCACTCTCAATCGTAAATTCGCGAACGAGTTGACCGTCGCGCTTCATCCGAGCTGCACTATCACCCAGAATCCAGATGCCTTCAGCCACATCTTGGAATAAATTCTCTACTCGTTCACATTGTTTACCCGTGCAAGCGGCAAATGCAATGCCTTGCTGCTTCATCTCCGCATATACCTGCTGAAAAAGCTCGCGGTCATAGCTTCCCTGATTGTTTAAAAACGTTCCATCCAGATCAGTCACGACTAATTTGATCATATAATTTTCTCCTCCTACCAACTTTATAAATAATGTTTATTAAGTGCCTATGAAAATACTAATCCTTGGAACCCGTTACATGTCAACCTCTTATTCTGATTATTTTGAAACTTATTCAAACCAGTCGTCTGCGGAATGCATGGGCTTGATCTCGATCGTCTCCTTGTTCATGTTCATACAAAAATACACGCCGAGCCACACGACGGCGGCAAGCAGTATACATAATCCGATAAGTCCGATTACTGAAAGTATCATCTTGATGTCTCCTTATGATTTAGATATTAAAATGCGATTGACGCGTTCTGTACTTACCAGCATAAGTAGTAAAAATGCAGCAACGACGAATGGGAATAGACCGACTGATATCCAGGATGCAGTTAGACCGAATAATGGTGGTAAAATCGTTGTACCGGTATACGCAACAGCCATCTGATATCCCATCAAGCGAGCTGAGTTACCTTTTCCAAAGCGTGCGGGCGTCTCGTGCAGTAGACCTGGATAGATAGGAGCTAGTCCCAGTCCAATCAAAATCAAGCCGATCAGCGCAAAGCTATCCGGTAAAGGTAGCAGCAAGGTGAGTCCGCCGATCACAGCTGTCCATTGTCCAGCACGGATCATGATTCGATTGTTCAGCCTCAGTGCAAGGAAGCCTGTAAGAAAGCGACCCACAGTGATGCCGCCATAGTATAGCGATATCCATGCGGCAGCTGTTTGCGCTAGAATATCTCGAGTACCCACCAGATAGCTTGCTCCCCACAGTCCTACAGTCGTTTCAGCCCCGCAGTAGAGTAAAAATGCTAGTAATGTCGGCTTCACTCCCCGTAGCTTAAAAATGCGTACAGGTGCTTGCACGGCTTGTTCTGTAGCTATAGGCGTAGCTTCATGCTGTGGCTGGGGTACGTTTTTGACATGAAGAGCAGCAACTTTTCCCCATAGTGGTAAGCTAAATAGCAAAATGATCACCAGTCCAAACTGGATGAATGATACCGTCTCATAGCCATGTCGCCAAGAGCCTTGATTGGCGAGGTAATATGACATAATGATTGGGCCGAGTGTAGCACCAATTCCCCAAAAGCAGTGCAGCCAGTTCATATGATGCGCCTTATAATGGGTCGCCACATAATGATTCAGTGCCGCATCAACCGCTCCACCACCCAGACCAAGCGGAATTGCGAGTAGGACGAGCCAGAAAAGAGAAGGGGATAACGAAAAACCGAACAGTGCCAGCGCGGTGATCAAGCAGCTAATCAATGTTATTTTGCCTGTTCCCATGCGCTCTATTAATTTACCGCTCAGTAAGCTAGATACAATCGTACCTGCTGCAATAATCATGGAGATCACACCTGCGGCTCCGAGCGACGAGCCCAGCTCCAGTCGCATCACTGGCCAGGCTGCTCCGAGCAGTGAATCAGGAAGCCCCAGACTAATAAACGCAAGATAAACGATAACTAAAAACCATGTTGCCATTTGTATTCTCCTTTACGTGGGTAGAGTTAAACTTTGAATAACATGTTCAAGATAACATAATTTACATACTTTATAAAGATACTTTAATAAATAATTATAATGAAGTGTTGTATTATGTAAACATCGGTTCGATAAACGAATATCATACAAAAATCACCATGTAGCTACAAGCAGCTCATGGTGATCGGTATATTTCTTTTGAAGAAAAGGATGTTTCTATTCAAAAGTTTCTGGCTGTAAGGCTTGAAGGGTTATCGAGCGCATGCCTGTTTCAAAATCATCCTCAAAGTTATCCTTTTGAATCATATCAGGATAGATCGGGCTTGGATATTGAGCACGGTATGTTTCGAGTGCCTGTCGCCATAGCTGCTCGTCAATATGACTTTGATAAATCACCATATGATCTGGTGCGAGCATAGCGTTCACGCTTTGAATAATCCAGCCTATCGCCCCAGCGAGCCGCTGAGGATCGGATTCGGTGTACCAGTTTATATCCAGTGGCAGAAATTTGATCTCGCCTGCCATACCGTTTTTGCCGCGGATCAGCTTGCCGTCCTGATATATGCCCATCCCCGGTGGATACAGACTTGGGAAATAAATGCCAGTGACCGTATGGCTAGCATCAATATGCTGGTTGGTATAATATCCGCAAACTGCGGCGTTAACATCGTTCTCCAAAACCACAGGCAAGCCGAAGCGCTGTTCAATCTGCTCGATAATGCGGAAGCCCTGTAGCTCCTTATGGCTGCTCACGACAATTTCTCCATCAACCACTTGTCCGGGTACGCCGATTCCGACAGCTTGGATATGAGGATAGATGGACGTACATTCCTGAATCAGATCATATAAGGCAGTTTGATCAAAGTACGGTACAAGCTGCTCCTTCTTCAGCAATACATCATTGTCCAGATTGATTACAACAGAGGATAACAGGCACTGCCCGCCACTATCCTTCATATAAATAACCAGACCAAGGCTGTGATCGTAATTATAGCGGTATGTAAGAGCAGGGCGACCTCCATTGGAAGGCACCTGCTTATCTTCGAAAATTTCACCGCGCTTGTGGAGCTCATATATAAGGGAGTTGACCGTGACGACGCTTAGCTTTGTTAATGAAGCTAGTTGTGGCTTGGTCGCTGTGCCGACCTGCTTCATCGCCTGGCGTACATGATTCAAATTGATTTGTTTCATCATATTAGCGTCTGCTTTTCTCATGAGTTCCTTTCCGTGCGTCCTTCTCATATTCCGTAACAGATATGGAAGGCGCACTTATAAATGTAGATGTGTTTCAGCACTATGCCTATCGTAAGAATTGAATAGTTGGTACTGTAGTTGATTGGGCTTCAACTCCGCCAATCCGCAGCAGCCCAATCTAGCTTCAAGCTAACGTGGCGTGAACCGGCTCATGATAGACGTATACTCCTCTAGCGCCTGTTTACCTGCAGCGCTAAGGCGATATTTGCCGCGAGACATCCGCTCGAACCAACCGTAGTGATTGTCCTGCATGATCGCCGCCGCGATCGGTACGCCGCTTTGCTCGCGTAGCTCACGCGGGGAGATGCCTTCACGTGTACCGAGCGTACTAGCTACGCGTAGTGCCTTTTCGCGATACGCGGTTACGAGTGGAACCCCTGAGCTTCCACCTAGATTGTAATCACCACTTCGCTCCGCAAGCTCGCGAATTAATCGTTCACGGCGACTGCCTTTGCGTGGCGATTTAACTTTGCCTTTGTCCAGAGAAGCAATGGCAGGCTCGCACAGAATTTCGACGAGTGGCGACTTGGTTTTGTAAAAGGTGACGGTGATCAGCCCGAGTCCTAGCCGTGTGCATAGAACGATCAGCTCGCTCCAGCGCTGATTCGTAGCTCCTTTTTTGGCACGATTGCGTTCCACGGCAACATATACATTACTGCTTAGCTTTTGCCGCTCGATACCTTGCAGTAACAGTGCTAGATTAAATGTCTTTTTGATCTCGATAATGAGCGGTTCTGCTTCTTTATGATGGATACCGACCAGATCACAATGATGGACTTCGCTCTTGATCTCGTAGCCGCGATTAACAAAGAAATGCTTGATCGGTAAATACAGTTCCGTTTCTCGTTGTACTGCCATATTGTATAAGTTCTCCTTTATAGCGGGATAACGGTGGAGGCATGACTGATGCTTCATAGTCCTATTGCATTCTACCATTATAAAGGAATGGAGGCATGTCGAATATAGAGCATTCGGATTCACGATGTTGTCACTAAATGAATCTGCAACTGGATCCGATGTACATAATAGAAGTAATTATAAAGTAATTGTGTAAAAATAAGTATAAATAGCACCTTATGATTCCAACGGAGATAGCGGCAAATGGAATCAGGCAGACAAGTAATCTATTAAGTCATTAAATACACAATCCAAGCTTAACTGTATACAAGGGGGAACATGATTGATGATCAATGTATCAAAGGAACGTCGTAGACAATTAGAATATATGGGACTCACCGAAGCTAATTTGCAGCTATTAGCCAGTCATCGGGCTGTATTTGAACGAGTCGTAGATGAAGTGGTTGATTATTTCTATAATCATATTGAACGTTATCCTGATCTGCAACAGGTGATCGAGCGCAGTCAATCGTCGGTGCATCGTTTGAAGCAGACACAACGTGATTACTGGTTATCGCTAGCTGGTGGCAACATGGATGATGCCTTTATTGAAACTCGCTTAAAGATTGGACGTATTCACTCACAGATTGGTCTTAAGCTGGATTATTATCTAGGTACATATATGACCTATACCGATATTGCAGCACGTGTGCTGAGCCGCGAACTACCGGATGATTGGATGAACGTACTGAATGCACTAACGAAAATGTTCAATCTAGATTCGCAGCTTGTACTCGAAGCCTATGGAGAACGTGAACAGAGTCAGATTCGTCAAATGGATGAGCAAAAGCAGCATATGCTTGCTGCTATTACCGAGGTAGTGAACCGAATCAGTAGTATGATCGCCAGACTGAACGAGAATGCGCGTGCAATCTCCGACTCTGCCAGTTATATTGCCTCCACACAGGAAAGCTCACTGCAACAGATGAATCAGCTAGGTAGCGAAGTGAAGCAGATTGGTAAGGTAGGCTCCGTCATGCGTGAGCTATCTGATCAGACGCATCTACTTGGACTCAATGCTTCGATTGAAGCAGCTCATGCAGGTGAGTATGGGCGAGGATTCCATATTGTCGCTCAAGAAGTACGTAAGCTAGCCGGCTCATCGCAACATGCACTGCAGGATATTACGTCGACGCTGGATGTGATTTTGCGAAAGCTTGATGGAGTGGAGCAGGATTTTAAGCAAAATGTACAATTGTCGTATGAGCAGGCGCAAAGCTCTGAAGAGCTAGCGATCTTTGCACGTACAATCGAAGAGGTCGCGCGTGAATTATCTGCTCTGCAAGACAGTGATCACAAGATTTCGAAGTCATAATAGACGAGAGCTAGAAATGTAAAATATTTTGATGATATTTTCAGGTGATTCTGATCCACTTGCCCTATGAAGCAGGTGGATCAGAATCACGAATAACTTCATATAACAATGGTTTTTTAATGATTTATTGGCTTGAAATGATACAGATATATACCAAAAATTTAATGCTGAAAAAAAGCAGAAGTTCTTTGACATTTCGAATCAACAGTGTATAATGGGAATAGTGCGATTAATTTTACGAAATAAGGTGATTACTCATGAAAAAAGAAGGACATCCTCAATTTCAACAGGCTATTTTCCTGGACCCTAGCTGTGGATATAAATTCCTGAGTGGAACAACGAAGTATTCCAGCGAAACTATGGAATGGGAAGATGGTAACACGTATCCAGTAATTCGTGTAGATACCAGCTCTGCTTCTCACCCGTTCTACACTGGTAAACAAAGAAACGCAGACGTGGGCGGCCGCGTAGACAAGTTCAACAAAAAATACGGCTTGAAATAAGACCGATTTACGATGAGCTTTTCTTCATAACCGTTTCGGTTGTGAACCGTCATAAAAAGCGTACCGTAAGCATTCATTGAATGCTTGCTGGTACGCTTTTTTTGTATACATAGATTGTGGCGAAAAAGGCTGGTAGCGTCTTCCATTCGTAAAGGACAGGTACATCATTGTATGAATAGGATTAAAAGAAAGTTGCAGTTTCAACAGAAAAGTTTATATTGCGTTTACATTTTACAAACACTGTCTGCAAATTAAGGCGATATACTGATCAAGAAACGTGCAGATCCGTTGCACATTTAATGCCATGTAAAATGATGGAAGCCAGTTCTGCTGAAAAACGGTGAAAACAGATGGAGTTGAATAACATGATGGAGCTTACTATTCTCGGTGGTCCAGGAGAACATGGCCGTTCCAGCTATCTGCTTCGGCGAGAGGATCAGTATATACTGCTTGATTGCGGGATTGACATACAGCCGGAATATGATGGAGAGCAGGGTCGGCTTGGCCCGATCATGCCAGGCGTACAGGCGGTATTTTTGTCACATGCACATGAGGATCATAGCAGCGGTCTTCAGCTATTACAGCATTATGGCTATCAGGGTGAGATTTGGACAACAAGGGCGACGGTACGTCAGTTACCAGTCTGCTTGAAAACGATGGAGTACGAACGTTATGCGATGGCAGAGGCGGGTGGCATTTACGTAGGGGCGGAAACGCCCAAAGAAGGGACAGATGGAGCTCTCCAATTTCGATACCTTGAGGATATCGCTGCACCTGGTGAATGGGTTTCGCTATATGGAGAGCTGGAAGTATGCTGGGGGCGTGCCGGGCATTTGCCAGGTTCAATCTGGATTGCGCTGAACTGGTATGGTAAGAAAATTTTCTATACGGGTGACTATAGTGCAGAGTCACGCTTACTGCAGGCAGATCGTCCACTTCATCATTCACGGATCGTATCGCGTGCTCATCCGCTACCTGGTCAGATTCCAGATCTGGATCTAGCAATTGTAGATGCCGCTTATGGCGTGGATACCGATCGTCAAGGAAATAAGCTCGCTCAGCTAAGTCGCTATATTAAGGAAACGCTTCATCATCAAGGAACTGTACTCTTACCTGTGCCTGTATACGGTAGAGGTCAGGAGCTGATGCTATGGGCGTATGAGCAATTCGCTAAGATTCCGATTCTGGTGGAGCAGGATTTACTGGATGCACTGAAGCTGTTTGCTTCCGACGAGCAGTGGCTACAGTCCGATGGTAAGGCGCGTATTGAACGGCTATTGCAATCGAGCCGCCTGTATAGCATGACTGACGATCAATCAAGGGAAAAGTGGATGCAGCAATATCCTTCGGCATTGATTTTTACCGATGATGGAATGATGCAATCGAACAAAGCGCAGCAGCATTATATGCGTGTAGCGGCTGGAACGAATAATCGCGTGATTTTCACAGGTGATCTGGCGCAAGGCTCATTTGGCAGGATGCTGATGATGGATATGGAGCGTAGAGGATGCCAGATTCATCATGTGCGTTATAAGGTACATCAAGGCTTGCCTGATGTGCGGCAAATGCTACTCGATCTCAAAAGCCAGCGTACCTTGCTCGTTCATGCACCGCCATCGCGAACCGACGGGCTTGCTTTACGATTGGAGCAGGAAGGGTTCCCGCATGTACACTCTTTGCTTGCGGAGGAGCAATTGTCTTTTGGCTAGTTTTGTATAACAAATGCAAGGAAATCCTCTGTGGCATGTATGTAAATGCGTATCGTGAAGAGTAAGAAATGAAGAAGGAAGAGCAAGAAATAAAAAGTGAGCATGCGTGGATGAAATTGGATAGATGAAAAATGAGCGTACCCTACGGCTGGAATAACGGCTGCGGTACGCTCATTTTTTTTGTTTTGATAAGAGGGATCGAAACCGTTCTATTTCCATTTAACCCGCTACATCCATTACCAGCTTTTCTTGCTTGGCATATTGCTGATTCATACACTTACTTCATCCTACACTTCGGATGGAGTTGTAACGGTCGCCGCTTCATTTAGACAGGCAGCAAAGAGGTGGATCAGACCGGAATAATGACGCTCCTTATTATAGGCATAATACAGATATCGCCTTAGCTTCTGATCCGGTAAGCTTCGCATCTGTAAACGACCGCTCTGCAGCTCCTCTTCCACTGCCATACGCGATAAGAAGGCTGCGTATCCGCCTAGCATCACTGCCCGTTTGATCGCTTCGGCAGAATCAAGCTCGATAAAGGAGCCGATATCCAGCCCACTGTCTCGCATCCAGCGATCACTGATCTGACGAGTACTCGAATCCTGGCTATGCAGCACCAGTCGGCTACGCTGAAGCAATTCCAAGCTGAGCTCCGGTTCTGCTGCTAATGGATGATCCGGTGCGAAAATGATCACCATTTGATCCTCACCGATCAAGCCTTTAACCAGGGCAGGATGTTCAAATGGCTCGGTTAGCATAATGCCCATATCAATTTCATGATTAATGAGCATATCTCGCGTCACCGGAGCGGTCTTCACAGCGATAGAGATATGTACACCGGGATGCTGATTGCTGAATGTGTGAATAATATCAGGCAACCAATACGTGGCGGGGACATAGCTTGCACCAATCCGTAGTTGTCCACGTTCTAGCGCGCCAAATTCCTGTACAATGCGCTTGGACTCTGCGGCGAGTGCATTAATTTTGATTGCATAGTGTAGTAGAGCCTTACCTGGCTCACGCAGCAGAATTTTGCCACCTCTCGATTCGAATAGCGTTACGCCCATTTCTTTTTCCAGACTTTTCATATGGAAGGTAACGGTCGGTTGCTTTAAGCCCAGTTCATCGGCGACCGCTGTAATCTTCTGATGACGATGAAGCAGTTCTACAATTTGTAATTTGATCAAGTTCATAGTGTACCTCCGTAATCGGTGTTGGCGTTTGGCATACAAACACGTCTAATTTCAATCTAGCATAGAATTATTCGATGATTATCAAAAGAGAGCATAGTAAAAATTGATACTTCGTTTACATTCCTCGTATATGACGTACAAATTCACCGTTTATACTGAGTTCAGTTAAGCCAAACATTCGTCGCCTGCTGGCATGAGTCAGTATTCATAGATGAGTTGTGTAAGCGAGATTTTATAGGAGAGGAGCAAGGCAGATGACAGAGATTACGCTACAAGGTGTGAGCAAAAGTTATGACGGAGTTCAAGCGCTTCAGCCTGTCGATATGGTCATTCGTACAGGTAAGTTCACGACATTACTCGGGCCATCCGGTTGTGGTAAAACAACGCTACTACGACTGATTGCCGGACTGGAAACGCCGGATACAGGTGAGATTCTAGTCGATGGTAAACCCGTATTTTCACAACAGCGTAAAGTGAATATGCCACCGCATAAGCGACATTTTGGTATGGTCTTTCAAGAATTTGCATTATGGCCGCATATGACTGTATTTGAAAATGTAGCCTTTAGCCTTAAGGCAAACGGAGAGAAAAAGAATATTCGTGAACGGGTGCAGCGCGCACTTGAACAGGTGCGGCTAACCGGCATGGAGAAGCGTCATCCTCATCAATTGTCTGGTGGTCAGCAGCAGCGCGTTGCCTTTGCACGAGCGATCGTAATGCAGCCCGGTCTGATCTTATTCGATGAGCCGCTTAGTGCGCTGGATGCGATGCTTCGTGATGATATGCGGGATGAGCTAATGAGCCTGGTACGTGAGCTTGGCTTGACCGCGCTCTATGTAACACATGATCAGACCGAGGCGATGTCCATGTCTGACGAAATTATGGTGATGCAGTCAGGGAATGTGCTTCAGCGCGGAACACCGGAGCAGATCTATACGCAACCGACACATTCATTTGTCGCTCGTTTTATCGGTCGCTCGAACTGGATTGAGCCGGAGCAGCATCTGTTTCGTCCGGAGCATGGACGGCTGGAAGCTACATATGAGCCAGATGAGCATATCTATGGAGCGACCGTGCAGCGTGTTAGCTATATGGGCGATCGGTATGAGATCGAGCTGGATGCAGGTCATGGACGGATCTGGACGGTGTACCATACCCAGCGTATTAGCATCGGTAGTCAGGTGCAGCTGTATGTATCTACACGTCATCTATGCCGAATTAGTGAGCAGGAAGCCAATTCGACTGGAACAATTAGCAGCCTGAATGATCCTGCCACAGCTACACCCGGTCGACAACATATTTCTTAAATAAATGCGTATTCACCGTTAGGTAGCTGAAATACTGAACGATACATTTAATACGATCATGTAATCCATCGTCACTGCCATTGTTTTGCGACTATATATCAATCAGGGGGAATTACTCATGAAATGGAGTCAAATGTGGAAAAAGACAAATGTACTTGCAATCACCGCTGTACTTGGTACAACACTCGCAGGTTGTGGCAATACAGGCAGTAACAGTACAACCAATGCAGCAGGCAATTCTGGCACTAAAAGTGACAATACGCTTGTTGTCTATAGCGCAGGCCCAGAAGGCTTAGCGAAGAAGATCGAAGCTGGCTTTGAAGCGAAGACAGGGATTCAAGTCGAGATGTTCCAGGGAACGACGGGTAAAGTGCTATCACGTATGGAAGCTGAGAAATCCAATCCTGTGGTCGATGTGGTTGTACTCGCTTCACTACCTTCTATGCAATCCATGGCGAAGGATGGCATGACGTTACCTTATCCGGGAGCGGCGAATCATGACAAGCTCGTCAAAGATTGGTCTGACGCGGACGGGAACTATTTTAGCTATAGTGCTTCTGCACTTGGAATCGTATATAACACCAAGCAAGTAACGACGCCGCCGAAGTCATGGGAAGAACTGACTCAGCCAGAGTGGAAGGATAAAGTGAATATTCCAGATCCATCTCTGTCCGGTTCAGCACTTGATTTTATTACAGGTTATCTGAGTGCAAAAGGAGATAGCGGTTGGTCTTTATTCCAGCAATACAAGCAGAATGGTGTAGCGATGGCAGGAGCAAACCAGGAGGCGCTTGATCCGGTGATTACAGGTGCCAAAGACGTAGTGGTTGCGGGTGTGGACTACATGGCATACAAAGCAAAAGCGGATGGCGAGCCCGTCGATATCGTATATCCAACCGAAGGAACGGTAATTAGCCCACGCCCAGCTGCTATTATCAAAACAACTAAGCATGAAGAACAAGCAAAGCAGTTTATCGACTACCTGCTGTCCGATGAAGCACAGCAAATGGTCGCGAATGCATACTTGCTACCAGGACGCGAAGATATCAAAGCAGACAAACGTACCAACCTGTCCGAGATTCCAACGTACCCAGTGAAATGGGATTGGATGGACGAGCATGGTGCAGACGTAACGACAAAGTTCACAGACATGTACAAGTAAGCGGTGGCTTTCTCGCAAGGGGGATAGATCAATGACTCATACATCAGGGTACTGGTTTCAAAGATGGAGTACGGTCGCAGCATTCTTGCTGCTGACCGTACTGATTGTTTTACCGCTCCTACTTATATTCCGTACCGCCTTCGATCAAGACGGACATATCGACTGGCTAGCACCATGGCGTCTGATGACAGGAAGCAGCCTGGGCTCCGTCATGCTGAATTCACTCTGGCTCGGTGCGCTTGTCATCGTACTCACAACACTGCTTGCCCTCCCGCTCGCCTGGATCATGGCACGTTCAGCGATTGGACGCTGGCGCTGGCTTGACGTAGTATTGCTTATTCCATTTATGACACCACCGTATATCGGCTCGATGGGCTGGATGTTATTTATGCAGAAAAATGGATACATGGAGCAGCTGCTACCTGTATCAGCGGCTTGGACGCCAGCCTTTTTCAGTCTGGGTGGTATGGTGCTGATTATGAGCTTGCATCTGTTTCCATTTTTATATCTAATTTTGCGTAATACGCTGCTGCAGATCAGCGGAAGCACAGAGGAAGCGGCAGCGATTCACGGGGGCTCGTCTGCTTATCGGTTCCGCCGTATTATTTTGCCGCTGCTGTTATCCAGTTACGTGATGGGAGCCTTACTCATCTTTGTTAAAACGATCGCCGAGTTCGGTACACCTGCTACGTTTGGTCGCCGAATCGGTTATTATGTGATGACCTCAGAAATTCATAAGTACATTTCGAGCTGGCCCATTGATTTTGGTAAAGCAACCGCATTAGCCTCGCTACTCCTCAGCGTATGTCTGGTGATGTGGTACATTCAAAGCATACTGAGTAGCCGATATTCGTATCGTCTAACGGGTGGGAAAGGCAGTCGCAAGAGCGGTTATCGTCTCGGTGGCTGGAAGGGAATCCTGAGCTGGTTGTATGTGATCGTGCTATTAGCGCTGTCGATCGGTATTCCGTATTTCTCCGTCATTACGGCTTCATTACTCAAGCTGCGCGGCATCGGTATCGCTGCGGGCAACTGGACGTTAGAGCATTATGCTGAATTATTGATACCTGGCTCAGATGGGCTACAGGCGCTTATCAATAGCTTCACCTTATCGCTTGCTTCGTCTACTATCGCAGTAGTGATTGGGACATTTCTCGCACTCAAAGTTGACCGTAGTCGCCGTTTATCCCAGAAATGGATGGACTTATTCAGCTTAATGCCGAATACCGTACCCGGCATCGTTATCGTTGTTGGACTGATTCTATTCTGGAACTCCTCATGGATGCCAATCCCACTCTATAATACATACGGCATGGTCGTCTTAACGTATGTGGTGCTATTCTTGCCGTATACCGTGCAATATGTAAAAGCGAACTATGGACAGATTGATTCGATCTTGCTACAAGCAGGAGCGATGTCTGGTGGGCGTCCGCTATATGTGTTCCGTCGTATCCTGTTACCGTTACTTGTTCCTGGCATTATTGCAGGTTGGATGATGACATTTACCATTTCAAACCGTGAGCTGGTCGCGTCCTTGCTTATTCTTCCGCCGTCGATGCAGACGTCCGCCACGTATATTTTTGCGCAGTTTGAACAAGGTGCAGTATCTATGGGGATGGCAATGGCTGTCGTATCGGTTGGCATCACGACCATTCTACTGCTCATTCTGAACGCACTGCCTGTCTCAGGTAGTAAGCAGCCGTAAGCAACATGCAGCTAACGGTACTCGGCGGAGCAGGAGAGCATGGTCGTTCCAGCTACTTGCTGACGGAAGAGGGGCAGCATGTAGTACTGGATTATGGTGTGAAAAAAGAAGATGGTGGGCAATATCCAATAGTCGATGATATGGACGCACTGATCAGTGGGCTGCAAACGGTATTTTTGTCTCATGCTCATGAGGATCACTGTATTGCCCTGCCGATTTTGTATCGACACGGATATCGCGGTCAAGTCTGGACGACCAGAGCGACGGTACAGCAGTTACCAGCCTATTTTAATGCCTGGCGACAGTATACTGATCAGCGCGAGATTGAGCGTCCCTATGATCATGAAGATGAACAGCGTATCCAATACAGTTATATTGAAGATAGGGTGGCACCCGGACAGTGGGGAGAGCTCATGCCGGGAATGGAGATTTGCTGGGGACGATCGGGACATTTGCCAGGCTCGATCTGGCTGACACTGAGCTGGAAAGGAAAATGCGTATTCTTCTCTGGAGATTATACGTCGGAGTCGCAGATCCTTCGCACAGATCGACCTCTGCATCATCAGCATTCATTACACCTGTATAACAATAATGAGGTTCGACAAAATGTCCAGGCTTCGCTACCAATTCTACGGACTGTTCATAGCGAGATAGCACAAGAGGTAATGACTGAATCGAATCATTATGGCTATAGTCATATGGGCTATGATAGTGAAGGTCTTACTATTCAACACAGCTTAGTACAGGAAAACATACACTTGGGAAAGAAGCGACCTATTGTTCCTATACCTGTTGCCGATCACTCTACTGAGTTCTTGATGTCCCGGACGCATTCTCCATATCTACTACCAGATCTAGACCTAGCCATTGTCGATGCGGCATATGGAGACGAACCCGATCAACAAACAGATAAACTGTATCTTTTAAAAGCACATATAGATCATACCCTACAACAAGGTGGCTCTGTACTACTACCTGTTCCCCTGTATGGGCGCGGACAGGAGCTGCTATTATGGGCTAGTCAGCAATATCCAGACGTACCGATTGTTGTCGAAGCGGCATTGCGGGAAGGATTACAATTACTAGCAAACTATACCGAATGGCTTCATGAAGAAGTAGACGTGCAAATGAAGCAATTAGGGGAACTTACGAATGTGATTACGTTGTCTGGCGATAATGAGATTGAGCGATTGCACATCCAGCATCAGCGTAAAATTATTTTCACTCCGGATGGCATGTTACAGACTAGCCGTGCACGTCAGCATTATGAACGAATAAAGAAGGATCAACAAAGTATAGTTATTTTCACCGGTCATCTAGCCAAAGGCTCTCTTGGAAGTAAGCTTGTACAAGAGCCACCGCTGGATGGATGTCAGATCGTCAATATTTGTTATAAAGTACATCAAGGCTTACCCGATGTACAGCAAATGCTAGATAATCTGAATCGCCCACCTGCGGTACTTGTACATGCACCACAGCAGCGTACCGACCAACTTGCTTCTTATTTATGTCAGCAGGGCTATAATCGCATCTATTCCCTTGTGCCGACCGATCAATTGGAATTTTAAGTTGGAGAGAGAGACGGTTTAAAAGAATCAAGACCGATATGAAGTACCAGAGTACCAGTCCTGTCATGTGGCTGGTGCTCTGGTACTTTTTTATATCTGGATAAGCTGCAGTGGATGAAGCCGTTTATACTTTTGATCGAGTAGAAGTAGAAGTAGAAGTAGAAGTAGAAGTAGAAGTAGAAGTAGAAGTAGAAGTAGAAGTAACTTGTTATTATCTGAGTTAGACAATCACCTTATTGCTATTTATCGTGACCATCGAATAATTCATCATTGCCATATAGAGATTATGTATAAAATTGACCCTCCGCCATAGAAAGCTTGATGCTACGCTAATGCCCGTTTTTTACAATAAAAGAGTTCAAGCGTAACACTCATTCAAAGCGAAAAGGGGAGAGTTCACAGGTGAAAGTAATGATAGGAAGCTGGAAAAAGACAGTTGCGGTATGGATGAGCGGTACTGTGTTGGCAGGCACATTCTTAGTGGCGCAGCCAGCGTCTACACAAGCAGCGGCGAACATGACGCCAACGTATGAAGTAAAATTTGTACTGGATCAGGATGTGTTAAATGCAAGCGGAGCACCGGGTAGCGCGTTGACTAGCGCTTTTGCCCTGCCCTCCAAGCCACAAAAGATTGCTGTAGAATACTTTGATACCAACTCCAAGAATCTAAATGATGAAGGCTGGAATGTTCGCTTACGTAAAAAAGAAGACAAAACCAAGTACGAAATCACGTACAAAAAACGCTATAACGTTGTAAATGGCGACATCGACGCCGCTTTGACTAAAGCAAATCAAGAAGGCTTTGACGCAAGCGACACGAACTACGAAGCCGAAGTCGATTGGGGCTATGGCAAGCAAACGCTGAGCCTGTCCAATGATAAAGACAGCAAAACATCCGATACGAGCGCTACCCTGCCTTCCGCTAGCAAAGCGCTAGAACTCGTGCTCGATAAACTGCCAGGCAAGCTCGAAAACTGGAAAACATCCAAATGGGGTAAAACCCAGCTTCAAAACTCCCGCAGCTACGGTCCTGTACTGGCAAGCAAATACGAAGGGAGCTGGAACGGTCTGGATATTGACGTCGAAGTATGGCCAATTCGCAGCGCCAGCGGTTCAGGCACAGAGCCAGTCATCGAAATCTCATTCAAAGCAGATTCCTATAACGAAGCCGCAAGCAATCGTCAGCAACTGATGACAACACTACAAAATCAAGGCTGGCTCGTTCCACAAGACTCACTGAAAACCCAGCTTGTCCTAGATCGTTATTAATCCAACTTTATTTATTATAGGCTACGCACAAAATATGATGCACAAAAAAAGAAGCCCCTACAGCCCGGGCTTCTTCTTTCATTTCCTCATTCAATCTACATGTACATTCAATCTACGAATCTACCTAAAGATCTCCTGCGAGAGATCAATAACCGCCAGCACGTTGAGATTGGCTCATCATTGCCGCGAATGTTGCGCCGAACAAGATCATGAACAGTATAGACAGTACGATTCCGATCACTGCCCAGATCAGGTACGCTTTAGCAAAGTTTGACTTAGACGGGTTAGTGCCTCCGCCAAACGCCCAGATGAATAGCATGATGATGTTTACGATCGGAATCGCCAACAGTAGAATGCTAATAATCCATTCTTTCAGGCTAACTACCTGTGTCTCTTGAGTTGGCGGATAACCAGTAGGCGTGTTGTTGTAATCCAATGTGTTCTACCCCTTTCAATTTTCAAATATCAAGTATGTAAAAATGGCCTTACCTGTAAATCAGATTCATTATATCGTCCTAACACCCAGATAACAACAAAATCAGGAATGAAATGTTAGTTTAGTCCTAAATTTCCTACAAATTTGCACAAATGCGCAATTTCAAACTCTTAATTCCGTGTTTACAGATCAGAATTAAAGAAATTTTAATTTTTATGAACAAATGAGTTGCAAGTTACTAAAAGTATCTTTATAATGAGATTTATTGAACGGTTAATCAATGAAATTTTCAAAAAAGTTTCTTCTGGTTAATGAAAAGAAGCATTAAAAAAGCTTTATCGTAAGTTTTAACTATGATTTTAACTAATCGAATAGAGATCTTCGGGGTAGGTGAAATTCCTAACCGGCGGTAAATGTCGATGTATTCGGCAATAGCCCGCGACTCGCTGTTCTGTATAGAGCAGTCGACTGATCTGGTGCAATTCCAGAGCCGACGGTAAAGTCCGGATGGGAGAAGATCAAGAAATGAACCTGTACAGGTGTATTTGTCGACGCTTATCGCTCGTATAATATGCTGGCATGTTTATTTGATCAGCCCCTGAATGTCGATTTTTGATGCTCAGGGGCTTTCCGTATGAGATCGCCTATTCAAATTCTAATCACATTGAGGAGTTTGAATGATGGAAAATGTTAATTATCAATTTCAGTCTGCACAAGAAACGAAGCAACGTACAATCAAAAGTGGTTTTTGGCTCGTCTTTTTCGGAGCGGCGCTGTGGGGTGTCGATCCGTTATTCCGTATTTTGCTGCTGGCATCATTCACATCCACACAGATCGTTCTGCTTGAACATCTAGTTGCCATGCTTGCAGCGGCTCCGATATTGTGGGTGAATCGTCACGAGCTGAGAGGGCTCAAATGGCAACATGTCGGCGCGTTGCTGTTCCTGTCATGGGGTGGCTCGGCGATTGCAACGGTGCTGTTTACGATGGCTTTGACACACGGTGATCTGAATGCTGTATTGTTGCTGCAAAAGCTACAACCGCTGTTCGCAATCATCCTGGCTCGTTTGTTGCTGAAGGAAGTGCTGCCACGTGGATTTGGCTGGTTGTTCCTGGTCGCGATCGCGGGTACGTACTTGCTGACGTTTGGCTTTACCATTCCAATCGGTCATATGAATGATTTTGTGCAAATCGGTTCCCTGCTGGCTCTCGGTGCGGCTGCACTGTGGGGTGGCTCGACCGTGATGGGACGCCTGATGGTTGGCAAAATGAAATACGAGACCGTAACATCGCTACGCTTCATTCTAGCGATTCCACTGCTCATCGTACTCACAGTGCACGAAAATGCAGCATGGGGTTTACCAGCGGGTACCGTTCCGATTCTGCTGATCCTGCTCAATCTGCTCGGACAAGCCTTATTGCCAGGTCTGCTGAGCTTGCTCATGTACTACAAAGGGTTGTCGACGACCAAAGCGTCCGTCGCTACACTGGCAGAGCTTAGCTTCCCGATGGCGGGTATATTCGTGAACTGGATCGTGTACAAACAACTGATCACCTGGCCGCAATTGCTTGGTTTTATCCTGATCTGGGGCGTACTGTTTATCATCTCCAGACAACAGCAACCGACCGAAGCTAAGCAGTCGGTGCCGCTGACTTCGTAATCCATAATCTTTTCCGAATGGATAAGGTAGTATGACTTCGCAGCTAATGATGATTGAATTCAAAATGAGCTCCTACTGGATCGCTAACGATCTGGTGGGAGCTCATTTTAATTTGTGAATCCTTGTAAAAAGGAACTTTTATCACATGGTCATTATGTAGCTGTTCAGGTAAGCTATACATATACGAACTGGAAATAGAATCCAAGGAGGGACGTTAAATGCCTGAGCAGAAAGATCCGAACATATTTCGAGATGCGAGAGAACGGCATGCGCGTTCTGGTCATATAGGTACATTTGGAGCCGCTGGCTTGATTGTAGTTGTTATTATCCTGATGATTAATCATTATAATGGAAATTCATCTTCTACTGAATACACATCCGATTCTAATCCAACAGGATCGCAATATGCTGGATCGGCGACTCCGTTGGCCGATCATACGGTATTTGTAGATCGAAAGACTGAGTATAACGGTGTGGGTTTGAAAATCAATACGGCGACTACGATCGGTACGCCGGATGAATTGCAATCGCTCAAGCTTAACTTGAGTGTGAGCGGACTGGATACATCGAAGTTTAATGTCGCTTCATTTGGTGACGCGAGTCTGGTGAATCAGGATATAGGCAGCACGGTACATACGAAGCTACATGGTTTTACCGAGCCTGGTATGAAAAGTACAGATGAGACATTCTCTTTGCTAGACTCCTATGATATCGGGCAGGGGCATGCTTTTCTATTGAAAATGCAGGATTTGTATTTGATTCAGCGAGAGCAGATCATGCTGCCAGCTCATGCACAAGTGGACAAGAGCTATATGCTTCGTCCATCGTCAGGGGTCACCCAGCCTACTGGAGTAGCATTAGAAGGAATATTATGGGAGCAAGGACGTACATTAACCGTAACCTATCGTCTATCCTCTACAGCAGACGGGCTATCGGCGCAGCAGGTCAATATGAAGTCCGGCTTGAACGATCTGTCAGCGGATATTCCGCCAATGGGGCAAAATCAGTCGATTCAGTTATCTCCGCAGAGTACTACTCGGCAAGGCGATAGTATCCAGCAGCAATTTGCAGCGCCGATCACACTGACCGAGCAAGAGCAGGAAGCGATGCGATTATCATTTAATTACGGGAAGCTGGTGCAGAAAATAGAAGGTGGATGGACGGTTCCATTTGAACTGGATGAGGATCAAGATGGTGGAGAACGACAATCGTAAGGGTGCGATGTCGTTCTTTACTTTTGACTCAAGGTTGAGGCATCGGATTAGCGGACTTGTTCGATACAATGGATAAAACGCTCAAAGTCAGGTAACTGCTCTTCAATCATTTCCTGCAGAATTTCGACCTGTACAGCCTGATAATCATGCATGGCAATATTACGGAAGCCGACCATGGCATTCATACTACTGCACAGATCACGGTCAATCATACCGCCGCGCTGTAGTAGATCAAACGCATCGCGTGTACTTTGCGGGATACCTAGCTTTTGCTCTGAGATCACATGCATCGCAAGATCGAGGCAACCTTCACAGGCACGCTGTAAGTTTAAAATGATCGAGTCCTGACGGGTCAAATGGTATAGATTTTCTGCATCATTACCGTACTCTTCCTGAATACGGGTGACACAGTGCCGAATGGTAGCGGCTTTATTACGAACGATATCGCGGTTCATTGTTAGGGTTCCTCCTTGTTGAATAGCTATTAGGACAGGCTCGCGTGCTTCACCAAGTAAGGCGTAATTACGATAAGCGCTGAGCCAGGCAAGCTGCCTTGGTATGGGGTTGATTTCATACATAATCTGTCCGGTCGTTACAATTTGAAGTTGAAATACCGTGCTGGCTCGGTTGAATTCAATTAGATCGACATCACGACCGATCTCTCCAGCTAGCTGCTGTGCAATGCGAAAGCGGCGATAGGTAGTGAGTATTGCAGCAGTAGGATCTGCGATATACGCGATGTCCACATCACTGTCAGCACGCATCTCTCCGCGCGCAGCCGAGCCAAGTAAAATAATAACGATAGCATGACAATGCTCGCCAACATAGTTAATAATATGCTGACGCTGAGCGGTAGTAAGCTGCATGATCATTCTCCCTGTACTGCTTATGTAGATAAGAAAAATAGCAATTTTTACAACTATATCACACTTCCATGCTAGTCTGGTAAAAGGCAAGACAGAAGAATGGGGGAACGATGGTGGAGCAACGGACAGTGAACAGGTCACATACAAAGTCGTGGCTACTATACGATTGGGCAAATTCGGCGTATGCGACGACCGTACTTGCAGCTGTACTGCCGATCTTTTACAGCTCGGTTGCAGGAGCTACATTACATCCAGAGACAGCAGCTTCTTATCTCGGTTACACTCATGCAGTAGGCATGTTATGTGTAGCATTGTTGTCTCCACTGCTTGGAGCAGTATCCGATCTGGCGGGAAATAAAGGTCGATTTTTATTCGGGTTTTCACTGCTCGGCATTGTAGCGACAATGCTGTTCAGCACGATTGGACAGGGAGAGTGGTTACTCGCGTCCGCGCTACTTGTGTTATCGACGATCGGGTTTGCAGGAAGTAATGCCTTTTACGATGCATTATTACCGGATATGGTGCCGCAAGGACAGCGGGAGCGTGTGTCTGCTCAAGGTTATGCGTATGGTTACGTAGGCGGCGGGATTATGCTGGCACTGAATTTATTCATGATTCAAAAGCCGCAATGGTTTGGACTGGCAGATACACTTGCCGGTACAAGGCTCGCTTTTATTACAGTCGGCATCTGGTGGCTTGTATTTGCGATTCCGTTATTTCGCGTGAGCGGGGCATGGGGGCAGTCAGCTCTGTTTCGATCTGGACAGCGCGCTCCATCTCTACTAGCAGGCAAAAGGATACGTGAATTGTTACGTCCGGGTATGCGTAATGTACTGAATGGGTTTCGAACCTTACCACGCTATCCACAGCTGGCACGGTTATTGATCGCGTTCTGGTTTTTCAATGATGGCATTAATACGATTATTCTGATGGCAACGGTATATGGAACAGCAATTGGAATCGGAATGACCGATCTGCTGGTTGCGCTGCTCATTACGCAGTTTATCGGATTCCCGAGTACACTTCTTTTTGGCAAACTGGGTACACGTTACGGGGCCAAGCGACCGCTGCTTGTCTCGCTTGGCATCTATCTGCTTATTGTAGGGTTGGGTTATTTTATGACAGCATCCTGGCAGTTTTATGTGCTTGCTTCGATGGTCGGGCTAGTGCAGGGAGGAAGTCAGTCACTGGCTCGTGCACTGTTCAGTGATCTGATTCCGTCGACACGTACAGGTGAATATTTTGGCTTGATTAATGTAACGGGGAAGTTTGCCTCCATCTTCGGTCCATTCCTATTCGGATTGGTGGGGCAGTTAACCGGATCAGTAAGATTCGGTATCTTGTCACTCGTGTTATTCTTTGTCGTTGGGATTGTAATGCTTTGCACTGTGAATATTGAAGTAGGACGAAGACAGGCAATTCAAGCAGACAGAGAGCCCAAGCAAGGAAGTACGGTGATGCCGGAGGCTTAGCTCATAGTTGGTGCCAGATCGCCTTTTCGCTTATGATGGAAGAAGCTGTATCTGCGCTTTGAGCTGCGAGCAGACAAACAGAGCTTATTTTCAGGCGAGAGGGGCAATGATGTCATGACATTCTCATTACAGGAAGCGACGATTACCGAGCTTCAACAATGGATGGAAGAAGGAAAAGAAACAGCAGTTTCGCTGACGATGCAATATATGCAGCGAATTGCTGCTGTGGATCAATCTGGACCATGTCTGCGTGCGGTGATTGAGCTGAATCCAGATGCGCTTGATATTGCGGATAGGCTTGATCGGGAGCGTGCGGCGGGTAAGGTACGTGGATTATTACACGGCATTCCGGTGCTGGTGAAGGACAATATCAATACAGGCGATCATACGCATACCAGTGGCGGTTCGCTCGCACTGGCAGATTCTTTTGCACCCGAGGATGCTCATCTGGTAGGACAATTGCGCGAAGCAGGAGCGGTTATCCTGGGCAAAACGAATCTAACTGAGATGGCAAACTTTATGGCTTCTCGGATGAAAAATGGCTATAGTGCGCGCGGTGGACAGACGCTCAATCCATATGGCCCTGGACGACTCGATGTAGGCGGCTCTAGCTCTGGATCAGGTGCAGCAGTTGCTGCGAATCTGTGTGTGGTAGCGGTCGGGACGGAAACGTCTGGTTCGATTCTGAATCCAGCAGCGAGCAACAGTCTGGTCGGGATTAAGCCAACGGTTGGACTGATTAGTCGTAGGGGCATTATTCCGATTACATATAGTCAGGATACGGCTGGACCGATAGCACGTACTGTGAGGGATGCAGCGATATTACTCGGTGTGCTGGCTGGACGCGATGAACAGGATGCGGCTACTGCAGTAAGTCCACCCGTGCCAGATTATACAGCCTGTCTTGCCAAAGACGGACTACAGGGCGCTCGGATCGGAATTAATCGTGCACAACTGCATGAATATAATGAAGAACAGCTAGCGATTATGGAGGCTTCGATTGAGGCGATGCGTCATGCTGGAGCAATTATTGTAGAAGGTGCGGATCTTCCGCATACGGCTGGAGAGAACTTTGACATATTATTGTACGAATTTAAGTCTGCGCTGAATCACTATCTATCTACACTGGGACCGCATCGTCCAGTGGGTACGTTACAGGATATTATTGATTTCAACCATGTGCATCATCAAGAAGCGCTTCGTTATGGGCAGGATGTACTGTTACGAGCCCAATATGAAACATCTGGTAGACTGATTGAGCCACAGTATATAGAATCCAAGCTGCGTCTCGGAAGAATTGCACGTGAAGAAGGGATCGACCGTATTTTACAGACTCATCGTCTGGATGCAATCTTTAGCCCGGACTTTACCGATACGCCAGCTACGGTTGGTTATCCTGCGATCATCGTGCCAGCCGGCTATTGTCGCGACGGGATGCCATTTGGCGTTAGCTTTATGGGTACAGCTTATAGTGAACCGACACTGCTACGGATTGCCTATGCTTTTGAAGGGGTTGTACCCGCACGCCGTAGTCCGGCGCTGTAAATGGTCTAACTGGAGCTGCTTGCACAAGGAAATTCGTTTCGTTTGAATACTTGAGAAGCCTTGAGTATAGATTATCATTCAACGATTAGATATAGAGTCACTTTCTCAATCAAGTTGAAAGCTGCTCTATATGATAATAGAAGCTAGTGAATTATACACGTGAGCCTTACTTACTGCATTATTTTGCAGTGAGTAGGGCTTATCGTAATTGTGATGCAAAATGGAGTAGATAAGCAGAGTGGCAGAAAAGTAAAAATGTTCACCATATGTATCGTTAAATGAGCTTGATATCGAAAAATACTCAATCCATATACCGGATTCAAATGTAAACGGTCTTGTTACCTATTCCGCAACCTGTATAGATAGCAGTTGCAGGTGATAATCAGGAAACGACAAAGCCCGCGCTAGACACTGTCGAATGGAAGACCGATACCCAAACGACGACATGACGTTATTATCGCTCCCGCTGACATCGGTTGACAGCTTATAAACAGTCTATTCCTGGTTGCGACAAGCATAAAAGGCACATAATCTCCAAAGTATAAAATGAGCTATAACAATCCATACACTTCCATATCATTATACCGATCCACTTTGTATAGTTATCAGCACACATTAGCAATGAGACAACATACTTTTCTAAATTTGCTAACCGTTTCTATAGAAAGAGATTAGGAACGACTCAGCCAAGTGACCAACAAACTTCGCCTTATGAAAATAATGAATCTACATAAGCTCCGTTGGCTATATAACAAATACGAACTTAATATCCATATGTACATACTTCAGACGCTTCACCAGGCTACAACTATCGTAAACCAATAGAAGCTCAAGTCAGATCAAATTACAGCTCTATTCTATGTTTATGCAATAATTATGCAACTTTCTTATATAAGTATAAGAGTGGTAATCCTACAGCGATTCGACAGTCTTGAACAACTCTAAACTTGTATTTTGTGGAAAAATAAGGATGATTAATCGTGTTTCGATCATAAAAGGCTCTTTTTTATACGTGAAATACAGATAAAATGATAGAAAAACGAGTGGTATTAACTTCCATTTTTGTGATTATGGGTCTTTGGCAGGGTTTCCCATTTGGAGCATTGACTATTGAACAGCGATGAAACATGATAGACGTATGTCCTTTCATATTCCAGTATATGTATTTTTATCCCAATAAAAAGAATATGAAGCAGGACAGATTACGCCATGTATGTCACCTATCTTTGCCATCTAGATTACGCTTGCTTGAACTGATTCTCTCGTAATGTGCACACCATTTTAAAGGAGGAATTAGAATGCAGCAGTCCGGTGTTTCTGTAGAGCAAATGATTCAAATGATCAGTGACGTGAAGGAAGACCCCGCTTGTTTAACCAAACTAGGTCCGGATTCGGATATTATCCATGATGCTGGCTTGGACTCCCTCCAGTTAATTCATTTCATTTTACGAATCGAAGACGAATACGATGTAGAAATTGATTTTGAAGAATTTGATATGGATCATCTCGGCTCGATTGCTGGCTTCTGTAATTTTGTGAACCAAGCGAAAACCGGAGAACCTGCCCCGACGATGGAAGCTTAGGTCTTACATATAATGTAAGATCATAATGTGATGGGCATATTTTGGAGATATGAACGAACGTAGTGATCCAGACAGCAAGTACAGGAGGCAGCAGGCGCCATGGAACACGACATGTCGTAGGCTGCTTTTCATCATTAACATTGCATATTAAGGACGATGGGGCCCTGATCAATAGCATGAACGTCTGATTGGTCGTATGAATAGGTGTAAAATGCAATGGTCCGAAAAACAGAATAACGATGTAGGAACGACCAGCCTTTCAAATTGACGAAAGAGGTGTTATGCATGCAGCCAAGAAGTGAGGTCACGATTGACCGTGAAGCATTCAAGCTGATCAAACGCACAATTCGCAATGCCGCTGTATCGTACCGGAATAAAATGAAAGATCCCACCTACAAAACCGAATTGCCACAATCCCTTGGCATCAAACTGACGAACCGCTGTAATCTGCGCTGTACGCATTGTTTCCAGTGGAATGAAGACGGATATCATCACCAAATGGATAAAGCAGAGCAAAACATGGATCTTGATCCAGCGATCTTCAAGCAGCTACTTGATGATACGAAAGCGGTTAAATCGCGTCTGTATCTGTGGGGCGGCGAGCCGATGTTCCACCGTCAATTCAGCGAAATTCTGGGACATATCCAAAATGATCGCCGCGAAATGACGATCTGTACCAACGGATTACTGATCAACAAGCATCTGGATCAAATCCTTGATCTGTCGGAAAATCTGGAGCTGCTAATCGCTGTTGAAGGCTTTGAAAAAGAGCATGATCTGATTCGCGGTAAAGGCACATTTAAGAAAACAATGGCAGAGATTGATCGCCTGGTGGAGCTGCGTGAGCAAGGTCTGTACAAAGGTCGTATTTCTGTTCATGCTGTGATCAATGACAATATGATCGGTCGTATGACGGAGCTGCTGGAGTTCTTTGAATCGAAAAAACTTGATCTCGTGATGCTCTGTTTCCCATGGTACATTTCCCGCGAAACATCGGTGAAGATGGATCATTACTTTAGCGAAAAGTTCAGCTGGTTGCGTCAGCTTGACGAGCGCAATATTAGTAGCTGGCATGCCTTCAAATACAAAATCAACCCGAATAATATGGATGCACTTATGAAGGATCTGGATGCGATCAATGAACGCGTATGGAAAATCCGTATTCGTTATCAGCCAGGTCTCGACTATGATGAGATCGACAAGTTCATCCACGGTGAAGAAATGACGAGCCGTTGCTCGAATAACTGTCTGGCGCTCACTTCCCGTACCGATATTATTCCAGATGGAAGCGTACTGCCATGTAAGTTCTTCTCTGAATTTACAGTCGGCAATTTAAAAAATAAAAGTCTGCGCGAGATCTGGGATTCCGAGGAATACGATCAGATCCGGCAAACGATCAATGAAGGTGGGCTGACGCCGGCTTGTTCCAAGTGTAGTGTACTGTATCTGCATGGAGCCAGCGGCTTACAATCGCTGAATTATATCTGATCCGGAAGGGGCGAAGTGAAGATGAGTCAGAGCGATAAGACGCTGGTGTCGCTTCAGATTGACGTGCTTGGGCTACCGACCGAGGCTGTCACAGATATTATTAATTCTGTGCAGGTGCCGGATAATGGAGAGATTGTGGTCGCGGATCTATTACAGGTGATGGATGATCGTGTCGTGATCAATCACTGCTTTTACGGTGTTGTACGTGGCATGCTGAATCAGAAAGGCATGACGCTGGAAGAATCAGATATTTACATGCTGTGTAATGGGACGTATATGGCGTATAACGGACAATACGATACGTTTGGACAATGTCCGATGGTGCATATGCTGAAAGAGATGGAGAATCATACTGATATCGGTGTACATTACAAAATCGTCGATCTTGCTGCACGCGATCGGGCTGCGATTTTACGAGATTGGTATGAGGTGTTGAATTCGGGACAGACGCTGCTATTGCATATGGAAACCTCGAATCTGATCTATAACCAGCTCTATGTGGAAAGCCCAGGCAAAGGTCATGTGGTGCAGCTGTATGGTCTGCATGCCGAGGAAAACACCGCTTATATTGCGGACTTCTTCCTACTCGACAAAGCAGGCAAAGTGCTAGGTTATAACGGTACCATTCCATTATCTGAGCTATTGGATGGAGTCGTTGAATATGCATTTTTGTCTGGGGAGACAGAGAGTGCTGTACAGACCGAGCAGTTGATGCGTGCGTGCTCGGAGCATGCGGCTGAATTTCTCGCTGGTGGCGTGAACGCACAGGGTGACGCTACCGGCATGGCAGCGTATCGTCGTTTGAATGCGCAGTTAGCCTCAATGCATGAGCTGGACGATGCAGCATTTGAAGCGACCTGTGCGCTGATCTATTACCATCTGCGGATTGAAAGTCTAATGCATATGCTACGGTATACAACACAGTTTGTTACTGATCATGAACAGCAACTTGGTGCAGAAGGTGCAAGTATACGTAGCGGGATGGAGCAGGTGCAGGATACGGCGCGCCGTCAATTGATGATGCTGTATAAAATGGGCATTCGTCGTGACCGCGCATCCCTGGATCGCTATCTGGATGGTAATGCACGTATGCTGGATGAATATGAAGTGCAACTGAGAAAGCTACAGTATGCAGCAGGCAGAGTTAGTGTGCCAGAGTGATAACGATCTTGAAAGCCTGCACGATACCATACCGGATAACAGCGTCAGACTGAATCTCTGCTGAATCCGAAGTATGCAGCTCATTTAGCGATTATAAGCTATGCTGGCGTACTCCGCAGATGAACGATTCATCAAGAAAAGTACATTTCACTGTTATCCGGTGACCCGACTGTCCGCAGCGATGCGGGCAGTCATTATATTCCGAAGGGTAGGGATCATGATGCGTGAATCAATGTCCGAAGCCAGTGAAGCTGCTGTGCTACATATGGGAACATTTGAAGCCGAGCTACACTGGCGCGAACATAATCTGGCTACATTACCGTCATTGCCTGACAAGGAATCCGAGCGCATTGTTACCGCTATGGATGAATTGTTGTTTGCTTTTTGTAAGCAGGGGGACCTATTACTGACTCGTTATGCGATGGATTCTGCGCAGCGGGATTATACATCTGCGCTGGGATTTGATTTTAGTACAGCACAGAGCGATTTGGAGCAGTTTGTAAGTGCGGATTTTGCTACTGTAACGCAGCCACAGCGTACGGGAGGGCAGTTATTACAGCAGAGTCGCACAGCCGAGCAGCATCCGATGTCGGTATTTCGTTTGTTATATGAGCATGGACAGACGGTAGCGAATCAATTGCCGTTGACTGGAGCGATATTGTCCCCATTTGCATGGGTTCCTTATATTAGCGAAAGTAGTCAGCGCTTCGGTATTCAAGCAAGGCAACCGCAGCTTGAGGTAGTTCGTAAGGTCAACACCAAGCATTATTCTGCTCTAATGAAAGAACGATTGGAGCTTGCCAATCCGGGTGTGCTTGTAAGTAGCTCTGAGGAATTGGAACAAGTTGGTCTGCATTTGCTACAAGAAGGTAGCTTTATGATTAAAGATAATTATGGTGTGTCCGGTAAAGGCAATCTGCATATCGAATCGCCTTCTATGCTCCAGCGTATTGTGAATAGCATTCGCAAACAGGAGCAAAAGGGACGTAATGTGCAGTTTGTGCTGGAACGCTATTCGAATAAAGAACGTGATTTCTCCTGCCAGTTCCATATTACAGAGCAAGGAGATATTGATATTTTGTCCGTTCAGTGGCTGGCGAATTCTCAGTTTGCCTATCGTGAATCGTTATCGCCAGATATTCAGTTTATGGATCGGCTGGAGAGCAGTGCGTATTTTGATACGATGATGGATATTGGGCGTCTGCTGTATCAGGATGGATATTTTGGACATGTGTGTATTGATTCGATGACACTGGTAGACGGTACGATTGAGCCGATGGTAGAGATTAATGCACGCAAGTCGATGAGTCTGATCAAGAACAGCATGGATCGGTACCTGAGGCAATATGGGTTGGTGGGCAATATGACCAACTATACCGTGTCTCATGATGGTAGTCTCACTCATGAGGAATTATTAATTGAGCTGGAGCATCGCGGATTATTATTCCTGCCTGAACGTGGAGGCGGTATCTTGCCAATGACCTCAGCGGCATGGACGGTCAATCATCGTCATGCAGCAGCTGGTAGTAAGCATAAAGGACGGCTATATCTATCAGCGGTAGCTTCGGATGAAGCAGGTAAGCGCGAACTGCTAGATCAGCTAGAACAATTGTTAGAGCAGCGCGATATTCGTGTGCTGAACTAAGACAGAAGCCAAGTCCGTACCCATCTTCATATCTTCATCATTCATATTGAAGGAAGGAAGAACGCAGATGACGGTGACTCTTTTGTGCTCAGGCTTTGGTCTGGGCTTTTATACACCTGGCTTGCTTGTTGAAGCAGGGCTGAAACGTCAAGGGATAGCGACCGAGGTACTTGTATTTGAAAACGTGATGGGCGATGCGCAGCGAGGAAGAGTGGATCATAGCAGACGTGCGTACCACGAGGATTTCTCTGTGGCGCTCATGTCGCAGCGGATTCCGCAAGATATCCGCAAAAGCATGGATGCCGAAGCGGTAGGGCAACTGCTAAGTCAGTGGCAGGCAGAGGGAAGACGCCATTTTATTTGTTTGTCTGGTCACTGGATCTATGTGCTGGACATGTATCAGGAGCGACTCGGTGAAGAACTGGAAGTGGATTTGCTTTATCTGGATGCGATGGATTCACCCTCCTGGAAAAATGTTAAAAAGCGCATAGATAAGCTGGAAGAGCGATATCGTGAAGTATGGCTATTCGGTAATGGCAAGCAGCCGATGTATACCTATATTGATATTGCCGGTTCCGATCCTGTACAGCCGTATGCACAAAGAGAGCAACGACTACTTGTGCATGGCGGCGGCTGGGGGATGGGCACATATCGTGAACATCTCGATCATCTGCATGGAGCGGGGTATGGGCTGGATATCGTTCTGTATGAAGGAGATGCACCCGGCAATACAGATCAGGGACAGCGGTATTATCGAATGGACCCTGCATGGCGAACATGGCAGCAAAATATGGAAGGTAAGCATACATTCCCGCCATTTGCACGCGTTATTCCAGGTGAACCAGAGCATTACACCATTCATCCAGAATATCATGGGCTGTGCGAAATTGAGCGCGAAGTCAAAGCGATTGTGAGCAAGCCAGGCGGCGGAACGCTAGCAGATTCGTTTGCCTCTGGAACGCCAATCATTTTCCTTGATCCGTTTGGAGAGCATGAACAGCGGAATGCGGAGCTATGGGAACAGTATGGATTCGGAATTACCTATGATCGCTGGATGAGTGAATACGGTGGTGGAGCGGATATCTTAGAGCAATTACATCACCAGTTGATTGCGGCAAGGCAAAAAATCGTTTCGTACCCGGAGCAATACGCGACAAGGTATCAAGGCGCGCTACAGCAGATCGCAGGGGAGGGAGGGCGATGAACTCCTCGGCGCGAATTATTCCGTTTCCTGCTCACCGGATGTCGCCAGAGCATTCGCTTTCCCAGCGTCCACTACGGATGGGCATTGTAGGCTGCTCGGGTATTGTACCGCGCGCTGTGTTAGAACCAGCGGCATTTTTGGAGGATCTGGATATTCATGGCGTAGCGAATCGAACCTTTGCCAAAGCGCAGGCGATGGGTGAGCATTACGGGATTCCAGTCATTTACCATACACTGGATGAATTGCTTGCTGACCCGCTACTGGATGCCGTCTATATCGGACTTGGTAATTCGTTGCATGCAGAGTGGATCCTACGTGCACTGGAAGCGGGCAAGCATGTCCTGGTCGAGAAGCCACTGTGTCTGGATGCAGAGCAGCTTCCCGAACTCGAGGCTGCTGCACGGGAGCATCAACTGATCTTATCAGAGGCGATGATGATCTCTCATCATCCATGGCAGCAAGCTATCCGTAGTCTGATTGAGAGTGGTGAATATGGCAAGCTGCTACGCACATCAACTCGAATTACAATTCCAGCGCGTAATGATCATTTGGATAATTACCGTAGTCGTAAGGATGAAGGTGGCGGTTGCTGGTGGGATCTAGGCTGCTACTGGTTGCAATTCATGCAGCTTGTTAGCGGAGAAGCTGGACTATCCTCGCTTTCTTTTAAAGGGAAGTCCGATTTTAACGGTCCTAATGGGTGTGATTGGACATTCGAATCGGAAGCGGTATCTGATGATGGTTTTGTGGCTTCAGCTACGCTATCGTTCGAGCAGCCTTATGCGTGCCGGCATGTGCTGCATTTTGAGGATGCGATCATTACGATTCCTGATGTGTTTCGCTGCAATCTTGGATTTTACAAAATGAAGATAAAGCTCACATTGCTACGTGATGGTCAGGAGATTGGTGAAGCGCATCAGCATGTGTTTGAGCCGATGAATTATTATGTAAATCAATTGCGAGCATTTACCGATCAGGTTCGGCAACAACAGAATCGTAATCCAGCGACTCCTTATGAAGACGACAGACTAACACAGGCGATGGAGCGTATTCGGCTGCTGGATCATGTGTATCGTGATGCTCAGACAGGGTTGCTAACGCGATAGCTGCTAAACGTCGATGTTAAATCGGAATAAGAATGTATTATGATGTAGTACATCAGCAAGAGGTCTGAATACAAACAACCGCATATGATAGAAAATAATAGCATTGAACCGAATATGCCAAAGCCCGCTCTGTCCTTCAAGGCAGTCAGCGGGCTTTGGCATGAATGATGAATCTTTTAAGTATATAGGATAACAAGTGAATCGAATCCAGCGTTTGGCATCATAAACGCGAGATGAAATAAGAAAAGGATTTTTGCGTAGCAGAAAATCCATACCAATCAGTTGTCCAGCAGCTCGCTCCAATCCAGCATAATGAGCGGACGTGGTCCGAATGGGGCAGCACTACATACCGAAAGCTGATATTCGCGATCCATATTAATTTTGCGGAAATAGCAGGTTTGTTCACAATGATCGTCCCAGCTACCCGAAGAGTCTTCCTCTGGATGAGGTGCAGTCATACGAGCTTGATCCGGAGCAATTAGCTCGATCGCAAATGAATCGAGCGGGATCGACAATCCTTTTCCCACAAATTTGATATAACTTTCCTTTAATGTCCAGAGCGTGTAAAATAATTGAAGCCGCTCTTGTTCGGCGGTATCCATTAATAGCTTGTATTCAGAAGCGGTGAAAAAGCGTTCCGCGATGGCAAAGTCGATCGGGCGTATCTTTTCAATATCGACGCCGACAGGTACTTGTCCATCCGCACAAATCACCCAATCACCCGCATGAGATAGATTAAAATGAATATCGGTGTGTTCATTCAGATATGGCTTGCCATAACTGTTTTTGCTGAATGTTAAGGTATGGGATGGAAGCTGGTAACGCTCCTTCAAAATATACCGTATCAACAATTCGCCAATCAGGCTGCGCTGAGCGTCCTGCTGTCGTTGGAATCGAAGCGACTGTTCACGGCGTTCTTTCGAAACGGCTTGCCGCATTCGCTCCATCACATTGTCAGACAGCAGCTCAGGTGCATATACACCAGTTATGTTGATCAATGCAGAGCTCCTCACTTTCAATAACTTGCCTCGAATGCAGATGATAGCTCAACCCTTCACTCAGGAAGAATAAAAGTACCGCATCAAAGCTTCTCCCCTTATATTGACGAATATTAAAATCGGCGTCAATATGGCGAAGTATAGAAATATAATCACCACAGCTTCAGCTATACAGGAAGCTAGTCATATAGCCCCTTTATACCGATGATAGACTTACACGAACCATGGAAGCTGATATAATAAAAGCAGTAATAACGCAGCAGGAGGGACTACCTTTGTCAATTAAGCATTTGGCCTATCAGACCGAAGATCATTATTATGTACAAATGATTCCAGACATTCAATTTGCTAGATTCCCGAATGGTCATACCTTGAAAATGAATATTTTGCGTCCGCAATCTCATATGCCACTACCACTTATTGTGTGGGTCGTAGGGGGCTCATGGCTGGATGCAGATAATTATAAACACGTTCCGATGATGTCTTCGATGGCGAGCCAGGGGTATATCGTGGCTTGCGTACAATATCGCACAGTGAACCGTGCTCCTTTTCCAGCGCAGCTAGATGATGTAAAAACGGCTATTCGTTTTTTAAGAGCCCATGCCGATGAATACGGTATTGATACCGAGCATGTAGGCATCTGGGGACACTCGGCAGGTGGACATCTGGCTACGCTTGCGGGTGTAACAGGCGATCAGCCGGAATGGGATCAATATGGTGAATGGACAGGGTATTCCAGCCGTGTCAACGCGGTTGTAGATTTTTGTGGTCCCACCGATATACAGATTGACTTTCAATCCGAATACGCACAGCCTGTAATTTCGCTACTGATTGGTGGTCCAATGCGAGACAAGGAAGATATTGCACTCCTTGCGAATCCGTCTCATCATATTCGAAGTGATGTGGAGCCTAAGGGAGCATTGCCTCCGTTTCTCATTATGCATGGCGATGCCGATGAGATGGTGCCGCTGCGTCAGAGCCAGCTCTTGTATGATGCGCTGACAGAAGCAGGCTCGGATGTAGATTTCTATGTACTGGAAGGTGTCGGACATAGTGCCGCTGGACTCATGAGTCGGCAGGATGTAATGGATACGGTGAGTCGCTTCTTTGCTTTTCACCTGAAAGGTTCTTAAATAGATTGAAATACGATATGAATCATTGCACATCAGAACCCCGGTTAAAGTGCCAAGCGTTGTGATGAGGGGGACACGAATTTGGACAAGCACGACCATGATATTCTGTATAGTCTCATTGCCGATAACGGTGGCGTATATCGTCCGTTATTTGAGCATCATCCGGATGCCATCTATGTGATGGATCGGGAAGGGAACTATGTCTATACCAATCCAGCGATGTTAGCCATTGTAGGATACACATCAGTGGAATCATTAGTAGCAGATAAAAAAAGAGTTTACGGTAAAGATCGCCTGTATTTTCGATCACCTTATTTTGAAAAGGTACTGCATGGAGAGTCTGTGCAATTCCAAACGGAAGTGTATCACAAACAAGGGCATATTCTATTTCTTGATGTGACGTATACACCGCTCACAAGTGGAGATCGGATTGTTGGTATTTTTGGTGCTGCCAAAGATATTACAGCTCGTAGACTGGCAGAAGAGAAGCTCAAGCAAAGTGAAGCTCGTTTGACGCTTGCGCAGGATATCGGTGGATTCGGCTGCTGGGATTGGAATATGGATACGGATGAGTTGATCTGTACACCGAAGTTTTTTGAAATTGTGCATATGGAGCAGGAAGTACCTAGCTTGCTCTATCGCCGTTTTTTAACACGTATTCATCCCGATGATCGCATTCTAGTTAGCGATGCCTTTCGGCGCATGATAAGTGAAGGCGGTATTCATCTCGAATGCCGTTTACTGGATCGCACCAATGCGGTCAAAACGATTGCCATTCATGGTCGTGTGATGGAGCATGAGCGTCGCGTGATTGGAACCGTACAGGATATAACCGAGCAACACCTGCTAGCTGATCTGATTCGAGAAAGTGAACGACAGTACCGGATGTTATCGGAAAATACGATGGACTTGATTTCAACACATACCGCCGATGATTGGTTACGCTTCCTGTATGCGTCTCCTTCGCTTACGAAGCTACTTGGCTATGAACCCGATGAAATGCTAGGGAAAAGTGCTGCCGAATATTATCATCCAGACGACCGCATTCTAGTGCAAATGTATGTACAGTCCATCTCGCATGGCAATGAACAGCATACCGTATGTTATCGTTTCCGGCATAAGAAGGGTCATTATGTTTGGCTAGAATCCAGCGGTACGTATACTGCTGGACAGAGTGAGGATGCATTGGGCACAGTTATCGCTGTATCAAGAGACGTATCTGATCGCAAGTTTGCTGAACAGCGATTGTTGGAGAGCGAGCAGCGTTACAAGTCGCTTGTTGAATATAATCCGTCAGGCGTGTATTCCTTTGACATGGAGGGGCGCTTATACGATCTGAATCCAGTCGCTGAAATTCAAAGTGGCTATATGGCAGAGAATATGACTGACCTTCATTTCGTGGATTTGATTGATGAAAAGTATCAGCATGAGGCTCAGCATCATTTTGATCGGGCACGGATGGGCTTACCGCAAAATTATGAAACAACATTGATTCAGGCGAGCGGTAATCGGATGGAAGTTAATATTACGAATGTTCCGATTATCGTAGGGGGGAAGATTACAGGCGTATTCGGGATCGCAACAGATATTACAGAGAGCAAGCGTTATCTGGAACAGATTCAGGCACTTAGCGAAGAGTATAATCTGATTCTAAGCTCGGTATCGGAAGGAATCTTCGGTATAGATACCAATGGGCGCGGGATCTTCATCAATGAAGCCGCCGCGCGCATGCTTCAGCTTCCACGAGAGCAGTTTATCGGCATGCCGCTATACGAAGCGGTTATGAATACGCGTGCAAGTGGTGAAGCCTACCCTTCTGAACAAAATCCGGTGCGTTTAACTTTGGCAGACGGATTATCCAGGCATGTGTCAGAAGAAGTGTTCTTCCGTCGTGATGGGTCTAGCTTCTTCGTCTCCTATCGAATCAATGCGCTGTTTGACCGTGGGCGTATGATTGGAGCGGTTGTCGTGTTCAGTGACCGAACCAATGAGCGGGAGATCATGGAGGCTAAGGAGATGGCAGAGCGCACAGCGAATGCCAAAACGGAGTTCATTTCTATGATGAGCCATGAATTGCGTACACCGATGAATGCGATTGTCGGCATGGGCGAGCTGATGCAGGATTCGAGGCTGGATGAAGAGCAGCAATGGTATATGGAGATTATCGTGCAAAATAGCCATGAGCTCGTGCGCATTATGAACGATATTACCGATGTGAATCGCATGGAAAATGGCAAAATGATCCTCGATGAGCAGGAGTTCAATTTGTATGAGCTACTGGAATCAGTGCATCGCCTCTTTTTGCCTGCTGCGGAGAGTAAGCAGATTCCGCTGGATCTACAGATCGAGCAGGAAGTGCCATCCCGGGCCAAAGGAGATGTACAGCGACTACGTCAGGTGCTAGTCAATATTATCGGTAATGCGGTCAAATTCACCGATCAGGGTCATATTGAAATCATCGTCAGTCTGTCGCATCTATCACGCGAGCATGGGATGATTCTAGATTTCCGTATCGTCGATACGGGTATCGGTATTCCGGCAGATCGGTTAAATGAACTGTTCCAGTCCTTCTCGCAGGTGCATCATGTGATGAATCGTCATTATGGTGGTACAGGACTTGGTTTATTTATTAGCAAAAATCTGATCGAACTCATGAACGGTACGATCGGCGTAGATAGTAGTGAGCATAGCGGCTCCACGTTCTATTTCTCTATTCCATTTGAGCTTCCAGAGGATGAAGCATAAGATTATCATCAATAACTACATCAAAAAGCTCTGATTGCCTTCTACCAAGGAATCAGAGCTTTTCTTTTGTATAAATATGAGCGAAATAACTGTAGCGGTAGATCGCGATGTAGAGCATAGAACGCTCAGCTCAACCACCAATCACATGATTCTAACTAAACTCCGCTCAAGCGATCACATTGATCAAACGGTAGCGTACATAATCGCAATCGTCTGTGGCCCGCAATGGCTAGAAATCACACAGCCTGCCTCCGTAATCATGACCTGCTTGGCATTCGTCTGCTCGCGCAGTACTGCCTGCATCATACGAGCTTCCTCTTCGGCAAAGGAATGCACGACAAAGATCACATCTTCATCTATGCGGCTGCGATTCGCTACGCAATTCCGTAGCAATTGCTCAACTGCTTTTTCGCGCTTGCCCCGTACTTTATACGCAGGTACAAGTGTTCCTTCTGGCGTTACTTCGATCACCGGGCGAATTTTGAGCAGACTACCGATCAGGTTCTGCATTCCAGAACAGCGTCCACCTTTGTACAAGTATTCAAGCGAGTCAATCGCAAATTCGGTTTCAATTTGGCTTCGCACCTGCTCAAGCAGGGCTACAATCTCACTAATGCTCTTGCCACTATGAGCAGCATGAACAGCCTTCATGACGAGTAGTCCAATAGAACTGGACAGATTAAGCGAGTCGATTACCGTAACGGCGCCTTCGGGTAGCTCACTCGCCGCGATACGTGCATTGGCAAAAGTCGAAGATAATCCAGAAGAAAGACTGATATAAATAATTGAAGCGCCTTCCTCTACAACCGGAGTAAATGCACTAAGAAAGTCAGCGGGCGAAGGTGCAGACGTTTTGGGCAACTGCCCGTCACGGCTAACACGATCATAAAGTTCACGTGGTGTAATATCCACACCATCTCGATATACATCCTGACCAAAAGTAACATACAGCGGAACAATACCCACCTGATGCTCCTGTAGCCAGGACGAAGGCAGATCACAGGTGCTGTCTGCAAAAATACGAATGGAAGTCATAATATTCTCCTGTCTCTAGTTCATAAAATAAAGCAAATCACACAGATGGCGTTATTATACCACGACTGATGCTCCACCAAAATAGGGATACTTCGTATAACAGCTTCATCAATTGCTCACAATTGTATCCATCGGAATGCGTTATAATAAAACAGATACTGGAACGTATACAGGAGGAACATTATGCAGCGCACGTATATTATTATCGCTTCTATACTAGGTATGCTGGGAGTGGCGATCGGTGCCTTTGGCTCTCATATCCTGGAACCGATCATTGGAACCCGCATCGAAACATTCAAAACAGGTGTGGAATATCATTTCGTGCATGCACTCGCGATTTTGCTGACGGCTATACTGGCAGGACAGCTTGGCGAGAGTGCAATGTTACGCTGGGCAGCACGCTTGTTTACAATCGGCATTCTCTTCTTTTCTGGTAGCCTGTATGTGCTATGTATTACAGGTGTCAAAGTACTTGGAGCGATCACGCCGATCGGTGGCGTATGCTTTATCGCTGGCTGGATATTACTTGCGATCAGTGCAGCCAAAACAGCGAAGCGAGCGTAAACACGAGCTTAAGTCATCGTTAGGATGGTGAGACGCGTATATAGCGCATCCATTGTCTACATCTACAGCAAGCATAAAAAAACGCCAGTCGGTATCGCCGGCTGGCGTTTTATCATGATGTAGCAATTAGATCCTCAAGGTAAACGGTGCGTATATAATCACAGTCAGCTGCGAAAAATACCCCGCATATTAGGTTTGCTGGAAGTCGTCAATCTCATTGAGCTTGAAGGTATACACCTGTTTTTCATCAACATGATAAACGCTAATTGTCTGATCGTCATTATCGTATTTTAAAATACGGCATGGGATCGACATACGATCTCCCCGACGATTGATTGTAAGACGTACCAGATGTCCATTTGCGATATACATGGATAGCCATCCACCCATATCGTTATCACTGCTCGATTGTGGAGATGAGCCGTTTGCTGTAGTCGATGAAGTGGTTTTTGCTGGTTCATTTGTTGCGGAAGGTTTGGTTGATGCTGAATCCGTAATGTCTACAGGTGTTTGCTGCTTGCCTGCCTTTTCAATCGCTTGCTCAATCTGACCGCCCAGTCTGATTCCGTTTACAATACGAAAGTCAGCTAGCTCTTGTTGATTGTTCAGAATATCCAGCAGCTTTTGAAGGGCAACCGCATTGCTTTTTCCGGTAATCATGAGGTCAACATTGAATAAAAATTCGGTGTCATCATTAGTCTGCTGCTTGTTCGTCATTTTCCCCATCTCACTTACTTTTCGGATTAGTGTAACACAATGTAATAACCTATTTTCACTAAACTATAACATCTAGACACACATTTTCATAGGTCTATGGATTCATTATATTACCACATACCCATACCTAATCAAATAGTGACTTATCTAGCTAATTAATATACGATTCTTATTATTTATCGGATCATATTCCTATTTTATTAATCTTTATTTAAGGAATTTTGGCGTGAATTTACCACTATTTTGCGGAGGGTCGAGAAGTGCCGCTACTACAGGTTTTATAGTTCACAAGACTCATTAAGTGACTTAGATTTTGCGTCATTCTGTAACCTGATTTCGTGCCAAAAGACATATAAAAGAGACTTGCCTGGACAAAGGAAAGTCTCTTTTATATGCAAAATGATAGGGCGATTACTCTGCGAATAGCTTAGGCAATTCCTCGCTATAGGATGGATAGACGATGCCTTTTTCTGTAATGATCGCTGTTACATATTCATTAGGCGTAACATCAAATGCCGGGTTGAAGACTTTGATATCCTGAGGTGCTGTACGTTTGCCAAAGCTTTCCGTGACTTCTTCAGCGTTACGTTCTTCGATTGGAATAGCTGCTCCATCAGCCGTAGCCAGATCAATCGTAGATAGTGGACAAGCGACATAGAATGGAATGTTGTGCGCACGTGCGAGCACGGCAACACTGTACGTGCCAATCTTGTTTGCCACATCGCCATTAGCTGCGACGCGGTCAGCCCCAACGATTACAGCTTGAATCCAACCTCTAGACATGACCATACCTGCCATATTGTCACAGAGTAGTGTCACATCAATACCTGCTTGCTGTAATTCAAATGCAGTTAGCCGAGCACCTTGAAGCACAGGACGCGTCTCATCTGCATACACCTTTAAATGAATGCCTTGCTCGTGAGCAAGATACATTGGTGCAAGTGCCGTACCATACTTCGCAGTAGCGAGTCCGCCCGCATTACAATGCGTGAGTACACCCATGCCGTCTTTGAAAAGAGGGAGTGCATGTTCGCCGATCTTGCGACACACTTCCTCGTCTTCTGCATGGATAAGCACCGCTTCAGCGAGCAGCGCTTCATTTCGACTGGAGGTGCTATGCGCTTGTTCTGCCAGCTCATGAGCTTTTTTGTTCATACGATCCAGCGCCCAGAATAGATTGACAGCCGTCGGACGCGATTGAGCCAGGTATGCTGATGTTTTCAATACATGCTTGAGCCATGCATCAGCATCTTCACCTTTATATTCCCAGGAACCAAGCACAACCCCATACGCCGCAGAAATCCCGATCGCCGGTGCGCCGCGTACCTTCATGGATTGAATACCTTCAAATACTTCTTCAGCTGTGAATAAATCGAGCATCACAATTTCCTCTGGCAATAAACGCTGATCTAGCATTAGCAGCCGATCACCTTCCCAGCGTAAGGATAATAGAGGTTCAAAAGATGTCGTGCTGGACAAATGGGTAGTTGTATCATTATTCATATAGCAAATCACTCCTTGCAGATCGTATAGGATGTTAAAACGAGACATAACCAAAATAATAAAGCGATACATGAATCGTATGAGAAAATACATAAATACGCATGGATATTCGTGAAAAGGATACGTAGAAATTCTCATTTAATTCATATATTACTGATAAGCAATGCCAATAGTAAAGAACAAGATCATAATAACTACATGATATGCCAAAATCAAAAACGATAAACAGGATAACATGGGATAATATGGATGATATAAAGTGGAGAGAAAGGAGAGGATATCCATATGTGTGATCCATCCTCATACATAATCAAAATCGAACAGCAACGACAAGAAATGTATACATTGGCTGAACAATATGGTTTTGCTGATTATCGCGTATTAATCAAATCGAAGCAACTGGATGATGCCTTAAATGAATATCATCGGTGTTTAAGCTATATACAGATCAGCAAGATCAATCCCTTTTAAACTTGAGGCTTATAATATAAGCTTCAAGTTTTTTAATAAGCACATTCACTTACACAGGGTAGAGTGAGAAGCAACGAGACAAAAATAAGAGATTGATGGCTTAAAATTGTAATTTTGGATTTTCGCAACATCCATTATGATAGTGTAGATGGTAATATCAGGAGAGCTATACACTATATTTTATTTTCCTGAGGAGAAAATAACACCAATGATACTAATCGAACTTGAAGCATTACGCATATCAGGGCGATTCCTAAAAATAATTAAATGTTAAATGAGTCAAAATTCATAATCCATGTACCTGTACAGCGCAACACTTATCATCAAGGAGGACCAAAGCATGACGAAGGAACCCATGAGCATACGTTCTATCTTATATACCGAAATGGAACGAAAAGGCTTTAATTTGAGTCAATTCAGTACATATTGCGATATTAATCGAGGGACACTAAGTCAAATACTGAATGGCAAGCCATCTCAATTACCTTCCATTGCTGATCTGGATCGTCTGGCATTAGTGACTGCGTATAGTCGTGAACAATTGTATGAATTATACATAGAGGAATGTTTTGCTAAAGAGGCTTTACATGGAAAAAGAATGAAAAATATACTTTATCGTTGCGTAGAAATGAACTTGTCTTCGATTATCGAAAAAGTGCTGGAGCGATTACTTGAATATCCATCCCAAAGTAAAAGCATCTACGATATGGCAGAACTGTGGTATGACGAAGGGCATCGACAGATGCTGATTCCTTTATACGAGTATGTCACGCTTAGTGAGAAATATCGGAATTCAGATCGTATTGCGATCAGTCGTTATCGAATATTCCAGCTCAGTCAAACAAATAATTTTGAGCAGAATTTGCATGCAGCTATTGTATTTGAACCGTATCGACATGAACTACCTATTGGATATCGGCTTGATGGAATATTAAAGTTGACCAATGTTTATTTCAATCAACACATGTGGAAGAAAGTAGAACAATTTGCCGATGAACTTCGTGAGTTAGCAACGAGCGCTTATGAGCACCGACTGCATTTAATAGATAATGTGGATGGGGAAAGAGGATTGGAGACGGAGAGACATCTTGTTGTTTATTATGGACATGGATATTTGCTAAAAGGAAATGCTTTGGAGAAGCAAGGATTGTATGAAGAAGCCATGACTTATATTGAAGGATACCGTGATTTAAGCTGGTTTAATGGACTAGATGAAGTAGGTATTTATACTGTGGGAAAATTTAGTTTCTTTGCAGAAATTAATTTTTTAGGCTTACAATTACTAATGGGAAATGCGAATGTTCTCACTGAATATGTAGAATTATTAATCAAAAATCCTTCAGAAATACTGCCGGGTTTAATTACTATTGTGGAATCTGCAAATAATCACAGATTTTCTATAAGTGATATTATAGAGAGATTCTCCGATCAATTAAATAAATTGGAGGATGACATATATTCGCATACAAACTATTATCACATAAATTCTACACTGGAAAGATACATTTCTCTTTGTAAAAAATTAATCACGTACTATCTTCAATGCAAGGATTACAATAATGCAGTAGACAGTATTTTGAAAAGTTTAAAATTAAGCATTCGGGTCGAAAATAAAAATAATTATGTAGAATGTTTAGCATTATTTGAATTAATTAAAGATCATATTACTGAAAAATATAATGATAAATATTAAAGTGCACCCCTCAAAATGAACATTAGAAAACCTATAAGGTAAACTAATGTTCATTTAGGGGTGCATTTATGTGGATTTCTATTGATGCGACAAAGAACGCTGTTTACGCTTACGATACATCACATAGCTCAGAACTCCAATTCCGATCAATACGATCGCCGATACACCCCAAATATAAGGAGAAAGGGTAGAAGTATTTGTTACATTTTGAAGATTGCCCGCTCCTCCATTTCCGGTAGCTGACCCTCCGCTACCTGATACTGGTTCGTTACTTTGACTAACCAATTTTGCTTGATCCATTTCGGTTTGCCGAATTTGAGATATGAAATCCGAGAAAGGGAGCACTTCAAATTGTTTCATATGATTAAGTGTACTATTTTTCACTAGAGCTACTTGTTCTATATTATCTTTAGAAGTGACTAGAGCGATTACTTGATGTGCAGAATCATAAATAAGTTTACTATCTTTATTATAACCAATGAGGTTTTTCGCCTTTTCAAGAGGATCGCTAAAGTTAGCATCTGAAAATTCTGCTTCAGAAGATACTTGAGTAATTTCATTGTAGTTAGGAGCTTTATCAGCGAAGGCAAGTGCTTTGCTATGACCTTGATCGTCTTCAATTAGGAAAAGATAACCGCTGAATGTAAGAGAGTTTGTCGCTTGATTATCTTCCTTAACTTGAGAGGCGTTTTTGATCGTGTAAAGAGGATATCCATCACCTAAGTGATTTTCTGTGGAGATGTCATTGGTTGCATTTATATTTTGCTGGGGTTGATCTTGATTTAAAAAAATGTTGATTTCTTGTTTTTGATTTTGAAGTTCCTCATTTATTGATTTTCTGATGTCTTCCGGAACGGATGCGGCTGATATAGATGTTAATGGAAATATAATAAACAAAGCAGTTATTAGTAAAATCGTGGCGCGTTTTAACATATTTAACCCTCCTCAATATGTGTTTTATGGAACATAGATGGAGTCAATAGATGTTCTCCAACTGAAGCTAGAATTGTTTATAAAATCTGAATAGCTTCTTTTATTATCCGTAGGATTATCTGGCCACGGATCTTTATAGTAAATCTCTTGTTTGCCTGTACTTGTATCATTGTAAAAGCCTCGAATAACGTACATATGCCCTGTACCATTAGGGCTTTGATTCCAACTAATAGCAGCAAATATAGGCTGATTGTTCTTTACTTGCGATATGACTTTGCTGAATGCTAGTGATCCATTAACATTAGAACCGCGCAATCCGCCATAGTTCAAAGCACGAATGACCTCTGCATTCGTTCCCGGATCATTGACGACCGATCCTTTGACATAGCTTACAATTTGAGATTGTGTTTTACTACCACCAAGATAGCTGATTGCCATTTGGGATGAAGCTACCCAGCACCAGTTGGTACGCTCTTGTTTATAGCTTGGAATGGATAATGTCTGGTAGTCAACATAAGCGGATGCAGTTGATCCAAAGGTAGACGCGATGCCTACAGCAAAAGCCAAAGATAAGCTCCACTTTTGCAATAACCCTTTTTTGGATTTAAACAATGAGTTTCCTCCTAGGTTAGATTTTTGTGCGTTCATTAGTTCCATCGCTAAGTATCCTTTCTTAAATTAGATTACAGATGAGATTATGTATAACTTTTTAATCCATCTATTACTTTAATTGTAATAAATGATGTGAATTATGTGATTTTTATTTTTTGTACAACAGTTATATTGATCTATTTAAAAAAAGAATAAATAGCGTATTAGAGTATAAATTAGCTGGCTATTCTATAATCAATGCGACAAAGAACGCTGTTTACGTTTACGATAAATTACATGGCTTACAAATCCAATCAATACAATCACCGACACAATCCAAATATATGGAGGAACGGTAGAACTATTTGCTACATTTTGAAGATTTCCTGCTCCGCCATTTCCGGTAGACGAGCTTCCACCACCGCCAGAAGTAGGCTCATTGTTCAAATAAGCTATTTTTGACTGTTCAGCTTCGTAATCTTGAACTTTTTCAATGAGTTCTTGAAAAGATAAAACATCGTATCTTTTTAATCCAAGTGGAGAGCTATCTTGTAATACAGCAACTTTTTCTCCCTGATCTGTAATTGTGACAAGTGCAATCGTTCTATGTCCCTCATCATAGATCAACTTGCTAGACGAATTAAATCCTACTAATTGCTTTGCTTTTTCTATGGGGATTTTAAAGTCTGCATCAGAAAAGTCTTCAGAAGAAGCTAATCCTATAATTTCTTGGCGATTGCCTGTATCCTCTGTAAATGCAAGCGCATTGCTACCATTAATTCCTTCAACTAAAAACACATATCCTGTAAAACGTAGCAAATTTTTATTGCTGGAAGTTATATAAGTATTTTGCGACACTGAAGAAGATGACAAGTTAATATTATACTTTGCATATCCCGCACCTAGACTAGAAAGTTTTTTTTCGCCAGATAACGTATTTTTCTGCGTATCGGTTGTAGAATCATTGGTTAAAGTTTGTAGTTGAGTTTGCCAATTGGCGAAGTCTTTATTTATAGATTCCTTTACGTCTTGTGGTAAGTTGGAAGATGCTTCAGCACTCAATGGTAAACACACAAAGCTAATTAAGAGTAGCGCAATAAGCCTAATAAGCATTTTTTGCTTCCTTAAAATTATTTTACATAAATAGAATCAATTGAAGATCTCCAAGTGAAGTCTGAATTGTTTAAAAATGAACTATACGAGAGTATTTTATCTGTTGTATTAGTTGGCCAAGGGTCTTTATAATAAATATCTTGTTTTCCTGTACTCGTATCATTGTAGAAACCACGAATAACAAACATATGGCTTGTACCATTTGGGTTATTATTCCAACTAATAGCGGCCAGCATCGGTTGGTTGCTTTTTACTTGAGAGACAACTTTGCTGAATGCTAGTGACCCATTAACATTAGATCCGCTTAACCCTCCATAATTTAAAGCGCGAATCACTTCGGCATTGGTTCCAGGAGAATTTACAACCGATCCTTTAACATAACTAACAATTTGAGATTAAGTTTTACTGCCACCCAGATAACTAATTGCCATTTGGGATGAAGCCGCCCAGCACCAATTGTCGCGTTCTTGTTTGTAACTTGAAATGGATAATGTCTGGTAATCAACATAAGCGGATGCAGTTGATCCAAAAGTAGATGTAATACCGATGACGACCGTTGCTATTAGCCCGCATGTCTGGAACAGATGTTTTTTTGAAGTAGTAACTTTTGTTTTTCCTACTTTTTGTTTTCTTAACAAAAAATTTCTCATCGACGATTTCCTCTCTATGATTAGATTACAAATGGAAGTATGTAAAAGTTGCGCAGTTCAATCCATTTGTTACTTTTATTGTAATAAATGATGTAAAAAATCCATTTTTATTTTTTTAGACAACGATAAACTTTGATAAGTTTAGACATTAGTTTCTTTCATACAATTGGATATCATTGGAAGCCCGGTTGTTTCGCGCGACGGGGTGACGGGTAAATGAAGGACAGACAAGATTCACATGTTACAATTAATCAGCTTTCACCAAATTCTATTAAAGTGAGGGATTTACATTATGTCTAACGTTACCAACCAAAACTCAACTCAAACGAAACGCATCGAAGAGCTGCTGAACCTGCAAGTAGCGAATCTGAATGTATTGTATGTTAAAATCCACAATTTTCACTGGTATGTAAAAGGTGAAAACTTCTATACGCTGCACATTAAATTCGAAGAGCTGTATAACGAAGTAACATTGAAAATGGATGAGATCGCTGAGCGTCTGCTGACACTGAAAGGTTCCCCAGCGGCTACGCTGAAAGAATATCTGGAACTGGCAACCGTACAGGAAGCAAACGGTAGTGAAGATGCACGTACGATGGTACAAACGATCATCGAAGACTTCGCAACTGTAACCGAGCAATTCCAGGAAACAATCGAGCTGGCTGACGAGTCCGGCGACCAACCGACAGCAGACATGCTGATCGCGTTCAAAGCCGATCTAGAGAAACACATGTGGATGCTGCGTTCTTTCCTGGGCTAAGTAGTCCGATCCAATCGCATCTTCTGGTTTTTCATACAAGAAGCAACCTTATCTAAGGATACTAACCGCTGTCTGCTCTATGCAGATGGCGGTTTTTTATTGAATAATCGGTTATAATGAAGCATACATAATAGCGCAAACAGATTGCCCTTACCTACATATATGGAGGCGATGTGATGAGGCTTGAAGAGGATGGTACGTTTATTGTAGAAGATGAAGATATTTCTGGAGTCATGTGTTACTTTGCCAAGGATGGAGTCCCATTTGAAGACGGATTTCGATTTGAGATGGAATTGCAGGAAATGGTTTTTTTCCCTGGTAGCATACATGCCGTTCAATTGCCCGAAGACCTTCTGTTGCAGGGTGAAGGTGACGACACAGATGAAGAGACGAGACAGGAGATTCGCACTCAAAATGAACAGTGGGAACAAGAGATTCGGCAGGCGATCTATAATGCGATCGGTTATGTAGAGGAAACGTCTTCTTCAAAAAAACAGTAGAAGTATACAGCATATGATCATACTGAAGCCTGTTATCCAAACTATATTAATTCATATATGGAGGCGATAGAATGAGGTTGGAAGATGATGGCACGTTTGTTGTTGAAGATTATGATTTTAGCGTCATCTTTTGTAGTTATTGCAAGGATATGTGGTATGAAATGGAATATCCTCCTTTTGAAGACGGATTTTTGTCCTTGATGAGGTCACAAGAGATCGTTCTGTTTCCAGGTAGTATACAGAGGGTACAATTACCAAATATCAGAGTCCAAACTGCAGACGATGACGCAGATGAAGAAACGAAAGAAAGCGCTCGTCTTAGGAATGAAGCTTGGATACAACAGTTTCGGAACGGTCTGTATGATGCGATCGGTTATATAGAGGAGGATAAGAAATGACAGATCACGAACCACGCACGATTGCACTAAAAGAATGGGCATCCGCCATTCAAGCGCTGGCAGAAGGCAAACAAATCCTACTGATGCGCAAAGGTGGCATTATCGAGGAAACACGTAGCTTCGAGCTGAAGGAGCGAGCATTCTATCTGTATCCAACCTATGAGCATCAGCGCAGCGAGTTACTCAAGCCGGAACATCAGCATCTGGTAGAAGAATCGCTACAACAATGGTTCCCAGAGCAACAGACAGCGACCATCCAATTGTACGCCGAAGTGACCAACGATCTGGAGATCAATAGTCAGGAAGAGCTAGATCGCTTGCGAGATCATCACATCTGGACCGATACATTTGCCGAGGAACGTTTACGTTGGAAAAAGAAAAACCCGCTTCATGTGCTCATCCTGCGGGTATATATAATTGAACGACCGGTGGAGATCCCAATAGAGGAGCAGTATATCGGCTGCAAATCGTGGATATCCATACCAAGTGGTTCGGTGACGAGCGAAATGACGCCGGTGCTGGACGCTGCGGAGTTCGAGGTCATGCAATCTGCTCTATTGCTATCGCTGCAAGAACAGAACATACCCAAGACATAAGGCTTGACTGAGCACATCGGTCGGGTCTTTTATTTTTTGTTGGGATATACTTCACGGAGTGGATGAAGACCAAGCGCCCATGTATTACAACTTCAACATCTTAACCTTCACTCCATCCTTTTCCATTAAACTTCATATTTACAGCCCGCTACTCCTATAAAATAAAGCCTAATTAAAGACACAACCCTTGCGCCATCATCCCTCATTAAGATAAGATGAAAGCTTGCGCATATCATTGCAGCATATTTTAAATTATTATAAAATAGCTTGAGAATCGTTGAGAATCAGTTTAGAATGGTTCTAAGAAAGATTTATTCTTAGACTTTATCTAAATCGCTACACATTTGGAATTTTCTCGTTCCATATGAGATAGATTAGGTGGCTTCTTCGCTGCCATATGGGAAAAGTCGGTCTAGACTGCTGCTTAGCATGATCAAGATGAGTGCATATACGAAGTCGGACCCTGCCTGGTTAAGGAAAAGACTGGAAAAATTCTCCGAAAAAAAGTAGCTATTTTTTTGCAGAGAAGCACGTTTTACTGGTATGATTTAAGCAGCAAAATGATTACGCGATTAATTCTGAGGCTACTGGATAAACAATACATCAAAATTGTTCTATTTAGCAGCTTACTTACTTATTTTGGAGGGACGTCTATTATGGCAACAAATTTCGTCATCGAAGGTCTGAAAGCAACAATCGACAACAAGGAAATCCTCAAAGGTGTTAACTTGTCTATGAAAGGTGGAGAAATCCACGCGATTATGGGACCGAACGGTACTGGTAAAAGTACACTGGCTTCCGCACTGATGGGCCACCCGAAATATGAAGTAACCGAAGGCGTTGTTACACTTGACGGTGAAGATGTGCTGGACATGGAAGTGGATGAGCGCGCACGCGCAGGTCTGTTCCTGGCTATGCAATATCCGAGTGAAATCAGCGGTGTAACGAACTCCGACTTCCTGCGCAGTGCAATCAATGCACGCCGTGAAGAAGGCAAAGAAATTTCCCTGATCAAGTTCATTCGTCAAATGGAAGGCAGCATGAAAGAACTGGACATGAACCCTGAATTTGCACACCGTTACCTGAACGAAGGCTTCTCCGGTGGTGAGAAGAAACGTAACGAAATCCTGCAAATGCTGATGCTTGATCCGAAAATCGTTATTCTGGATGAAATCGACTCCGGTCTTGATATTGACGCACTGCGCATCGTTGCAGATGGCGTGAACAAAATGCGTAGCGAAGATCGTGGCTTCCTGATCATCACTCACTACCAGCGTCTCCTGAACTACATTACGCCTGACTACGTACACGTTATGATGCAAGGTCGCATCGTGAAATCCGGTGGTCCTGAACTGGCAGCCCGTCTGGAAGCAGAAGGCTATGACTGGGTAAAAGAAGAACTCGGTATTACAGACGAGACTGTAGGCCAGGAACAAGAAGCGTAAATAACGGTACGGAAGGAGCAAGAGCATAATGACATTGCAGACGATACTTCCGCTCAGCGCGGAAGCACTGAAATCACTATCCCAGCAAAAAAACGAACCGGCATGGCTGGCTGAAAGCCGCCTGAACGCACTCGAACTGGCTTCTCGCCTGGAACTGCCAAAGCCGGAAAAAACGAAAATTGATAAATGGAATCTGTCTGAATACGGTACGTATCAGCCGGCAACCCGCGTAGCTTCGCTGCAAGAATTGCCGGAAGCGGTTCGTGTGCTTCTGAAAGAAGAAGAGGCAGCCAACCTGCTCGTACAAAAAGATTCCGGTGCGATTTATAGCAGCTTGTCTGACGAGCTCAAAGCACAGGGCGTTATTTTCACTGATCTGGAAACGGCAGCTCGTGAACACAGTGATCTGGTACAAGCTCATCTGTCTACCGTTGTTAAAAACGATGAGCACCAGTTGACTGCATTGAGTGCTGCACTGTGGACTGGCGGCGCGTTCCTGTACGTTCCGAAAAATGTAGAAGTTTCCATACCTCTACAAGCGATTTTCCTGACTGAAAATGCGGACACTACTTTCGCACCGCGTGTACTTGTGATCGCGGACGTGAATAGCTCCGTAACCTATGTGGACAACTATATCTCGACTGGAGATGCAGAGCGTCTGCATAACGGTATCGTTGAAGTTATCGCGAAGCCGGGCGCTAAAGTTCGCTATGCAACGGTGCATCAGCTAGGTCTGAACACAACCGACATGAGCTATCGCCGTGCAGTAACTGAAAACGATGCGTCGATCGAATGGATCATCGGTGAAATGAACGATGGTAATACTGTAACGGATACATCGACTGTACTGAAAGGCAACGGCTCCACTTCCGATGCCAAAATCATTGCAGTAGGTTCCGGTTCCCAGCGTCTGAACTATACAACACGTGCTATCCACTTTGGTAAAGATTCTACAAGCCAGATGACAACACGTGCGGTTATGCGCGAAGAAGCGAATGCGATCATTAACGGTATTACCAAAATCGAACATGGTGCAACTCGTTCTAACGGTGAGCAAGCAGAGAAAGTACTGATGCTCAGTCCAAAAGCCCGTGGTGACGCGAATCCAATCCTGCTGATTGATGAGGATGATGTTATGGCAGGTCACGCAGCTTCCGTTGGACAGGTGAACCCTGAACAGGTGCATTATCTGATGTCCCGTGGTATCTCCCGTGCACAGGCAGAGCGACTGATCATTTACGGTTTCCTGGCTCCGGTCGTGTCTGATATTCCTCTGGAACAGCTCCAGACTCGTCTACAGGAACTGGTTGAAAGGAAAGTCGGACAGTGAACGCGAACATCCGCGAGCAGTTTCCGATTTTACACCAGGAAGTAAACGGACATCCGCTTGTATATCTGGATAATGCGGCGACTTCGCAAAAGCCGCGCGCCGTTCTGGATGCACTCAGCCATTATTATGAATGGGATAACTCGAACGTACACCGCGGCGTACATACGCTAGGTACACGTGCGACTGATGCATATGAAGGCGCTCGGGAAAAGGTTGCCCGTTTCATCAATGCAGGGCGCAGCGAAGAAATCGTATTTACCCGTGGCACCACCACGGCGCTTAATCTGGTTGCTTCTGCTTATGGCGGTCCACGCCTGCAGGCAGGTGACGAGATCGTGATTACGCCGATGGAGCATCACAGTAATCTCATTCCGTGGCAGCAGCTTGCTCTACGCACTGGTGCGACGCTGAAATATATTCCGCTTCAACCGGATGGAAATATTGATCTGGCTGATGTGGAAAAAACGATTACCCCGAATACGAAAATCGTATCTGTCGTGTATGTATCCAACGTACTGGGCGTGGTCAATCCGGTGAAAGAAATCGCCGAGATTGCTCACCGCAATGGAGCGATTATGGTTGTGGACGGTGCACAGAGCACACCGCATATGAAGGTGGATGTGCAGGATCTGGATTGTGATTTCTATGCATTATCCAGTCATAAGATGTGTGGCCCGACTGGCTTTGGCGCTCTGTACGGCAAGCGTAATCTGTTATCGCAGATGGAGCCGATTGAATTCGGTGGCGAGATGATTAACGATGTGGGTCTGTACGAATCCGACTGGAAAGATGCACCATGGAGATTTGAAGGCGGTACGCCGATTATCTCGGGTGCGGTTGGACTTGGCGCAGCGATTGATTTTCTAAACGAGATTGGTATGGACAAGATTGAGGAACATGAAGCTCATCTGGCGAATTACGCAATGGAGCGCATGTCCGAGATTGAAGGGATTACCATCTATGGCCCGGCCAAGCGTAAAGTCGGTATTGTTACGTTTAATCTGGACGGCGTGCATCCGCACGATCTAGCGACTGTGCTGGATACGTTCGGTATTGCGATCCGTGCCGGACACCATTGCTGTCAGCCGCTTATGAGATGGCTGGAAGCAAGTTCTACTGCACGCGCCAGCTTTTACCTGTATAATAATGAGCACGACGTGGATCGTTTCATTGAAGCGTTAGTTCAGACAAAGGAGTATTTTGGCGATGCAATTGGATGATTTATACCGCCGCGTCATTATGGATCATTACAAAAATCCACGTAA
>JAAIGF010016893.1_pt1 | contig 63541 bp, 52 predicted proteins | sample 6487441 | NCBI WGS metagenome assembly JAAIGF01 (sample SAMN13974129, study PRJNA590717) | phyllosphere metagenome | biome: pepper field; feature: multiple bacterial spot infested pepper fields; material: pepper leaves; isolation source: leaves from pepper fields | host: Capsicum annuum ...
AGCGATTCAGATCATCGACGGGCTGGCGCTGCAGCGGGAAGAATGAATGCTGTGTTGAAGACACCTGAACCGGGCGGACGAGTGCCAACGAAATCACCCAGAGGAGAAATCATGAGTTCCCACACTGCGGAAGGCACGGCAGACGTTCTGCAGGATTTGGGCTTTGAAGACGCGGAAGAACTGTCCACCAAAGCCGCGCTGGCGCTCAAGGTCAATGATCTGATCGAACAATGCGGTCTGACCCAGACAGCAGCCGCAGCCATCATGGGCATGACACAGCCGAAGGTGTCCCAGGTGCGTCAATACAGACTCCGGAACATCTCGCTGGAACGGCTGATGCAAGCCCTGGTGTCACTTGATCAACGGGTGGAAATCATCGTGCGCCCCGCACAACGATCACGCGCCGCCGGCATCACCGTAACGGCCTGACGACTCGCAAGCGGCGACCACACCAACTGCTGCAACCGACACCCTCGCCCCCCGCCGAGAATGCCTGCCCCGAGTTACCGCACCGCAAGGTCTGGCTGCTGGGCTGGGCGAGGGCGACTCGAAGGCGCCGCGTGGCGGGTGGGAAACGGGGGCGAAGAGGGCGCGCCTGTTTGAGCGATTCGGACAGTCCGGGGGACTGTCCGAATCGCGAGTTCGCGCCCGTCCCCCGTTTCCCGCCCGCCACGCGGGAAGTTCCGGCACAGCCGGAACCGCCTTCGCTGGAGCCCTCGCCCAGCCCAGCGGCCAGACCACCAGAAGAACGCAGCAACTGCCCCAAAAAACAGTCACCCACCGCAATGAACCAAAAACAAAGCCTCCCGCAGGAGGCCTCGTTTTCACTCAGGAACCGACGTCATCCAGACGTCAGCCCCTTCCCCGCTCAAGCATCCACATAACTATCGATAGGCGGGCAGCTGCACACCAGATTACGGTCGCCGAACGCATTGTCCACCCGCGACACCGGCGGCCAATACTTATTGGCCCGCAGCGACGCCAGCGGATAAGCCGCCTGCTCACGCGGATAATCGTGCTGCCAATCATCGGCCAACAGCATCGCAGCCGTGTGCGGCGCATTCTTCAGCACATTGTCCTCACGATCCCGCTCACCGCGCTCGACCTGCGCAACCTCTTCGCGAATGGCAATCATCGCATCGATGAACCGGTCGATCTCCGCCAGGCTCTCCGACTCCGTCGGCTCCACCATCAGCGTGCCCGGCACCGGGAAGCTCATCGTCGGCGCATGGAAACCATAGTCCATCAAACGCTTGGCGATGTCCTCATTGCTGATGCCCGACACTTCCTTCAGCGGACGAATATCGAGAATGCACTCGTGCGCCACCCGATCGTTGCGACCCGCGTACAGCACCGGATAGTGCGGCGCCAGTCGCTTGGCGATGTAATTGGCGCTGAGGATCGCGGCTTCGGTCGCGCGACGCAGCCCCTCGGCGCCCATCATCGCGATGTACGCATACGGAATCGGCAGAATGCTGGCCGAACCGAACGGCGCAGCCGACACCGGCCCCACCGGCTGGTCTTCGGACAAACGCCCCTGGTTGTCCACCACACCCGGCAGATAAGCCGCCAAATGCGAACGCACCGCAACCGGACCCACGCCCGGGCCACCACCGCCGTGAGGAATGCAGAACGTCTTGTGCAGGTTCAAGTGCGACACATCGGAACCGAACTTGCCCGGACGCGCGATGCCCACCAGCGCGTTCAGGTTGGCACCGTCCATGTAGACCTGACCACCCGCATCGTGCACCAGGCCGCAGATCTCGGCGATGGCGTCCTCGAACACACCGTGGGTCGACGGATACGTCACCATCAAGGCAGCCAGACGGTCGCCCGTCGCCGCGATCTTCTCGCGCAGGTCTGACACATCGACGTTGCCCTGCGCATCGCATGCCACCACCACGACCTGCATGCCCACCAACTGGGCCGACGCCGGGTTGGTGCCGTGTGCCGACGACGGGATCAGGCAGATATCGCGTTGCGACTGGCCGTTGGCGCGGTGATAGGCACGAATCGCCAGCAGGCCGGCGTACTCGCCCTGCGCGCCCGAGTTCGGCTGCAGGCTGATGGCGTCGTAGCCGGTGACTTCGCACAGGGCCACCGACAGCTTGCCGATCAGTTCACGGTAGCCGGTGGTCTGCGCGGCCGGCGCGAACGGGTGGATGGCAGCGAATGCCGGCCACGTGATGGGGATCATCTCGGTGGTGGCGTTGAGCTTCATGGTGCACGAGCCCAGCGGGATCATCGTGCGGTCCAGCGCCAGATCCTTGTCGGACAGGCGGCGCAGGTAGCGCAGCATGTCGGTCTCGGAGTTGATGCTGGAGAAGACCGGGTGCGTCAGGATCGGGCCTTCGCGGCGCACGGCATCCGGGATGGCGCTGGCAGCGGCTTCGTCCATGGCATCGACGTCCAGGGCAGGCACGTCCTTGCCCAGCGCGCCAGCCACGGCCGTCACCAGGGCGACCACGTCGTCGCGCGTCGCGGTTTCATCCAGGGACACGGCAAAGCGGCCGGCATCGACGCGACGCAGGTTGTAGCCAGCGGCTTCGGCGGCGTCGTGGATGGCGTCGGTCTTGTCGCCCGAGGCCAGGGTCAGGGTGTCGAAGAAGGTCTGGTTGACCGCCTTCAGGCCCAGGCCAGCGAAGGCATCGCGCAGCACCCGCGTCAGGCGGTGCGTACGCTCGGCGATGCGCACCAGGCCAGCCGGACCGTGCCACACGGCATACATGCCGGCCATCACGGCCAGCAGCACCTGCGCGGTGCAGATGTTGGACGTGGCCTTCTCGCGGCGGATGTGCTGTTCGCGGGTCTGCAGCGCCAGACGCAGGGCGGGACCGCCCAGGGCGTCCTTGGACACGCCGACCAGACGGCCCGGCATGTTGCGCTTGAACGCATCGCGGCAGGCCATGAAACCAGCGTGCGGACCGCCGAAGCCGAAGGGCACGCCAAAGCGCTGGGCCGAGCCCACCGCGATGTCGGCACCCCATGCGCCCGGCGAGGCCAGCACGGTCAGGGCCAGCAGGTCGGTGGCCACGGTGACCACCCCACCCTGCGCATGCACCTGTTCGGCCAGCGCGCGATAGTCACCGACTTCGCCCAGCGACTGCGGGTATTGCAGCAGCACGCCGAAGCATTCCGGCAGCGCCTGCGATTCGTCGCCCACGGCCAGTTCGATGCCCAGGCCATCGGCGCGCGTACGCACCACTTCGATGGTCTGCGGATGGCAGGCCTGCGACACGAAGAACACGTTGCTCTTGGACTTGGCACCGCGGCGCGCCAGCGCCATGGCTTCGGCAGCGGCCGTGCCCTCGTCCAGCAGCGAGGCGTTGGAAATGTCCATGCCGGTCAGGTCGGCGACCATGGTCTGGAAGTTCAGCAGCGCTTCCAGGCGGCCTTGCGAAATCTCGGGCTGGTACGGCGTGTAGGCCGTGTACCAGGCGGGGTTCTCCAACACGTTGCGCAGCACCACCGGCGGCGTATGCGTGCCGTAGTAGCCCTGGCCGATGAAGTTGCGCAGCACCGTGTTGCGCGCGCCGATGTCGGCCAATTCCTTCAGCACATCGACTTCGCTGCGCGGCGCGCCCAGGGCCAGCGGCGCCGTCTCGCGGATGCCCGGCGGCACGACCTGGTCGATCAGCTCGGCCAGGCTGCTGGCGCCGATGACCGACAGCATGCGGTCCTGTTCAGCGGCCGTGGGGCCGATGTGGCGGGTAATGAATTCGGCGTGGCTTTCCAGCGTGCGCAACATGGGGAAATTCCTGTTCAGTCCAGCGTGGCCTGGTAGGCCGAGGCGTCCAGCAGGCCGTCGATGGAGGCCGGGTTGGACGGCTTGATCTTGAAGATCCAGGCCGTATAGGGCGATTCGTTCAGCAGCGCCGGGTTGCTTTCGAGTTCGTCGTTGAAGGCGACGATCTCGCCGTCGACCGGGGCGTACACGTCGGAGGCGGCCTTGACCGACTCGACCACGCCGGCGGCTTCGCCTGCGGCCAGCGTGGCGCCGACCTTCACGTCGCCGACAAACACCAGGTCACCCAGTTGGTCCTGGGCCGGATCGGTAATGCCGACGACGAAAACGTCGCCTTCGGCGCGCACCCATTCATGGGTCTTGGCGTACTTCAGTTCGGTGGGCAGATTCATGAAAATGGCTCCGGAAGCGGCACGGCAGACGCCGTGCCAGGAAAATCAAAAAGGGGGAATGAAGACGCGACTCAGGCGTGCGTGACGGCTGCCCCGTTGCGCACGAAAGGCAGCTTGCACACCTGGGCCGGTACCCATTTTCCGCGAATATCGATCTCGACGGCATCACCCGGCGCAACGCCTGCGGGCAGGCGGGCAAAGCCCACCGATACGCCCAGCGTCGGCGACATCGTGCCGCTGGTGACTTCGCCTTCGCCGTGCGGCGTGCGCACCGCCATGTGGGCGCGCATCACGCCGCGCTCCAGCAGGCGCAGGCCCAGGAAAGGCTGCGGCGAACCGAACTGTTCGAGCGCATCGCGCCCAATGAAGCGGCGTTCGTCGTCCTTGAGCGAGACAGTCCAGGTCAGGCCGGCCTGGCCGGGCTGCACCAGCTCGTCCATGTCCTGGCCGTAGAGGTTCATGCCGGCTTCCAGGCGCAGCGTGTCGCGCGCGCCCAGGCCGCAAGGCTTGACGCCCTGGGCGAGCAGGTCGCGCCAGAGTTCGGCCACGTCCGTGGCCGGCACGACGATCTCGAAGCCGTCTTCGCCGGTGTAGCCGGTACGGGCCACCAGCGTGTCGCCGGCCAGCGCGGCCGAGAACACGCCCAGCTCGTCGGTCACGGTCTTCCAGGACGGCCGGGCGGCCCAGACGCGCTCGCGCGCCTGCGGGCCTTGCACCGCGATCATCGCGAGGTCGCGGCGCGGCATGATGGTCACGTCCCAGTTCTGCACGGCAGCGACGCGGCGCATCCAGGCGATGTCCTTGTCGGCGGTGCCGGCGTTGACCACGACGCGGTATTGGGTAGCGGTGAAGAAATAGACGATGAGGTCGTCGATGACGCCGCCCTGCGGGTTGAGCATGCACGAGTACAGAGCCTTGCCCGGCACCGTCAGGCGGGCGACGTCGTTGGCGACCAGGCGGCGCAGGAAGGCCTGTGCCTGCGGGCCGACGACATCGACGTTGAGCATGTGGGACACATCGAACATGCCCGCTTCGCGGCGCACGGCGTGATGTTCCTCGATCTGCGAACCGTAGGCGATCGGCATGTCCCAGCCGCCGAAGTCGACCATCTTGGCGCCCAGGGCGAGGTGTTCGGCATGCAGGGGGGTCTTGCTGAGGGGGTGCGACACGAGAAGCTCCAGGACGATGACGGGACGACGAACCATCGCAAAACGCGATCCGGTTCATGCGCCCCTCTGTCCTTTTGCCTGAGAGTTGTCCGTCGATGCGTCTGCGTGGCAGACGTACCCGACGGTGTGCACCTTCGGCGGCCGCCTGCCGGATGATCCGGTGCGACGCTCTCCAGAGTGCTGCCCCACGCGCCAACCAGGTTGGCGAAACGCGGCACACGGTGCGGTATGGAAGCCTGAGCGATTCTGGGCGAATTGCGCCTTCGGCGGCACTGCGCGGCCCGAGGCCGGCGGCAATGCTCTCTCCCGCACGATGCGTTGACAGCGAGGCGAAGAATAACAAGAAACGACGGCCCTGGCGTGGCCGATTGGCGCCCCGCTGTCATGTCGCCGCCACAAGATTGTCAACTGCGAGTCATGGCAGGGTCATGCCCCACTGACAAAGTCGCCCGGTTCCAGTCGTGGCGCGACGTGCTTGCACCGTGTTCCACGCTTCCTCACAAACGCGCCACACGGGAGTAGATCTTGGCTGCTTGGATCAATGAATTTCATTACAACGACAACGGTGCCGCTGACTCAGGAGAGCGGATCGAAGTCGCTGGCCTTGCGGGCACCGACCTGAGTACCTGGACGCTGGTTCTTTACAACGGCAGTAACGGGGCGAGCTACAACACCATCAAATTATCCGGTTCGATTCCAGACCAACAGAACGGCTTTGGAACGGTCGCGATCAATGCGCTGGCATCCAACGGTATTCAGAACGGCGATCCAGACGGGATCGCGTTGGTTAATGGTTCTGGTCAGGTGGTGCAATTCCTGAGCTACGGCGGCGACAAGGGCTTCACCGCAACGAATGGTCCGGCACTAGGTACGGTCAGTACTCACCTGTCGGTTTATGAGACCAACAGCACGCCTGTAGGTCACTCCCTTCAGCTCTCCGGCTCAGGCAACAAGTACGAAGACTTCACCTGGGTCGAAGCAGCCGTCGCCACGCCGAACGGACTCAATAACAACCAGACCTTCACCGCCCCCGGCCCCGACATCACCCCGCCGGCCGTGCAAAACGACCAACTGCAAGACCAAGGCATCGCCGACGACATCCTGATGCGCTTCAACGAAGCCGTCACCGTCGACGCAACCAAGGTCACGCTCGAAACCGGGGACGGCACCACCGTCGATGCCGTTGGCCAGATGGACGGCAACAGCACGTTCCGCCTGAACCCGGACGCCGATCTGGCGCATGGCGTTTCCTACACGGTCAAGTTCGCGGCGGATGCCGTGCAAGACAAGGCCGGCAACAAGATGGCCGCCGACACCGTGACCGTCACCACCGAAGCCGCTCCCCTGGAACTCAAGATCAACGAGGTCCAAGGCGAAGGCACGGCAAGCCAGCACGTCGGCCAGACGGTCACCGTCGAAGCGATCGTCGTCGGCGACTTCCAGAACACCGACGCCGATGCCGACCGCAACCTGGGCGGCTTCTACCTGCAGTCGAAAAGCGGCGACGAAGATGACAACCTCGCCACTTCCGAAGGCGTCTTCATCTATCACGGCAACAACGACCTCGGGGATGTGAAGGTCGGCGATCTGGTCAAGGTGACCGGCGTCGTCAACGAGTACAACGGCGTGACCCAGATCACGGCGTCGACGATCCAGATCACCGAAGAACAGGCCGTCCCCGACGTAGGCACCCTGGCGGTCGACCTGACCTTGACGGCCAACGGCCCGGTCACCAAGGTCGGCGAAGGCAAGTACGTTGCCGACCTGGAAGCCTACGAAGGCATGCTGGTGTCCTTCACGCAGCCGATGACCATCATCGAGCAGTTCAACCTGGACCGCTACGGCGAAGTCGTGCTGACCGCTGCCGAAGAGCGCCCGTTCCAGTACACCGCGAACAACGTCCCGGACGCGGACGGCTACGATGCCCACCTGCAGACCCTGGCGTCCCAGCAGATCACCTATGAAAACGGTCTGACCGCGCAGAACGCCGACATCGGCACGCTCGACGGCTTCGGCGGTTACGACACGGCGTCCGCGCCTCGCATGGGCGACAAGATCAACGACCTGACGGGTGTGTTGAGCTTCTCCTTCGACAAGTGGCGCGTGCAGTCCATCGAGGACGGCAGCAACACCGTCGAGAAGGTCAACCCGCGCGAGGACTCGCCCGCGGATGTCGGTGGCACCCTGAAGATTGCGGGCCTGAACGTGTTGAACTACTTCACCACGCTGGATGCCAATGGCAACCAGGTCAACGGCCTGGACCCGCGCGGCGCGAACAGCGAAGCAGAACTCGACCGCCAGACCGAGAAGCTCGTCAACGTGCTGATCGAAATGGACTCGGACGTGATTGGCCTGGTCGAGCTGCAGAATAACTTCATCGAAGACGACTCGGGCAATGCGCTCCAGTATCTGGTCGAGGCGCTGAACACCAAGCTGATTGCCGCAGGTCGCCCGAACGACGTCTACGAGTGGGTCCGCCCAGGTGCCAATACCGTAGGCACCGATGCAATCGCACCGGGCATGATCTACCGCCCGTCCAAGGTGAAGATCGCCGAGGGCAGCAACCCGGCCATCCTCAACGACACCGTGCTTGCCGGCCTGGACGGCGGTGCCGAGATCCTCGGTCGCAGCGGTTTGAACGGTCGCCTGTTCGACGGTGAGAACGCCAGCCGCAACTCCGTGGCCGTGACCTTCGAAGAGCTCGCGTCGGAAGAACAGTTCACCGTCGTCGGCAACCATTTCAAGTCCAAGGGCAGCGGTCCCAGCTCGGGGGAAAACGCCGACAAGCTGGACGGTGCCGGCGCCTGGAACCTTCAACGCACCCTGGCTGCCGAGGCCCTCACACTGTGGCTGGAGTCGAATCCCACGGGCATCGACGATGCGGATCGGATCCTGACCGGGGACTTCAACGCGTATGCCAAGGAATCGCCGATCACCACCCTGGAAGAAGCTGGCTACGCCAACCTGGAAGACCAGGCCGGCGCCTATTCGTATGTCTACGACGGTCAGTTGGGCTCGCTGGATTACGTGTTCGCCAGCGAGAGCCTGAGCGACAAGATCACGGGCGTGACCCAGTGGCACATCAACTCCGATGAAGCCGACGCGATCGATTACAACCTCGACTTCGGCCGCGACGCGAACATCTACGATCCGGACGTGCTCGCACGCGTGTCGGACCATGATCCGGTGATCATCGGCCTGGACCTGGCCAAGAGCGATACGCCTACGCCGAATCCCAACCCGAATCCGAACCCCAATCCCACGCCGAACCCCGAGCCCACGCCCAACCCGGCCCCCGCTCCGGAAGTCGTCTCGCCGGGCGACTCCGCGCCCGACCTCGCCATCTTCGCCGGTGCGCGCAGCGACTACACCATCGAACTGGGCGCCGACGGCCTGCCGGTGTCGATCACCGGCCCGGACGGCATCAACACGCTCGACGGCATCGGCCGCCTGGGCTTTGCCGACTTCACGCTGGCCTTCGACGTGGGCGCCAAGCAAGGCCCCGGCGCCACCTTCCGCCTGTACGAAGGCGTGCTGGACCGCGCGCCGGACCGCGCCGGCATCAGCTTCTGGGTCGATGCCATGGACGATGGCGCCACGCTGGAAGACGTCGCCGACGCCATCCTGGCCTCGCCCGAATTCCAGCAGGGACGCGGTGCCGGCCTGAGCGACGACGCCGACTTCGTGACCTTCATGTACCGTGAAGTGCTCGGCCGCGATCCGGACGCTGCGGGTGCGGCCTTCTGGCTGGAAGCCCTGGGCGCAGGCGCCAAGCGCGGCATGGCCCTGGCCGACTTCTCGGAAAGCCCTGAGCACGTCGAGCTGCTGGGCCAGGCCGTCGCCAACGGCGTCGAGCTAGACCCTTACGTCGCGGCGTAAGCGTTCGAGGAAACAAGGCTGCGGCGCAATGGCCGCAGCCCATCCCGGCCTGTGACGGACACGCTCCGCCACAGGCCGGTTTCACGTCTGTAGCAACTCGTGCAGACAGCGCGTGAAGGCGCCGATGGCAAACGGCTTGGTGATCATCCGTGTATTCGACCCCCGGACGGCTTCGATGACGGGCGAGCCTTCCGCATAGCCAGTCATGATGAGCACCCGCAGCTCCGGCCGCAGGATGCGCGCCAGCTTCACCAACTGCAATCCGCTCATGCCCGGCAACCCGACATCGGTGATCAGCACATCGATCTGGCGTCCGCTTTCCAGCACGGCCAGGCCGGCAGGACCGTCTGCGGCCTCGACCACCGGATAACCCTGGTCGGCCAGCGTCTCTGCCACGACGCTGCGCACCCGTTCGTCGTCCTCGACCAGCAGGATGCTGCCCGACAGGGCGGACATGGGTGACGCCTGCTCGCTGCCCGCGGCAATCATGGGCGGAACCGGGTCGGTGGTACGCGGCAGGAACAGCGAGACCTTCGTACCCGCGCCCAGCGTGCTCTCGATCTTGACGCTTCCACCCGACTGTCGTGCGAAACCGTAGATCATCGACAGGCCGAGCCCCGTTCCCTCGCCCAGTTGCTTGGTGGTGAAGAAGGGATCGAATGCGCGCGTCATGACCGCTTCCGACATGCCGGCACCCGAGTCAGCGACCGTGATGTTGACGTAGTCACCCACAGGCAGTTCGCATGCCGCGGCATGCGCGGGCGCCATGGATACATTCGCAGCCGAGATCGACAGCACGCCCCCTTCCGGCATCGCATCGCGCGCGTTGATGCACAGATTCAGCAGGGCATTTTCGAGCTGGTTGGGATCGCAGCGGGTCGGCCACAGATCGGGGGCCATGACGACATCGAGGTCGATGTGCTCGCCCAGGGTCCGCAGCAGCAATTCCTCCATCGACGCCACCAGCGGCGGCACGGCGAGCGGCATGGGCGCCAGCGGCTGACGACGCGAGAACGCCAGCAACCGATGCGTCAGCGACGCGGCCCGATGCGCCGACTTCATCGCGTTGTCGATGAAGCGCTCCAGGCCCGTCGTTCGTCCTGCCGCAAGATGGCGCTTGAGCAATTCCAGCGAGCCGGTGACGCCTTGCAGCAGGTTGTTGAAGTCGTGCGCGATGCCACCCGTCAGTTGGCCGACGGCTTCCATCTTCTGGGCCTGGCGCAGATTCTCGTGCGCCTGCTCCAGCTCGGCCGTCCGCTCGGCGATGCGGGTTTGCAGCGTTTCCTCGAATGCCTTGCGTTCGTTGATGTCGCGGAACAGAACCCCGACGAGATTCTCGCCCGGCGCGCCCACCCGGAAGCCGAAGGCCTCGAACCACCGGTCCAGCGCCTCTGCACGATGCTCGACACGCGCAGACTCGCCCGTCATCGCAATGCGGCCGTAGAAGTCGAACCAGAACTGTTCGTGCTTGGGCAGCATGGAGACGACGCTGCGGTCGAGCACGTCGGTCATGCCGGTGCGGGCGGAGAACGCCGCGTTGATGTCGCGGAAGATGTAGTCGCAGGGACGACCCGTCTTGTCGAAGACGACTTCGATCACGCAGAAGCCATCGTCCAGCGCCTGGATCAGCGCACGATAACGATCTTCGGACGGGCGATCCGAAGCCGGTTGCAGGCGTTTGCTCAGGTCCTGGGACAGGTCAGCCATCGATCACCTCGCCCGCATGGCCTGGGCGTCAAAAAGTTGTGGGTCGCTACACCGCCTGGGCGCATGCATGCGCCGATGCCCAGGCCCACTGGAAGTTGTAGCCGCCGAGCCAGCCCGTCACGTCCACCGTCTCACCGATGAAATGCAGACCAGGCACACGTTGCGCCTGCATAGTCTGCTGGTCAAGCTCGCGGGTGTCGACCCCGCCCCGCGTGACCTCGGCCTTCTTGAAACCTTCCGTGCCGCTGGGAAAGACTTGCCAACCATGCAGACTTTCCGCCAGCCGGCGCAAGGACTTGTCGGGGATGTCGGCCATGCGCTGGACGGCCACGTCGCTTCCCAGTTGTGCAACATCCGCCACCAGCCACTGCTCGGCCAGGCGGCGCGGCAGCAAATTAGCAAGCACCGTGCCGAATTGCTGGCGGTTGCCGTGCTTGGCATCGAGCAACGCCTGGCCCAGGTTCGCCCCTGGCGCCAGGTCGATGAATATCGGCTCTCCCGGATTCCAGTAGGACGAGATCTGCAGCACAGCCGGGCCCGACAGCCCACGATGCGTGAACAGCAGGTCTTCCAGGAAACGCGTGGCACGCTTGCCCTCGCCGACGCGGATTTCCACCTCCTGCGCCACGCCCGCCAACGGAACGAAAGGCTTCCAGCTGGCCGAGTCGAAGGTCAAAGGCACCAGTGCGGGACGCGGCTCGATGATCTTCAAGCCGAACTGGCGTGCCAGCTTGAACCCGAAATCCGTCGCACCAATGGCAGGAATCGACAGGCCGCCCGTGGCAACCACCACCCGCTGCGCCCGGATCACCCCGGACGAGGTGGTCAGCACGAACCCGCCGTCTTCTCGCGCCACGGCCTCGACGCTGCAGGGCATGCGCCACGACACGCCCCCCGCATCGCATTCGGCCTGCAGCATGCGAATGATGTCCTCGCTGCTGTCGTCGCAGAACAGCTGGCCGCGGTGTTTCTCGTGCCAGCCGATGCGATGGCGCGCCATCATCGCCAGGAAGTCCTGGGGGCGATAGCGCGACAGCGCGGACCGGCAGAAATTGGGATTGGCCGACACGAAGTTGGCCGGCCCCACGTCGCGGTTGGTGAAGTTGCAGCGGCCCCCGCCCGAGATGCGGATCTTCTCGGCCAGCTTCTTCGCGTGGTCGATCAGGACCACGCGTCGGCCTCGCTGGCCAGCCAGGGCGGCGCACATCATGCCGGCCGCCCCGGCACCGATCACGGCTACGTCGAACATCAGTCGGGCTTGACGCAGTCCACGTAGTAGATCGTTTCGCCGCGCTCGTCGACCACCTCGGCCAGGCCGTGGATGTCGGTCTCGAAGCCCGGGAACTGGGCGTTGAAGCGGCGCGCGAACTGCAGGTACTGCACGATGGTGCGGTTGAACTGCTCGCCCGGGATCAGCAGCGGAATGCCCGGCGGGTACGGCGTCAGCAGCACGGCGGTGATGCGGCCTTCCAGGTCGTCGATGGCGACGCGCTCGATGTCGCGGTGGGCCATCTTGGCGAAGGCGTCCGACGGCTTCATGGCCGGCACCATGTCGCTCAGGTAGACCTCGGTGGTCATGCGGGCGACGTCGTTCTCGCGGTACATGTCGTGGATGCGCTGGCACAGATCGCGCAGGCCGACCTTTTCATACTGCGGATGGTCGCGCACGAACTCCGGCAGGATGCGCCACATCGGCTGGTTGCGGTCGTAGTCGTCCTTGAACTGCTGCAGCGCGGTCAGCAGCGTGTTCCAGCGGCCCTTGGTGATGCCGATGGTGAACAGGATGAAGAACGAGTACAGGCCGGTCTTTTCCACCACCACGCCGTGCTCGGCCAGGAAGCGCGTGACGATGGACGCCGGGATGCCGGTGGCACCGAAGCGGCCCGACACGTCCAGGCCCGGGGTGACGATGGTCGCCTTGATCGGGTCCAGCATGTTGAAGCCCGGCGCCAGGTTGCCGAAGCCATGCCAGTCGGCGTTGGCTTCCAGGATCCAGTCGTCGCGCTCGCCGATGCCGTCGGCCACCAGGTTGTCGGGGCCCCAGACCTTGAACCACCAGTCTTCCTGGCCGAATTCGTCTTCGACCTTGCGCATGGCGCGACGGAAGTCCAGGGCTTCCAGGATGCTTTCTTCCACCAGCGCCGGGCCGCCCGGCGATTCCATCATCGCCGCCGCCACGTCGCAGGACGCGATGATCGCGTACTGCGGCGAGGTCGAGGTGTGCATCAGATACGCCTCGTTGAAGATGTGGCGATCGAGCTTACGGTTCTCGGGCTCCTGCACGATGATCTGCGAGGCCTGCGAGATGCCGGCCAGCAGCTTGTGCGTGGAGTGGGTGGCGAAGACCATCGCGTTCTTGCTGCGCGGACGGTCCTTCCCGATGGCGTGCATGCTTCGGTAGAAGTCGTGGAAGGCCGCGTGCGGCACCCAGGCTTCGTCGAAGTGCAGCGTGTCGACGGTGTCGCCCAGCAGGCCCTTGATGGTGTCGACGTTGTAGACGACGCCATCGTAGGTGCTCTGCGTCAGCGTCAGGATGCGCGGCTTCTTGTTCTTGGTGCCGTTGGCGAACGGGTTGGCGTCGATCTTCTTCTGGATGTTCTCCGGACGGAATTCATCGAGCGGGATCGGGCCGATGATGCCCAGGTGGTTGCGCGTCGGGCGCAGGAACACCGGCACCGCGCCCGTCATGATGATGGCATGCAGGATCGACTTGTGGCAGTTGCGGTCGACCACGACGATGTCGCCCGAAGCCACGGTGCTGTGCCACACGACCTTGTTGGACGTCGAGGTGCCGTTGGTCACGAAGAAGCAGTGGTCGGCATTGAAGATGCGCGCGGCATTCTGTTCCGACTGCGCGACCGGGCCGGTGTGGTCCAGCAACTGGCCGAGTTCGTCGACGGCGTTGCAGACGTCGGCGCGCAGCATGTTCTCGCCGAAGAACTGGTGGAACATCTGGCCGACCGGGCTCTTGAGGAACGCTACGCCGCCGCTGTGACCCGGGCAGTGCCACGAGTACGAGCCGTCCTGCGCGTACTTCACCAGTTCGCGGAAGAACGGCGGCGGCAGCGAGTCGAGATAGCTCTTGGCTTCGCGGATGATGTGGCGCGCCACGAATTCGGGCGTGTCCTCGAACATGTGGATGAAGCCGTGCAGTTCGCGCAGGATGTCGTTCGGAATGTGACGCGATGTGCGGGTTTCGCCGTACAGGTAGATCGGCAGTTCCGAGTTGCGGAAGCGCAGTTCCTGGATGAAGGTGCGCAGCTTCTGCACGGCGTGCGCCACGTCTTCAGGGGAACCTGCACCGAACTCTTCATCGTCGATCGACAGGATGAAGGCGCTGGCGCGGCTCTGCTGCTGGACGAACGACGACATGTCGCCGTAGCTGGTGATACCGAGTACTTCCATCCCTTCGGACTCGAGCGCGGCAGCCAGGGCGCGCACGCCCAGGCCCGAGCTGTTCTCGGAACGGAAGTCTTCATCGATGATGACGACAGGGAAGCGGAATTTCATGAAACGTTCCTCGAGCGGAAGGGCAGACGCAGCGGGCGAGTTTACTGCGCACAGAAAGACTGGCGGCCGGTCAAAGCCGGGCGGAATGTAACGACGGCGCGCAGGCCGCCCGGCGATTGCGCCGCAAGCCCCGCGCCCGCATAGGGGCTTGATTGACAGTAGTCAACATGGCAGAACTGACAGCATGCTGAGATGGCCTTGGATATCACACCCGAGGTCCGACCATCATGCGTAAGCTCATTCTCAGCACTGCCGTCTTGGCTCTGTGCGCAGCGGGCGCCACGAGCGCCCAGACTGCAACCGAAACGCGCGATCAGGCGCGTCAGATCTTCCAGCCTATTCCCGAGCATCCGACCGAATTCCGTGGACAGAAAGTCACGCCTGCCCAGGTCGAGCTTGGAAAATGGCTGTTCTTCGACCCCCGGCTGTCCCGCAGCCACGTCATCAGTTGCAACACCTGTCATAGCGTGGGCACTGGTGGCGCCGACAACGTGCCGACCTCGATCGGCCACGGCTGGCAGCGCGGGCCGCGCAATTCGCCGACCGTGCTCAACGCCGTCTTCAACGCGGCCCAGTTCTGGGACGGCCGCGCCGCCGACCTGCGCGAGCAGGCCAAGGGGCCGATCCAGGCCAGCGTCGAGATGAATGCCACGCCCAAGCACGTCGAAGACACGTTGCGCAGCATTCCCCAATACGTCGAGGCCTTCAAGCAGGCGTTTCCTGCCGACAGGAACGCCGTCAGCTTCGACAACATGGCGACCGCCATCGAGGCCTTCGAAGCCACGCTGGTCACCCCCAACTCGCGTTTCGACCGCTTCCTGGAAGGCAAGGACTCGCTCGACACGATGGAGCTCAAGGGCCTGCAACTGTTCATGGCCAAGGGCTGCGTGTCCTGTCACAACGGCGTGAACCTGGGCGGTCAGGCCTACTTCCCGTTCGGCGTGGTCGCCAAGCCGGGCGCCGAGATCCTGCCCGAGAACGACAAGGGGCGCTTCACCGTGACCCAGACGGCGTCCGACGAGTACGTGTTCCGCGCCGCGCCGCTGCGCAACGTCGCCCTGACGGCGCCCTACTTCCACAGCGGACAGGTATGGGAACTGGAACAAGCGGTCGCGATCATGGGCACCAGCCAGTTGGGACATGAATTGAACGCCGACGAAACCCAGGCCATCACGCGCTTCCTGGTCACCCTGACGGGCGACCAGCCGCGCGTGGAGTACCCGGTGCTGCCACCCAGCACGGCCACCACGCCGAAGCCGGAATACAACACGCCGGTCGTGACGAAACCTTAACCGGCCGATGTTGCAGAACGATGCCCCGCTTTGGCGGGGCATTTTCTTGGCGCCGCGTGGGGACGTCTTTGTCTGTCGCAGGCAGGTCAGGTGCGCGGCAGGGTGACGCCGCGCTGGCCCTGGTACTTGCCGCCGCGATCGGCATACGAGGTCTCGCAGACCTCGTCGCTTTCCAGGAACAGGAACTGCGCACAGCCCTCGCCCGCATAGATCTTGGCAGGCAGCGGCGTGGTGTTCGAGAACTCCAGCGTGACGTGGCCTTCCCACTCGGGTTCGAGCGGCGTGACGTTCACGATGATGCCGCAGCGCGCGTAGGTGCTCTTGCCCAGGCAGATGGTCAGGACGCTGCGCGGAATGCGGAAGAATTCCACCGTGCGAGCCAGCGCGAACGAATTCGGCGGGATGATGCACACCGGCCCCTTGAAATCGACGAACGATTTTTCATCGAAGTTCTTGGGGTCGACGATGGTCGAATTGATGTTGGTGAAGATCTTGAATTCGTCGGCGCAGCGCACGTCGTAGCCGTAGCTGCTGGTGCCGTAACTCACGATGCGCTGTCCATCGACGGACCGGACCTGGCCAGCCTCGAAGGGCTCGATCATGCCGTGTTCAGTGGCGCTGCGGCGGATCCAGCGATCGCTTTTGATGCTCATGGGCGTGCCTTGGAAGTGGCGCGCGGGCCTGCGGGACAGCGGGCGGCGCGGCGGTCAAACCAGGAATTGTAGCGCCAACGGGGACAGGGTTCGCCCCAGGGTGGACAGGCCCGGCCGGGCTGCGGCATTGCCGCGAACCGGCCGGTCCCCGTGACGCTCAGTCGTCGCCGAACAGGATGGTGTACATCAGGTCGACACCGTTGATGGTGCCGCCTCGTCCCACCAGTTGCAGGCGGCGCGACAGTTCGTAGCTCAGGCGAACCACGCCGTCGCCACCCGACAGGGCCTGCTCGTAGGTGGCGTAGACCGACTCGGACAGGCGCTTGCCGACGATGAAGAATTCCGTGGCCAGGTCGCTGCTCGACGACGTGCTCTCGCCCGCCACCGTGCGTTCCGGCAGCAGCCCGCGCGAGCTGCCGACGTTGCCCGAACGAATCCCCAGTTCATCGACACCCAGTTGACGCGCCAGCGGCACGCCTTCCTCGTCGCCCAGCAAGGACGTCGCGGCGCTCAGCAGCATGCCGGCGTCGGCACCGCCGGTGTCGTCCGGTCCGCGGCCCAGCAGCAGCCAAGACAGCTTTTCGACGTCGCTGACTTCCGGTTCCGACACCAGCGAGATGCGCAGGTGACGGGCCGAACCACCGATGCGGGCACCGGCCTGCACTTGCGGGCCCACGCGCAGGGCGACGATGTCCAGCAGCGGGTCGTCCAGCGGACCCTGGAAGGTAATGGCGCCACGACGGATGGTCAGCGTCTGGCCATAGGCCGAGTACTGGCCGTCGCGCGTGCGCACCGTGCCGTTGGCGCGGATGGTGCCGCCCTCGCCCAGGATGCGCAGCTTGCCGCCCAGCGCGGTGTCGATGCCCATGCCGCGCAGGTAGAAGCGCGGGCCCAGGTCGACGCCGACGTTGATGGACATGCCCATCTGCGTCGGGCGTTGCGCCGTATCGGTCGTGCGGCGGCGGATCACCACGTCGCTGTCGAGCGTGGCGGGCGTCGAGGTGCCCAGGTAGACCCAGCCGGCGTCCGCCACCAGATCGCCCACCACGCGCAGACGGCGCGGTGCCAGTTCGACATCGATCTCGCCGGAAGCCGCGATGAAGCGGTCGGCACGCTGGATGGCCGGGAATTGACGAGCCACGATCTTGGCCTTGCCCGATGCGCCGCTCAGGGCGAATTCGCCCGATGCGGTCAGCTCTCCGTTGCGGGCGTCTTCGCTCTGCATCCATTCGCGGATGCGGGCGTCGCCCGGGCGCGCACGCATGACGCCGGGGAAGCGCAGCGAGTCGATGATGATGCGGTCGTCTTCCAGGCGGGCCTGCAGGCGTCCGTCGAGCAGGCGCACGCCATCGTCGATGCGGACGATGCGCAGCCCTTCGCCGCGCACGGCGCCGCGTGCGCGCCATGCGCCGGCGTCGCGCACCACCTTCACGTCGCCCGCGACCGCGCCGCCGACTTCCAGGGCGTCACCGGTGAACAGGCTCAGCCAACCCAGATCCTTGATGTCCAGCGACAGGTCGGCTTGTGCCGGACGCCGGTCGTCCAGGGCGATGCTGCCGCCCGAGGCGACGATTTCAGCCTGGGCATTACCGCGCAGCGAGCCGATGCGCTCGCCTGCCAGATTCAGTTGCGCGGTCAGACGGCTGCGGCCGCCCTGCATCGGATCGGCGCGGAATTCGGCCAGCAAGGCGGTCAGGCCCAGCGCAACCGGTGGTTCGCCAGGAATCCAGATGTCGCCGCTGCGGCGTGCGATACGTGCCGTCCCCGCCAGCGCGTCGGCGAAGCGAAGATCCCAGTCGGCGTCGATCAGCACCTGGTGGTCGTCCACCGATGCATTGTTGCTGCGCACCGTCACCCCGCCGTCACCGAACCAGGCGGTCTGCAGTTCGGGCGACCAGGCCAGGCCTTCGATGCGGCCTTTGGTTTCCCACTGTGCGCCGCGTCCGCGCGAGCCGGCGTGCTCGATGCGGGTCTTGGGCGCCTCGGGCAAGGTCACGGCAATCGCGGTCGCGCCGACGTCCCATTGCCATTGCGGCGCTCGGGCATCGGGCAGATAGCGGATCGTCACCGGGCGCTCCAGCGACACGGCGAACGGCTTGCGCTGTGCTTCAAGCGCCGACACGGTGCCGCGCCAGCCCACCAGATTGGCACCCGGCGAGCCACGCGGGCCGGTACCCCAGCCGCCCTTCAGGCTGCCGGCGATCTGCGCCGGCTGGCCTTCGGCCGGCACGATCTCGGCGTCCACGCTGCCTTCGTGCTCGGCCAGGGTGCCCTTGACCGACACCACTGCCTGCTTCACCGAGGCCTGCGGCGCGCTGGCGGCAGACAACCCGTTGATGCGCAGGTCGGCCACGACCGGTGCGCGGTTGACCGGCTGCGGCTTGCCCGCCGTGCCCAGGCCGACCGTGCCCTGTACCCGGTCGATGCGTACGTCGCCCGGCAGCTTCAGCCTGCCGCCGTCGATGGTGGCGTCCACCACCGGGCGGTCCAGGGTGCCGACCACATTGCCCTTGGCCGTCAGACGACCGCCGACACCCGGCCACAAGGCTTCGAGCGTGGGCGCTTCGACATCGATGGCGAGCTTGTCGGTGGCACGGCCGACGGCACCACGCACGTCGATACGGTTGTCGGCCACTTGCAGCTGGGCGTCCAGCTTGGGAAGCATCGCCCCGACGAAGCGGGCGGCGACATCGCCCGACAGCGGCCGGTTGTTCCAGCGGCTGGCCGGGTCGATGGCGATCTTGGCATCGCCCTGCGGCTCGGGTGACAGCGTGCCTTGGGCCTCGCCCTGGGCGGTGATCCGAGTGGGCGGCAGGCCCATGCCGGGAATCCAGGCAGCAGGATCGAAGTCGCGCAAGGCGAGCTTGGCGGCGAAGGCCTGCTTGCCATCGAGGGCCAACTGCCCGCTGGCCTCGGCGGTGGCCGCTCCGGCCGACAGCGTGGCCTGCGACACTTTCAGCAGATTGGCTTCCAGCGCGGCACTGGCACGCAATGCCAGCGGCGTCTTGCCGCTGCGCTCGCGCAGGTCGACCTCGACGGTCTGGCGGGTCTGGGTCGCGGCGAAGGACACCGGCCCCGACAGCTTGGTGGGAACGGCGGCGCTGTGCAGGGCGGCGGCATCGACGTTGGCCAGGGTCAGCGTGCCGTCGATCAGGCCGATGCCCTGCGGCGCGCCCGTCCACGCGACGTCGCCCGTGACCGTGCCGCCACCAGGCAGGCCGATGGACAGGTCCGTCACCTTGGCCGCGTCGAAGGTGGTCAAGGGCGCGCCGATGACGGCGCGCAGGCTTTCCACCGGGATCACGCCTGCATCCCAGCGACCGGCGGCCGCATTGCGGGCCCAGATCGGTCCCTGCAACTGCGGACCGGCACCGGCAACCGGCACGACTTTCAAATCGGCGCCCAGTTCGAGTTCGGCCTTGGGCGCATCCGGCACCCAGGCCGACGGATCGATACCGCGCGCGTCAAGACGCACGGCACGCAGGGGGAAACCGCCATCGAGCAACCCGGCGCGCGCCAGCGCATCGACGGAAATGCCCGACCCTTCGCCCTTGAGCGTGACCTGCATATCGCCCAGCGAACCACTGGCGGCGGCGTCGACATCGAACTGGCGTTCGGCTTGCCGCACGGCGCCCACGATCGCGGCCTGCAGGGCGAAGGGCTGCGCGGCGCCCAGCGTGGCGTCGCCGCGCAAGGTCGCGCTGATGTCCTGCGCCGCGATGTCGGCGTTTTCCAGCTTGATCTGGTAGCCATCGGGCCCGGCATTGGCCTGTGCTGCCAGCCCGCTCAATGCCACCGGCACGGGCGTGCCGTCCTGGGCGATTTCGAGCGAGCCCAGTGCCAGGCGCTGCACCTGTGCCTTCACGGGCAGGCCGATGTCCTGCGGCCAGGGCTGGCTGGGCTCGGCCGGTCCGGAAATGGTGTTGACGCGCACGCGGTCGGCGGCGAGTTCGGTGACCACCACCTCGCGATGCCACAGCGCTGGCCAGACCAGCGCCACCTTCAGGGCATCGACTTCGAGTTCAAGCGACGGCGTCGCAAAACGCACGCTGTCGGCCGTCAGGCCGTTCCACAAGTTGCCCTGCAGGTTTTCGACCGTGCCCTGCCCGCCCGATACGCCCAGCCCGCGATCGATCGCGAAACGGGCGCCCGAGGTCGTGTTCAACAGCCAGGCGGCGGTCCCGGCGATCACCAGCAGCAAGGCCAGCAGAATGCCCAACAGCCACCACAGCCAGCGCCATGAACGGCGGGCGGGCGCCTGCGTGGGCGTCGGTTCTTCGGCCATGCTCAAAACGCGATCCCCAGGGAAAAGTGCAGACGCAGTCGGGTGTCGCGGATGGCATAGGCCACGTCGAGGTTCAAGGGTCCGGCGGGCGTGCGCACGCGTGCGCCCACGCCCACGCTGGTCGCCAGGCTCATGTCGCCGAAGCTGTCGGCGACGTTGCCGGCGTCGGCGAACACGGCCATGCCGAAGCGCTCGTCGAAGAAGCGCGTGTATTCCACGCTGCCGACCGCCAGGGTGCGGTCGCCCAGCACGGCAGGCCCGACGTCGCGGCCCAGCCCCAGGTATTCATAGCCACGCACCGTACGCGGGCCACCGGTACGGAACGAGAAGTCCTGCGGCGCACGCAACAGGTCGCGCGCCCACAACTGGCCGACTTCGCCGCGCACGGTGAACACGTCGCGCTTGTTGACGGTCCACCAGCGCTGCATGCGCAGGCTCAGGCGGCTGAATTGATTGCCACCGTCGAGCGCCGTCCCTAGCCCGGCGCCCACCACCAGCAGCGTGCCTTCACGCGGGTCGTACTTGTCGTTGACGTCGCGGCGCAGCCATTCCACCGTCGCCGCTGCCGTATTGGTGCGGAACGAGGGGATGCCGGTGATGTCCACGTCCTCGGCCGCGATCCGACCGCCCAGGCGCGTTTCGAACTCCACGCGCGATGCCGGGTCACCTGCCCGCCGGGTGTACAGACGCGTGCCGCCCAATGCCAGGCGACGGGTCGCCACGTCGTTGATGTCGGAGTCTTCGACCAGCACGCCGACGCTGTCGCGGTAACCCTTCTTCACGGTCGGCGGCAGGTGCACGTCGAAGTAACCCAGCTTGCGCAGCTTGTCCAGGCGCAGGCCGGTTTCGACCGCCAGCGGATAGCCGAACACGATGTTCTGGCGATAGATGGTCTCGACGCGCAAGCCCGCTTCGTCGTCGATCCCCAAAATGACGTTCATGCGGCGCGGCCGCGATTCGGCGACATCGACCCTGACGGGCAAGGTCACTTCCGTCAGCGGGCCGCCGCCCGGGTCGTTCACGTCGGGCGGCACTTCCGGCCCCACGCGCGAGCCATTGAGCGCCTCGGCGTCGATGTCCAGGCGCACGCCGTTGAAATACTCGGTGCCCTGCAGTTCTTGCTGCCAGTCGGTCAGTTGGTTGCGGTCGAAGCGTTGGCCAGGGGCGGCACGCACATACCTCTCGACCAGGCCTTCCGGCACCCGCTTCAAACCATAGACTTCCACCTCGCCCAGCTTGACCGCCGGCCCGCTGTCCAGCGTCAGGTGCAGGCGCACGCGGGCGCGTTCGGCGTCGACGTCGGCGATGCTGTCGGCCCAGTACGCGGCGGGAAAATCGCGACGGGTCGCGCCATCGAGCATGGCTCGCTTGGCTTCTTCCCACGTTTCATTGCGAAATGGCTGACCCACCTCGATGGGCCAAGCCTTGCGGAGTTCGGCCACGCGCTGGGTGAAGTCGTCGCCAGTGATGGCGCCGTTGAACTCGATCAGCACGTCTTCGATGATCGCGCGCTCACCGGGCTCGATGATGATGTCCCAGGTCTCGCCGCCGATGTCCTGGCCGGCTTCCAGGGTCACCTGTGGGCGGAAGTACCCTTCGGTGGACAAGGCGGTGATGGCGGCATCGCGCGCGCGGCGCCGCAGGCGCGCCGCTTCGCCGCCGTCCTGGTCTTCGGCCAGCGCGGCAATGGTGTCGACCGCCTGCTGGACAGCCGCCAGGGCCTGCGCATCGGCACCGCCCGGATCGATGACGATCTCGGGCTTGGCCGCCCAGGCCGGCACGCACAGCAAGGCGGCCACGACGCCCGCCAGTCCGGCCAGGCGTTTCGCGCGATAGGCACGTTCCAACAGGGTACGGCTTCGAGTCACGTGTTCTGCACGACGATGGTGGGGAATTTGCTGCTCATGTCACGTCCCTGCGCGGCGATACGAACCGCGACCCGGCGTGCGATCGCTCGATACAGCGCGCTGATCTCGCTATCGGGGGCGCTGGCCACGGTCGGCTGGCCGGCATCGGTATCCTGGCGGATCGCCAGGTCCAGCGGCAGGCCGCCCAGGTAGGACACCCCGTACTCCGCTGCCATGCGCTCGCCACCGCCCTGACCGAAGATGTGTTCGGCATGGCCGCAGTTCGAGCACACGTGGACTGCCATGTTCTCGACCACGCCCAGGATGGGCACCCCGACCTTCTCGAACATCTTGACCCCCTTGCGGGCGTCGAGCAGCGCGATGTCCTGCGGCGTGGTGACGATCACCGCGCCGGTGACCGGCACCTTCTGGGCCAGGGTCAACTGGATGTCGCCCGTCCCCGGCGGCATGTCCACGATCAGGTAGTCCAGATCATTCCAGTTGGTCTGGCGCAGCAGTTGTTCCAGCGCCTGCGTGACCATCGGGCCGCGCCACACCATCGGCGTGTCGCTGTCGATCAGGAAGCCGATGGAAGCGGCCTGCACGCCGTGGCCGATCATCGGCTCCATGGTCTTGCCGTCCAGGCTTTCGGGCCGGCCGGAAATGCCCAGCATGGCCGGCTGGCTGGGGCCATAGATATCGGCGTCGAGGACTCCAACGCGCGCGCCTTCGGCAGCCAGCGCCAGGGCAAGGTTCGCCGCGGTGGTGCTTTTCCCCACGCCGCCCTTGCCCGAGGCAACGGCGATCAGGTTGCGCACATTGGGCAAGGGCTTCATGCCACGCTGAACGGTGTGGGCGACGATCTTCCAGCGCACGGTGACGGCAGGGCGAGGCACGCCGGCTGCCTGCAGCGCCCGGGTCGCCAGATCGCGGATGAGATCGAGCTGGGACTGGGCCGGGTAGCCCAGTTCGATGGCGACGCCGACATCGTCGCCGCCGACCTGGATGTCCTTGACGGCGCCCGCCGACACGAGATCCTGCTCGGTATTGGGATCGACGACGGCACGCAGGACCTGGCGGACCTGCTCCATGGTGAGACTCATTGGATATTCCGCTGGTAAAGCCCGCTGGCAGGCAACGGGCGGTCTTCTGTAGACCCAAAGGATAGCGGATCGCCCAGCGGGCCGTCCGTCGCAAACGGTATCCGGTATGCTCAGCGTTCCACCAGCCCGGCGCAGCGCGCTTTACGCCGCCAACGCCACCCGAGAACATGGAACTCCCTTTACTGCTCGTCCTGATCGTCCTGGTTATTGGTAACGGCGTGTTCGCCATGAGCGAAATCGCCATCCTCACAGCCCGCAAGGCCAGATTGCAGCAACAGGCCGACGAGGGCGACAAGCGCGCCCGCGCCGCCCTGGAACTGGCTGAAAACCCTACCCACTTCCTGTCGACCGTCCAGATCGGCATCACCTCGATCGGCATCCTGATCGGCATGGTGGGCGAAGACGCACTGGCCGTGCCCTTCGCCGAATTCATCCGCACCAATGTCCCCGCCCTGGCCAACGTCGCCACCGGCGTCGCGCTGACGGTGGTCGTGATCGGCATCACGCTGGTCTCGATCGTCATCGGCGAACTGGTGCCCAAGCGCCTGGGCCTGATGAAGCCCGAATGGGTGGCGCGCACGATTTCGCTGCCGATGCGCGTGCTGTCGTGGGTCGCCACGCCCTTCGTCAAGTTGCTGTCGCTGCTGACCGACGCCATCCTGCGCCTGCTGGGCGCGCGCGAGTCGGAAGAGCCGGTGGTCACCGAGGAAGAGATCCAGGTGCTGATGGCTCAGGGCACCACCGCCGGCATCTTCGACCAGCGCGAACAACAAATGGTACGCAACGTCTTCCGCCTGGACGAGCGCAAGCTGTCGTCGCTGATGGTGCCGCGCGCCGACATCGTCTGGCTCGACATCAACGACCCCATCGAAGAAACCCTGGCCCGGATCGAGGGGTCGCATCATTCACGCTTCCCCGTCGTGCGCAACGACTTCGCCGACGTGGTCGGCATCGTGCGCACCAAGGACCTGATGGCGCAGCTCACCCAGGGACGCGACATCGACCTGACGGCCCGCATCACCCCGGCGCTGTACGTGCCCGAAACGCTTACCGGCAGCGAGCTGGTGGCCTTCTTCCGCGAATCACGGGCACAGATGGCCCTGGTGGTCGATGAGTACGGCGACGTGCAGGGCCTGGTGACCCTGCGCGACGTGCTGGAAGCCATCGTCGGCGAGCTTCACACCGCTGCGGGCGGCGAAGATCCGCCCGTGGTGCAGCGGGCCGACGGCTCGTGGCTGTTCGACGGCCTGCTGGACATCGGCGAACTCGAAGACCGCCTGGGCCTGCGCAAGCTGCCCGGCGACCCGGGCGAGGATTACCATACGCTGGGCGGCATGCTGATGTGGATGATGAGCCGCATCCCCAAGACCGGCGAATTCGTCGAGTGGGGCGGCTGGCGCATCGAAGTGGTGGACATGGACGGCAACCGCATCGACCGCGTGCTGGCCGTCAAGCTGCCCGAGCCGGATACGCCGCTGGAAGAATAAGCCACGACCTGTGGGCAAGACCGCGCGGCAAGGCTGTGGACAACGACAGCCTTGCCGGCTCGCCCCGCCCGAGGCCGACCCCGTCGGCCGGGCTCAGCGGCCGATTCCGGCTTGCTGGCAAATGCGCGTCCAGCGCACCACCCGCCGGTGGTCGTCGCCCAGGCTGCGGCGGTCCCTGGACAGTCCCGCGCAGTTCTTGCGCACATACTTTTCGCTGAAACCGGTGCCCTTGAAATTGGCACCGCCCTTGCCCTTCGTCTGCGCATCGATGGCGGAATTCACCGCCGCAGTGCCGGCGGAAGAACCCGCCGACGACAAGGCATCGGATGCCTGCCCGGCGTAGTCCTGGGCAACGGCAACCGGTACGGCCAGAAGTGCCATCAGGCACAGTGCATATCGGCTTGCTGGCATGGATGAGTCCTGTTCGAGAATGGGACCATCGGCCAGTTTAGCGCCACGCCACGGTAGAGCAGGCCGGTCCACGGCCCGCCCATCGCTCAAGCTTTTGCAGGCGTCGCGCCGACGATGCTCAACGCCACGGCCTCGGCCACGCGAATGCCGTCGACCGCCGCCGAGAAGATGCCACCGGCATAGCCCGCGCCCTCTCCGGCCGGGAACAGGCCCCGCGTATTGATGCTCTGCAGGTCGTCGTCGTTGCGCTTGATGCGGATCGGCGACGAGGTGCGCGTTTCCACGCCCGTCAGCACGGCGTCGTGCAGGAAGTAGCCGCGGACCTGGCGGTCGAACTGCGGCAAGGCTTCGCGAATGGCCTCGATGGCGTAGTCGGGCAAGGACGGGTCCAGCGACCCCAGCTTCACACCGGGCTTGTACGACGGCTGTACGCTGCCGAACTCGGTCGACGGACGGCCCGCGACGAAATCGCCCACCAGTTGCCCCGGGGCGTCGTAGGTGCCGCCGCCCAGTTCAAAGGCGCGCGATTCGAGTTCGCGCTGCAATGCCACGCCAGCAAGCGGTCCGCCTTCGGGGAAATCAGCCGGCGTGATGCCCACCACGATGCCACTGTTCGCATTGCGTTCGGCCCGGGAATATTGGCTCATCCCATTGGTGACCACTCGCCCCGGTTCGGACGTCGCGGCCACCACGGTTCCGCCCGGGCACATGCAGAAGCTGTAGACCGAGCGACCGTTGGATGCGTGATAGACCAGCTTGTAGTCGGCCGCGCCCAGCGCCGGATGCCCGGCGAACGAGCCGAAGCGACAGGCATCGATCATCGACTGCGGATGCTCGATGCGGAAACCGATGGAGAACGGCTTGGCTTCGACGTAGACGCCCCGCGCGTGCAGCATCTCGAAGGTGTCGCGGGCGCTGTGGCCGATGGCCATGACCACATGGTCGCTGCGAAGCGTCTCGCCGTTGGCCAGCACCACGCCGCGCACATGGCCGTTTTCCAGCACCAGGTCGTCGACCCGCGTGTCGAAGCGGTACTCGCCGCCCAGCGACTCGATGGTTTCGCGCAACTGCTCGGCCATCTTCACCAAGCGGAAGGTGCCGATGTGCGGCTTGCTGAGATACAGGATCTCGGGCGGCGCGTCGGCCTTCACGAATTCTTCCAGCACCTTGCGGCCGTAATGCTTGGGGTCCTTGATCTGGCTATAGAGCTTGCCGTCCGAGAACGTGCCTGCCCCGCCCTCGCCGAACTGCACGTTCGATTCCGGATTCAGCTCACGCTTGCGCCACAGGCCGAAGGTGTCGGCCGTGCGTTCACGCACCGCCTTGCCGCGTTCCAGGATGATCGGGCGAAAGCCGCTCTGCGCCAGGATCAGCGCGACGAAGATGCCGCAGGGCCCGGTACCGACGACGATGGGACGATGCGCCATCGTGGCGGGTGCGGTCGCAACGAACCGGTACGTCATGTCGGGCGTGACCGACACGTTCTTGTCCCCGCGCAGGCGCTTGAGCACCGCGGCTTCGTTGCGAACTTCCACGTCGAGCGTGTAGACGAAGACGATGGCCGACTTGCGGCGCGCATCGTGGCCGCGCCGGAACACCGTCACGTCGAGCAGGTCGGCGTCGGCGATGCCGAGCTTGGCCAGCACCACGTCGCGCAACGCAGTCTCCGCATGATCGAGCGGAAGGGAAACTTCTGACAGGCGCAACATGGAACGGTCCGGCGGGGTTTTGGAGGAAGCGTATGTTAACGAAGTCGCCGCCAACCTCGCCCGCCACCGAGCTCAGGTGTAGTAGTAACGCACCATGTGGAAGAACACCGGCGCCGCGAAACACACGGAATCCATGCGGTCCATGGCGCCGCCGTGGCCCGCGATCATGTTGCCCCAGTCCTTGGCGCCCAGGCTGCGCTTGACCGCCGACAGCACCAGACCGCCGATTGCGCCCATGACGACGATGACGGCGGCCATGCCCGCCGACACCCAGGGAGAAAACGGCGTGATCCACCACATGCCGGCGCCCAGCAGGACCGCAATCGCGCCGCCGCCGATCAAGCCTTCGACCGTTTTGGACGGGCTGACCACGGGCGCCAGCTTGCGCCGCCCGATCAGCTTGCCCACCACGTACTGCATGACGTCGCTCATCTGCACCACCAGCAGCAGGTAGAACAGCAACAGCGCCTGATGCCCCTGGTAATCGAGGATGTCGAGCATCAGCAAGGCGGGCGCATGGCTGATGCAGTAGATCGAGATCATCACCGCCCACTGGATCTTGGCGGTGCGCGCCAGGAAGTCGTTGGTGTCCTGGGCCAAGGTACTGAGCGCGGGCAGCAGCAGGAAGCCGTAGACCGGGATGAAGACGACGAACAGCCCGTACCAGTTGGTCCCGATGAACCAGTATTGCAGCGGCACCATGACGAAGAACGCCACCGACAGCGCGCGATGGTCGCCGGGCCGCGTCGGTGTCAGCGTGACGAACTCACGCAGGGCGAAGAACGACACCAGCGCGAACAGCACCAGCGTCGCTTCCGCGCCCAGCCAGAACGCCACCGCGAAGATCGCCACCATCCCCCACCACGCACGGATGCGATCGTTGAGATTGAGCACCACGTTGCGCCCGGATTCGGTGCGGACCCGGCGATGCAGGATGGCACCGGCCAGCGACGCCAGCGCCAGCACCCCGACCACACCGCCCATCAGGTAAAGAAACTTGGTTTGCGCGTTCATGCGAGGTCGATCACCGCTTGGCGGGCACGGGCGAGAAAGTCGTCCTTGGATTCACCGGGCAGGCGATCCAGGGCCGGGCCGAAGCGCGGCGTGCAGATGACGGGCACCGGCACGAAACTGCCCTTGGGCATCGAGCGGTGGAGATTGTCCAGATAGATCGGCACCAGATCGACCGAGGGAAACGCGTCGGCCAGCCAGAACAGACCCGACTTGAAAGGCCCGGGCACGTCCTGCGCCTGCCGCGTGCCCTCCGGGAACAGAATGAGGCTGTCGCCCTGGGCGAGCGCCTCGCGCAGCGGGGCCAGTGGATCGGTGTCGGGATCGCTGCGGGTACGGTCGATCAGCACCGCATTGAGGATGCGCAGGGCGATGTAGCGGCGAAGCGGCGTGCCGCCCCAGTAATCGCGCGCGGCCACGGGCCGGGTTCGGCGCCGGATGTCGTCGGGAAGCGCGGCCCACACGGCCAGCGTGTCGATATGGCTGGTGTGATTGGCGAAGTAGATGCTTTGCCGGGTGCTGGGCTCGGTATCGACATAGCGCGCCCGCGCGCCCACCACCAGACGCACCAGCCAGCGCAGCAGGGACGGGACCAGGAACGGCTCAGTGTGCATGCAACCGCCTTGCCACGGCCAGCGTGCGCGTGACGCAGGTCAACAGGCTGCCGATGGCGATGACGCCAGCGGCCGCCAGCAGCGTCCAGCGGCTGGACCAGACCGACCATTCGATTGCGGCGACGACGCATGCCAGCGTCATCACAGCCATGCGGTGCTGCTTGGCCATTGGCCCACGGAAATCCTGGGGCTGGCCCAGCGCGCCGCCCGCCAGCCGCACGTAGGCGGTCAGCGCCGCAGCCAGGGCACCGAGCCAGCCCAGCCAGGGCTGACCGGCGGCATAGCCCAGCGCCACGATCAGCAGCGAATCGGCCACCCGGTCGGGAAACTCGTTGTACAGCGCACCCACGGCCGATTTCTTGCCGCCCTCGATGGCCACCATGCCGTCGAGCAGATTGCAGATCAGGCGCAGTTGAATGCACAGCGCGCAGGCCAGCAGGCCCACCGCCGTCGGCATCAGCACCAGCAGTGCGGCCCCCACGCCCGCGAATACGGCGCTGGCGACGGAAATCTGGTTCGGGGTGACATCGCGCGCGGCCAGCCACCCGGCCGAGGCGGCGGCCCATCGGTAGGAACGTGCACGGATCGGACGGCGGTCGCCATCGGGCGCCGACGAAGACGTCTGCATAACACCGTATCCCAGGACTGAAGATGGGGAATTATGGCCCCATCTGCCCGTCCGTTAGGCCATACCGGATGAAATTGTCCTGGTGCCCCCATCTACCGCTCGTCGCGCCGATGCCCGGCAGGCATCAAGCGGGTGGCGACAGGCGCAGCGTTTGCTGTAAACCGGGACGATGGCGTGCAGAACGCCAACGTAATTCAGCCAATTTTCAGGAACCTTTGCGGCGCCTGTTAATCTCATACCCATGACCAACATGATTCAAGCCATCTTCCGACTCCTCGTCCTCGCCGTTCTGGCGATCGCCGGCTTTGCGCTGGCGGCGGTCTTCATGTTCTCGACCGCCCTGGTGGTGGGCTTCCTCTACCTGCGCGCCAAGATCACGGGCAAGCCGTTCCTGGGCCAGGCACTGTGGGCCCAGCGCCGCAGCGCTGGCTGGGGCATGCCGCGCCGCCCCGGCACGCCCGGCAATGCGCCTGGCGCGCAGCCGGCCCGTCCGCGCGTGACGGAAGTCATCGACGTGGAAGCCCGCGAAATCCGCTGACCCGGCTGACCGGCGGGCGGGCCCTGAGACGGCTGGCCCCACGCGCACTAGAATGTCGGGTTCCGTTCCGTCACGAATCCTTCCGACATGCCGCGTACGATCTTCGTCACCACCGCTCTTCCCTACGCCAACGGTTCGTTCCACATCGGCCACATCATGGAGTACATCCAGGCCGATATCTGGGTGCGCGGGATGCGGATGCAGGGCCATACCGTGCACTTCGTCGGCGCCGACGACGCGCACGGTGCGCCCATCATGCTCAAGGCCGAGAAAGACGGCATCACGCCGCAGGAACTGGTCGCGCGCATCGCCGCCGAGCGTCCCCAGTACCTGAACGGCTTCCATATCGAATTCGACCACTGGCACTCGACCGACTCGGCCGAGAACACCGAGCTGTCGCAGAGCATCTACCGCAGCCTGAAGGCAGCGGGCCTGATCGACACCAAGGTCATCGAGCAGTTCTACGACCCGGTCAAGGGCATGTTCCTGCCCGACCGCTACATCAAGGGCGAATGCCCGCGCTGCGCCGCCAAGGACCAGTACGGTGATTCCTGCGAAGTCTGTGGCGCCGTCTATTCGCCCACGGAGCTGAAGAACCCGTATTCGACCCTGACCGGCGCCACGCCGGTGCTGCGCCAGTCGGAACACTTCTTCTTCAAGCTATCGGACCCGCGCTGCGTCGAGTTCCTGAAGGAATGGACGGCCGGCACGCGTCCTCAGGGCGGCGCCCGCCTGCAGTCCGAAGTGTTCGCCAAGACCCGCGAATGGCTGGGCGAGGACGGCCAACTGGCCGACTGGGACATCTCGCGCGATGCGCCCTACTTCGGCATCGAGATCCCCGATGCACCGGGCAAGTATTTCTACGTCTGGCTGGACGCGCCGGTTGGCTACCTGGCCTCGCTCAAGGCCTACTGCGCCAAGCAGGGCCTGGACTTCGACGCCCTGATCGACCCCACATCCGACACCGAGCAGATCCACTTCATCGGCAAGGACATCATCTACTTCCACGCGCTGTTCTGGCCGGCGATGCTGAGGTTCGCCGGCCGCAAGACGCCGGACGGCCTGAACGTGCACGGCTTCATCACCGTCAGCGGTGAAAAGATGTCCAAGAGCCGCGGCACCGGCATTTCGCCGCTGCGCTACCTGGACATCGGCATGAACGCCGAGTGGCTGCGCTATTACATCGCTGCCAAGCTCAATGCCAACGTCGAAGACCTGGATTTCAACCCGGATGATTTCGTCGCCCGCGTCAACAGCGACCTGATCGGCAAGTACGTCAACATCGCCAGCCGTGCCGCGACCTTCATCTCGCGTCACTTCGACGGCGCGCTGGGTTACCAGGGCGACGCCGCCGCGCTGTCGGCCGCGCAGCAGGCCCGTGCCGATGCCGTCCGCGACGCGCTGGAAGGCCGCGAGTACGGCCGCGCGATCCGCGAGGCCATGGCGTTTGCCGACGAGGTGAACCAGGCCTTCGATGGCGCCCAGCCATGGGTACTGGCCAAGTCCGCCAAGCCGGCCGACGACGGCTCCACCGACGCCACCCGCGCGCAGCTGCAGGACGTCTGCTCGCGCGCCCTGGCCGCCTTCAAGGCGTTGTCGGTGATGCTGTCGCCGGTGCTGCCGCGCCTGACGCACCGCGTGGCAACCGAACTGTTCGGCATGGACCGCGCGTTCGTCTGGTCCGACGCAGGCGAACTGCCGACCCGCATCGCGCCGTACCAGCACCTGATGCAACGCGTCGATCCCAAGCTGCTGGACGCCCTGTTCGAAGCCCCTGAACCCGCCGCCCCGGTCGAAGAAGTCCCGCTGCCCGGCGGCGAGGAGATCGCCCCGACCATCGGCATCGACGACTTCGCCAAGATCGACCTGCGGGTCGCCCGTATCGTCGACTGCCAGGAAGTCGAAGGCTCGACCAAGCTGCTGCGCCTGTCGCTCGATGTCGGCGAGGGCCGTCTGCGCAATGTGTTCTCGGGCATCAAGTCGGCCTATCAGCCGGCCGATCTGGTCGGAAAGCTGACCGTGGTCATTGCCAACCTGGCGCCGCGCAAGATGAAATTCGGCGTGTCGGAAGGCATGGTGTTGGCTGCCAGCCACGCCGACGAGAAGGCGCAACCCGGCATTTACGTGCTGGAGCCCACCAGCGGCGCCCAGCCCGGCATGCGCATCCACTGATCGCAGTAAACTTCGCGGCGTCCCGAGGCCCCGGCCCGGGACGCCCTAATCGCCGCCAGCAGGCGGCAACCCGTATTCGTTCGTACTGAGTCGTGGCCATGGACTATCAATCCGACATCACCAAATTCCTGACCGAGCTGAAGGAAAAGCGTCCGACGCTCGAGACCGAGCAGCGTGAAGGCCGCTCGCGCCTGTGGGACAAGACCGTCGATCCGGAACTGCAGGCAGGCTATCGCCAGGGCCGCGTGCAACAACGCCCGTACGTCTACCAGACCGAAAGCTGATCGCATGGCAGCTCGCGGCGCCCGGCGCGCTGCCAGTCGCGAGCCCGCGACGCTGCCTGCGCCGCAAGTCGATTCGACGCCCGACGTGGTCGATGGCGTCGCACTCGCACGTCTGTATGGCGAGCCGCTGTTCGCCATTCCGCAAGACCTCTACATCCCGCCCGATGCACTCGAAGTTTTCCTGGAAACCTTCGAAGGGCCGCTGGACCTGCTTCTCTACCTGATCCGCAAGCAGAACTTCAACGTCCTCGACATCCCCATGGCCGAGGTCACGCGGCAATATCTGTCCTACGTCGACCAGATCCGCGAGCACAATCTCGAATTGGCGGCCGAGTACCTGCTGATGGCGGCGCTGCTCATCGAGATCAAGTCGCGCATGCTGCTGCCGGTGAAGAAGGCCGATTCCGACGAAGAGGCCGAAGATCCCCGCGCGGAACTGGTGCGCCGGCTGCTGGAATACGAACGCATCAAGCTGGCGGCCCGCGAGATCGACAAGCTGCCGCAGATCGGCCGCGATTTCCAGCGCGCCCAGGTCTACCCCGACCTGACCTCGGAGCGGCCGTTGCCCGACGTCGATGCCGAAAGCCTGCGCGCTGCCTGGGCCGAGATCATCGGCCGGGCCAAGCTCAACGCCCACCACAAGATCACGCGCGAAACGCTGTCGGTACGCGACCACATGAGCCAGATCCTGCGCCGCCTGCAGGGCGTGCGCTTCATGGAGTTCACCGAACTGTTCATGGAGCGCATCGACAGCGGCGATGGCGCAGCGGTGATCGTGGTGCACTTCATCGCCATGCTGGAGCTGGCGCGCGAATCGCTGCTGGAAATCACCCAGGCCGAGCCCTACGCGCCCATCTACGTCCGTTTGGCCTACACCGCCGTTTGACCCCGGTCCCGGCCGCCCGATTCCATGCGGTGCGGTCGAGATGCACAACGAGCCGTAACAAGTTCGCACCGCGCCAAGTCAGATCGTTTACGATGGCGCCCATGTTAGAAGACCTCGATCATCTTGCTAGCCGTATCGGCGAACTCGCCGGCCATGTACAGGCGGTGCGCGCGGACAACCAGGCCCTGCGTGCGGAGGTCGCTGCGCGCGACGCCGAAGTGCTGCGCCTGCGCGGCGCGCTCACCGAGGCCTACGCCCGGGTCAACCAGGTCCTGGGTCGTCTGCCCACCCTGGAGCCGGTCGACGAGGACACCGCTGACGATGTTCCTGTGACCCCCGACCTGCTCGACCGGAGTACGCATGGAACGCATTGACGCGCATATCCTGGGCCGCGACTACTCGTTGATGTGCCCGCCCGAAGAAAAGCCCTCGCTGCAGGAAGCCGTCCGCTACGTCGACGAGCGCATGCAGCAGGTCAAGGGCTCCGGCAAGATGCTGGGGACCGAACGCATCGCCGTGATGGTCGCCATCCAGATGGCGGTCGAACTGCTTAACATGCGGTCACCGGATGGCCCGCTCGGCGCCCTTGCGGTCGGCGAGTACAAGAGTAGAATCGATCACATCAACAGTCTTCTCGACGAAGCCATGGAGCCCCAAGAGAAGCTGTTCTGATAAAATTGCTTTTCCCTGCGGTGCTCGCTACTGGCCTTATATTTCCTGCACCAATGCTTTATGGCATAGGTCTTGGTACATAGCCGGGCAGGCGTGTCTCGTCTCTTAGTCAGATGAGCCCAATGCCAGGTTGCCCGAGACCGACTTGAACCCCGGTTCAGGATGCCGGCCAAACGACACTCGCGGGGATCTATTCGACGGCCTCTTGGTTCTGCCAAGAGGCCGTTTTCCGTTCCGGAAGCTGGCTTTCTGGGAGCCGGCTGTCTACTGGCCCGGCACGACGCCAAGACGCCGCCATACGGGCAACTCCTCCGACACGATCCGGGCCAGTACCGGCGCCGATGCGCCCCCACCCAGTCGTTGGGCGGCATGCCGCACGGCGGCATCGTCGCCGCCCGCCGAACCTTCCAGCAACGCCCCCGCCAGCGCCATGCGCGGGCGATCGGCAGGAATGCCCGATCCGATGAGCGGCGCTGCCAACCACCCCTGCTCATTGCTCGCGAGCGCAGCCTGACTAGCGATTCGATTGAACGCCTGCGCAGGCTGGGCGTCGATCGGTCCGGCTACTAACGGGTGCACCTTGCCGACGTGGGCCAGCAGCTGGAAGACCGGGTTGAGCAAGCCCACCCGCCCGGCAAACGTCGGCAAACCGGCCAGGCCCGCGAACGACTGCGGTCCGGCCGCCAGCGCATCCAGGACCGGCTGCATGACGGCATGCCAGCCTGCGACTTCTCCGTGCGGCATCCGCAGCGGCTCCAGCACAACATTCACCGCACCCGGCAATGCTGCAAGGGTTTGAGCCAGCAGCGCCTGACGATGGGCATCGACGGACAACGGCACCACGCCGCGTTGGTACACGTCGTGCCGCATCGACTGGCGCGTGGCGACCGCACGGGCGGTTTCGCGTGCCGGGCCTGGGGGCATGTCTGACAGCAGCGCTCGTACTGCGGAGGGCAGGCTCACGTCGTCGATGTTCTCCGCAGGCGCAGCACTGCCGACCAGGTGACAATCCAGCGCAGCCAGGTCGCGCATCACCTCGGCCACATGCTGAGGCGCCCAATGCGCCGACATGAACTCGTGCGCGAGGTAACGTGGATCGCCCTGGCTGGCGCGCACGATCTCGGCCAATTGCGCAGGGTGCTCGACCGCGGCCGATCCCTCGGCCTCGGCCAACTTGCGCAGCCACGCCAGCGCCTGCTTAGCGCGTTGCCCGGAATCGCCGCGGCCCCCCGCCTGGCTTTCGACCAGCAAGCGCTGCATGCCGGCGAACCACGACATGCCGGGATGGCAGGAATAGGTCAGATGCAGCAAGCCGCCCGGGGCCAGATGGCGATCGATGAAGCGGCGCACGCCCGCCTGTGTCGCGGGCGACAGCCACGCATACATGCCCACCGCCGAAATCACGTCGAAACTGCCGAATGCATCGGGCGGCAGGCGGGTGACATCGGCATGGACGAAGCGCACGTTGGTGCATCCCGCCGCCGTGGCCAACTGCGTGGCGCGTGCAATGTGCGCAGCATTCACATCGATGCCGACGAACCGGCTGCGCGGATTCGCCGCAGCCGTCAGCACCGTGCCCAGGCCGGGGCCACAGCCCAGTTCGCACCAGTCCACGCCCGCTGCCGGATCGGGGGCGGCGCGCCCCAGGGCGGTGGCAACGAAGTGCAGCCAGGCCGGGGTGGCATGAACGTGGAACAGGTCGACATAGCTCACGTCGTCGATGTATCCGTCGGTTGAAGACATGAACGGCTCAATGGAGGCGCAACCGGTCGGTCACGGAAAAAGAAAAACGCGGCGCGCCGCCAGAGGCAACGCACCGCGTTCAACAATGAACTGCCAGCGTCTTAGAACGACGTGGTCACGGTCGCGTAGAAGGCACGGCCCGGTTCATTGTAGGTGTAGGCACCTGCGCCCGACGAGTTGCCGCCGCGGAACAGGCGCTTGTCGAACAGGTTGGAGATACCCACGCGCAGGCGCACATTACGGTCGAACTCGTAGCCGGTGCTCACTCCCCAGAGCATGTATGAACCGATCGAGGTCTGCGACACGCCATTGCTGTCCATGCGGGCGGTGGCATTGCGCGGCGGTTCTTGTTCGCCATACAGCGTCGCGGTCACTTGAGTCGACCACTTGGGGTTGATCTGCCAGTCCAGCGTGCTGTTGATCGTGTAGTCAGGGACGAGCGAAAGACGGTTGCCCGTGTCCTTATCGATCGAGTCGATCATGTATGTAGCGTTGGTGCTCCAGCGCAGCGTACGCGTCACCGGCATCAGGAAGTTGGCTTCCAGGCCTTCAACCACCGCCTTGCGTGAGTTCGTCCACTCCAGAACGTTTCGGCCACTGGCAGTGGTGCCCAGCGAGTAAGTGCTGGCCACGATCTTGTTGCGGTAGTCGTTGCGGAAGTAGGTCACGCCGGCGTTGTAGCCGTCGGATTCCCAGGCCAGGCCGATTTCCTTGTTGACGCTGACTTCAGGGTTCAGATCCGGGTTGCCCAGCAGGTAGCACGGGTTCGACGCGATCTGGATCGGGCAGCCGTTGCCCATGGTCTGCAGCATGTAGTTGGGGTTCGACTGATACAGGTTCGGCGCCTTGTAGGCCCGGGCGATACCGCCCTTGAGCGACAGGGTGTCGGTCAGCTGGTGCGAGGCATTCAGGCTCGGGCTCCAGTTGCCGCCGAACTTGTCGTGGTGGTCGTAACGCAGGCCGGGGGTGACGATGGTGCCGTCCAGGACCGCGATGTTGTCTTCGACGAAGACCGCAGAGGTCTTGGCACCGATGCGCGGATTGCGATCCAGCGGATTCGAGGGCAGACCCGGCAGTACGTCGTTGCCAGTCACGCCTGCGCCCAACTGCGTGGTGACCGGGTCGTTCAGGCGCTCGTAGTTGTACTCGCCGCCCAGGGTGACGACCTGCTGGAAGCGGCCACGGATCGGCATGCTGACATCGCCGAACAAGCGATAGTTGTCCAGCTCGCTGGTGCCGAATTCCTGCGAATTGATCTGGCCTTCGATCGAGCCCCCCAAACCTTCGCGCAGGCGATTGTTGCGGGTGTTGTCGTACGAGAAGCCCAGGCGCGACGTACCGAAGTCCCATTCGCCCCTGTGGGTGATGGCGATGTTCTGACGATGCATGCGGTTGGTTTCCGCACCACTCGCTGCCAGTGCTTCAGTCAGGGCGCTGCTATTGGCGTTCTGCGAGTCGCCGGCGTAGATGTTGCCCTGGCGGCTGTAACCTGCCTCGAAGTCGATGATCTGACCAGGAGCCAGCTTCCACGACAACAGGCCGTTGATGTCGCGGTTGCGCACGCCCTCGCGGCCCGACACCAGCGTGTCGGGGTCGGCCACCTGGTTGTTGGCGTTGATACCCGGCGAATCGGCGTCGGTCTTGTTGATGTTGCCGTAGACGCGGAAGGTCAGGGCCTCGTTGATCGGGCCGCTCAGGTTGAAGCCCAGACGGCGCGTATCGCCCTCTTCCGAGTGCTGCGGCTGGTTGGTGTACGCGGTAATCGAGCCGCTGAACTTGTCGGTCGGACGACGCGTGATGATGTTGACCACGCCACCCGATGCACCCGAGCCGTACCGGGCGGCAGCCGGGCCGCGGATGACTTCGATGCGCTCGACTTCTTCCGGCGGCACCCAGTTGCTGTCGCCCCGGGTGTCGCGCTCGCCGCGCCAGCCGTAGCGCACCGAGTTGCGCGAGGTGACGGGACGGCCGTCGATCAGGATCAGGGTGTTCTCCGGGCCCATGCCGCGGATGTCGATCTGGCGGTTGTTGCCGCGCTGGCCCGACGAGCTGTTGCCCGTGAGGTTGACGCCGGGCATGGTGCGGATGATGTCGGACAAATCGTTGACCGGCGGACGCTTGGCCAGGTCTTCAGCGGTGATGATCGACGTGCCAGGCGCCTGCTTGATTTCTTCTTCGGCGGTTCCAAGAACCTCGACCCCTTCAAGTGTCTGCACGCTGGTGCTTTGGGCGTAGGCGGAGGAGGTGGCAGCGAGGGCGCACAGTACGGCGAAGCGCGCGTAATGAAGACGGGTGGAGGTCATGGAATCCTGGGAACCGGTTCGGGTACTGGGCATTACCCGGGACGGATCGGACGATAAAAAGGCCGGCTCATGCCGACCGCCCAATCGATCTGAAAACGAGAACGATTCGCATATCGTATCAAAAGTGACAAGATCCTTAACCTGCGCTTAAACAAGCTCCTGTCATGCGTTGCGTTTACGGAACACTGCCCGACCAACATGTGGCACTTTCCCAAATACCTGCCGTTACATTCCTGATCGGGTGGCAACACCAGGCTGCGGTCTTCTACACGCTGTTTTGGTCTACTGGACCTACCGGGCACACGCCCCGTCGAACACAAAGGAAGACAAGATGGCTATCACCCGACACGCCGCCCTCGCCCTGGCCGCCACGCTTTCCCTGGCAGCCCTGCCAGTTGCTGCTCAAGTCGCCCCGATCCCGCCCGAAACGCCGGTTCATCCGGGTGCCCACAACCCCTATCCCACGCTGAGCCTGAACGCCGCCGCGCGCTCCGAGGTCGCCCAGGACGAAGTCCGCGTAACCATGGCCCACGAACTGGAAGCGGCCGACGCGGCCTCGGTGTCGGCCAAGCTCAATGAAGTACTGAAGACCACGCTGGCCGATGCCAAGAGCGCAACGGACGTGCAGGCGCACAACGGCAGCTACCAGGTCTGGCCCAGCACCGATGAAAAGGGAAAGATCACGGGTTGGCGCGGACGCGCCGAGATCGTGCTGCAGTCGAAGAATTTCGATGCCGTATCGGCCCTGACCGGCAAGTTGGGTCAGCGCATGTCGGTCACCGACATCAATTTCTCGTTGTCGGATGAAGCGCGCCAGGCCGAGGAAGCCCGTCTGCTGAGCCAGGCGGCCCAGGCCTTCCAGGATCGGGCCAAGCACGCGGCCCAGGCATTCGGCTTCGCGGGTTACTCGGTGCGCTCGCTGAACCTGAGCGGCCGCGGCGTGGCCAATCCTCCGCCGCCGATGGCGATGCGCGCATCGGCCATGGCGATGAAGGATGAAATGGTGCCCGTGACGCTGCAGGGCGGCCGTGCCGAGGTGACCGTGTCGGTGAGCGGCACGATCAACCTGCTGGCGAAGTAAGCCTTAGCGCGCGGCCTGGGTGCCGCGCGCTGCCCGCGCCTGGCGGGCGGCGATCAGGTCCGTCCCCAGGGGCTCGCGCCGCGCCCGCATGAACATCCAGACGCCGATCAGGATCATGGGCAGCGACAGCCACTGCCCCATGCTCAGACCCACCGCCAGCAAGCCCAGGAAGCTGTCCGGCTCGCGGGCGAATTCGGCGATGAAACGGCACAGGCCATAGCCGATCAGGAACAGTCCGCTGATCTGGCCGACCGGACGGGGACGTGCCGAGAAGCGCCACAGCACGATGAACAGCAGCAGGCCCTCGAGCGCGAACTGATAAAGCTGCGAGGGGTGGCGGGCCAGCGTATCGCCAGCCTGCGGGAACACCATCGCCCACGGCACCGAGGTCGGGCGGCCCCACAGTTCGCCATTGATGAAGTTGCCCAGGCGGCCGGCGGCCAGACCCAGCGGAATGAGCGGCGCGATGAAGTCGCCCACTTCCAGGAATCGCCAGCCCTTGCTGCGCGCGAACAGCCACAGCACCAGCAGGACGCCCAGCAATCCGCCGTGGAACGCCATGCCGCCTTCCCAAACGGCCAGGATTTCCAGGGGGTGGCTCAGGTAGTAATCGGGCTTGTAGAACAGCACATAGCCCAGGCGGCCGCCCAGCACCACGCCCAGGATGCCGTAGAACAGCAGATCGTCGAGATCGCGGGTGGTCATCAACGCGTTGCCACGGGCGATGCGCCAGCGGCCGAGCACCCAGACGGCGGCGAATGCGATCAGGTACATCAATCCGTACCAACGGATCGCGATCGGGCCCAACTGAAGGGCGATCGGATCGAACTGCGGGTGTACGAGCATGGACGAGCCTTGGAAGAAGATTGCAGGACCGGGCGATGATACCGAAGGGAAGTGCCACGCTGCGGCACCCGGGTTCCACATGTCGGTCATCGCTCGCAGGCGCGTGCGCGCCCGAGAGCGGCGCATCATGCGCCATGGCAGGGACTTTCCCGCGCGCCCGCGACAAAATGACACCATTTGACGTCCGGCGCATGACGGGGGAGACTCAGCGCCGGTCCATTTCACGTCGCGCCGGTCGCGCCGCGCCGTCGCCCTCTGCAGTCAGGAACGCTCATGCCGCATAACGAACGATCGAAGAACATCACCCACGGCGTCGCCCGCGCGCCCAACCGCGCCATGTACTACGCGCTCGGCTACACCGAAAAGGACTTCGACAATCCGATGATCGGCGTGGCCAACGGCCATTCCACCATCACCCCCTGTAATGCCGGCCTGCAGGAACTGGCAGACCGCGCCATCGCCGCGATCCGCGAATCCAACGCCAACCCGCAGGTGTTCGGCACGCCCACCATTTCCGACGGCATGTCGATGGGCACCGAAGGCATGAAGTATTCGCTGGTGTCGCGCGAAGTCATCGCCGACTGCGTCGAAACCTCGGTGCAGGGCCAGTGGATGGACGGCGTGGTCGTGATCGGCGGCTGCGACAAGAACATGCCGGGCGGCATGATCGGCATCGCGCGCGCCAACGTGCCGGCGATCTACGTGTACGGCGGCACCATCAAGCCGGGACGCCACAAGGGCAAGGACATGAACATCGTGTCCGTGTTCGAGGCCGTCGGCGAATTCACGATGAAGCGCATCGACGAAAAGGAATTCAAGGAGATCGAGAAGTGCTCGATCCCCGGCAACGGTTCCTGCGGCGGCATGTACACCGCCAACACCATGAGCTCGTCGTTCGAAGCCATGGGCATGAGCCTGCCTTACTCCAGCACCATGTCGAACATCGACGGTGAAAAGGCCGACTCGGCGGCGGAATCGGCACGCGTGCTGGTCGAGGCCGTGCGCAAGGGCATCAAGCCGCGCGACATCATCACCCGCAAGTCCATCGAAAACGCCGTATCGGTCATCATGGCCACGGGCGGCTCGACCAACGCCGTGCTGCACTATCTGGCCATCGCCCACGCGGCCGAAGTGGAATGGACCATCGACGACTTCGAACGCATCCGCCTGCGCGTGCCCGTGCTGTGCGACCTCAAGCCCTCGGGCCAGTACGTCGCCACCGACCTGCATGCCGCCGGCGGCATCCCGCAGGTCATGAAGCTGCTGCTCAACGCCGGCCTGCTGCACGGTGACTGCATCACCATCACTGGCAAGACCATTGCCGAAACCCTGGCCGACGTGCCCGACGAGCCGCGCGCCGACCAGAAGGTCATCTATCCGATCAGCCAGGCCATCTACGCGCAGGGCCACCTGGCCATCCTCAAGGGCAACCTGTCGCCCGAGGGCTGCGTGGCCAAGATCACCGGCCTGAAGAACCCGGTCATCACCGGCCCGGCACGCGTCTACGACTCGGAAGACGACGCCATGGCCGCCATCATGGCCCAGCAGATCAAGGCCGGTGACGTGGTCGTGATTCGCTACGAAGGCCCGAAGGGTGGCCCCGGCATGCGCGAAATGCTGGCCCCCACCTCGGCACTGATTGGCCAGGGCCTGGGCGAAAGCGTCGGCCTGATCACCGACGGCCGCTTCTCGGGCGGCACCTGGGGCATGGTCGTGGGCCACGTCGCCCCGGAAGCCTTCGTCGGCGGCCCGATCGCCCTCATCGAAGAAGGCGATTCGGTCACCATCGACGCGCACCAGCAACTGCTGCAGCTCAACGTCGACGAAGCCACGTTGGCTGCCCGTCGCGCCGCCTGGAAGCAGCCGGCGCCCCGCTACACGCGCGGCGTGCTGGCCAAGTTCGCCCGCCTGGCCAGCACGGCCAGCCGTGGCGCGGTCACCGACGGCTTTGACGAGTAAGCCGGTGCGGTCGCTGCAAGACAGCGGCGCCGCGCTGATCGCCCTGCTGCTGGCGTGCGCGGCACCTGCCGCCCACGCCAGTGCCGAACTGGCACGGGCCAAGGCCTGTATGGCCTGCCACCAGGTCGACAGCAAGCGGGTCGGCCCGGCCTACCAGGCCGTGGCCGAGCGCTATGCCGGCAAGAGCGACGCGCAAGCGCACCTGATCAATTCCATCCGCAAGGGCGGACGCGGCCACTGGGGTGCGATTCCCATGCCAGCGCAGCCGCAGGTCAGCGAGGCCGAGGCGCAGGAACTGGCGCGCTGGATTCTGTCGCAGAAGAAGTAAGCGGCCTGCGCATCGCACGTCCCGGCGAGAGCACCTTTTTGAAGTGGCCCTCGGCCGGTGACCTGCGGCCTCCAAGAGAACGGTTTGTGTCATGAGACACGTCGGCATCCAAAGGTGCCTGGCCGTCGCCCCCATTCCGGAAATCCGAGAAATTCACTCTGGATTTTTCCCGCCCTGCCCCCACCTTGCTCGGATACGGTGGTTGCCACATCCGGCAACCCGGCGGATTCGCGAGGCGAACATGACGCAACAACTCGAACGGGCAGTGCTCGGCGGCGGCTGTTTCTGGTGTGTCGAGGCCGTTTTCCAGCAGATCGAGGGCGTGCACGAGGTGGAGTCGGGCTACGCCGGCGGCCACGTCGACAACCCGACCTATGAGCAGGTCTGCGACAAGAAGACCGGTCACATCGAGATCGCGACCGTCACGTTCGATCCGGCCGTCATTTCCTATCGCGACATCCTGCGTGTCTTCTTCGCCAGCCACGATCCCACCACGATGGATCGGCAGGGCAACGACGTCGGGCCGCAGTATCGTTCGGCCATCTTCTGGCAGGACGATGCCCAGCGCGAAACGGCCGAATCCGTGATCGCCGAATTGACGGCCGACCGCGTGTTTCCCGACCCGATCGTGACCGAACTGCGTGCGCCCACCAAGGTTTGGCCCGCAGAGGACTATCATCGCAACTATTTCGCCCTACATCCGCAGCAGGGTTACTGCGCCTATGTGATCGCGCCGAAGGTCGTCAAGCTGCGCAAGCAGTTTGCCGACCGGCTCAAGCCCGGCGCCCGCTGAACGCCCTGCCCGTCCCACAACCGGAGAATTTCCCATGACCGTACGCGAACTCGATTCCCAGACCTTCTCGGGCGCCGTTGAACAAGGCGGGACCCTCATCGTCGACTTCTGGGCCCCCTGGTGTGGCCCGTGCCGCAGCTTCGCCCCGACCTTCGAGGCAGCCGCAGGCAAGCACACCGACGTGTCCTTCGCCAAGGTGAACACCGAGGAACAGCAGGAACTGGCCACCGCGCTGCGCATCCGCTCGATCCCGACGCTGATGGTGTTCCGCGACCAGGTGATGCTGTATTCGCAGGCAGGCGCGCTGTCGGCTGGCCAGCTCGACCAGTTGCTCACGCAGGTCAAGGAACTCGACATGGACCAGGTGCGTGCCGAAATCGCGGCCGGTCAGGCCGGGGAAGCCAAGCAATAAGTCATGAAGATGGTAAGAATCAGGCAGCGCGTCGACATTCCGCTTCAGGACGTGCCAGTCACCCCCGAATTCGTATCGTTCGAGGGTGTACTGAAGGAGCACATCGCGCTGGTCTTTCCCAGTCCGACACCCGGCACCGTTCCCCTGGTCCGGGTGCATTCCGAATGCATCACCGGGGAGGTCTTCGGCTCGCAGCTGTGCGACTGCGGTCCGCAGTTGCGCGAAGCCCTGGCCATGATCGCGAAGGACGGCGGTGCCTTGCTTTATCTGCGCCAGGAAGGCCGAGGCATCGGCTTGTATGCCAAGCTCGCGGCCTACGCGCTGCAGAAAGAGGGCCTGGACACCTTCGAGGCCAACCGTCACCTGAACCTGCCCGAAGACGACCGTAGCTTCGACGAGGCGGCGCAGATGCTCAAGGCCATGAACATCGACCGCATCCGCTTGTTGACCAACAACCCGGACAAGCAGGCGCAGTTGGCCGAACACGGCATCCAGATCGACGAAATCGTGCCGACCGGTGTGTTCCTGAATCCGCACAATCGGCGTTACCTGGAGGCCAAGGTACGCCTGAAGGACCACAACATCTCGATGTAGTCGGCACAGGCTTCATTGCAGCCAGATGTGCAACGGCCCCGCTTCCGGTTGGAAGCGGGGCCGTTTTCATTGCGTCACGCCTGCATCGGCAGGCAGGGCATCAATGGAACTTCAGGTCGCCGTCGTCGCCCAGCGTGAAGCCGTTGAGGTTGTTCAGCGGCTGTTGCAGTTGCTGGTGGCGCAGGGCCAGGTCGCGCTGCATGGCGGCCAGGCGCTCGAACAGCGCCAGCTGGCTCATCGACAGCAGGTGCGCGTAGATCACCGGCAGGGCCGAAGCGGCACGCAGCTTGAGGAAGTCTTCGTCGCTCAGGGTGTTGAGCTTGGCTTCGTCGACACGGAACAGGCCCGTCAGCGGCTGCGATTGCTCGCCGCTGCGGATCGTGATGGGCCAGGGCTGCAGCAGGCCGGCCGCGACGATGGCGTCGACGGCATTCTGGGTGGCGACGCGATTGCGCTCGGTCTGGCCCAGGAAGTTCAGCGTGTCGCGGATGGCCTGGGTGGGCTGACCATCTTCGTCGAAGAAGGCTTCGTTGCCTTCGGCCTGGTCGGTGACGACATTGGATTCCATGTCGATGCACAGGACCGGGTCGGCCTTGGCTTCCGGACGTGCCAGCACGAACGGGTGACCGCGCAGCGCCGCCGGCACATAGGTGCCCAGCCACTTGCCATCGGGACCGATGTACAGGTTGCTGCCCGAGGTGGGCGAGTTCAGGGCGACCAGGATGTAGTTGTCACCTGACTGGACGAAGCCGATCGGCATCGACGAGGCCGCACGCGCCAGCTCGGCACCCACCAGCGGGATCACTTGGCGATCGGCAGCGAACAGATAGCCCGTCGTACGGCGCCAGTACTTGCCAGCAAGGGTCTGGGGGCTGAGAGCGAGCAACTTGGGCATCAGGATTCCTCATGTTGAATAGGTATCCCGCAATTGTAGACGCCTTGGCGAAAAGGGCCATGACGGGGCCGTGCGGTACCTACTTGCGTGAGGAACCCGACGCGTCCGGTCGCGTCGACGATTCCCGCCTGCGCGTGAAATCGTCCTTCACCGGCATCCACGCCAACACGAACAACAGCACTGCCAACGGCACGACGAACACGAAGCCCACGCTCTGGAAGCCCGCCGCGCCCGCCAGGCCGCCCAGCACGAAGGCCAGCAGCAGGCCGCCGGTTCGCCGGATCCGATTCCAGTCGCCTTTCACACGCGACTGCCCGGGGGATTGCTGCCAATTCCAGTAAAGCACCTTGCCCAACTCCATGCCCAGGTCCGTGATGTTGCCGGTCATGTGCGTGGTACGGATGCTTCCCCCCGATGTCTTGGAGCCCACGGCGTTCTGCAGCCCCATCATGAAGCTCAGCAGCAGGACCGTGGCGGGCAGCGAAAACGGCGTATGCCAAGAGAGCGTGACCGCTCCCAGCAAGCCGAAGGGAAACAGCAGCAGCGCTTCGAACAGCAAGGGAAGCGCGTAGATGCTCTGCAGTTTCTGACGACGCGCGTAGTTGACCAGGACGGCCGTGGTCGCCGCGCCCACCGTGAAGGCGACGATCGCCCCCGCCGCCGTGAGCAGGAGGTCGGCGTCGCGCAGGATCACCCCATCGGCCAACTGGGACGCAAAGCCGGTCATGTGCGAGGTATAGCGCTGGAGCACGAGGAACCCACCCGCATTGACCGCCCCGGCATTGAGGGCCAGCAACAGGCCCAGGGTCAGGTTGGTCGACGGGGCGCGGTGCCTGCTGGTCAGATGTCGAAAACGTCTCATGAATGCTCGTGATCCGATGCGCGACACGCAATGAAAAACGCGGCCTGCCCGACCCGGCCTCGCCGCCGAACAGAGGTTCGACGACGACAACCGATTCAGACAGGCCGCGTGGCGGGCGGCACCAGCCGACCGATCAACGCACCACGGTCATCTCGGTGCGCTGGCCGCCCTTGTAGGTATAGAGCGTCAGGGCGCCGTTCTTGATGTCGCCGTACTGGTCGAAAGCGATCGGGCCGGTCACGCCGGTGTAGCTGATCTTCTTCAGTTCAGGACCGTACTTGGCCGGGTCGGTGGAGCCGGCCTTCTTCATGGCTTCGACCATGACCATGATCGAGTCGTACACGTACGGGGCGTACAACTGCACGTCCGTGTTGTAGCGGGCCTTGAACTTGGTACGGAATTCTTCCAGTCCCTTCTTCTCGGCACCCACCACGCCACCGGCCTCGGCGCAGACCACGCGGTCCTCGCCGATGGCTTCCCCGGCCAGACGTGCCAGCGATGCGGTGCACAGGCCGTCGCCGCCCATGAACTTGGCGTTGATGCCCAGTTGCTGCATCTGACGCAGCATCGGACCGGCCACGGCGTCCATGCCGCCGAAGAAGACCACTTGCGGGCTGGTGGACTTGACCGAGGTCAGCACGGCCTGGAAGTCGGTGGCGCGGTCGGTGGTGTACTGACGGCTCACGACCTTGCCGCCGGCAGCGGCCACGGCCTTGGCGAACTCGTCGGCCACGCCCTGGCCGTAGGCGGTGCGATCGTCGAGCACCGCCACCTGCTTGCCCTTCAGATCGTTGACCGCGTACTTGCCCAGCACGCCGCCCAGTTGGCCGTCGTTGGCCACCACGCGATACGTGGTGTCGAAGCCCTGCTTGGTATAGGTGGGGTTGGTCGAGGCGGGCGAGATCTGGACGATGCCGGCGTCGTAGTAGATCTTGGAAGCCGGGATCGAGGTGCCCGAGTTCAGGTGGCCGATCACGCCGGCGACGTTGGCGTCGACCAGCTTCTGGGCCGCGGCCGTGCCTTGCTTGGGATCGGACGCATCGTCTTCGGCCAGCAGCTGGAAGGTGACCTTCTGGCCGCCGATGCTGACGCCTTGCTTGTTGAGGTCTTCGACCGCCATCTTGGCGGCGTCTTCCATGTCCTTGCCCAGGTGGGCAATCGGGCCGGAAGTCGGGGCGACGTGCCCGATCTTGACGACGGTCTGGGCAGATACCGCCCCCGCTGCCAGCGTGAATGCAGCAGCAATGGACAGCGGCAACAGTTTCTTTGCGAACATCTTTCTGGCTCCTCGCCCGCCTTTGGGCAGTTGTTTCTTTTATGCGCGCTCTGGGCGCGTACTGAAAACATACACGACGAAGTGTGCGCGTGCCACCACTATGACGCGGCGCAGCGCAAACGCCAAAAACGGCGTCAGCGCTGGCGATTGGCGTGTAGCTTGATAAGCAACAAGGCGAGAAACGTACTGACGTGCAAGACCTTCAGACGATGTTATGCAAAGGCGCCCATCACCCCTTTAGTGCCGCCAGGGCACGCTGCAGATCGTCGCGCAGATCGCCCTCTTCTTCCAGACCGACGTTGAGCCGCACGATGTGGCCCCCCGGGCTGCCATCGGCAGCGTCGACCTGGCCGCGCATCTTGCGATAGACCAACGCCAGGCTGCCGGTGCCGCCCCAGCTCGCCCCGATCTGGAACCAGCGCATGGCTTCGATGAAACGCGCGATGGCGGCATCGTCGTAACGCGGGTCGAACACCACGCTGAACAGTCCGCTGGACCCGGTGAAGTCGCGCTTCCAGATTTCGTGCCCGGGACATTGCGGCAAGGCAGGATGCAGCACGCGCACCACTTCCGGCTGCCCGGCGAGCCAGTTCGCCAACGACAGGGCCACGCGTTCGACATGGCGCAGGCGCAGCGGCATGGTCTGCATGCCGCGCAAGGCCAGGAAGGCATCGTCCGGACCGACACCGAAGCCGATGAAGTTCGACGTCTCGCGCACCTGCTGCCAGCCCGCCTCGTCGCGCGCGATGACGGCCCCCATCAATAGATCGCCATGGCCGGCGTGGTACTTGGTCAACGCCTGCACGGACAGGTCGGCGCCCTTTTCGAATACCTTCAGGTAATGCCCGGCCGACCAGGTGTTGTCGATGGCCACCTTCGCGCCGCGCGCATGGGCCGCCGCTGCGATCGCCGGCAGATCGGCCACTTCCATGGTGATCGAACCAGGCGTCTCGACCCACACCAGCTTGGTGGCAGGCGTGATGAGATCGGCGATGCCTGCGCCGATCAGCGGGTCGTAGAGCGTGTGCGTGATGTTCCAGCGCGTCAGCAGCCCCTTGGCCAGCAGGCGGGCGGGCAGGTAGGCGTTGGAAGGAATCAGCACATGGTCGCCTGCCGACAGGCAGGACATCATCGCCAGCGACACGGCCGACAGGCCCGACGGCGTCAGCACCGCATTGTGTCCGCCCTCCCAAGCTGCCACGTTGCGCGACAGCGGCAGCGTGGTGGGGGTGTGCGCCAGCCCGTAGCAGTAACGCGATTCGTCCATGCCATCACGCGATTCATGTGCCTCGACCGTCGGGAACAGCACCGTGGACGCATGATGGATGGGGGTCGACAGACCGGCGAACCCGGGCGCGGACGCGGGCGGATGGATCAAGGCGGTTTCAGGTGCGGGGGTGCGGGACGTGTCGGCGGTCGAACCAGGCATGGCGAGGCTTTCCTATGGCGGCAGCGAAAGCTCTCGATGATACGCGCCGCATCACGAATCGCGGCGCTCCAGATAGCTGCCTTCGCGCTCGGCGACCCCCATCATGGCCTGGCCGCGTCCCATGACCGAGGCCATGCGCTCGCTGTAGACCGCGCCAGCGAGTTCGACAGCGTTGCGCACCCCCATCTTGGCCAGCACACGCGCCCGGTGCACTTCGACCGTTCTGATCGAAATGCCAAGCGTATCGGCGATTAATTTGTTGGGAAGACCGTCGAGGAGCAGGGACATGACCTGACGTTCGCGCTGGGTCAAGGCGCGTGGCAGCACACGGCTGGTGAATGACGAAAGGGCGGACGAAACGATAATCTCCTGCTGACAATGGACAATCGTCGCGCTCGGGCGGCGACTGCCGCAGGATGTTCCTCTTGGGCGACTTGTCCATCCACTGGCACATCTGCCAGGACTTTGCGGGCCCATGCCCGTAAGCGCACACAAACCGGAGATACCACGCGCCATGAGCACCACCATCGCCAGCAAGACCTACGAATCCGTCGCGCCGCAGCGTGTAGCCTTCCTCGGCCTGGGCGTCATGGGCTATCCCATGGCCGGCCATCTGGCACGCGCCGGCCACCAGGTCGTGGTCTATAACCGCACCGCGTCCAAGGCCCAGGACTGGGCACGCGAATTCGGCGGCAAAGCGGCCGCCACGCCGCGTGAAGCAGCCGGGCAAGCAGATATCGTTTTTGCGTGCGTGGGCAACGATGACGACCTGCGCAGCGTCGTCCTGGGCGAAGACGGCGCGTTGGCCGGGCTCAAGGCCGGTGCCGCCTTCGTCGACCATACGACGGCGTCGGCGGACGTGGCCCGCGAACTGCATGCCGCCTGCCGCGACAAGCAGGTCGAATTCGTCGATGCGCCGGTGTCCGGTGGACAGGCCGGCGCAGTCAACGGCGTGCTGACGGTGATGTGCGGCGGCGACCAGGCTGCCTTCGATCGCGTGAAACCGGTCGGCGTGGCCTACGCGCGCGCCTTCACCCGCATCGGCGACGTGGGTGCGGGCCAACTGGCCAAGATGATGAACCAGATCTGCATCGCCGGAATCGTGCAGGGCCTGTCGGAAGCCGTCGCCTTCGGCGAACACGCCGGCCTGGACGTCAAGCTGGTGCTCGACGTCATCAGCAAGGGCGCCGCGCAAAGCTGGCAGATGGAAAACCGTGGCAGCACCATGGTCGACGGCAAGTTCGACTTCGGCTTCGCCGTGGACTGGATGCGCAAGGACCTGTCGCTGGTCCTGGACGAAGCACGCCGCAACGGCGCCCGCGTTCCCGTCACCGCACTGGTCGACCAGTTCTATGCCGACGTGCAGAAGCAGGGCGGCAACCGCTGGGACACATCCAGCCTGGTGACGCGCCTGCGCGACTGAGCGACTGGCGGATGCAGTTTTAGCTAGAATTATCCAAAACCAATAATTAGCGGTTTTGGATAATTCGGACAAAAATGGCTTTCTTTCGTCGCAATGCCTTGGCCGCGCAGATGGCGCAGCAACTCATCAAGCCGGGTCTGCTGGACCAGGGCTTGCGTTCGGGCCTGTTTCTCTCCGGGTTGCGGCGCACGGGCAAGACCACGTTTCTCAGGCAGGATCTGATTCCTGCCCTGGAAGCGCTGGGCGCGCTCGTCATCTATGTCGATCTCTGGACCGACACCCAGGCCGACCCTGCCGCGCTGGTCCATGCGGCAATCCGCAATGCACTCGGCGCATTGCAGACCCCTGCCTCTCATGCCCTGGCCCGCCTGAAGCGAATCAAAGGACTCGACATCGGCGCGGCGGGCTTGAAACTGAGCGTCCAACTGGCCGATCTGGGCCAGCGCGGCGGCCCGACCATCGCTCAGGTACTGACGGAAGTCGTGGATCTGGCCAGGACGGACGTCGTCCTGATCATCGACGAAGTGCAGCAGACCCTTGCCAGCGAAGATGGCGCACCGATGATGCTCAGCATCAAAGCAGCGCGCGACGCGATCAATTCGCGTCCGGAAACACCTGGGCACTTCATCTTCATCGGTACGGGTTCGCACCGAGCACAGGTCGTTGGCATGACGCTGCAGGGCAAGCATGCATTCGAGGGGGCGACCTCGGTGGACTACCCCACGCTCGGCGAGGATTACGTCGAGTACCTGTGCGAAGGCATTTCAGCCGAAGGCGCGCGCGTCGTGCCGAGTCTGGCAGTGGCAAGCCAGGCTTTCGACATGCTGGGGCGACGCCCGGAAGAGATGATGCGCGCGCTGCGCCAATTGCAGCAGCACGATCCGCAGGATGCGGATCGCTACTTACCTGTCATCGCCGCCACCTTGAAGGCAGCCGCCGCCGATGTGGAACTGCGCAAGGTCGAAGACCTGGGCACGCTTGCAGCAGCCGTATTCGACCGGGTCGCCAGTGCCACGGGAGATGCGACCGGGCTGTTCGCCAGCGATGCGCTGGATGCTTACGGCAAAGCGACCTCGCGCGACGTCACCTCCGATCAGATCCAGCGCATTGTCGAAGAACTTCGCAACGCCAACCTCATCATGCGCAAGGGTCACGGCATCTACGCTGTCACCGACCCCTTTGTGCAACTTGCCTGGCGAGAAAACAAAGCGCTGCGATCATCCGGTGTCGGCCCCGATACGACCGGCCTGCAACCCTGATCGGTGCGCGCATCAATGCACGATGCGCGCCAGGAAGTCCTGCAGGCGCGGGCTCTTGGGCTGGTCGAAGAACTCGGCGGGCGCGCCCTGTTCGACCACCCTGCCCTTGTCCATGAACACGACGCGATCCGCCACCTGTCGGGCAAAGCCCATTTCGTGCGTGACGCAGACCATGGTCATGCCGTCCTGGGCCAGTTCCACCATGGTTTCCAGCACCTCGTTGACCATCTCCGGGTCCAGGGCCGAGGTCGGCTCGTCGAACAGCATCACATCGGGTTTCATGCAGAGCGCCCGGGCAATGGCCACGCGCTGCTGCTGGCCGCCCGACAGCTGTGCCGGATAGGACCCGGCCTTGTGGCCGATATGCACGCGCCCCAGGAAGTGCATGGCGCGTTGCTCGGCTTCAGCGCGCGACAGCTTCAGCGCGTTCATGGGTGCCAGCGCGCAGTTCTCCAACGCCGTCAGGTGCGGGAACAGGTTGAAGTGCTGGAACACCATGCTGACGTGCTCGCGCACACGGTCGGCCGCGCGCGGGTCGGCGGTCATCGGCGCACCGTGCACGACGATGCTGCCCTTCTGAAATGCTTCCAGGCCGTTGACGCAGCGGATCAGCGTCGACTTGCCCGAGCCCGACGGACCGCAGATCACCACGCGCTCGCCTGCGGCAATGCTCAGCGAGACGTCGTGCAGCGCCTGGAAGTCGCCATACCATTTGTTCACGCCGTCGATGGCGACGGCCGTGGCGGATTTCGTTGCACTCATCGCAGCACCTTTCCAAAGAACGCCTTGGTCCGTTCATGCACGGGCGCAGTGAAGATCCGGTCCGGCGGCCCTTCCTCGACGATGACGCCTTCGTCCATGAACACCACGCGGTCGGCCACCTCACGGGCGAAGCCCATTTCGTGGGTCACCACCACCATGGTCATGCCCCGCCCGGCCAGGTCGCGCATCACGGCCAGCACGTCCGACACGGTTTCCGGGTCCAGCGCCGAGGTCGGTTCGTCGAACAGCAAGGCCTTGGGCGACATGGCCAGGGCGCGCACGATGGCGACGCGCTGCTGCTGTCCGCCCGACAGCTCGCGCGGATAGGCGTCGATCTTGTGCTTCAGGCCCACCAGGTCGAGCAGGCGCTCGGCTTCGCGGTCGGCCTGTTCGGCCGTCAGCCGGCCACGCCGCATCGGCGCGATGCTCATGTTCCGGCGCACGGTCATGTGCGGGAACAAGGCATAGTCCTGGAACACCATACCGATGTCTTCGCGCAGCGTCTGCCAGGCCTTGCGGTCATTGGCGGCGATGACCTTGCCACCGATGACGATCTGGCCGCCGCTGGGCTCGACCAGGCCGTTCATGGTGCGGATCAGCGTGCTCTTGCCAGAGCCGCTGGGGCCCAGCACGACCAGCACCTCGCCTTGTTGCACGTCGAGGTCGACGCCCTTGAGCACCGACACCTCACCGAATTTCTTGCTCAGTCCACGCAGGGCAATGACCGGCGTTTCACCACCAGCCGGACGTTCAGCGGCATTGTTCATCGGACTCCCCTCCCATCGCTGCGCGACATCCTCCCCGAAGGGAAGCATTCAACCTTGACGTGGCCAAGCGGCATCCATTCATGACGCGGCCAACTGCTGGGTCTCCGCTCGCAACGTCGCGCGCGCAGCCTTCACTGCGGCGCGACGCTGGGCGTTGAGCGCGTCCTGGCGATCGATGCGCTGCAAGGCCGCGTCGACGATGCGGGCAATCGACGCCGGGGCCGGCCCCCCTGCCACCCGGGCACGCACGCTGGCCGCCGGGTCCAGGCAACCGCCGACTTCGGCGTCGGACAGGCTCAGCGCATGGCCCACCTCTTCATGTGCCGCCCGGTCGACCATGTCGGCGTCGATCTGGTCCGACGACAGGCCACGGTCCATCGCTTCACGCACCACGGCACCGACGATGTGGTGCGCCTGACGGAACGACACATCGGCACGGCGCACGATGGCATCGGCCAGGTCGGTCGCGGCGCAGAAATTCTGGCGCGCGCGGCGCGTCATGTCGTCGGCACGCGGACGGGCACTACGGATGGCCAGGTCCAGCACCTTGAGTGCCTTGATGCACTCCTCGCACATGTCACCGAAGGCAGAGATCGACTCGCGGTTGGCATCGCCCGAATGCGAGAACTGGCTGGCGCGCTGCGCGGTCATCGCGGCGGTGAACATGCCCACCATGTGCGACGCACGGCCCTTCAGGAACTCCAGCACGATGGGGTTCTTCTTCTGCGGCATGATGCTCGACGTACCCGCCACGCTGTCTGGGAAATCGATCAGCCGGAACTCGTCGGTCACCCACACGAAGTAGTCCTGCGCGATGCGGCTCCAGGTGGTCGCGAGCATGGTCAGCGCCGCCATCACCTCGAAGATGAAATCGCGCGACGCCACGGCATCCTGCGTGTGCCACACCACGTCCGGGAAGCCCAGCAGCCGGGCCGTCTCGCTGCGGTCGATGTCGAAGGGCGTCCCGGCCAGCGCACCGGCACCCAGCGGGCAGCGATCGATGCGCGGATAGGCCGACTCCAGGCGTTCGGCGTCGCGCCCCAGCGCCTCGGCAATACCCGCCAGCCAGAAGCCGTAGGTAATCGGCTGCGCAGGCTGCAGGTGGGTGTAGCCGGGCATCACCACTTCCGCATAACGTGCAGCCTGCCCCAGCGCGGTGCGTCGAACTGCGTTGATCTGGTCGATCAGGGCCTGCACGTTGTCACGGGCACGCAGGCGGTCGATGGTCGCCAGGATGTCGTTGCGGCTGCGCGCGGTGTGCAGACGGCCGCCCACGTCCTTGCCGACCTTGCCGATCAGATGCGCTTCGTAGTTGAAGTACGCGTCCTCCCGCTGCGGGTCCAGCTCGACGGCGCTGGGGCCGGCGGCCTCCATTTCCAGCAGTGCCCGGGCAATCGCTGCGGCGGCTGGTGTCTGCACCAGGCCTTGCTTGTGCAGCATCAGCACGTGGGCCGCATTGATCTCGGTGAGGTACGGAAAGCCGTTGCCGAAGTCGCGCGTCAGGCGGGGCCGGTAGATGAACTCGCACACCTCCTCGGCCGTGGTTTCGGTCAGGCGACGGCTGACCTGGGATTCGTTGGCGTGGACGGTGCTCATGGGACGGTAGGCTCGCTGGAAGTGACCGGACGCTTCTGGCCCGCATTGAGCCGGCGTTCGAGGTAGCGGCTCAGCCAGGTGAAGGCCGAGCAGATGAAGAAGTAGACGAGCAGCACGACGAGGTAGACCTGGAAGGCCGGGCTCTGGCCGGTCATCATGGTCGAGCGCTCGATGACGATCTGGGTGGACTTGAGGAACTCGGTCACCCCCACCAGCGCGCCCAGCGACGTCGCCTGGATCAACAGCGTGATCAGCCCGGTGTACGAAGGTACGATCGCGCGCAGCGATTGCGGACCGACGATGAACCAGTAGATCTCCCAGGGCCGCATGCCCAGCGCCCAGGCGCTGCTCCACTGGTGCGCGGGCACCGACTGGATGCCGCCGCGCACGATCTCGATGCCGTTGGCGCTGCCCCACAAGGTCAGGCCCAAGGCCACCGATGCAAAGGGCGGCAGGTCCACGCCAAAGGTCGGCAGCGTGAAATACATGAAGAACACGTTGACGATCAGCGGGATCGCGCGGAACAGCTCGACGTAGACGTGGATGACGCCGCGCACGATGGGGTTGCGCACCGTCGCCAGCACGCCGAACACGGCAGAGATCAGGGTGGCGAAGACCAGCGTCACACCGGCGATCTGGAAGGTGGTCAGCAGCCCGCTGAGTACGTAGCTCCAGCTAGCAAAGAGGTTTTGCATGGCTTAAGTCCGGAAAGGGCGATGCAGGCGGTGTTCGATGCGCTGCGAGATCAGCGTCAGGATCACGACCAGGGACACGTAGATCACGCCGATGGCACTGAACATCTCGATCGCACGGAAGTCGGTGGCGATCCGGTCGACCGCGACGAAGGTCAGTTCCGCCAGGCCGATGGCCTGCAGATACGACGAGTTCTTCAGCATCGACACCGAGGTGTTGACCAGCGCCGGCAGGCTGGTGCGAAACGCGATCGGCAGCGCAATCAGCCGGAAGTACTGGCGCGTCGACAGACGCAGCGATGTCGCCGCTTCGCGCATGCCGTGCTCGACGGTGGCCAGGCCGCCGCGAATGTTCTCGATCTGGTAGGCCCCTGCCCAGATCGACAGGCACAGCACGCCCGACCAGAACAGCGACAGCGTGATGCCCACCGACGGCAAGCCGTAGAAGATGAAGAAGAGCTGGACCAGGATCGGCGTGTTGCGGATCAGCTCGACATAGCCGGTGGCGATCTGGGACAGCACCGGCACGCGGAACACGCGGCAGGCGGCGCCCACCACACCGATCACGATCGACGCGGCCAGCGCGATCACGGACACCAGCACGGTCATGCCCAGGCCGCTCAGCAGCGCGGGCCACTGGGCGATGAGGTAGTCAGGATCGAAGCTCATGGAGATACTCAGGCACGTGCCCCGCGCGTGCGCCGTCACCGGGACGGGCCGGTAGTGGCGAACGGGCTCGGGCGACAGCGGCGGGCGCAATGCCCGCCGAGGCGGCGCGCGTGACCGGCGACCGGATCGCCGGCGTGCGCGCCGTCGTTCTTACTTCCCGTCGGGACGCGGCTTCTGGAACATGTCGACGTAGTACGGGCGGATGCCTTCCGGAATCCACTTGTCGATCCAGCCGACGAACAGGTTCTCGTCACGCATCTTGTCGATGGATGCCGACACGTATGCCTGCCAGGCTTCCTCGTTCTTGCGCACGCCGATGGCGGCATCCGAGAACTGGTAGGGGTCGTCGAGCATGCGCATCGACTTGTCGTTGTTGGCCAGCACGACCAGCGTGGCGCCGTCGTGGGCATATGCATCGCCGCGCTTCTGCTTGAAGGCCTGCAGCGATTCGGCGGTGCTGTTCAGACGCAGGGTCTGGATCTCGGGCTGGTTCTGCTCGAACCAGTTGGCCTGCACCGATCCCTTGGGCGTGATGACGGTCTTGCCCTTGAGGTCGGCCACCTTCTGGTAGGGGCTGTCGGCAGCCACCACCACGCCGCTTGCGCCCCAGCGGTAGGGCTTGGAGAAGTCGATCACGCGCGCACGGTCGGGCGTTACGCCAAGCGTGGCGATCAGCAGGTCGACGCGGCGGGCAGTCAGCTGGGGGATGCGGTTTTCGGCGGTCACGCAGGTAAAGGCGACCTTGCTTTCGTCACCGAAGGCCCACTTGGCGATCTGGCGGCCCATGTCGGTTTCGACGCCGGCATAACCGCCCTTCTCGTCCTGGTAGCCGTACGGCGGCTGGTCGCAGCGCACACCGATCTTCAGGCGGCCGGCGGCCTTGATCTCTTCGGGCAGGGGAGGAAGGGTGACAGCAGCGAAAGCGGAAGATCCGCACATGGCGGCGGTCAGCGCCACGGCAGTCGTGGCCAGGGTATGGCGAACATTCATGATCTTTGTCTCCAGATGTTCGATACGCCCCGCTCGCACAGTGACACGGCGAGCGGGTCACGCCGCGTCATGTCTGATGCATGGACTGTCGGCATGGACCAAAGGTACGGGGGGTCGGGATCGATGGCAAATTCGATTACGATCAAAGGCCATACCGATTTGATATGCCCTGCCTGCATGATCAATTACAAGCAGATCGAGACCTTCCGCGCCGTCATGCTCGCCGGGTCGATGACCCAGGCAGCCCGGGACCTGCACACTTCGCAGCCAAACATCAGCCGCATCATCAATCAGCTCGAACGTCGCATCGGCATGCGCCTGTTCGAACGCGCGGCCGGACGGCTGACGGCCACGCCCGAAGGACGCGCCTTCTTCCATGACGTCGAGCGGTCCTTCGTCGGGCTGCGCAGCCTGGAAAATTCGGCGAACGCCATACTCAAGCGTGGTACCGGGCGCCTGCGTATTTCTTCGGTGCCGTCGATGGCGCTGACCCTCACGCCGCTCGCGATCAAACGCTTCTCGGAAGCCCATCCCGCCGTCAACGTGTCGCTGCGGGTGGCTGACTCGGTGACCGTCGCACAGTGGGTGGCCACCGGCTACAGCGACATCGGCATCGCGTCGTACCTGGTCGATGGCGTGGGGGTCGATGTTGAATTGGTGGGCGAAGCGCCGGGTGTGGCCGTGCTGCCGCCCGAGCACCCGCTGGCGAAGCGTCGCCGCGCCCTGCGGCCGGACGACTTCGACGGCGAACGCTTTCTATCTTTGGCGTATGGGGATGGCACCCGTCGCAGCGTGGACCACGTGTTCGAGCAGGATCACGAAGACCGCCGCCTGCTCGTCATGGAAACCGATTACGCCGCGGCCATCTGCAACATGGTCGGGCTGGGCATGGGGGTCAGCGTGGTGCATCCGCTGGTGGCCGAAAGCTATCGGCACAGCGGCATCGAAATACGCGCCTTCGAACCGGCGATCGGATTTCCGACCCACATGTTGCACCCGCAGCATCAGCCGCACAGCCTGATGAATCGCCGCTTCACGGCTGTGTTCGCGGAGTGCCTGCGCGAGGAAATTGTGCGGGCGCGCAAGCGTCGACGCTGAAGAATATCGCCCAGCTTCGCGCCTTTCCCCATTTCCCATGCCGCCCGGCATGGCTATACTTGCCGCCGCAATAACGCAGGGGTCTCCGACCGTCGCCATCCGGCGCCGGTTCGGGGTGAGAGAGTCCCTTCGAACCTGTTCGGATAATGCCGACGTAGGGAGCGTTTCCTGGCCACCGCCACGCGGCGGCCGGTCCGCCACCGTTGACCAGAACGGTGGCGAATCACATCGAGCCGTCATCATGCCGGCCCAGGAATTTCCTTCGCTCGGCTCCGGAAACCACATCCTGGAGCTGTCATGAATGCCAATCCCAAGTTTCTAGCCGCCACGGCTGAAGTCGACGAAGCCGCCGTCAAACCCTTGCCGCAATCGCGCAAGGTCTACCAGACGGGCTCGCGGCCCGACATCCGCGTCCCTTTCCGCGAAATCGCCCAGGACGACACGCCCACCGCCTTCGGCGGCGAGAAGAATCCGCCCCTGACGGTCTACGACACCAGCGGCCCGTACACCGATCCCGATGTCCGCATTGACATCCGCTCGGGCCTGGCCCCGCTACGCGACGCCTGGATCACCGAGCGCAACGACACCGAATACCTGCCCGGCCCCAGCAGCGCCTATGGGCGCGAACGCCTGGCCGATCCCAAGCTGGCCGAACTGCGCTTCGACCTGCAACGCACGCCGCGTCGCGCGCGGGCCGGTGCCAACGTGACCCAGATGCACTACGCACGCCAGGGCATCGTCACGCCGGAAATGGAGTTCGTCGCGATCCGCGAGAACCTGCGCCGCGAGCAGTATCTGCAAAGCCTGCTCGACAGTGGCCCGACCGGCAAGAAGATGGCCGAGCTGCTGACGCGCCAGCATCGTGGCCAATCGTTCGGCGCCGCCCTGCCCGGCCACATCACGCCTGAGTTCGTGCGCGACGAAATCGCACGCGGCCGCGCCATCATCCCCAACAACATCAATCACCCCGAAAGCGAGCCGATGGCCATCGGCCGCAACTTCCTGGTGAAGATCAACGCCAACATCGGCAACTCGGCCGTCACCTCGTCCATTGGGGAAGAAGTCGAGAAGATGACCTGGGCGATCCGTTGGGGCGCGGACAACGTGATGGACTTGTCGACCGGCAAGCACATCCACGAAACGCGCGAGTGGATCCTGCGCAATTCGCCGGTGCCGATCGGCACCGTGCCGCTGTACCAGGCACTCGAGAAGGTCGACGGCAAGGCCGAGGAACTGACCTGGGAAATCTATCGCGACACGCTGATCGAACAGGCCGAGCAAGGCGTGGATTACTTCACCATCCACGCCGGTGTGCGACTGCCCTTCATCCCCATGACCGCCAGCCGCATGACCGGCATCGTCTCGCGCGGCGGCTCGATCATGGCCAAGTGGTGTCTGGCGCATCATCGCGAGAGCTTCCTCTACACGCACTTCGAGGACATCTGCGAGATCATGAAGGCCTACGACGTGTCGTTCTCGCTGGGCGACGGGCTGCGTCCGGGCTCGGTCTACGACGCCAACGACGAAGCCCAGTTCGCCGAACTGAAGACGCTGGGCGAACTGACGCAGATCGCCTGGAAGCACGACGTGCAGACCATGATCGAGGGCCCGGGCCACGTCCCCATGCACCTCATCAAGGAAAACATGGACCTGCAGCTCGAGCACTGCAAGGAAGCGCCCTTCTATACCCTGGGACCGCTGACCACCGACATCGCCCCGGGCTACGACCACATCACCTCGGGCATCGGCGCGGCGATGATCGGCTGGTACGGCACGGCGATGCTCTGCTACGTCACGCCGAAGGAGCATCTGGGCCTGCCGAACAAGAAAGACGTGAAGGACGGCATCATCACGTATAAGATCGCCGCCCATGCCGCCGACCTGGCCAAGGGGCACCCCGGCGCGCAAGTGCGCGACAATGCGTTGTCGAAAGCGCGCTTCGAATTCCGTTGGGACGACCAGTTCAACCTTGGCCTGGACCCCGACACCGCCCGCGAATTCCACGACGAGACGCTGCCCAAGGACTCGATGAAATCGGCGCACTTCTGCTCGATGTGCGGTCCGCACTTCTGCAGCATGAAGATCACGCAGGACGTGCGTGACTACGCCGCGAGCCAGGGGGTCAGCGAGCAGGACGCGCTCAAGCACGGCATGCAGCTCAAGGCCGTGGAATTCGTCAAGCAGGGTGCCGCGCTCTACCACCGTACCTGAGGTGAATCCCCGTGCATCGGCCCGTGCACGGGGATGCCTCCCGACGCGCCGTGCGACGGCGCGTTTCGCATTGGAGAAGTTTCATGCAAGACACGCTCAACATTGCCGGCCGTGAGTACAGCTCGCGCCTGCTGGTCGGCACCGGCAAGTACCGTGACTTCGCGCAGACGCGCGAGGCGCTGGACGCCAGCGGCGCGCAGATCGTCACCGTGGCCATCCGTCGCACCAACCTCGGCCAGAACCCGGGCGAACCCAATCTGCTGGACTACCTGCCGGCCGACCGCTACACGCTGCTGCCCAACACCGCCGGCTGCTACAGCGCCGACGATGCCGTGCGCACGCTGCGCCTGGCGCGCGAACTGCTCGACGGCCACGACCTGGTCAAGCTCGAAGTGCTGGGCGATTCGCACACCCTGTTCCCCAACATGCCCGAAACCCTGAAGGCCGCCGAGACCCTGGTCAAGGATGGCTTCAAGGTCATGGTCTATTGCACCGACGATCCCATCCAGGCGCGCATGCTGGAAGACATCGGCGTGGTGGCGGTGATGCCCCTGGCCTCGCTGATCGGCTCGGGCATGGGCATCCTGAACCCCTGGAACCTGCGCCTGATCATCGACCAGGCCCGCGTGCCGGTACTGGTCGACGCCGGCGTGGGCACGGCGTCCGACGCCACCATCGCCATGGAACTAGGTTGCGACGGCATCCTGATGAACACCGCCATTGCCGCCGCGCAGAACCCGGTCCTCATGGCCGGCGCCATGCGCAAGGCCGTCGAAGCCGGCCGCGACGCCTTCCTGGCGGGCCGCATGCCCAAGAAGCTGTACAGCGGCGCGCCCAGCTCGCCCGTCGACGGCATGATCGGCAAGGTGGCATGACATGAGTTTCTCGACCTTGTTCGCGGCCCCCGCCGCCGAGCAACGTGACGAGCGCATCGCCAATGCGCTGACCATCGCCGGCATCGACCCGTCGGGCGGCGCGGGCGTGCTGGCCGACGTCAAGGCCATCAGCGCGGTCGGTGCATACGCCTGCGGCGTGATCGCCGCCCTGACCGCACAAAGCACGCAGGGCGTGACCGGCATCTCGCCGGTGCCGCCCGCCTTCGTGCGCGAGCAGATCGACACCTTGTTCGCCGACGTGCGCATCGACGCCGTCAAGATCGGCATGGTGGGGCAGCGCCCGGTCATCGAGGCCGTGGCCGACCGCCTGGCGCACTGGACACCGCCCTGGGTGGTGCTGGACCCAGTGATGATCGCCAAGGGCGGGCACGCACTGCTGGAACGCGACGCCGTGGGCGCACTGCGCGAAGCGCTGCTGCCCACCGTTCACGTGCTGACGCCCAACCTGCCCGAAGCCGGTGCCCTGCTCGACCAGAGCGCCGTCGAAACCGTCAAGGACATGCGCCGGGTGGCAGAGAAGCTGCGCAACATCCTGCCGCACTCGGGCCAGCGCTGGGTCTTCCTGAAGGGCGGCCACCTGCCGGGCGACATGGCCATCGACCTGCTGCACGACGGCGACAAGATGATCGAGCTGTCGGCCCCCCGGGTAGAAACCCGCAATACCCATGGCACCGGCTGCACGCTGAGCGCTGCCATGGCCGGGCTGCTGGCGCGCGGACGCGACGTGCCGACCGCCGGTCGCGCTGCCAAGGACTACCTGACGGAAGCCCTGCGCCAGGCCGACCGCCTGTCGGTGGGCAGCGGACACGGTCCGGTGCACCACTTCCACCGGTGGTGGTGAGCCTGCGGCGAGGGTGTGCACGCCACACCCTGCGCACTGTCATGGCGCAAGCGGGCATGAATGCCTAAAATGCCCACTTGCCTAACCAGCCGTAACATCCAGACCATGAACGCTCCGACGTCCCTGCCCGATCTCGAACAAACCCGTTTCAACATGGTGGAGCAGCAGATCCGCCCCTGGGACGTGATCGACCCGAAGGTTCTGGACCTGCTGTTCCAGGTCAAGCGTGAACAATTCCTGCCGCCCGGCCTGCAGTCGCTGGCCTTCGTCGACATGGAAGTGCCCCTGCGCATCAATGGCGTCGACACCGGCGAGAACATGCTCGCGCCCAAGCTCGAAGCCCGCCTGCTGCAGGAACTGGCGCTGACCTCGGCCGATTCAGTGCTCGAGATCGGTACCGGCTCGGGCTACCAGGCCGCGCTGATGGCGGCCCAGGCCAGCCAGGTCACCTCGGTGGAAATCGATTCCCGCCTGGCGGCTTTCGCCCAGGAAAACCTCAGCCGCGCCGGCATCTCGAACGTGCGTGTCGAAACCGGTGACGGTCGCAGCGGTTGGGGCAGCACGGAATACGACGCCATCCTGGTGTCGGGTTCGATGCCCGAAAGCCCCGACAGCCTGAAGTACCAACTGCGCGTCGGTGGCCGCCTGCTCGTCATCCTGGGTCAGGCCCCGGTCATGACCGCCTGGCTGATCACCCGCACCACGGCAGCCAGCTTCGATTCCGTGTCGCTGTTCGAAACCGTGGTCAAGCCGCTGCGCGGCACCACCGTGTCCAAGTTCAAGTTCTGACGGTCCCGACGATGCAGTGTGCGCCAGGCCGGCCTACCGTTTTCGCCGGCCTTGCTGCGCTTGGCCTTTCTCTCATCCTGACGGCACCGGCAGCAGCGCTGGATCTGCTGCAGAGCTATCAGGCCGGATTGGCCAACGACCCCACCTTTGCGTCGGCCCGTGCTGCCAACCAGGCCGAGCGCGAACGCACGCCGCAGGCCCGGGCCAACCTGCTGCCCTTCGTCACCGGGACAGCGGGACGCGAGTACAACCAGGTCGATGCCGGCCCCACCAGCCGTTCGAACCACGCCACCACGCTGGCGCTGCACCTGACCCAGCCGCTGTTCGACTGGGCTGCGTGGCAGAACTACGAGCAGGCGCAGTTGCTGGTGCAGATGAGCGAATCGCGTCTGGATCAGGCACGCCAGGATCTGATCCTGCGTGTGTCGCGCGCCTACTTCGACGTGCTGGCCGCCCAGGACGACCTGACCTTCATCGGCGCGCAGAAGAACGCGATCAGCCAGCAGCTCGAATCGGCCAAGCGCAATTTCGAGATCGGCACCGCCACCATCACCGACACGTACGAAGCACAAGCCCGCTACGACCTGGCCGACGCCCAGCAGATCCAGGCCGAAAGCCAGCTCGACCTGGCTCGCTCGGCCCTTCGGCAGCTCATCGGAGAATCGCCCGGCGCCCTGGTGCCGCTTCGTACCGACGTGGAAGTCCCTGCGCCCCAGCCGACCCGTATCGAGGACTGGATCACGCAGGCAGACACCCAGAATCCCACCGTCATCCAATCGCTGCTGAACACCGAGGTCGCTGCGCGCGGCATCGACATCGCCAAGGCAGGCCACTACCCGACCGTGGCACTGACCGCGTCGCTGTCGCGCAATGTCGATGGCCATGCCACCACGCAGTACGGCACCATCCTGCCCCGTGGCACGACCTCGCGCGTGGCCGGGGTGCAGGTCCAGGTGCCGGTGTTTTCCGGCTTCGCCACCACATCGCGGGTGACCCAGAGCGTGGCGATCCGCGAACAGGCGCGCGCCGACCT
>JAAIGF010106675.1_pt1 | contig 63510 bp, 49 predicted proteins | sample 6487441 | NCBI WGS metagenome assembly JAAIGF01 (sample SAMN13974129, study PRJNA590717) | phyllosphere metagenome | biome: pepper field; feature: multiple bacterial spot infested pepper fields; material: pepper leaves; isolation source: leaves from pepper fields | host: Capsicum annuum ...
CGCAGCGCGCCCGTTTGCGGCGACCCTGGGCGCACAGTGGCTGCCGCTGGCCGGCCTGCAGCAGCGCCTGCAGCAGCTGGGGCTGGATGTGCAGGAATACGCGCAGGACAGCGGCCTGGACGAGGCCGAGCTGCGCCGCCTGCTGGACCCGACCGCGCTGACCGCCGGTGGCATCCAGGCCGGTGGCGGTGGCGCCGGCGGTTGATCGGCCGGCATCCACGCATCAAACGAAAACGCCGCCCTTCGGGGCGGCGTTTTTCGTGTCAGCGACGGTCGGCGACGATGTTGCCGAAGGTCTCGGTGTAGTCCTTGAACTCCGGAATGGTCTGCACCAGGTCCGGCGGAATCACCTCCATGCCTTCCGGCGGCTGGATCTTCACCGGCTGCATGTTGGGGTCGGCCGGGGCGGCCACCAGCGTGTTCTGGCGCAGCACCTGCAGCTTGCCGAACATGGTCTGCAGCATCTGCCGCTGGCCATCGTTGAGCGGGATCTGGATCTCGTCGACCTTCATCGTGCCGTCGGGCAGGATGATGATGTTCGGCGCCGGCTGGCGACGGACGGTCACCATGCTTTCGCTGACGGAGATCTTGGGCTTGCCGCGCTCGGCGCGGTGGTTGCGGTAGTCCTGGTCGCAGCCGGCCAGGCCCAGGCAGAGCAGGGCGACCAGCAGCAGCAACAGCTTCTTCATGGCGGTTCAATCGGGTGCATCGGGGGCGGCCATTGTAAGCCCGGGCGCCCCGGCGCGGCCGGCAACGGGTCAGGTTGCCGGCCGGGTGCGGCGAAATGTCACAGGCTCAGCGGTTGACGACCTTGTTGGTGTCGCAGTCGTCGATGTCCGACTGGTCCATGTTCGCGTAGGGCAGGAACGCCGGCAGGTCGCGGGCCAGCGCCTGCTGGCTGGCCAGCATCGCCGGCAGGCGGTTGCACAGCTGCTTGGCCTGGGCCTCGAGCTTCTCGGCCTCGGCATTGATGCGCTTCTCGATGCCGTCGGTGTCGCCACTGAAAACACCCTTGATCGCTTCGCTGGCGGCGTTGGCGCCGAGCTTGGCACCGGCCACGCCGATCTCCATGCCGTCCTGGGCGATGCCGGCGATATGGCCGCGGTAGTCCAGCAGCTGGCGACGCTGCGCCGGCGTGGTCTCCACTTCCTTGCCGGCAATCAGGAAGCGGCCATCCGGGGTGATCTCGGCGCGGGGCTGCTTGTCGGAGGAAATCTTGATGTTGCCCTTGGCGATCTCCTCGCGCGCCTTGTCCGTGGCTTCCTTGACGCTCTTGCCGATCTCGCCGGTGGCGTCGGCAACGGCCTTGCCCGGCGAGGTGTCGGTGGCGGAGGCATCGGCGCCGGAAGACGACGACGAGGAGGACGAGGTTCCGCTACAGGCGATCAGCGGCAGGCACAGCAGGACGGCAGGCATCAGGCGCAGCAGGTTCATGGCGTTCCCCCTCAAGGCAATGGATGGATGGCTTACTTGCCGCGCGGCAGGGTGACCTTGCCGCCGATGTCGCGGTGGCGGACCTCGCCGCTGCCGCTGTGGTCGACGGTCAGGTTGCCGCCGGCGCCGTTGACGGTGATGTCGCCCGAGCCGTGGCTGCGCACATGCACGTTGCCACCGGTCTGGTCGATGTCCACGTCGCCGGAACCGACCACGCCGATCTCGACGTTGCCCTTCACCTGGCGGAAGCCGATGTCGCCCGAGCCGACCGTCTCCAGGCGGGCGTTGCCGCGCACGTCGCTGATCTTCAGGTCGCCCGAACCGACGGTGCCGACCACAGCGTCGCCGCCGATGGTGCGGGCCTTGACGTCGCCCGAGCCCAGCGAGAGCAGGTTGAGCGAGGCGGCGCCCTCGATGTCCAGGTCACCCGAGCCGACCGCCGCGTGCACGCTGCCGCGGGTGCCGCGGGCGATGCCATCACCGGAACCGACGTCCATGCTCAGCGACTGCGCGTTGTCGATGCTGGCATCGCCGGAGCCGATGCGGAACTGCAGCGGCAGGTTGTCCGGCACGCTGCCGCGGATGTCCAGCCACGCATAGCTGTTGCCCATGCTCAGGCCGCTGCGGCCGTCGCGGCGCAGGCTGACCACCAGCTTGTCACCTTCGCGGCGCTGGTCGAGCACCAGCTGGTCCAGCCAGCTCTTGTCCGAGGCACAGGCGCGGCCATCCAGCTGGCCGCCACCGGCATTGGCGATCACCTTCAGGTCGTGCTGGTTGACCTCGAACACCACGGCCTTGGCACCGGCCGCGTCCAGCTTCAGCGAACGCGGCGCGGAGAACTTGCAGTTCGGTGCGTCGGCGGCCTGCACCGACAGCGGCAACAGCAGCAACAGGGCACTACAGGCGAGCAGGGTACGCATGGTGGTCTCTCCGGATAGGGATCAGATTTCGCCGGCGCGCTTGCGCAGGACGATGGCCAGGACGATGAAGGCGACGCCGAACGCTGCACCGATCCACAGGTCGGGCATGGCCAGGGTCTTCAGCTGCTCGGCCGGGCTCATCAGCGCGGCCAGCGACTCGACGTTCTTGGCCTTGTCGTTCGCGCTGAGGCGGTAGACCAGGTCCACGCCCGGCACCGTGCCCAGCAGCAGGCGGGCGACGATGTGCTGCCAGAACCAGCCGGTGGTCATGTCGAACACATGCATCAGCTTGGTGGTGCTGACGATGATGCCGGCGAACAGCGGCAGCATGACCGCCCACAGGAACGGCTTGCTCTTGGCCCAGGCCGAGCACAGCAGCAGCCAGCCGGCGGTCGGCAGCGCCCACAGCGCGTACACCGGGATGGCGGCGAGCAGGCCGGCGCTCAGGGACACCGGGCTGGCCGGGCCCCAGATCAGGGTGGTCGCACTGCCGCCGTGGGTGACCGCGACGATGCTGATGATCAGCAGGAAGCCGAACATGGTGGCGACGGCGGCCAGGGTGGCCACCAGCGGTGCCACGATCAGGGCGCTGATCACCTTGGACAGCACGGTCTGGGTGTCCGACAGCGGCAGCGACTTCCAGAACAGGATGCTGCGGTCGCGGCGGTCGTCGTACAGGGCGCCCAGACAGTAGAAGAACACCACGAAGGCCAGCACCAGGAAGGGCCAGGCGGAGCTCAGCAGCAAGGTCAGGTCCAGGCCGTTGCCGAGGTCGGCCATGTCCTTGGCGCTGATCTTCTGGGTCAGCAGGCCCAGGTCCAGGCCGTTGATGTTCACGTTCTCGCCGTCGACGTGCAGGCCGCCGTCGCGGGCGGCGCGGTGCAGGGCGAACAGGCCCAGGCCGATGCCCACCGCGCTCATCAGCAGCGAGACGATGCCGGCGATCAGCGGTGCGTAGAAGAAGCCGCCGCGGTTTTCCCAGTATTCGCGCTTGAGCAGCCAGCGCAGGGTGCCTGCGGGGCTGACCGGATGGTTGACGGCATTCATGCGTAGGTCCCCTTCATGACAGCGACGAACAGATCGGCCAGGCCCGCGTTGCGGGTCTCGCCCAGGGTGGAAAGCTGGCTGCGCGGCACGCCGTCATACAGCAGCACGGTCTTGCCGAAGGCCTGGCTGCGCTCGTCGATCGGCTTCAGTGCGCGGGCGGTGTCCAGCTGGTCGGCACCCACCAGCAGTTCGGTATAGCGCTCGCCCACCTCGTCCATCTCCGCGCTGAGCACCACGCGGCCATCGCGGATGAACATCACGTCGCTGAGGATGTGCTCGATCTCTTCCACCTGGTGGGTGGTGACGATGATCGTCTTCTGTTCGTCGAAGTAATCCTCCAGCAGGCGCTGGTAGAACTCCTTGCGGTACAGGATGTCCAGGCCGAGGGTCGGCTCGTCCAGGACCAGCACGCGGGCGTCGATGGCCATCACCAGGGCCAGGTGCAGCTGCACGATCATGCCCTTGGACAGCTCGCGCACGCGCTGCTTCGGCTGCAGCTTGGTGTTGGCCAGGAAGCGTTCGCAGCGGGCGCGGTCGAAGCGCGGGTGCACGCCGGCCACGAAATCGATGGCCTCGCGCACCTTCAGCCAGCGCGGCAGCACGGCCACGTCAGCGATGAAGCAGATGTCCTTCATCAGTTCATCGCGGTGCACGCGCGGGTCGCGGCCCAGCACGGACAGCTCGCCTTCCACCGAGGTCAGGCCGAGGATGGCCTTCAGCGCGGTGGTCTTGCCGGCGCCATTGGGCCCGATCAGGCCGACGATGCGGCCTGCCGGAATGCAGAAGCTGGCGTTGTCGAGGGCAACGGTGTTCTTGTAGGCCTTGCGCAGGCCCTTGGCGGTGATGACGGCGTCGCTTGCTACGGTACTCATCAGATCTTCCCCTGGGGCAGCAATTCGTCGAGGCTCAGGCCCAGGCGCTGGATGCGCTCCAGGACAGCCGGCCATTCTTCATTGAGGAAGCGTTCGCGCTCGCTGCTGCGCAGCTGCGTGGCGGCCGGCTCGGTCATGAACATGCCCAGGCCGCGGCGCTTCTCGACCAGGCCTTCATCGGCCAGTTCCTGGTAGGCGCGCGAAACGGTGATGGGGTTGAGCTGGTAGTCGGCGGCCACCTGGCGCACCGAAGGCAGGGCGTCGCCCGGCTTGAGAATTCCGTCGAGCATCATGGCGATTACGCGCTCCTTCAGCTGGCGGTAGATGGGAGCGCCGTCGCTCCACTGGATGTCGCTCATATTCAGCTCCGTGGGGTCAGCGGCTGTGCGAACGAGAAGTACGGCATGGACAGGGAGCTGTGCAGCCGACGCGGGGGAGGGGGAGAGGGTTCGGCGTTCCCGGCCGTGAAGGGTGCTGCGTCCTGCGGGGTGTCGGGGGAGGAGGGCGCCGGTGGCGCCGGCAGGGTCAGCCAGAGCAGGGCCAAAAAGGTCGAGACGGCCGTGACCGCTGGGGCGGTATGGCGGTGTCGCATCCGGATGTTCATGGTTTCCCCCTGTCTCAGGTGACTGGTGTTGTATGCAACTATAACACCGGCACGCTGTCGTGCAAGCCCTGCTTCCACCCAACTGATGGCAGGGGTGGTCACAGTTTCGAAATATCACGTCAAGTGATTGATCTAAATAGGAAACAGGCCTCGCACAGCCAGCGCATTCCGGCCTGTTTCCATTCAGCAACATCGATGCTATGTCATCGCCGGTACGCTGGCCGGGCATTCCGGCCGCAGCCGCCACGCCATGCAAAGTGCCGCCCGCCCTGCAACGGCAGGCGCTCCGGGCCCCGGTGCTATAGTTCGGCCGATTCCCGGCCCGAGCTGGCCGGAGCCCTGAAACAGCTACTGCGGAATGACCCTCATGCCTCTGCCGACTGCTTTCCCGCGCCGCCTCCGCGGCCTGTCCCTGTTGACCGTCCTGGCCTTCGGTCTGGCCGGTTCGGCCACCGCCCTGGCCGCCGACCTGCTCGATGTGAGCTACCGCCCGCTGGCCGGCAAGCAGCAGGTCAACCTGGAAAAGCGCTACCACGGCCAGGTGCTGCTGGTGGTCAACACCGCCAGCAAGTGCGGCTACACCCCGCAGTACGAAGGCCTGGAGGCGCTGCACAAGCAGTACGCCAGCAAGGGCTTTGCCGTGCTCGGCTTCCCGTCGAATGATTTCAAGGGCCAGGAGCCCGGTGACGAGAAGCAGATCCAGGATTTCTGCACGCTGACCTACGGCGTCAAGTTCCCGATGTTCGAGAAGGTGCACGTCACCGGTCCGGAGGCCACGCCGCTGTACCAGCGCCTGACCGCCGCCACCGGTGTCGCCCCGGGCTGGAACTTCCACAAGTACCTGGTCGGCCGCGATGGCAAGGTCATCGCCCAGTTCGCCAGCAAGGTCACCCCGGATGATCCGCAGCTGAAGGCGGCCATCGACAAGGCACTGGCCGCACCGGCCGTGCATTGAATAAAAGCACGCACGCCTCGACATCTCCGGCGTGCGTGCGACAATGAACGTTTCGCGCCGACGTCGGCGCCCAGACACTTCCAGGAATGCAGCGAATGAAGATGGGAATGCGCGGCGCAGCGGCGTCGGTTCTGATTCTGGCGATGGGCACCTCCGGTGTCGCCCTGTCGCAACAACCGGCCGCACCGGCGGCCGCCAAGGAGACCGCAACCTTGAATTCCCCCAAGCAGAAGCTCGGCTACGCCATCGGTCTGGATGTGGCCAAGTCGTTCGCGCCGATCGCCGATGAAATCGACGTGGCTGCCCTGCGTACCGCCGTCGAGCGTTCGTTCGAAGGCCTGCAGCCGCAGATCACCCAGGACCAGGCCAAGGCCACCGATGCGGCCCTGCGCCAGGTCGTGATGGCCCGCAACGGCCAGCAGGTTCCGGGCATGGCCCCGGGCTCGCAGCCGGCCAAGGTCGACCGCGTCAAGGTCGCGCAGATGATCGGTTCGTACTCGGTCGGCCCGTCGCTGGCCCAGCTGAAGGACGACATCGACACCGCCTCGCTGTTCGAAGCCATCAGCACCGGCCTGGCCAAGGGCCAGCCGAAGATGACCGAAGCCGACGCGACCGCCACCATCCAGTCGTTCATGGGCACCAAGCAGGCTGAAATGCAGGCCAAGGCCGCCCAGGCCGCGCAGACCAACCGTCAGGAAGGCAATGCATTCCTGGCCAAGAACAAGACCCAGCCGGGCGTAGTGACCACCGCCTCGGGCCTGCAGTACCAGGTGATCCGCCCGGGCAGCGGCGAGCGCCCGCTGCCGACCAGCAAGGTGCGCGTGAACTACGAAGGCAAGCTGCTGGACGGCACCGTGTTCGACAGCTCCGCCGGTCGTGGCCCGGCCGAATTCGGCCTGGACCAGGTCATCAAGGGCTGGACCGAGGGCGTCGCGCTGATGCCGGTCGGCTCCAAGTACCGCTTCTGGATCCCGGGCGACCTGGCCTATGGCGAGAACGGCACCCCGGGTGGCCCGATCGGCCCGAACGCCGCACTGACCTTCGACGTCGAGCTGCTGGGCATCCTGCCGTAAGCCGCCAGGAGTCAGCACGGACATGCGCGTTGCGATTTTCGGTACCGGCTACGTCGGTCTGGTGACAGGTACCTGCCTGGCCGATGCCGGCCACCAGGTCGTCTGCGTGGACATCGACCAGGCAAAGGTCGATGGCCTCAACCAGGGCGTCATCCCGATCTACGAGCCGGGCCTGGAGCCGATGGTGAAGGCCAACCATGCCGCATCGCGGCTGGCGTTCACCACCGATGCCGCAGCGGCCATCGGCCACGGGCAGGTGGTGTTCATCGCCGTCGGCACGCCGCCGGACGAGGATGGCAGCGCCGACCTGCAGTACGTGCTGGCCGCGGCCCGCACCATCGGCCGGCACATCAGCGTGCCGACCGTGGTGGTCAACAAGTCGACGGTGCCGGTGGGCACCGCCGACAAGGTGCGTGCGGCGATCGCCGAAGAGCTGGCTGCGCGTGGCGCGGACATCGCCTTCGACGTGGTGTCCAACCCCGAGTTCCTGAAGGAAGGCGATGCGGTCGCGGACTGCATGCGCCCGGACCGCATCATCATCGGCGCCTCCAGCGCCGAATCGGTGGCGGTCATGCGCCGCCTGTACGCACCGTTCAACCGCAACCACGACCGCGTGGTGGAAATGGACGTGCGTTCGGCCGAGCTGACCAAGTACGCAGCCAACGCGATGCTGGCCACCAAGATTTCGTTCATGAACGAAATGGCCAACATCGCCGAGCGCGTCGGCGCCGACATCGAGCAGGTCCGCCAGGGCATCGGTTCGGACCCGCGCATCGGCTGGCATTTCATCTACCCGGGCGCCGGCTACGGTGGCTCGTGCTTCCCCAAGGACGTGCAGGCGCTGGCCCGCACCGCGCAGCAGTACGGCCTGGCGCCGAAGCTGCTGGACGCGGTCGAAGCGGTCAACGAGGCGCAGAAGGGCCATCTGTTCGAGCTCATCCAGCGCCACTACGGCGCGGACACCAGCCTGCGCGGGAAGACCTTCGCGGTGTGGGGCCTGGCCTTCAAGCCGAACACCGACGACATGCGCGAGGCCTCCAGCCGCCGCCTGCTGGCCCAGTTGTGGGACGCCGGTGCGCGCGTGCGTGCCTACGACCCGGAAGCCACCCATGAAGCGCAGCGCATCTTCGGCCAGCGCGACGACCTGGTGTTCTGCAGCAGTGCCGAAGACGCACTGCAGGGCGCCGATGCGGTGGTCGTGGTGACCGAGTGGAAGCAGTTCCGCAGCCCCGATTTCCAGGCGCTGCATTCGCAGCTGCAGGATGCGGTGGTGTTCGATGGCCGCAACCTGTACGACCCGTCCGAGGTCGAGGCTGCCGGTCTGGCTTACTACGGCATTGGCCGGGGACGTTCGTTGCATGTCTGATTCATCGAGTGAACGCGAGCAGGCGCTGGAAGCGCGCCTGGTCGAACTGGAAATGCGCGTGTCCTTCCAGGAACACGCGCTGGCCGAATTGAGCGATGCGCTGGCCGATGCACGCATGCAGGGCAGCCGCAATGCCGATGTGCTGCGCGTGCTGCTGGAAGACCTGGGCAAGGTCCGCAATGCATTGCATTCTTCTGATCCGGCGAGCGAACCGCCGCCGCCGCACTACTGATCTGATTCCTATGAGCGATACCCTCCGCGACCAGCTGATGGGCCTGGGCTTCAAGCCGGCACCCAAGCCCGAGCGCAAGAATGATGGCCCCCGCCGTGATGGCCGCCCGCAGGGCAAGGGTGGCAATGGCAATGGAAAGCCGCAGGGCGCTGGCAAGGGCGAGCACACGCCTGGCGAGCGTCGTGGCCACGGTAATGGCGGACCCGGCAAGCCCGGCAAGCCTGGCCAGTCGCGCGGCCCGGGCCAGCAGGGCCCGCGCAAGCCGCGTACGGCCGAAGAGATGGACCTGGCCAAGGCCTACGCCATCCGCGCGCAGAAGGAAAAGGAAGAGCGCATCGAGACCGAGCGCCTGAAGCAGGAAGAAGCGCGCCAGCGCCGCGAGGCCAAGGCCAAGCTGGAAGAACTGCTGAAGGACAAGGCTCTAAATGACGAGGCGGCCGACATCGCCCGCCACTTCCCGTATGGCGGCAAGATCAAGCGCATCTACGTGACCGCCGCGCAGCTGACCGCACTCAACGCCGGTGAGCTGGGCGTGGTCCAGCTCAACGGCCGTTACCTGCTGGTGACCGCCGAGCTGCTGGCGCAGTCCGAAGCGGTGTTCGCCGCGTCGGTGGCGCTGAAGGTCGATCCGAACGCGCCGGCCGAGGAAGATCCGTACGCGGACCCGCAGTTCCAGGTGCCGGACGACCTGGTCTGGTAATGGATTGAGTTGCCTGCCACGCCCGCCGACGTGGCAGTTGGGGGAAGGGCAGGATGACGGCTGAGGCAGGGCGCGGTTACGTACCGCACATCGATGGACTGCGCGCGATCGCCGTATTGGCGGTGATCGTGTTCCACCTGGACCCGGCCTGGCTGCCGGGCGGGTTCACCGGCGTGGACGTGTTTTTCGTCATTTCCGGTTTCGTGGTCAGTGCGTCGGTGCATCGCCTGCCGCCACTGTCGCTGGGTGCTTCGATGCTGCGCTTCTATGCGCGGCGCATCCGTCGCATCGCACCTGCACTGGTCACCTGCCTGCTGGTCACTGCGGTGGCCAGCGTGCTCTTCATTCCCGAATCGTGGTTGAGCGAGGCCAGTGACAAGACGGGCCTGATGGCCTTCTTCGGCCTCAGCAACTGGGTGCTGGCCGCGGTCGGCAACGATTATTTCGCGCCCAAGGCCGAGTTCAATCCCTATACCCACACCTGGTCATTGGGCGTGGAAGAGCAGTTCTACCTGCTGTTCCCGCTGTTGTTCCTGGCCTGGGCACGGGGCGCACGTGGGCGCTGGCTGAGCCTGGGCCTGTTCCTGCTGGTCAGCGCGGCGTCGCTGCTGCATGCGGCAGTGCTGGGTCTGCGCGACGTGCCGCCTTCCTGGGCGTTCTACGCCACGACCACGCGGCTGTGGCAGCTGGGCGTGGGCGTGCTGCTGTTCCAGCTGCTGCATGTGCGCGCATCGCTCGACCCGCTGACCCAGCGCTCGCTGGCCCGTGGTGCGTGGATGTTCTCGCTGCTGGCCGCGCTGTCGCTGGCCCTGCTGGGCTGGGCGTTGTGGACCGCGCGCGCTGGACACTCACCGTGGCCCGATGGCCTGCTGCCGGCGTTCGCCACGGCGGGCCTGCTGTGGTCGCTGCATCACCATCCGCGGGCCTGGATCGGCCGCGTGCTGGCCAGCGCGCCCATGCGCCGCATCGGCCTGCTGTCCTACTCGCTCTACCTCTGGCATTGGCCGGTGTTCGTGCTGATGCGCTGGACCGTAGGCCTGGAAACACCGCTGCAGATGCTCTCGGCGACGTTGCTGGTGGCGCTGCTGTCCTGGTTGTCGTGGCGCTGGGTGGAACAGCCCTTCCGTGGCCCGTTGGCGCCGCGCGCGACGTCGCTGCGCTGGGTGGCCAGTGGCGCTGCCGCGCTCGTGCTGGCCGGCGCCCTGCAGATGCTGCTGTACTCGCAGGCATCGCTGCTGTCATTCAGCACCGTCAGCCGGAATGCCGCGGACTGGTACGCCAGCAGCAGGCGCGTGGCCGACGATTTCCCGGGTTGCGCGCTGGTCACCGGCAAGCATCGCTTTGAAGGGGGCAGTGCCCGCACCTATGCGCGCGGACGCTGTGATCGTCCTGTCCCCGCGGCCGCACCCGCCCGCGTGTTCGTGGCCGGCGATTCGCATGCCATGGCCTACATCGAGCTGCTGCAGCGGCTGGCGCTGGATTCCGGTGCGCAGGTTTCGCTGTATGGCCGTGGCGGCTGCCCGCAGGTCAGCCTGCAGAAGTGGCGGGGAGCGGGCGCAGGCTGCGAAGCCTTCGACGCGGCCGTGTTCGCCGACATCAGCCAGCGGGCGCAGCCCGGCGACGTGGTGGTGCTGGTGTCACTGCGGGTTCCGCGCCTGTCCGACCAGTTCGTGCTGTTCGATGCCGCGGCGCAGCTCGCGGGTGAACGCACGCCGGAGGCGGCCGCAGGCCGTGACGCTGAGGTGGCCGAGGCGATCGCCCAGTGGAAGCCATTGGCCGAGCGCGGCGTGCGCATCGTGATGGAGGCGCCCAAGCCCGTGCTGCCAGCACCGCCATACCGGTGTTCGGATGCGTTCAACGCCGACAATGAAGTCTGCCGCAATGGACTGGTCAGCACACGCGCGGACATGGAGGCGCTGCGTGCGCCCATGCTCGGCAGCCTGCAGCAGGTGGTCGATGGCCTGCCGGGTGCGGTGATGTGGGACCCGCTGCCGGTGCTGTGTGACGACACCCTGTGCCCGGCACAGCGCGATGGCCGGCCGCTGTACTTCGATGGCGACCACGTCAGTGGTTATGGCAACCGCGTGCTGCTGCCGTCACTGCAGAAGGTCCTGCGCCAGCCCTGAAGCGGCGCATGGCGTTCACTCCGCGCGGGCGACGCGGCGCCGCGCGCGGATCAACGGCAGGCTCAGCGCGAAGAAGCACAGCAGGGCGCCGACCAGGGCGAAACCGCTGCCGGCCAGGAACGCCGTGCGGCCATTGTCGATGGTCCACAGCTGGCCAGCGATGAGTGCGCCCAGCACGCCACCCACACCGGACGAGAAGCCGTACAGCAGGCCCTGGCCATGGCCGTTGAGCCGGCCGGGGAAATAGGTTGCAAGCATCTGCATCGCCGCGGCGAAGAACGCGGCGAAGCCCAGCGCGTGTGCGGTCTGCGCCACCAGCATCACCGGCAGGTTTTCCGGGAACAGCGCGGTGACCGCCCAGCGCAGGCAGGAACTGACCAGTGCGATCAGCAGCATCCAGCTGGCGTCGTAGCGGCGGAAGAAGCGGCCGATGGTGAAGAACACGCCCACCTCGAACACCACGCCGATGGTCCACAGCAGGCCGAGGGTGGAAGTACGGTAGCCGTGGTGGTCCATGTAGACCGAGAAGAACGTGTAGTACGGTCCGAACGACAGCTGTTCCATGAAGGCGGCGAGGAAGAACGCCAGCACCGGCGGGCGGCGCACGATCTGCCAGAAGCCGCTGGCATCGCCCTCGGCCTTGCCGATATCGCGCGCGTACTGGTTGCTGAAGGCCGAGACTACCAGCAGGGCAAACAGCGGCAGCATCATCCATGGCAGCAGCCCGGCGCGGTTGCCGCTGCCATCGCCTTCGATCAGCCAGCCGAACAGGGTGACGATGGCGATGAAGCCCAGCGAGCCCCAGACCCGGATCAGCCCGTAGCGATGACTGTCACTGCCCAGGTGGGTGAGGGTGATCGACTCGAACTGCGGCATCACCGCGTTGTAGAAGAAGCAGAACACCACCATGGCCGGATACATCCACGGCTGTGGCAGTGGCAGCAGGAACACCGCGAAGCTGAGCAGGGTCAGCACGCAGCCCCCGCGCAGCAGGCGGATCGGGCGCGGTGAGGCCGCCGCCAGCGATGTCCAGGTGCTGGGCGCGATCACGCGCGTGGCGTACCACAGGCCCATCATCACGCTGATGGCGGTGACGCTCATGCCGCGCGCGGTCAGGAACAGGCTCCAGTACGGCGTGAAGGCGCCCAGCGCCGCGTAGTAGAACAGGTAGAAACTGGAGAGGCGGGCGGCGGGAACGGTCATCGCGGGAATCATGCACGGTAGCGCCGGGCCACGCCCGGCGGAGATGGAGATGAGGCCGGGCATGGCCCGGCGCTACCGCCTTATTCGGGATCGTAGTCGAGGTTGGAGGCCAGCCAGCGCTCGGCTTGGGCGCGGTCGACGCCCTTGCGGCGCGCGTAGTCACTCACCTGTTCGCGGCTGAGGCGGCCGACCACGAAGTACTGGCTCTGCGGGTGGCTGAAGTAGTAGCCCGATACGGCGGCGGTGGGCAGCATCGCGAAGCTCTCGGTCAGCTCCATGCCGGCGTTCGCTTCGGCCTGCAGCAGGTCGAACAGGCGGCGCTTCTCGCTGTGCTCGGGGCAGGCCGGGTAGCCCGGTGCCGGGCGGATGCCGCGGTACTGCTCGTCGATCAGTGCCTCGTTGTCCAGCGTCTCGGCGTGGTCGTAGCCCCAGAACTCCGTGCGTACGCGCTGGTGAAGGCGCTCGGCCAGCGCTTCGGCGAAGCGGTCGGCCAGGGCCTTCAGCAGGATCGCGTTGTAGTCGTCATGGTCGGCCTCGAAGCGCGCGACGTGCGCGTCGATGCCGATGCCGGCGGTCACCGCGAAGGCGCCGATCCAGTCCTGCTGGCCACAGTCGGCGGGAGCGATGAAGTCGGCCAGGCAGAAGTCGGGGCGCTCGGCCGGCTTGTCCACCTGCTGGCGCAGGAAGTGCAGGGTGGTCTCGCCCTCCGGGTGCTGCACGCGCACGTCGTCGCCGACGCTGTTGGCCGGCCACAGGCCGAACACGGCCTTGGCCTGCAGCCACTTCTCGCCGACGATGCGGTCGAGCATCGCGCGGGCGTCGCGGTACAGCTCGCTGGCCTGGGTGCCGACGATCTCATCGGTGAGGATGGCCGGGTACTTGCCGGCCAGTTCCCATGCCTGGAAGAACGGGGTCCAGTCGATGTAGTCGACCAATTCGGCCAGCGGGTAATCGTCGAACACGTGCAGGCCCGGCTGCTTCGGTGCCGGCGGGATGTAGTTGGCCCAGTCGCCCTGGAACTTCTGCCCGCGTGCGTGTTCCAGCGTGACCAGGCGCTTGGCATCGCCGCGGTTGCGGTGGCGCGCGCGGATCTCGGCGTAGTCGGCTTCGTTGGCGGCGACGAAGGCCTCGCGCAGGTCGCGCGAGATCAGCGACTGGGCCACGCCGACCGCGCGCGAGGCATCCTTCACCCACACCGTGGGCGCCTTGTAATGCGGGTCGATCTTCAACGCGGTGTGCGCGCGCGAGGTGGTTGCGCCGCCGATCAGCAGCGGCAGGTCGAAGCCCTGGCGCTCCATTTCGCGCGCCACGTGGCTCATTTCCTCCAGCGAGGGGGTGATCAGGCCGGACAGGCCGATCAGGTCCGCGTGGTGTTCGCGCGCCGCATCGAGGATCTTCTGCGCCGGCACCATCACGCCAAGGTCGACGACCTCGAAGTTGTTGCAGGCCAGGACCACGCCGACGATGTTCTTGCCGATGTCGTGCACATCGCCCTTCACCGTGGCCATGATGATCTTGCCGTTGCTGCGCGCGGTGTCGCCGCTGCGCGCCTTCTCCGCTTCGATGTAGGGCAGCAGGTAGGCCACCGCCTTCTTCATCACGCGCGCGGATTTCACCACCTGCGGCAGGAACATCTTGCCGGCGCCGAACAGGTCGCCGACCACGTTCATGCCGTCCATCAACGGGCCTTCGATCACATCCAGCGGGCGGCCGGAGGCCTGACGGGCCAGCTCGGTGTCCTCTTCCACGAAGGCATCCAGGCCGTGCACCAGCGCATGCGCCAGGCGCTGCGCAACCGGCTTTTCGCGCCAGGCCAGGTCTTCGGTCTTCGCTGCGCCCTTCTTGCCCTTGTAGCGCTCTGCGATCTCCAGCAGGCGCTCGGTCGAATCGCTGCGGCGATTGAGGATCACATCCTCCACGCGCTCGCGCAGTTCCGGTTCCAGTTCGTCGTAGATCGGCATCGCGCCGGCGTTGACGATGCCCATGTCCATGCCGGCGGCGATGGCGTGGTACAGGAACACCGAATGGATGGCCTGGCGCACCGTCTCATTGCCGCGGAACGAGAACGACACGTTGGAGACGCCGCCGGACACGTGGCAGTGCGGCAGGGTCTGCTTGATGATGCGGGTCGCTTCGATGAAGTCGACCGCATAGTTGTCGTGCTCTTCGATACCGGTGGCGACGGCGAAGATGTTCGGGTCGAAGATGATGTCCTGCGGCGGGAAGCCGATTTCATCGACGAGGATGCGGTAGGCGCGCGTGCAGATCTCGACCTTGCGCGCACAGGTATCGGCCTGGCCGGCCTCGTCGAAGGCCATCACCACCGCGGCCGCGCCATAGCGCAGCACCTTGCGCGCGTGCTCGCGGAACAGCGCCTCGCCTTCCTTCAGCGAGATCGAGTTGACCACGCTCTTGCCCTGCAGGCATTTCAGGCCCGCCTCGATCACGCTCCACTTGGAGGAATCGACCATCACCGGGATGCGCGCGATATCCGGCTCGGACATGATCAGGTTGAGGTAGCGGGTCATCGCCGCTTCCGAATCGATCAGGCCTTCGTCCATGTTGACGTCGAGGATCTGTGCACCGCTGGCCACCTGCTGGCGCGCGACGTCCACCGCTTCCTCGTAGCGGCCTTCCTTGATGAGCTTGCGGAACTGCGCGCTGCCGGTGACGTTGGTGCGTTCGCCGACGTTGACGAACAGCAGGTCCGGGGTGATGACCAGCGGTTCAAGGCCGGACAGGCGGGTATAGGGCGAAGTGCTCATGCGGCCTGCTGCTCCTGTGCGCCGGGCAGGGCGCGCGGCGGCAGGCCGGCCACGGCCTCGGCGATGGCGCGGATATGGTCGGGGGTGGAGCCGCAGCAGCCGCCGACGAGGTTCAGCAGGCCATCCTCAGCGAAGCCGCGCAGGGTGGCGGCCATTTCCTCCGGCGTCTCGTCGTACTCGCCGAAGGCATTGGGCAGGCCGGCGTTGGGGTGCGCGCTGACATGGCAGTCGGCGACCCGGGACAGGGTTTCCACGTGCGGGCGCATGGCAGCGGCACCCAGCGCGCAGTTCAGGCCGATCGACAGCGGGCGCGCATGGGCCAGCGAGGCATGGAAGGCATCGGCGGTCTGCCCCGACAGGGTGCGGCCGGACGCATCGGTGATGGTGCCGGAGATCATCACCGGCAGGCGTGCACGGCGCGCATCGAAGGCCTCTTCCAGCGCATACAGCGCGGCCTTGGCGTTGAGCGTGTCGAAGATGGTCTCGACCATCAGAGTGTCGGCGCCGCCATCGATCAGGCCTTCGATGGCTTCGCGATAGGTGTCGCGCAGTTCGTCGAAGCTGGTGTTGCGGAAGCCGGGATCGTTCACGTCGGGGCTGATCGAGGCGGTGCGGCTGGTCGGCCCGATCACGCCGATGACGAAGCGCGGCTTGTCCGGCGTGGTCGCTTCGACCGCATCGCAGCAGGCGCGGGCGACGGCGGCGCCGGCCTTGTTCAGTTCGTACACGAGGTGTTCGAGGTGGTAGTCGGCCTGGCTGACCGAGGTCGCGTTGAACGTGTTGGTTTCCACCAGGTCCGCGCCGGCCTGCAGGTAGGCGGTGTGGATGTCACCGATGACCTGCGGCCGGGTGAGCAGCAGCAGGTCGTTGTTGCCCTTCAGGTCGTGGCCTTCCGGCGCGGCATGGTCGCAGCCGGGGCCATGGTCGTGGTCGTGGTCGTAGCCGCCGGCGAAGCGCTGGCCGCGGTAATCGTCTTCCTGCAGGTTATGGCGCTGGATCATCGTACCCATCGCACCATCGATGATCAGGATGCGCTCGCGCAGTGCGGCAAGCAGGGCATGGGCACGTTCGGGATGCAGCCAGGGCAGGGCGGACACGGCGACCTCAGGGCTTGTTGGCGATCAGCGAGATGACTTCGAAATGCGGCGGGCGTTTTTCGCGGGTCACGGTTTCCAGGCTGGAGACCTGCAGGCCCGCCTTGTCGACGAACCTGCGCAGCTCCTTGTCGCTGAAGCCGAGGTTGACGTGGCCATAGGCTTCCACCGCGGCCTTGTGCTCGTGGCGGGCCAGGCTGCACAGCAGCAGGCGGCCGCCCGGGCGCAGCACGCGCGCGGACTCGGCCACGGCCTGCGCCGGCTTGCTGGCGTAGGTCAGGGCGTGCATCAGCACCACCAGGTCGAAGCTGCCGTCCTTGAAGGGCAGGGCGTGCATGTCGCCCTCGCGCACCTCCACGTTCGGCAGGCGGCGCAGGCGCTCGCTGGCGGCGGCCACCACGCGCGCGCTGGTGTCGATGCAGACGTAGCGGCTGGCGTGCGGGGCCACCAGTTCGGCCAACACGCCGTCACCGGAGGCGATGTCGAGCACGTCGCCGGTTTCCAGCAGCGGCAGCGCGGTGCGGGCCAGGGCTTCCCAGGTGCGGCCCGGCGAGTAGTGGCGTTCCATGTCGCCGGCCACGCTGTCGGCCCAGTTCTGGTCGGCGGCGCGGCTGGCCATCACCGCAGCGACGCGTTCAGCATCCTGGCGCAGCAGCGGATCGTCGCTTCCGTTGCTCAAGGCATGCCACAATGCGCGCTGCGCCGGGTCCAGCTGGGCATCGTCGAAGCGGTAATAGGCCGACACGCCGGCACGGCGGTCGCGGACCAGGCCGGCTTCCTTCAGGCGTGCCAGGTGGGTCGACACCCGCGGCTGCGCCAGCCGGGTGATCGCCGACAGCTCGGCCACGGTCAGCTCTTCCTGTTCCAGCAGCGCCAGCAGGCGCACGCGGGTGGCGTCGGCGAACACCTTCAGGCGGGTCGACCAGTCTTCCAGATCCATAAATATCTACCTATCGCGATATAGAGATATATTCGCCGACGGCAGCGGTTCCGGTCAAGCCGCCACACCCTCCAAGTCAGCCGCCGTTGCCTGGCCCCGGTACAATCGAGCCACCTGGGCGCGCTGTGCGTGGCCCCTATCATCATGTACCTGGGAGGGTGTTGTGGATTTCAGCTTTACTGAAGAGCAGTTGATGTTGCAGGACGTGGCGCGGCGCATCGCGCAGGAGAAGATCGCCCCGAGCGCGGAGCACCATGACCGCACCGGTGAATTCCCCCTCGACAACATCCGCCTGCTGGGCGAAAACGGCCTGATGGGCATCGAAGTGCCGACCGAATACGGTGGCGCGGGCATGGACCCGGTGGCCTACGTGCTGGCGATGGTGGAAGTCGCCGCCGGTGATGCGGCGCACTCGACCATCATGTCGGTCAACAATTCGCTGTTCTGCAACGGCATCCTGACCCATGGCAGCGAGGCGCAGAAGCAGAAGTACGTGCGCGCGATCGCCGAAGGCGAGGCCATCGGCGCGTTCGCGCTCACCGAGCCGCAGTCCGGTTCGGATGCCACCGCCATGCGCTGCCGCGCGGTCAAGCAGGCCGACGGCACCTATGTCATCAACGGCAAGAAGAGCTGGATCACCTCCGGCCCGGTGGCCAAGTACATCGTGCTGTTCGCGATGAGCGAGCCGGACAAGGGCGCGCGCGGCATCACCGCCTTCCTGATCGACACCGACAACGCCGGCTTCGGCCGCGGCAAGACCGAGCCGAAGCTGGGCATCCGTGCCTCGGCCACCTGCGAGATCGAGTTCAACGACTACGTGGCCCAGGCCGACGACGTTCTCGGCCAGGAAGGGGAGGGCTTCAAGATTGCCATGGGCGTGCTCGACGCCGGCCGCATCGGCATCGCCTCGCAGGCCATCGGCATCGCCCGTGCCGCCTATGAAGCGACCCTCGAATACGTGAAAGACCGCAAGGCCTTTGGCGCCGCCATCGGCACCTTCCAGATGACCCAGGCGAAGATCGCCGACATGAAGTGCAAGCTGGATGCAGCGCTGCTGCTGACCCTGCGCGCGGCGTGGGTGAAGGGCGAAGGCAAGCGCTTCAGCAACGAAGCGGCCATTGCCAAGCTGACTGCCTCGGAAGCCGCGATGTGGATCACCCATCAGGCCGTGCAGATCCACGGCGGCATGGGCTATTCCAAGGAAATGCCGCTGGAGCGCTACTTCCGTGATGCCAAGATCACCGAGATCTACGAAGGTACCTCGGAAATCCAGCGCCTGGTGATTGCCCGCAACGAGACGGGCCTGCGCTGAATTCAAGCGGACGCGCCGCCGCAATGGCGGCGCGGCCGATGGATGTGGATGTGCGCCGAGCCCATGCTCCGGTACGGTAGATCCACGCCATGCGTGGATGCGCCGTGCCTTTGGCGTTCTGTAGAGCCGAGCCCATGCTCGGCTCCGGTAAGAGCAGCCGAGCATGGGCTCGGCTCTACAGAAAGCGATCGCGCGCCGTTGCCCCCGCTACAATGCAGCCCTTTTTTTGCATGGAGCTGCACGATGATCTATCGCGGTTGGGGATTCATGACGCTGGTGACACCGATCGCGGTGATCCTGCTGCTGGCGTACTTCTTTCCGCACGAAGGCCCGAAGGGCAACATCCCGCTGCAGCAGGTGCTGCTGGGTGGTGGCATCGGTGCTGGCGTGAACGTGCTGCTGGGCCTGTGGCTGAACCGCACGCCACGGCAGAAGGGTGAAGCGGCGCCGCATCATTTCTTCTTCGTGCCGATGCAGTGGGTGGCGCTGGTGATCGTGGCCGCGTGTGCGGTGATCGCGCTGCTGCGCTGAGGGGTTGGAGCTTCCTGTAGAGCCGAGCCCATGCTCGGCTCCGGTAAAGGAAGCCGAGCGTAGGCTCGGCTCTACAGAAAGCAAAGGAAAGCCGAGCGTAGGCTCGTCTCTACAGAAACCTGAAACAAAAAAGGCCCCGGATCGCTCCGGGGCCTTTTCATTTCAGCTTACCGCCGGATCAACGATCCGGACGGTGTGCGCCTTCCGCGTCGCGCTGGCGCTCCATGAACTCCTTGGAGGGTTCATCCAGCTTGTCGCCCAGCATGCGGCGCACGACCACGAAGAACACCGGGATCATAAGCAGGCCCAACAGGGTGGCGAACAGCATGCCGCCGATCACGCCGGTCCCGATGGCGTGGCGGGAGTTGGCGCCGGCACCGGTGGAGATGGCCATCGGGATCACGCCCATGATGAACGCGAACGAGGTCATCAGGATCGGGCGGAAACGCAGGCGGGCCGCTTCGATGGTGGCATCGCGCAGGGTCTTGCCCGCTGCACGCTGCTCCACCGCGAACTCCACGATCAGGATCGCGTTCTTCGCGGCCAGGCCGATCACCGTGATCATGCCGATCTTGAAGAAGATGTCGTTGGGCAGACCGCGGATCATCGACAGGCCGATGGCACCCAGCACGCCCAGCGGCACGACCAGCAGCACCGCCACCGGGATCGACCAGCTTTCATACAGGGCGGCCAGGCAGAGGAACACCACCACCACGGACAGCACCAGCAGCAGCGTCGCCGCGTTGCCCGCCAGGATCTCCTGGTAGGACATGCCCGACCAGTCATAGCCGTAACCGGCCGGCAGGTCGTTGTTGACGATGTCTTCCATCGCGGTCATCGCTTCACCCGAGCTCTGGCCGGGGGCCTGCGAGCCGACGATGTTGATGGCCGAGTAACCGTTGTAGCGGCTCAGCGATGGCGGGGCCGACACCCATTCCGACTTGACCACCGTGTTCAGCGGGATCATGGCGTTGGTGCCGTCGGCATTGGTGGTCAGGCTGGAGGGGCTGTAGAAGCTCTTCAGCGATTCCTGGCCGGTGCGGAACGGCGCGTCGGCCTGCATGGTCACGCGCTTGATGCGGCCCTGGTAGAAGAAGTCGTTGACGTACACCGGGGCCAGCATCAGCTGGATGGTGCTGTACACGTCCGACACCGACATGCCCATCGACTGCGCCTGTACGCGGTCGACATGCAGCGCCAGCTGCGGAGCATTTTCCAAGCCGTTCGGGCGCACGCCGGCCAGCTTGTCGCTCTCCTGTGCGGCCTTGCCCAGCAGGATGTTGCGCGCCTGGGTCAGCTGTTCATAGCCCTGGCCGCCACGGTCCTGCAGCCACATGTCGAAGCCGCCAAACTGGCCCAGGCCCTGCACGGTCGGCAGATTGACCACGAAGATCTGCGCTTCCTTGATGCCGTAGAACGCGCCGTTCATGTTCTGGATGAACTCCGGAACGGTGACCTTGCGCTCGTCCCACGGCTTCAGGCGGATGAAGCCCATGCCGACGTTCTCGCCGGAACCGACGAAGCTGAAGCCGGCAATCTGCATCAGGCCTTCATAGCCTTCCTGGTCCTTCAGGATGCCGCGCATCTGCGAGAAGACTTCGTTGGTCTGGCCCTTGGTCGAGCCCGGCGGCAGCTGCACGATGGCCAGTGCGTAGCCCTGGTCTTCTTCAGGCAGGAAGCTGCCCGGCATGCGGGTGAACAGGAAGCCGCACAGCGCGGTCAGCACCACCGCCAGGATCATCCAGCGCGGCGCATGCTTCACCGCCGAGGTGATGTGGCCGACGTAGGTCCCGCTGATCTTGTCGTAGTACTTGTTGAAGGTACGGTAGACGATGTTCGGGTTGTCGTTGTGGGTCGGCTTCAGGAACGTCGCGCACAGGGCCGGGGTGAAGCCCAGCGCCAGGAACGCGGAGAACGCCATCGAGATGGCGATGGTCAGCGCGAACTGCTTGTAGATCTCACCGGCCGCACCGCCCTGCAGGGCCGAGGGGATGAACACTGCTGCCAGCACGACGGTGATCGCCACCACCGCGCCGGTGATCTGGGTCATCGCCTTCTGCGTGGCCGGCTTCGGCGCCAGGCCTTCCTCGGTCATTATGCGTTCGACGTTCTCGATCACCACGATCGCGTCATCGACCACGATGCCGATCGCCAGCACCATCGCGAACAGGGTCAGCTGGTTGATGGTGAAACCGATCAGCCACATGCCCAGGAAGGTACCGAGCAGGGCCACCGGGATGACCAGGGTGGGGATGATCGTCGCGCGGAAGTTCTGCAGGAAGATCAGCATCACCAGGAACACCAGCAACACCGCTTCGAACAGCGTCTTGACCACTTCCTCGATGGAGATCTTGACGAAGGTGGTGCTGTCGTACGGCGAGAACCAACTGACGCCGGCCGGGAAGCTCGGCTGCAGCTCGTCCATCTTGGCGCGCACGGCATCGGCCACGTTCAGGGCGTTGGCGCCCGGCAGCAGCTGGATGGCGAAGGCACCGGCGGCCTGGCCGTTGTACTGGGTATCAAAGCCGTAGTTGTTGGCACCGAAGGCGACGCGGGCGATGTCCTTGAGCAGCACGCGCGAGCCGTTGGCATTGGCCCGCAGGATGATGTTCTCGAACTCTTCCGGCGAGCTGAAGCGGCCCTCGGCCGAGACCGTGGCAGTGAAATGACCGTCCGGCGAGGGATCCGAACCCAGCGAACCGGCGGCGAACTGCACGTTCTGCGCGCGCACGGCAGCCAGCACTTCGCTGGCCGACAGGCCGTAGCCCTGCATCTTCTCCGGGTTCAGCCAGATGTTCATGGCGTACTCGGAACCGAACTGCTGGGTGCTGCCGACGCCGGGGATACGCGAGACCTGGTCGAGCACGCGCGAACCAACGATGTCGTTCAGGGCGTCACGGCTGATCGTGCCGGTATCCGAACGCAGGCCGACCACCATCAGGAAGCCGGCGTTGGCCTTGGCCACCACCACGCCCTGCTGGGTCACTTCCGAAGGCAGTCGCGGCGTGGCCAGCGAGACCTTGTTCTGCACCTGCACCTGGGCGATGTCCGGATCGGTACCGGTCTCGAAGGTCAGGGTGATCTGCGCACGGCCGTTGGACGACGAGGACGAGCTGAAGTACAGCAGGTGATCGATACCGGTCAGCTGCTGCTCGATCACCTGGGTGACTGATTTTTCAGTGGTGTCCGCGCTGGCGCCGGGGTAGGTGGCCGAGACGGTCACCTGCGGCGGGGCGATGTTGGGATAGGACTCGACGCCGAGGTTGAGGATCGCGATCACGCCGCTGAGCGAGATCAGGATCGCCACCACCCAGGCGAAGACTGGATGTTCGATGAAAAATTTAGGCATGACGGAAGGTTCCCGTTACTGCTTGTTCGATTCGGTGGCGGCCGGCTCGGCCTTGTCGGCCGCCTCGGGCTTGGCCGGCGCCTTGTCGGCGCCGCCTGCAGCTGCCGCTGCCGGGGCTGCACCGCCGGCGGCGGGCTGGCCGTTGGCATCCTGGCCCGGCGTCCAGGGCTTGGCCGTGGCCGGCGCCCCTTCCTTGACCTTCTGCACGCCTGCGACCACGACCTTGTCGCCGGCGGCCAGGCCGTCGCTGACCATCCAGTTGCCACCCTGTGCGCCTTCGGTCTTCACGTTCTTGCGCACGACCTTGCCGTCGGCGCCGACCACCATCACGAAGCCGCCGGCGCTGTCACGCTGCAGGGCCTGCTGCGGGATCAGGAAGGCGTTGTTGCGCTCGCCCAGGTTGGCCTGGAAGCTGACGAAGGCACCCGGCAGCAGGATCTTCTGCGGGTTCGGCAGCACCGCGCGCAGCGAGACCGCACCGGTGGTCGGGTCGACCGTGGTCGAGGAGAAGTCCAGCGTGCCGGCTTCACCATAGGCGGTGCCGTCGGACAGCTTGACGTTGACGGTGGCCTTGCCGTCGCCGGACAGGGCCAGGGCGCCACGGGCCTGCTGCGCGCGCAGCTGGCTCAGTTCGTCCACGCTCAGCGAGAAGTTCACGTACAGCGGGTCCAGCTGGTCCACGGTGGTCAGCAGGGTCACGTCACCCTGGCCGACCAGGGCACCTTCGGTGACCTGCTGCTTGTTGGCCACGCCGCTGATCGGCGAGGTCACTTCGGCATAGCCCAGGCTGATGCGCGAGGAGGTGACCGAGGCTTCGGCCTGCTTCACCGCGGCCAGCGCGGTGCGTTCGGCGGCTTCGGCGCTGTCCAGGTCGGACTTGGACACGTACTGCTGCGGCGCCAGCGAGCGGGCGCGGTCGGCGGCGACCTTGGCGTTGGCATAGGTCGCGCGGGCCGAGGCCAGCTGTGCTTCGGACGCGTTGAGGCTGGCGCGCAGCGGCGCCGGATCGATCAGGAACAGGGTCTGGCCCTGCTTGACCTCGCTGCCTTCCTGGTAGACGCGCTTGAGCAGCACGCCCGGCACGCGCGCGCGCACGTCGGCGCTGCGGAACGGCGACAGGCGGCCGACCAGTTCACGCTGCAGCGGCAGGGTCTGCGGCTTGGCGTCGATCACGCCCACCTCCGGCGGCGGGGGCGTCTGCTGTTCCGGCTTCTTGCAGGCGGCCAGCGCGACAGCAACGGCGCACGTCAAGGCAAGGGTGCGGAGTGGGGCGGTCATCAGGAGGAACTCCGGGGTTGGTTTGTAGTGGGGGCCGGCGACGGCGTTGGCGCGAACGCGCGCAGGAAGCTGTCGACCGAGAATTCTGCCCAGCGCCGACGCAGCTGCGCGTCATCGCGATGGGGGGTATGGAAACGCTGTTTGTCGAAATCCTGACCGGCGATCATGCTCAGCAGCAGTTCGGCCATGAAGTGCGGGTCGTCATGCCGGAGCTGGCCACGCATGCAAACGGTTTCAATCCATTCAGCAAGATGAAGCGTCAAAGCGCCGGCACCATGCCGGTACAGCGTACGCGCCTCGTCGGGGAACTGCGCGGCATCGGCGGCGATCACCCGGCAGGCCTGTCCCACGTGCGGCTGGTTGAAATGCTCCAGGAAGTCGATGGCGAACTGCAGAAGGCTGGCACGCAGGTCGTCAGTGCGGAGTGCACGGACCATGGCCCCGGTGGCGTGGCCGACGTGGCGCTGCATCACCCGTCGCAGCAGATCCTGCTTGCTGCCGTAGCGCGAATAGAGCGTCTGCTTGGAGCAGCCGGCGTGCTGGGCCACCGCATCCATGCTGATCTGCATGCCCTGGTGGGCCAGCAGTTCGCGCACGGCATCGAACACGCGCTGATCGCGCGCATCCAGGGCAGCGGGGAGGTAGGCCGGGTTCACGCGGTGGACTATACCGTCCAGTTCAGGATTGTGGAATCGTGCCAATAGTCCTGTCCGTCCTGATACCGGGCGCCCTGCGCGCTTATTCCGGTAACACGGTTTGCCGATCCTGTCGGTAACGCGATGCCGGTGGTGGACGCCAGACCCGTGCGAACTGAATAGGCGTCTAAACCGCAGCAAACCCGGCATTTCAATATTCCGTCCTGCAGCAAGGCCTTTTCCTGCAACAGGGCTACAATTTCATTTTCCCAACTGAGCAAGCGCCTCGCTCTGCCATGAAACCGCAAAAAACCGCAGCCAAGACCGTGAAAAACAAAACCAAGCCAGCTGAGTCGGAGGTCGCAGTGACCGCTGGTTTCTCCCTGGAGCCGGTGTACACGGCCTTGCGCAAGCGTTACCCCGCGGCCGCGCAGGCCGAGGCAGTGGCATTCGCATCCGCCTTCTACAAGCGCATGGAGTCGGACGAGTTCCCGCACCACACCGCTGAAGAGTGGGCGGCGCTGGCGGCAGACACCCTGGAGTTCGCCCGTGCACGCAAGGCCGGCAAGGCCAACGTGCGCGTGTTCAACCCCACCGCCAAGGCCAATGGCTGGGAATCGCCGCACACCGTGCTGCAGATCATCAACGACGACATGCCGTTCCTGGTCGACACCGTGACCATGTCGCTGGCCGAGCAGGGCGTGGGCGTGCACGTGCTGGGCCACCCGGTGCTGCGCTTCACCCGCGACAAGGCCGGCAAGCTGGCCAAGGTCGGCGAGGGCGATGCCGAGTCGGTGATGCTGATGGAGATCGACCGCCAGCCGGCCGAAGCCATGGCCGCCATCGAGCAGGCCATCAACAAGGCGCTGGATGAAGTGCGCGCCATCGTGCGCGACTGGCAGCCGATGAAGGACAAGGCGCTGGCGCTGGCCGACGACCTGGGCAGCCGCACGCTGCCGGTCGACGATGCCTCGCGTGCCGAAGCACAGCAGTTCCTGCGCTGGGCCGCCGACAACCACTTCACCTTCTTCGGCTACCGCGAATACCGCGTCGAGAAGCAGGGCAAGGAAGAAGTTCTGGCGCCGCTGAACGACACCGGCCTGGGCCTGATGCGCGGCAAGGACAAGTCCGCCGCCCGTCCGGTCAAGACGCTGGCCGCGCAGGGCCTGAACACCACGTCCGGACTCAAGGACGCGCTGATCCTGACCAAGACCAATGCCCGTTCGCGCGTGCACCGCGCCGGTTACATGGACTACATCGGCGTGCTGGAGTTCGACGCCAAGGGCAAGATCATCGGCGAGCAGCGCTTCCTCGGCCTGTTCACCTCCAGCGCCTACAACCGTCGCCCGTGGGAAATCCCGCTGGTGCGCCAGCGCCACGAATACGTGATGACGCAGTCCGGCCTGGCCCCGGCCAGCCACAGCGGCAAGGCCCTGCGCCACATCCTGGAAACCCTGCCGCGCGAAGAACTGTTCCAGTCCAGCGAGGACGAACTGTTCCGCACCGCCATGGGCGTGCTGGGCCTGCAGGAGCGCGTGCGCAGCCGCCTGTTCCTGCGCCGCGACAAGTACAGCCGTTTCATCTCCGCGCTGGTCTACCTGCCGCGCGAACGCTTCAACACCGACGTGCGCCTGCGCATCGAAGCGATGCTGAAGGAAGCGCTGCACGGTGAGTACGTCGACAGCTCGGTCGTGCTGGGCGAATCGCCGCTGGCCCAGGTGCACCTGATCGTGCGCCCGAAGCCGGGCGAAATGCTCGACGTCGATACCGCCGAACTGGAGCAGAAGCTGGCCCAGGTGCTGCGCAACTGGCAGGACGACCTGCGTGAAGCGCTGGTCACCCGCCATGGCGAGACCGAAGGCCTGCGCATCGCTGCCCGCATCGGCAAGGCGCTGCCGGCCGGCTACATCGAAGACAACAGCACCGCCGTTGCCGCCAACGATGTCAGCCAGCTCGACGCCCTGACCGGCCCGGACGACCTGCGCCTGAGCCTGCAGACCGTGCCGCGCGAAAGCGGCGATGGCCTGCGCCTGAAGCTGTACCGCCAGCTGGATGACATCCCGCTGTCGGACGCGCTGCCGATGATGGAGAACATGGGCCTGCGCGTGATCGCCGAGCGTCCGTACCGCCTGTCGGTCGACAACGCCCCGGTGTACGTGCAGGACTTCGAGGTCGAATCGACCGCCGGCACCATCGATGCCGGCCGCGTCGATGAAGCCTTCGGCGAGACCTTCGCCCGCGTCTGGCACGGCGATGCCGAGAACGATGGCTTCAACCGCCTGGTGCTGGCCGCCGGCCTGCACTGGCGCCAGGTCGCCATGCTGCGTGGCTACTGCAAGTACCTGTTGCAGACCGGCGTGCCGTTCTCGCAGGCCTACGTGGAAGGCACCTTCTCGCGCTACCCGCTGCTGGCCCGCCTGCTGGTGGAACTGTTCGAAGCCCGCTTCGACCCGGCGACCGGCCACGAGAGCAAGGATGACATCGCGGCCGGCCAGGCCCAGCTGAAGGCCCACTTCGATGTGCTGGCCGCTGGCGACGACGCCACCCTGAAGGTGCTGAAGACCGTGGTCGATGCCCGCAAGGGTGACCGCGATGCGCAGATGCAGGCCGCGCGCGAAGCGCTGCTGAAGCTGATGGACCGCGTGTCCAGCCTGGACGAGGACCGCATCCTGCGCTCGTTCATGGGCGTGATCGACGCGACCCTGCGTACCAGCTACTACCAGACCGATGCCAACGGCCAGCACGGCCACGTCATCAGCTTCAAGTTCGATTCGGCCCTGGTGCCGGACCTGCCGAAGCCGCGCCCGTACCGCGAAATCTTCGTCTACGGCCCGCGTGTGGAAGGTACCCACCTGCGCTTCGGCGCCGTGGCCCGTGGCGGCCTGCGCTGGTCGGACCGTCGCGAAGACTTCCGCACCGAGGTGCTGGGCCTGGTCAAGGCGCAGATGGTCAAGAACACCGTCATCGTGCCGGTCGGCGCGAAGGGCGGCTTCTTCGCCAAGACCCCGCCGGTGAACGGTGACCGCGATGCGGTGTTCGCCAACGGCGTGGCCTGCTACAAGCTGTTCATCCAAGGCCTGCTGGACATCACCGACAACATCGTCAACAACAAGATCGTGCCGCCGGTGGATGTCGTGCGCCACGACATGGACGATCCGTACCTGGTGGTGGCCGCCGACAAGGGCACCGCGACCTTCTCCGACATCGCCAACGGCCTGGCCATCGCGCACGGCTTCTGGATGGGCGATGCGTTCGCTTCGGGCGGCTCGGTCGGCTACGACCACAAGGGCATGGGTATCACCGCGCGTGGTGCGTGGGAATCGGTCAAGCGCCACTTCCGTGCGCTGGGCCGTGACAGCCAGAGCCAGGACTTCACCTCGGTCGGCGTGGGCGACATGTCCGGCGACGTGTTCGGCAACGGCATGCTGCTGTCGCGCCACATCCGCCTGGTCGCTGCGTTCGACCACCGCCACATCTTCCTGGACCCGAACCCGGATGCGGCCACCTCGTTCGTCGAGCGTGAGCGCATGTTCACCGTGCCGCGTTCGAGCTGGGCGGACTACGATGCCAAGCTGATCAGCAAGGGCGGCGGCATCTTCCCGCGCACCCTGAAGTCGATCGAGATCACCCCGCAGGTGCGTGAAGCGCTGGGCCTGGACGAGAACGTCAAGGCGATGTCGCCGAACGACCTGATGAGCGCGATCCTGAAGGCGCCGGTCGACCTGCTGTGGAACGGCGGCATCGGTACCTACGTCAAGGCGGCCAGCGAGCAGCACAGCGATGTCGGCGACCGCGCCAACAACGCCCTGCGCGTGAATGGTGGCGAGCTGCGCTGCAAGGTGGTGGGCGAGGGCGGCAACCTGGGCATGACCCAGCTGGGCCGCATCGAAGCCGCCCAGGCCGGCGTGCTGCTCAACACCGACTTCATCGACAACTCGGCCGGTGTCGACACCTCCGACCATGAAGTCAACATCAAGATCCTGCTCAACGATGTGGTGCGCGCCAAGAAGCTGACCGTCGAGCAGCGCAACAAGCTGCTGGCGTCGATGACCGACGAAGTCGCCGACCTGGTGCTCAATGACAACTACCGCCAGAACCAGGCCCTGAGCCTGATGGAGCGGATGGCGGTCAAGCGCCTGGGTTCCAAGCAGCACTTCATCCGCACCCTGGAACAGCAGGGCCTGCTTGATCGCCAGATCGAGTTCCTGCCGTCCGATGCCGAGCTGTCGCAGCGCAAGGCACGCGGCCAGGGCCTGACCCGTCCGGAACTGTCGGTGCTGCTGTCCTATTCCAAGCTGGTGGCGTTCGCCCAGCTGCTGGATTCGGACATCCCGGAAGATCCGTACCTGTCCAAGGAACTGCAGCGCTACTTCCCGACCCCGCTGCAGAAGAAGTACGCCGACGCGATGGAGCGTCACCGCCTGAAGCGCGAGATCATCGCCACGGCCGTGACCAACCAGACCATCAACCGCATGGGCGCCACCTTCCTGATGCGCATGCAGGAAGACACCGGCCGCACCATCGCCGAGGTCGCCAAGGCGTACACCATCAGCCGCGAAACGCTGGATGCCCGCGCGCTGTGGGCGCAGATCGACGCCCTCGACGGCACCCTGCCGGAGTCGGTGCAGATCGACGCACTGGAAGTGATCTGGAAGCTGCAGCGTTCGTTCGTGCGCTGGCTGCTGTCGCGCCCGGGCCCGATGCCGGGCATCACCGAGGCGGTCAACCGCTACCAGGGTCCGTTCAATGACATCCGCGTTGCTTCGGGCGTGCTGCCGGATTCGCAGCGTCCGACCTACGAAGCCCTGGTGGCCGAGTGGAAGGAAAAGGGCCTGCCGTCCGCGCTGGCCCAGCAGCTGGCCGAACTGCACTTCCTGGAGCCGGCGTTCGACATCATCGAACTGGCCCGCACCCGCAAGCTGAAGCCGGTGGACGTGTCCAAGATCCACTTCCGCCTGGGCGATGCCCTGCAGCTGCCGTGGCTGTTCGAGCAGATCGACGCGCTGGAGGTCAACGGCCGCTGGCACGCGGTTGCCCGTGGCGTGCTGCGTGACGAACTGGCCGCGCACCACCGCAACCTGGCCGGCCAGGTGCTGGGCACCAAGGGCAGCAGCGCTGAAGCCAAGGTCGCCAGCTGGATCGGTCGTGACGACAGCAGCCTGCGCTTCACCCTGTCGATGCTGGCCGAACTGGCCGAGCAGAAGACCCTGGACTACCCGACCGTTTCGGTCGCGGTGCAGCGCCTGGGCCAGCTTGCCGCGCATGGTGCGTAAGTGATGTAACGCCGGGCCTCGCCCGGTGAGCGTGAAACGGAACGGCCCCGCGAAAGCGGGGCCGTTCTGCGCTGGGGCGAAGGTGGTAGTGCCGGCCGCTGGCCGGCAGCCCGATGAGCCTGGGTCGTGCGGCTGCCGGCCAGCGGCCGGCACTACCGGGTATGCTCTTGCTGGCACTCCCACCCGGATCCACCGATGAGCGACACCCCCCGCATCGCTTTCCTGGCCAGCACCACCGAAGCGGCACAGATGGCCCGCGCGGCGATGGTTTCCCGCTATGGCGACCACGCGCCCGACCAGGCCGACGTGCTGTGCCCGCTCGGCGGCGACGGCTTCATGCTGCAGACGCTGCACCGGCACGGCCGCCTGGGCAAGCCGGTGTTCGGCATGAAACTGGGCACCGTCGGCTTCCTGATGAACCAGTACCGCGCCGAGGACGACGTGGTCGCGCGCATCGCCCGCGCCGAGCCGGCCAACCTGCGGCCGCTGGAAATGGTGGCGTTGACCGAATCCGGCGCGAGCACCGGTTCTTTGGCCTATAACGATGTTTCGCTGCTGCGGCAGACCCGCCAGGCGGCGCACATCGGCATCGACCTCAACGGCCAGGAGCGGGTGGCCGAGCTGATCGGCGATGGCGTGCTGGTGGCCACCCCGGCCGGCAGCACCGCCTACAACTATTCGGCGCACGGCCCGGTGCTGCCGCTGGGCTCGCACACCATCGCGCTGACGCCGTTGGCCCCGTACCGGCCCCGGCGCTGGCGTGGTGCCATCCTCAAGGCCGACACCGAAGTGCGCTTCCGCGTGCTCGACCCCTACAAACGCCCGATCAGCGTCACCGCCGATTCGCACGAGACCCGCGACGTGGTGGAAGTGACCATCCGCGAGTCGAAGGAGCACCGGGTCACCCTGCTGTTTGACCCGGAGCACAACCTGGAAGACCGGATCCTGAGCGAACAGTTCGTTTTTTGACGACAATACGCTGCCGGCCCCCGCCGATCGCTTGAAGGACCCCCACCGATGGGCGACAACTCTCCCCGTCTTCTGACCGTCGCGGTGACCTCGCGCGCGCTCTTTGATCTGGAAGAAAGCCATGCGCTGTTCGAGAGCGATGGCGTGGCGGCGTACGCCGAGTACCAGCGCCAGCATGAGGACGACATCCTCGGCCCGGGCGTGGCGTTCCCGGTGGTGCGCAAGCTGCTGGCGCTGAACCAGGGCGCCAGCCCAGAGGACCCGCGGGTCGAGGTGATCCTGCTGTCGCGGAACTCGGCAGACACTGGCCTGCGCATTTTCAACTCCATCCAGCATTACGGGCTGGGCATCATCCGCGCGACCTTTACCGCGGGTGAGCCGACCTGGCCCTACGTGAAGCCGTTCGGCACCGACCTGTTCCTGTCGGCCAACCCCGAATCGGTGCGCAGTGCGCTGCGCCATGGCATCGCGGCAGCGACCATCCTGCCCAAGCCGCCCGGCGAGACCGCGGCGGCTGCCGCCGACCAGATCGATATCACGCGCCCGGCCGGACAGCTGCGCATCGCCTTTGATGGTGACGCGGTGATCTTCGGCGACGAGAGCGAGCGGATCTCGCGCGAGCAGGGGGTTGAGGCCTTCGGTCGCCACGAGCGCGAGCGCGCCCGCGAGCCGCTCAGTGGTGGCCCGTTCCGCGGCTTCCTGTCGGCCCTGCACACGCTGCAGGAAGTGTTCCCGGCGGGCGACAGCGCGCCGATCCGCACCGCGCTGGTCACCGCGCGTTCGGCCCCGGCGCACGAGCGGGTGATCCGCACCCTGCGCGAGTGGGGCGTGCGCCTGGACGAGGCCCTGTTCCTCGGCGGCCGCCACAAGGGTCCGTTCCTGCAGGCCTTCGGCGCGGACATCTTCTTCGATGATTCGCAGCACAACATCGACAGCGCCCGCGAACACGTGGCCGCCGGCCACGTCCCGCACGGCGTCGCCAACGAGGGCTGAGCCCGGTAGCTGCCAACCTTGGTTGGCATCGCGGCGCAGCCGCGCCCACCAAGGCGGGCGTCTACCAGAGCGGGGCACGAAGCTTCGGTAGGTGCCAACCGTTGGTTGGCATCGCGGCGCAGCCGCGCCCACCAAGGTGGGCGTCTACCAGAGCGGGGCACGAGGCTTCGGTAGTTGCCAACCTTGGTTGGCATCGCGGTGCAGCCGCGCCTACCAAGGTGGGCGTCTACCAGAGCGGGGCATGAAGCGACGGTAGCGCCGGGCCATGCCCGGCGAGCGCAGCGGCATGGGGCTACGGGCTGCCCGACATCCCCAGCTGCAGGTCCACCACCTTCCAGCGCAGGCCCTGCGGTTCCAGCACCACCCTCATCGGCGGTTCGCCCGGGCCGCGCTGGACGTCGACCACGAAACGGTCCAGCGCTTCGAAATGATGCTCGGCGTTCTTCAGGGGCCGCGCCGGTTCGGTCGCGCCGAACGCATCGCCGCCCTGCAGTTCATTACGGCCACGCTTCCACAGCACGTGGCCCTGCAGCATCGCGCCGATGCCGGTCGGCGTGACCATGGTGTCCACCGCCGCGCCACCCAGCTGGTCACCCAGCCCGTACAGCAGCGCGCCAAACGGGCTGGACGCCACGTCCGGCCCGGCCTGCCGCACCAGGTAGTCGTTGAGCTGCGCACGCAGGCTGCTGCGCACCCGCGGGAAGTCCACGTAGCGCTCCAGGCGCGCGGTATCGCGCTGTTCGATCGCCTTGGACAGGCCATGCACGGCCAGGTACGGGCCACTGAACCACCAGGCCACGACGGCCAGGACGAGGGCAACCAGGATGCCGATGAGCTTCTTCATGGCACCCAGACTGCCGCAACTGCGGGCACCGCGGGTTAAGCGTCAGTGACTGGGCGAGCCGCTGCCATCGCCGAAGGCCGCCACCAGACGCTGCCGCTCGGCGCCCTGCAGCGCCTGCACGTGGGTCTGCAGCACCTGGTGCAGGCTGGAAACGCGGGTGGTGCCAAGGATGCCGCTGGCCACGCCTTGGTGCTGCAGCACGTAGGCAAAGGCGGTCTGGGCCGGGTGTTGGCTGCGCACCGAGGCCACCGCTTGGCGCATCTCGCGGGCGCTGCGCATCAGGGCGCGGCTGCTCGGCTTCAGCCAGGTGCGCGCGAGGTACCAGGCGTCGGCCAGCCGTGGCAGGCGCGGACGGGCTGGCAGCAGGTGGCCCTGTGCGAGCACGGTCCCGGCCAGCACACCGATGCCCGCCGCCTGCAGCTGGTCGATCAGCGGCTCGCGGTCCTGCTGCAGGGCGTTGTAGTCCAGCAGCACCACGTCGAATGCTTCGGGGTGCTCGATCATCCAGCGCAGCGTGCTGGCCGAATGGGTGTTGATGCCGGTATGGCGGACCAGCCCGCGCTCGCGCAGGCGCTGCAGCGCGGCCAGCAGCTCATCGTTGATGTCGTGCTCGCTGGCGCCGTGCAGCTGGTAGATGTCCAGATAGTCCAGGCCGAGGTTGCGCAGCGAGGCCTCGCAGCTGGCGGTGATCGCCGCGGCAGAGAAATCGCGCTGCTCGGCGCCGCTGATGCCGGCCTGGCCGGTCAGCGTGCCGCCCTTGCTGGACACCACCAGCGACTCACGCGGCACGCGCGCCAGCAGTGGGCGCAGGATGCGGCCCAGGCGCGGTTCGGCATGGAAGCCCGAATAGTTGTGGCCGGTGTCGAGCAGGTTCACGCCCTGCGCCAGCGCGTGTTCGACCACGGCGGCCGCGTCGCTCTCGGCGAAGCGGCGGTGGCCCCAGAAGCCGGAACAGCCCAGGCCGATCGGCGAGACCTGCAGGCCGGTGCGGCCCAGCAGGCGCCGCTGCCGCGCCAGGGGCAGTTCCTGCGACATCAGAATTCCAGGTCCAGCGCAGCGCACAAGTAATCGACGAACGGGCCCAGCGCGGCCAGGTCCTTGCCCAGGGTGGAGAGCAGGCGCGGGCCGGTCATGGTGTCGTCGTCCAGCGTGCGCCACATCACCCAGTTGCGGTGCTTGAGGTCGTCGATGAACTCGAAGTCGGCCGGGAAGCCGCGCGGCGGCCGCACCAGCTTCTCGGTCTGCTCGAAATCGAAGCGCTTGCGCAGGGCGGGCGCGTGCGCGGCTGCCTTCCAGCTGCCCGGGTTGTCGAGGATGAAATGGCGGATGCGCCGCTGCGTGTCCGGCTCGGGGTGCCACAGGCCGGCGCCGACGAAACTCTCGCCCGGCTGCAGGTGGATGTAGAACGAGGGCGCGGCCACTTCGCGGCGGCGCTCGTGGAACAGGCGGGCACCCTGCCAGGTCTTGTACGGCGACTTGTCGTGGGAAAAGCGCGCGTCGCGGTGGATGCGGAACAGCGAGCCGCCGACACCGCGCGTGTCCGCACGGAAATGGTCGCTGACTTCGGTCAGCGCCGGCTGCAGGTCACCCAGCAGGCGCAGGAACGGCTGCCGCACATGGTCTTCGTACTGCTGGCGATGGTCGTTGAACCAGGTCTTGTCGTTATGCCGCGCCAGGCTGCGCAGGAACTTGAAACTGGCGTCGGAGAAATACGTGCTCACAGCGTCTCCTGCAGGTGGTGGCCCCAGTCGCGCAGCGACTGCAGCAGGCCGGTCCGGCGCGCGTCATCGGGCGCTTCGGCGGCCAGCGCGTCGATCTGCTGCTGGTACTGGGGCAGGTTCAGTTCGCCCAGGCCGCTCTCGCCGAGCAGGCGCTGGCGGCGGTAATCCTGCCAGCGCTCGCGTTCAGCCGGTGCGAGGCTGTCGGGATGGTTGCGTGCGCGGTAGCGGAACAGCAGCTCGGGCAGGCGCGGGTCGCGGAAGCGGCCTTCCAGCGCGGCCAGCTGCTGCGGCGCACTGGTGCGGGCCAGGGCCAGCAGCGGCTTGTCGCCGGCGCCGAGGAAGCCGTCATACAGCGACGCATCCACGTCGGACACCGTGGCTGGCCGCGGCTGGTTGAAGACCTGTCGGGCCTTCTCGGCCAGCTGCGCGGCAACCTCGCGCAGGCGCTCGGCCTTGGCCTCGATCGCCGCCACGTCCAGGCCCAGACGGGCGTGGTCGTCGGCGCGCAGGTGGTTCCAGGCCACCAGTGCCGGCACCTTGTTCAGATGCACTTCCTTCAGCGGCACGCGCGCCACGCCCTCGGGCAGTTCGCTGGCGCGCATGTACAGGCGCTGCGCGATCACGTCGGCCGGCAGCTCCAGCAGGTCGTCGATCTCGCCGTCCAGGTCGAACACGATCACCCGGTTGTTGATGGTCGGGTGCATGGCCAGCGGCAGCACCGGCGCCGCGCACAGGCGGCTGGCCGGGTAGCGCATGGAAATGTGCAGCACCGGCTTCATCGCCGCCACGTCCAGCAGGCTGCCGACGAAGCGCTTGTCGCGCAGCTTCAGCGCGTACTCCCACAGCCGCGGCTGCGACTGCTTGAACAGCCGCGCCATGCCGATGGTGGCGCGCACGTCCGACAACGCCTCGTGGGCATCGCCTTCGCGCACGCCATTGGCCTCGGCCAGGTGCTCCAGCTTGAACGAGGTGGCGCCATCCTCGCGCAGTGGCCACTGGATGCCGTCCGGGCGCAGGGCGCGCATCATCCGCAGCATGTCCAGCAGGTCCCAGCGCGAGTTGCCGTTGCGCCACTCGCGCTCGTAGGGATCGTGGAAGTTGCGGAACAGCCCGTAGCGGATGAACTCGTCGTCGAAGCGCAGGGTGTTGTAGCCCAGCGCGCAGGTGCCGGGGCGCGACAGCTGCTCGTTGATGCGGTCAAAGGCCTCGGCTTCGCTGATGCCTTCGGCCATGGCCTGCTGCGGGGTGATGCCGGTCACCAGGGTCGCCATCGGCGAAGGCACCAGGTCATCGGCCGGGCGCACGAAGAAGCTGACCGGCGTGTCGATCACGTTGAGATCGGCATCGGTGCGCATCGCCGCGAACTGGGCGATGCGGGTGCGGCGCGGGTCCTGGCCGAAGGTTTCGAGGTCGTAGAACAGGAAGCTGTCGGCCATCAGTGTGCGCCCTCCAGGACCGGCAGCTGCGCGTGGATCTGCGCTTCCAGCGTGGCCCAGTCGATGTTGTCCAGTGAATCATGGCCGGCGGTGGCCGCCACCAGCAGGTCGCGCTGGATCTCCGTGCGGCGCAGCGCTTCGGCATACGGCGTCTGCAGGAAAGTGACCATGGTGTAGTGCGGCACGAAGCGCGTCGGCCAGCGCCGCTGCAGTTCCTGTTCCAGCTCGCGCTGCAGCAGGAAGGCCGGGTCGGCCACGCGGTCGCGCATCTCCAGGTAGTTTTCCAGCGCCATCTGCTGGATCGCGCGCGCGTTCGGCTTGCGCTCGGCCTCGAAGGCGGCGAAGGCGCCTTCCAGATCGTCGGCGTCGTGCAGGTGGCGGGCCAGTGACACGCAGTCCTCGAAGGCGCAGTTCATGCCCTGGCCGTGGAAGGGTACCATCGCGTGCGCGGCATCGCCGATCAGCACGGCGCGGCCGGTCTGGTGCCAGCGCTCAAGGGTGAGCGTGCCGAGCAGGCCCGGGGGATGCTGTTCCCAGTCCGCGCGCAGATCCGGGATCAGCGGCAGCGTATCGGCGAACTCGCGGGCGAACAGTGCCTCGGCCTGCGCACCGGTGTTGACCGTGGCAAAGCTGGGATCGCCCTTGTTCGGCAGGAACAACGTGACGGTGAAGGTGCCTTCGTGGTTCGGCAGGGCGATGCACATGTAGTGGCCGCGCGGCCAGATGTGCAGCGCATTGCGCTCGATGCGGAAGCTGCCGTCGGCCGCAGGCGGGATTTCCAGTTCCTTGTACGAATGGTCGAGGAAGGCGATGTCCTCACCCAGCGGCGCACGCCGGTTCATCGCACCGCGCAGCGCCGAGCCGGCACCGTCGGCACCGATCAACGTGTCGAAACGAATGTCGTGCGGGCTGTCGTCGCGGTCATCGATGAAGCGCGCGTAGCCGGCATCGAAATCGACGGTGTGCAGGCGGCGGTGGAAGTGCACGGTGGCGCCGGCCTGTTCGGCCAGTTCCAGCAGCGTGGTGTTCAGGTCGCTGCGGTGGATCGACCAGATCACTTCGCTGTCGTCGCGGCCGTAGCGCTGCAGCTGCGGTTCGCCCTCGCGCGGGTGCACCATGCGTCCGCGCATCATCACCGCGCGGGCCATCACCTCGTCTTCGACGCCGGCCTGGCGCAGCGCGTTGCGGCCGCGCTCGGCCAGTGCCAGGTTGATCGAGCGGCCGCTTTCGTAGTCGGCCACGCGCGGATCGCCGCGGCGCTCGTACAGGGTGATGCGCCAGCCCTGCCGTGACAGCAGGATGGCCAGCAGGGAACCGGCCAGGCCGGCGCCGATGATGCTCAACGAGCGGGATGCGTGTGCGATCAACGAACTGTCCAGAAGCAGGGGAGGGGGCGGCTTACAGGCCGGCCCAGGCTTCCACTTCCTCGACGAAGTGATGCACGTCCAGGTAGCGGTTGTAGAGCGGAGTGGGCGAGATGCGGATCACGTCCGGTTCGCGCCAGTCACCGAGCACGCCGATGGCGCGCAGGTGTTCGAACAGGGCGCGGCCACGTTCGCGGCCGGCGAGCACCCGCAGCGACAGCTGGCAGCCGCGGCGTTCCGGTTCGGACGGAGTGACAATGTCCAGCACCTGCGGCAGGCGCGCGCGCACCAGCCCATCGAGCAGGCCGGTCAGGGCCAGCGACTTGCGGCGCAGCGCTTCCATGCCGGCACGCTCGAACAGGTCCAGCGATGCGCGCAGCGGGGCCAGGCCAAGGATCGGCGGGTTGCTCAGCTGCCAGCCTTCGGCACCGATGGCCGGGGTGAACTGCGGCGCCATCTGGAAGCGGGTCGCTTCATCGTGGCCCCACCAGCCGGCAAAACGCGGCAGGGTGGTGTCGCGGTGGTGGCGTTCGTGCACGAAGGCACCGGCCACGGCGCCCGGGCCGCTGTTGAGGTACTTGTAGTGGCACCACACGGCGAAATCCGGCGCGACGTCGTGCAGGTGCAACGGCAGGTTGCCGACCGAGTGGGCCAGGTCGAAACCGATGCGGGCGCCCTGCAGGCGCGCGAGGCGGGTGATCGCATCGAGGTCGAAGGCCTGGCCGGTGCGGTACTGCACGCCCGGCCACAGCACCAGCGCCAGGCGCGCGCCGTGCTCGCCGATGGCGCGCTCGATGGCGGCCATCGAAATCGTGCCGTTGGCTTCGTCCGGCTGCACTTCCACCAGGCAGTCCGCCGGGTCGAAGCCGTGGAAGCGGATCTGCGCTTCCACCGCATGGCGGTCGGTCGGGAACGCGCCGGCTTCCATCAGGATGACCGGGCGCTCGGTGGTGGGGCGGTAGAAGCTGACCATCATCAGGTGCAGGTTCACGCTCAGCGTGTTCATCGCCACCACTTCGCTGGGCAGCGCACCGACCACGCGGGCCAGCTGTGCGCTGACCAGGCGGTGGTAGGACAGCCATTGGGTGGGGCCGGTGAAGTGGCCTTCCACGGCCAGATCGCCCCACTGCTTCATCACTTCCTGCACGGCGGCCTGCGCGCCACGCGGCTGCAGGCCCAGCGAGTTGCCGACGAAGTAGGTCTGTTCACCGCCGCCATGGCGCGGAATCAGGAATTCGTTACGCAGCGGGCGCAGCGGATCGGCGGCGTCCAGGGCGATGGCGTGGGTGCGGCTGAGCAGGTCGGACATGGTCGGGCAACAGGCTGCAACGGGGCTGCCAGTGTAGCGCCTGGGGCCTGCGTGATGCCGCGCGGCGCGCTCGCCGGGCATGGCCCGGCGCTACCTGGGAATCACGCGCACCGGTAGCGCCGGGCCATGCCCGGCGACGGTTCAGCCAGCCGCAGGCGCCGGCAACGGATCCACGTGCCCGCACGCACTGCAGGTGCGCAGTTCCAGGCTGGCCTGGTAACGCGCGAACACCTTGGGCAGGTCGGTCTCGATGTTCTGCAGCGGGAAATACTCTTCGTGCAGCTTGTGGTTGCAGCGTTCGCAATGCCAGATCACGCCGTCCTTCTCGTGGGGCAGGCGCTTGCGCTCGACCACCAGGCCGATGCCGCCGGGCGGGCGCCGCGGCGAATGCGGCACCTTGGCCGGCAGCAGGAAGATCTCGCCGGCGCGGATCGGGATGTCCCGCACCGCGCCGTCTTCCTGCACCTTCAGCACCATCTCGCCTTCGAGCTGGTAGAACCACTCCGGGCCTTCGTCGTAGTGGTAGTCGGTGCGCGAGTTCGGCCCGCCCACCACCATCACGATGAAGTCGCCGTTGTCGATCATCTTGTTGCCCACCGGCGGCTTCAGCAGGTGGCGGTGTTCTTCGATCCAGGCGTGCAGGTTGATCGGCGAGGCGAGCATGGTCGGTTTCCCCGGAAGGTCAGTCGCGCTTGCCTTGGCGCGGCACGTAGGACAGGGCCTTCTCGTAGGCTGGCTGCAGGTCTTCCTGCGAACCCACGTCGATGCCCATCTCGCGCACGCGGCCGTCCTTCAGGCTGTACACCCAGCCATGCACCATCAGCTTCTGGCCGCGGGCCCAGGCGTCCTGCACGATGGTCGAGCGGCACAGGTTGGCGACCTGCTCGATCACGTTCAGTTCGCACAGGCGGGCGTGCTTGAGCTCGTCGGTCTCGATGGCATCGATGATCGCGGTGTGCTTCTGCATCACATCTCCCACGTGGCGCAGCCAGTTGTCGGCCAGGCCGACGCGGGTGTTGTGCAGGCAGGCGTGCACGCCGCCGCAGCCGTAGTGGCCGACGATCAGGATGTGCTTCACCTTCAGCTGGTCCACCGCGTACTGCACCACGCTCAGGCAGTTCAGATCGGTGTGGGCGACCACGTTCGCCACGTTGCGGTGCACGAACACTTCACCCGGCGCCATGCCGATGATCTGGTTGGCCGGCACGCGCGAATCGGAACAGCCGATCCACAGGTATTCCGGGTGCTGCTGCTTGGCCAGCTGGTGGAAGAACTCGGGGTCTTCCTTTTCGATGCGGTCGGCCCAGTCGCGGTTGTTCTGCAGCAGCTTGTGGATGTCTTTCATGTTCGGGTCCCTGGCGTCGGGTGGGCGAGGAGCGTGGCCATCCGGCCGCGTCGTCGCGGGAAACAGTGCGCTCAGTCGCTGGCGGCGGTCTGCGCGCGATGCCAGCGCATCCACTGCGCCAGCTCGGTGAAATGCGGGGTGTCGAGCTTTTCCAGTTCGGCGATCACCGCCTGCTGGTTGGCCTCGGGATGGTTCTGGCTCAGCTTCAGCTTCAGCTGCACCTGTTCGACCTGGAAGCGGAAGCCGATGATGCCGCGCAGCTGGCGACGGTGGTCGTCACGCTGCGGTTCGAACTGCCAGTCCTGGCCGACGCTGATTTCGAAGCGGTCGCCGATGTCGGAGACCAGCTGGGCCAGTTCGTCGGTGTCGTCGAAGCGCTGCAGCTGGCCGCGCAGTTCGGCGGCGGCGTAGTTCCAGGTCGGCACGCGCGAGGCGGCTTCCTTGTCCGGGTACCAGCTGGCCGACACGTAGCCGTGCGGGCCGTCGACCAGTACCTTGGCTGCGCCGTCGTGGCGCGACTGCGGGTTGGCGCGGGCCCAGTGGCCGCGCAGTTCAACCTGGTTGCCCTCGCGCCGGTACAGCACCGGCACCCGGGTCAGTTCGGGCAGGCCGTCGGCGCCGGTGGTCAGCACGGTGACGAACGGATCACGCGCCAGCAGGCGATCGAGCCAGAGCAGGTCGGTCTCGGCGAAGTCGCGCGGGGTGAACATGGTTTGCGCCTCAGGCGCGCGCGCCCAGCGACTGGATCATGCGCCCGCGCAGGCCTTCATCACTGCCGGCCTGCGGCGGCTGCACTTCGTGCAGGCTGAAGCCACGCACCAGCGCATCTTCTTCGTCCAGGCCGTCGTACTCGACGAATTCGGCGTCGAACAGCTGCGAACGGGCGGTGTCTTCGCTGTCATAGCTCAGCGTGTTGCCGTCGCTGTCGAGCACTTCGGCGGTGCCGGCCGGGCGCACGCGCAGGCGGGCCCAGATCAGGGTATTGCCGAGGCTGGCCAGCCACCAGCTGTCACGTGCGTCGTTGTTGTCGTTCATGTGTGTGTTACCAGAGCGAGACCAGCCAGAGCAGGGCGGCCATGCCCAGTCCGGCCAGCAGGGTCAGCAGCGATACCCAGGCCGGCGTCGCCAGCCCGGACAGCGAGCGGTCCGGCTGCTGGCGGTAATCGCGGCGCAGCAGCCAGGCCAGGGCGTGGGGCTTGAGGAAGGCGCCATTGCCGAAGCGCGCGGCGAGCGCCGGATGGCGGTCGCGCACGTGCACCAGGGTCAATGGCCAGAAGATCACGAAGGCACTGAACCCGGCCACTGCGACGCCGACGAAACAGAGGGCGAAGAACAGGGTCATGGGGGCAGTACCTCCGTGGTCGTTGGGTTGGGCTTAGAAGTCCGCGCTGCCTGGGGCACGCGGGTAGGGGATCGCATCGCGGATGTTGGACAGGCCGCAGACGTAGACCACCAGGCGCTCGAAGCCCAGGCCGAAGCCGGCGTGCGGCACCGAACCGTAGCGGCGGAAATCGCGGTACCAGCTGTAGTGCTCGCGATCCAGGCCGAACTGGGCCATGCGCGCGTCCAGCACGTCCAGGCGTTCTTCGCGCTGGCTGCCGCCGATGATCTCGCCGATGCCCGGGGCCAGCACGTCCATCGCGGCGACGGTCTTGCCGTCGTCGTTCAGGCGCATGTAGAAGGCCTTGATGTGCTCGGGGTAGTTGGTGACCACCACCGGGCGACCGACGTGTTCTTCGGTCAGCCAGCGCTCGTGCTCGGTCTGCAGGTCCAGGCCCCACTCGACCGGGAAGTCGAACTTCTTGCCCGACTTCTGCAGCAGGCTGACCGCATCGGTGTAGTCGATGCGCTCGAACGGTGCGTTGATGAAGTCTTCCAGCTTGGTGATCGCGTTCTTGTCCACGCGCTCGGCGATGAAGGCCAGGTCGTCTCCGCGCTCGTTCAGCACGGCACGGAACAGGTACTTCAGGAACTCTTCGGCCAGGCGTGCGTCTTCGGCCAGGTCGGCGAAGGCGATTTCCGGCTCGATCATCCAGAACTCCGCCAGGTGGCGGGTGGTGTGGCTGTTCTCGGCGCGGAAGGTCGGGCCGAAGGTGTAGACCTTGCTCAGCGCCAGGCAGTAGGCCTCGACGTTCAGCTGGCCGGACACGGTCAGGAAGGTTTCCTTGCCGAAGAAGTCGCGGCTGAAATCGATCGCGCCCTTGTCGTCGCGCGGCAGGTTCACCATGTCCAGGGTGGACACGCGGAACATCTGGCCGGCGCCTTCGGCGTCGGAGGTGGTGATGATCGGGGTGCTGATCCAGTTGAAGCCGTTCTCGTGGAAGAAACGGTGCACGGCCTGGGCCAGGCAGTTGCGGATGCGGGTGACCGCGCCGAACAGGTTGGTGCGCGGGCGCAGGTGCGCCACTTCACGCAGGAACTCCGGCGACATCGGCTTGGGCTGGATCGGGTAGGTGAGCGGGTCTTCGACCCAGCCGACCACTTCCAGCGCGCTGGCCTGGATCTCGAACGACTGGCCCTTGCCCTGCGACTTCACCAGGGTGCCGGTGGCGATGACCGAGCAGCCGCTGGTCAGGCGCTTGATCTCGTCGAAATTGGCCAGGGTGTCGTTGGCCACGACCTGGATCGGCGCGAAGCATGAACCGTCGCTCACATTGACGAAGGCCAGATTCGCTGAACCGCGCACCGTGCGCACCCATCCGCGTACCGTGACTTCGCCGCCTTCCGGGATCTTCCCGGCAAGCGCATGTTCAACGCTGACCACCGTCATGACTTGAATCCTCTGCTGATCGACTCGATCTGTGAACACGGGAGTTTACCGGTTGCAGCGTTCTGCTTGCGAGGCATTTTTCGCGACCCTGGCTCCTTATAATGTCCCCGTACCCTTGGAGTGAGCCTCATGGCCGTCAGCCTGACCCCCATCGCCTTCGAGCGCGTGCAGCGCTTTGTTGCCCAGACCCCCGGCGCCCTGGGCCTGCGCTTCGGCGTGACCAAGACCGGCTGCTCCGGCTGGGGCCACGTGACCGACCTGGCCCGTGACGAGCGCGAGGGTGACACCGTGTTCGACCAGGAGGGCGTGAAGATCTACGTCGACGCCAAGAGCCTGGCCCTGGTGGACGGCACCGTGATCGACTTCGGCAAGCACGGCCTGAGCGAGACCTTCACGTTCAGCAACCCGAACGCCACCGCTGAATGCGGCTGCGGCGAGAGCTTCACCACCGACGCCGACAAGGCCTGAGCCTGGTCCTGCGCCCGCCGGGCATGGCGCGGCGCTACCGGGTTCAGGTTTGCCCGCCGCGGCCCGGTTGCCCGGCACCCCCATCTGCGCCATAATGCGCGGCTTCCTGTCTTCCTGGCGGGAACCCTTGCCCCACCGCGGTATCCACGGCGGGGGGCTGTCCGGCCGCAAGGCCACATCCGAAAGGTAGAAAAAACATGAGTCGTCATTACGAAATCGTGTTCATGGTCCACCCGGACCAGAGCGAGCAGGTCCCGGCCATGATCGAGCGCTACAAGTCGCTGGTCGAGAACGGCAACGGCACCATCCACCGTCTGGAAGACTGGGGCCGCCGCCAGCTGGCGTACCCGATCCAGAACCTGGTGAAGGCGCACTACGTGCTGCTGAACATCGAAGCCGACCAGGCCGTTCTGAACGAACTGACCGAAAGCTTCCGCTTCAACGACGCCGTGCTGCGCAACCTGGTCATCAAGCGTGACGAGGCTGACACCGAGCAGTCGCTGATCATGAAGAGCAAGGACGAGAAGGGTGACAAGCCGGAGCGCGGTGAGCGCCGTCGTCGTGACGACGAAGAAGGCGAGTCCACCACCACCGCTGACAACGAAGCCGGCGACGACGCCGCTTCTGCCGCCTAAGGAGCCTTCCCATGTCCAAGTTCTTCCGTCGTCGCAAGTTCTGCAAGTTCACCGCTGAAGGTGTCAAGGAGATCGATTACAAGGATCTCAACACCCTGCGCCAGTACCTGACCGAGAACGGCAAGATCGTGCCGAGCCGCGTCACCGGTACCAAGTCGAAGTACCAGCGTCAGCTGGCGACCGCCGTCAAGCGCGCTCGCTTCCTGGCCCTGATCCCGTACACCGACAACCACGACGTCTGATGCCCGGCGGGGCGGCCCGGTGCCGCCCCCGCTGTGCCAGCTATTCGGACAGCCTTTGTTGCGGGGCTTCGCCTCGCTAACGAATAACTTATCTGGAGCAATACCATGCAGCTGATCCTCCTGCAGAAAGTCACCAACCTCGGCAACCTGGGCGACCTGGTCGACGTGAAGCCGGGCTACGGCCGTAACTTCCTCGTGCCGCAGGGCAAGGCCGTTCCGGCCACCGAGAGCAACAAGGCCGAGTTCGAAGCCAAGCGCGCCGAATACGAAGCCAAGGCCCAGGCCATCCACGCCGACGCTGACGCCCGCAAGGCCAAGCTGGAAGGCGCGAGCGTGACCATCGCCGCCAACGCTTCGACCGAAGGCAAGCTGTACGGCTCGGTCGGCGCCCGCGAAATCGCGGATGCCTTCACCGCTGCCGGCTTCGAGCTGAACAAGAGCGAAGTCATCCTGGGCGAAGGCGCCTTCCGCAACATCGGTGAGTACGACGTCCTGGTGCACCTGCACGCCGACGTCGAAACCACCGTCAAGGTTGTGGTTGAAGCCGAAAAGGCCTGATCCCAAGCCGAAAGGCCTGGTGTCACCAGAACGGGCGCCCGCAAGGGTGCCCGTTTTTGTTTATGCGGGCCCCTGTCCGCGCGGCCGGGCCCGGGGAATGTTCCACGCCCCCGTAGAACATGCCTCGTAGAACCGGCCCACATCGGTATACTCAGGGCGTCACACCCGTTCCACGGCCAGCGATCCCAGCAGGATCAATGACTTGGAGGGTAAGCAGGCCGCTCGCCGGCCCCAGTCCGGAACCTCTATGCGTCTTTCCACGATCAAGCTGTCCGGCTTCAAGTCGTTCGTCGATCCGACCACCCTGCACCTGCCGACCAACATGACCGGCGTGGTGGGGCCCAATGGCTGCGGCAAGTCGAACATCATCGACGCCGTGCGCTGGGTCATGGGCGAAAGCTCGGCCAGCCGCCTGCGCGGCGATTCGCTGACCGACGTGATCTTCTCCGGTTCCAATGCCCGCAAGCCGGTCTCGCAGGCCACCGTCGAGCTGATCTTCGATAATTCGGACCACACGATTTCCGGCGAGTACGCCTCGTTCAACGAAATCTCGGTCAAGCGCACCGTCAGCCGCGACGGCAGCAGCAACTATTATCTCAACGGCACCAAGTGCCGCCGCCGCGATATCACCGATCTGTTCCTGGGCACCGGCCTGGGGCCGCGCAGCTACTCGATCATCGAGCAGGGCATGATCAGCCAGATCATCGAGGCGCGCCCGGAAGACCTGCGCGTGTACCTGGAAGAGGCCGCTGGCATCTCCAAGTACAAGGAGCGCCGCAAGGAAACCGAGACCCGCATCCGCCACACCCGCGAGAACCTTGATCGGCTGGGGGACCTGCGCGACGAGATCAGCAAGCAGCTCGAACACCTCAAGCGCCAGGCCAAGCAGGCCGAGCAGTACCAGGCGCTGCAGGAAGAGCGCCGGGTCAAGGATGCCGAGTGGAAGGCCCTGGAATTCCGTGGCCTCGACGGCCGCCTGTCCAAGCTGCGCGAAGGCCTGTCGCAGGAAGAAACCAAGCTGCAGCAGCTGATCGCCGACCAGCGTGAAGCCGAAGCGCGCATCGAGACCTCGCGCGTGCGCCGCGAAGAGGCTGCCGACGCGCTCAATACCGCGCAGGCCGCCGTCTACCAGATCGGCAGCACGCTGGCCCGCGTCGAGCAGCAGATCCAGCACCAGCGTGAACTGTCGCAGCGCCTGCACAAGGCGCGCGACGAGACGCGGCAGGCACTGTCCGAACTCGGCCAGCACATCAGCGGCGACGAAGCCAAGCTGAGGGTGCTGCGCGCAGCCGTCGACGATGCCACCCCGCAGCTGGAAGCGCTGCAGGAAGAAAACGAAATCAAGCAGGAAAGCCTGCGCGAGGCCGAAGACCGCCTGGCCAGCTGGCAGCAGCGCTGGGATCAGCACACCTCGCAGAGCTCGGAAGCCTCGCGCGCTGGCGATGTCGAGCGCACCCGCGTGGACTACCTGGACAAGCAGATCCTCGATGCCGACCGCCGCCGCGAAGCGCTGGCCGCCGAGCGCGCCGGGCTGGACGTGGATGCGCTGGAGGAGGCCTTCGAGCAGCTGTTCCTGCAGCACGAGACGCAGAAGACCGCGCTGGACGAACTCGGCGAGGACGTCGAGCGCCGCAAGCAGGGCGTGACTGCCGTGCAGGAGCAGCAGCGCACCGGCCAGAACGAGCTGGCCGAGCTGCGCAAGCAGGCCAATGGCCTGCGCGGCCGCCTGGCATCGCTGGAGACCCTGCAGCAGGCCGCACTCGGCCAGGAGCAGGGTGCTGCCGTGGCGTGGCTGAAAGCCCATGGTCTGGATTCGGCGGCGCGCGTGGGCGAACGCCTGGACGTCGACGCGGGCTGGGAAAACGCAGTGGAAAGCGCGCTCGGTCAGTTGATCGAAGGCGTGCTGGTGGATGATCCGGCACGCCTGGTCGATGCACTGGGCGAGCTGGGCGATGGCCGCATCGCGCTGGTGGCCGATGATGCCGGCGATCTGAAGGTGGCGCCGACCTCGCTGGCCGCACGTGTGCGCGGTCCGGTGGCGATCCGCCGCCTGCTGGCGCACCTGCACGGTGCCCGCGACCTGGCCGAAGCGAAGACGCTGCAGGCCGGCCTGCCCGAGGGCGATTCGATCATCACTCAGGGCGGCGAGCGCCTGGGCCAGGGCTGGCTGCGCGTGTCGCGCTCGGGTGCGGCCCAGCAGGGCGCACTGCTGCGCGAACGCGAGATCAACGAACTGCGCGAGCAGATCGAACAGCTGCAGGACCGCGAGGCCGCGCTGGAAGAACAGCTGGCCGGTTTCCGTGAGCAGCTGCTGGCTGCAGAGCAGCAGCGCGAAGACGCGCAGCGCTCGATGTACCAGGCCCACCGCGCGGTGTCCGAGCTGGCAGGCCAGCTGCAGGGCCAGCAGGGCAAGGTGGAAGCGGCGCGCACGCGTATCGATCGCATCGAAGGAGAGCTGTCGCAGCTGCTGGAAACGCTGGACGTCAACCGCGAACAGGCGCGTGAGGCGCGCTCGCGGCTGGAGAACGCCGTCAGCAGCATGGGCGACCTGGAGTCGACGCGGCAGGGGCTGGAAGGCGAGCGCCGCCAGTTGACCGAGGCGCGTGACCTGGCCCGTGAAGCAGCACGCGCCGTGCGCGAGCGTTCGCACGCGTTGGCACTGACCCTGGAGTCGCAGCGCGCCCAGGTGGCTTCGCTGAGCCAGGCGCTGGAGCGTATGAGCACCCAGCGCGGGCAGCTGGATTCGCGCCTGGGCGAGCTGCATTCGCAGCTGGACGAGGGCGATTCGCCGGTCGAGGCGCTGCAGGCCGAGCATCAGAACGCATTGGAAGAGCGCGTTCGTGCCGACCGCGTGCTGACCGAAGCGCGCACGCTGCTCGATGGCATCGACGCTGAGCTGCGCAACTACGAGCAGACCCGCCACCAGCGCGATGAACAGGCGCTGGCCCAGCGTGAGCGCATTTCCCAGCGCAAGCTCGACCAGCAGGCCCTGGTGCTCAGCGCCGAGACGCTGCAGGGCGCGGTGGAAAAGGCCGGGTTCGTGCTGCAGGACGTGCTCAACACGCTGCCCGACGACGCGCGCCTGGGCGACTGGGAACAGGCCGTGCACCAGATCGATGGCCGCATGCGCCGGTTGGAGCCGGTCAACCTGGCGGCCATCCATGAGTACGGCGAGGCCTCGCAGCGTTCGGACTACCTGGATGCGCAGCACACCGACCTGACCACCGCGCTGGAAACCCTCGAAGACGCCATCCGCAAGATCGACCGCGAGACCCGCGGCCGTTTCAAGGACACCTTCGACCGCGTCAACGCCGGCGTGCAGGCGCTGTACCCGCGCCTGTTCGGTGGCGGCCATGCCTACCTGGAACTGACCGGTGAAGATCTGCTCGACACCGGCGTGACTATCATGGCCCGGCCTCCGGGAAAGCGCGTTTCCAGTATCTCGCTCTTGTCCGGTGGCGAAAAGGCGATGACCGCGGTGGCGCTGGTGTTTGCCATCTTCCAGCTAAACCCTGCGCCGTTCTGCCTGCTGGACGAGGTGGACGCACCGCTGGATGAAGCCAACGTCGGCCGGCTGGCCAACATGGTCAAGGAGATGAGCGAGAAGGTGCAGTTCCTGTTCGTCAGCCACAACAAGGCAACGATGGAGGCGGCCCACCAGCTCTCGGGCGTCACCATGCGCGAGCCCGGCGTCAGTCGTCTGGTCAGCGTGGATCTTGAAGAAGCAGCGCGATTGGCTGGCGCTGCGTGACATGCGATTCTTACTACCTGAATGGATTTGCCGGAGAACCTACTGAATGACCGACACGGCACTGTTGCGCATCGGCATCCTGGCCGCCGGCCTGCTGCTGGTGGCTGCGATCTTCCTGTTTGGCCGCCCGAAGAAGAAGCCGCAGGGGCGCCGCGTGGAAAGCGCCGAACCGGCCAGCGGCGAGCGTCGCGAGCCGGTGCTGGGCGAAGACGGCGTGGCCCTGGCCGAGAGCCGTGGCGAACCGGGCCTGGGCGATGAAGGCCAGCAGGCCGAACTCGGCCTGGCCGATACCGATCCGGGCAGCAGCGATCTGGGCAAGCGTGCGACGCAGGACTTCGACAAGATCGTGTCGTTGTTTGTGGCCGCCCGCGCCGGTGAGCAGCTGCGCGGCGAGGATATCGTGGTGGCGGCCGAAAAGACCGGCCTGGTGTTTGGCCACATGAACGTGTTCCACCGCCTGGTGGAAGGCCATCCCGAGCGCGGCCCGATCTTCTCGATGGCCAGCATCATGAAGCCGGGCAGCTTCGACATGGCCAACATCCGCGCCATGGAAACCCCGGCCATCGCCTTCTTCCTGACCCTGCCGGCGCCGCTGACCGCGCTCGATGCCTGGGAAAAGATGCTGCCGACCGTGCAGCGCATGGCCGAGCTGCTCGATGGCGTGGTGCTGGATGACAGCCGCAACGCCCTGGGCCGCCAGCGCATCGCGCACATCCGCGACGAGCTGCGCGCGTACGACCGCCAGCACCAGGCGCCGCCGCTGACCAAGACCCCGCGCTGGTAAAGGCCCAAAGGTAGAGTCGAGCCGTGCTCGACTGCCTTTCTGCAGAGTCGAGCCATGCTCGACTGCCTTTCTGTAGAGTCGAGCCGTGCTCGACTGCCTTTCTGTAGAGTCGAGCCATGCTCGACTGCCTTTCTGTAGAGTCGAGCCATGCTCGACTGCCTTTCTGTAGAGTCGAGCCATGCTCGACTCAGCAGGGGCGGCCATGCCCGATCCACGCTATGGCATGCGATCAAACCACCGGCACCAGGCAAACGGATGATCGCCGAGCTGAGCCGCCAGTCCGGCGCGGACAGGATTCGCTGCGATATACAGCGCTTGGGTCTTCAAGGATTCGTCACACCGCACCGCGTGGTCGTAGTAGCCACGCTGCCAAAGTGGTCCGTCGATGCCGATGAGTCGGCTGCAGCGCGATTTCATCATCTGCACCGAAGCGGCAAAGGTTCCTGAGCGCAGTTGCATCAACCAATGCACGTGATCTGGCATGACCGCCCACGCGAGGTTGAGGCATCTCCCCTCCTGCTGAATCCACTGCAGGCCCGCTACAACGACGGCGGCCCGCTGTGGATCATCAAAGTGCCGATGGCGCTGGTGAGTGACCGTGGTGATCGCGTAGACGTTCCGCAGTTGCGACCAACGGCCTTTCAGTAGTTGTGGGCTGGGCATGACTCAGCATTGGCTGGCTGAGGCAGCTCGGGTATCGCTTGAATGCGGGCAGGATTGTAGGGAAGGCCCCAGTCGAGCATGGCTCGACTCTACAAAAGCCTCAGTCGAGCATGGCTCGACTCTACAAAAGCCTCAGTCGAGCATGGCTCGACTCTACAGAGGGGCAGGTCGGCACCCACCCGGATGGGGTTACGCCGGTACGCCGGTGACCTTCGCGAACGCCTGGCGGAACGCCGCCATTTCTTCTTCTGTACCGACGGTCACCCGCACCCGCTGCGGCCAGATCGGCCAGCTGCGGCCGATCACCACGCCGTTGTCGGCCATCGCCTTGGCGAACGCGTTGCCGTCGCGCTGCACATCCACCACGAAGCAGTTGGCTTCCGACGGCACGCAGCTGAAGCCGCGCTTTCCCAGCCAGGCGATGGTGGCCTGGCGAACCTTGGCATTCTGCAACCGGCGCTGCGCGATCAACTGCGGGTCCTGCAGGCTGGCCAGCGCTGCCGCCAGCGCCGGCACCGGCAGCGGGTTCTCGCCCAGACTGGCCAGTTCGCGCAGGCGGTCAGGGTGGGCTGCCGCCACGCCCAGGCGCAGGCCGGCCATGCCGTACAGCTTGGAGAACGTCCGCAGCACGATCAGGTCATCGCGCTGGGCCACCTGTGCGATCAGGCTGGGCTGATCGCTGTACTGCAGATAGGCCTCGTCCACCAGCACGCGGGTTGCGGACGGCTTGTTGGCCAGCAGCCACGCCAGCTCGGCCGGCGGGCTGATCGAGCCGGTCGGGTTGTTGGGATTGCAGACGTAGATCAGCCCCGTCGGCTGCGAATGCGCAGCCGCTGCCATCGCGCGAAGGTCCTGCGCGCCGTCATTGCGCAGCGGCACTTTCTGCACCTGGGCGCCGCGCGCAGCAGCCATGTCACCGAGGGTTTCGAAGGTCGGGTCGGCCACCACCAGCGCCGCCTGCGGGCCGGCCCACAGCGTGGCCGCACGGTTCAGGGGCTCGCTTGAGCCGGGGTACAGGCGCACGTGGTCGGCCGGGATGCCGGCCTGGGCGACGAAGGCATCGCGAACCTGTCCAGCCAGGGCGAACCGGTAGCGACCACTGCCGGCGATGCTGTCGCGTGCAGCCTGCTGGGCGGCGGGCGAGGGGCCGTACGGGCACTCGTTGAAGTTGAGCAGGACCGGGCCGGCGGCGGGAGCCGCGGCGGGCTGCGCCTGGCCGAGGCGGGGCAGGCCGCTGCCAGCGGCGACGAGGCCGACACCGGCCAGTTGCAGGAAGTGGCGGCGGGAAGCGGGCAGGGACACGGGCAGGATTCCGAAGGGCAACCGCCGCACGCTAACGCTGGTGGGGTGCGGGCGGCAAGTCGGGGTTTTGTAGAGTCGAGCCATGCTCGACTGGGCCGGGGCGGCAGTCGAGCATGGCTCGACTCTACAAAAGCGGGGTCGGAGCCCCTTCGGGGATCCGACCTCTGGCGGTGCGTGCATGACGAGGCCTGACACGCGGGCGCGGTAGAATTCACGGCCATCCCAGAAGTATCGGATCCCGATGAGCTCCAGCCCCGCCGAACGCGCCGAAGACCTTCGCCGGCAGATCGCCCAGGCCAACCGCGCCTACCACGAGCTGGACGCGCCGGAGATCCCCGACGTCGACTACGACCGGCTGGTGCGGGAGCTGGAAGCGCTGGAGCAGGAACACCCGGAACTGGCCCGCGCCGACAGCCCGACCCAGCAGGTGGGCGCGCGTCCGTCCGGGCGTTTCGCCGAGGTGCGCCACGCGGTGCCGATGCTGTCGCTGTCCAATGCCTTCAGCGACGAGGAAGTGGCCGATTTCGTGCGCCGCATCGACGAGCGCCTGGGCCGCCGCAGCCTGCAGTTCTCGGCCGAACCGAAGATGGATGGCCTGGCGATCAGCCTGCGCTATGAAGACGGCCAGTTCGTGCTGGGCGCCACCCGTGGCGATGGCAGCACCGGCGAGGACGTGACCGCCAACCTGCGCGAGATCGGCGACATTCCCAAGCGACTGCACGGCCAGGACTGGCCCGATGTGCTGGAAGTGCGCGGCGAGGTCTACATGGCCCGCGCCGATTTCGAGGCCTACAACGATCGCGCGCGCCTGCACGGCGGCAAGGTGCTGGCCAACCCGCGCAACGCCGCGGCCGGTTCGCTGCGCCAGCTGGATGCAAAGATCAGCGCGCAGCGCAGGCTCAGCTTCTTCGCCTACGGCACCGGCGAGGTGCAGGGCGGTGAACTGCCGGATACCCATTCGGGCACGCTGGCGCAGCTGGGTGCCTGGGGCTTCCCGGTGAGCGAATTGTGCAAGGTGGTCGACGGCACCGATGGCCTGCTCGGCTATTACCGTGACATCGGCGAGCGCCGCGACGGCCTGCCGTTCGATATCGATGGCGTGGTCTACAAGCTGGATGACCGCGCCGGCCAGCAGGCAATGGGCTTCGTCTCGCGCGCACCGCGCTGGGCCATCGCGCACAAGTTCCCGGCGCAGGAACAGAGCACCACCGTGGAGGCGATCGAGATCCAGATCGGCCGCACCGGTGCCGCAACGCCGGTCGCGCGCTTGGCGCCGGTGGCGGTCGCTGGTGTAATCGTATCCAACGCCACCCTGCACAACGCCGACCAGATCGCACGCCTGGACGTGCGCGTGGGCGACAGCGTGATCGTGCGCCGTGCCGGCGATGTCATCCCCGAAGTGGTCAGCGTCATCCTCGACCGTCGTCCGCAGGGCACCACCCCGTGGCAGATGCCGACCCGTTGCCCGGTGTGCGGCTCGGAGATCGTGCGCGAGGAAGGTGCCTCCGCGTGGCGCTGCTCGGGCGAACTGTCCTGCCCGGCGCAGCGCAAGGAAGCCATCGCCCACTTCGCATCGCGCCGTGCGATGGATATCGATGGCCTGGGTGACAAGTACATCGAAACCCTGGTCGACGCCGGCATCGTCAAGCGCGTCGCCGACCTGTACCAGCTGACCCGCGACCAGCTGCTGCACCTGAAGCTGGTGCTGGATGCGGAGGACCCCTCGGCATTGGCCAACAACCTGAAACCGCATCTGCCGGCCGAAGGCGGTGGCGACGTGCTGAAGGCCGTGCTCAAGCTCGATGGTCAGGATCCGGCATGGCGCGCGCAGGCGCTGGTGCAGCCGGTCGCCTTCGAATGGAACACCAAGAAGATCGCCACCAAGTGGGCCGACAACCTGATCGCCGCCATCGATGCCAGCCGTGAGGCCAGCCTGGAACGGCTGCTGTTCGCACTCGGCATCGAACACGTGGGCGAGAGCACCGCCAAGGCGCTGGCGCTGTGGTTTGGTGATCTGGCGCTGATCCGCCGCCTGCCGTGGCCGCTTTTCAAGCGCGTGCCGGACATCGGTGGCGAAGTGGCGCGCTCGCTGGGCCACTTCTTCGAGCAGCAAGGCAACCAGGACGCCATCGACGCGCTGCTGCAGGTCGGCCAGGTGCGCATCCGCGATGCCCATCCGCCGAGCGCGAAGCTTCGCGAGGGCCTGGACCTGGCCCAGCTGCTGGTGGAAGCCGAGATTCCCGGCGTCACCCGCCTGCGTGCGGAAAAGCTGGTGGCGGTGCTGCCCAGCGCACAGGCCGTGCTCGATGCCGAGCATGGTCAGTTCGTCAATGCCGGCCTGCCCGATGACACCGCGCGTGGCGTTGCCCAGTGGCTGGACACCGATGGCCATGGCGCGATGCTGCTGGCGGCGGAAACCGAGATGCAGCACATCCTGGCCAGGGCGCCGGCGCTGGCCGAGGTCGTGGCCGGTCCGCTGGACGGGCAGACCGTGGTGCTCACCGGCACGCTGTCCCAGCTCACCCGCGATGCTGCCAAGGACCGCCTGGAGGCACTGGGTGCCAAGGTGTCCGGCAGTGTCTCCAAGAAGACCAGTTTCCTGGTGGCGGGCACCGAGGCCGGCTCCAAGCTGGACAAGGCGCAGTCGCTGGGAGTGCCTGTGTGGGATGAAGACCGCCTGCTGGCCTACCTGGCCGAACACGAATGATGACCCCGCCGGGCGCCACGCGCGCCCGGCCTGATGCACGAGAGGACACCCGATGCAGACCGCCCCGCTGGATTTCCGCCTGGCCACCCGCGCCGATGAGGACGTGCTGATCGCGTTGATGCGCGAGTTCTACGCCGAGGACAAGATCGAATTCGATGACGCGCGCGTACGCCGCGGCGTCGATGCGCTGCTGGCCGACCCCCGCAACGGCGAAGTGCTGCTGTGGCTGGATGAAACGGGCGAGGTCTGCGGCTACGCGGTGATCGCGATGGGCTTCAGTCTGGAGCAGGGCGGTCACTTCGTGCTGCTGGACGAGCTGTATCTGGCGCACCGCGCGCGCGGCCGCGGCCGTGGCAAGCAGGCGCTGGCCACCTGCGAACAGCGTGCGCGCGGACGCGGTGTCAGCCGCATGCGCCTGGAGGTGAATCACCACAACGAGCTGGCGCGGCGCCTGTATCTGGCCAGTGGCTACATCGATGACACCCGCGATCTGCTGACCCTGCCGCTGGACCATCCGCGCCCGGAGGGCATTCTGTGAGCGAGGCCCTGATGCGCGCGCTGCAGCAGCGGGCCGCGCTTAACGCGCTGCTACGCCGCTTCTTCGCCGAGCGGGACGTGCTGGAAGTGGAGACGCCGATTCTCTCGGTGGCCGGCAACACCGAGCCGAACATCGACAGCTTCCATACCGATTTCAGTGGCCATGTCGATGCCGGTGGCCGCCGCCGTTGGCTGCGCACCTCGCCGGAATTCCCGCTCAAGCGCCTGCTCGCTGCCGGCGTGGGTGACTGCTACGAACTCGGCCGGGTGTTCCGCAACGGCGAGGCAGGTGGTCGCCACAATCCCGAGTTCACCCTGCTGGAGTGGTACCGCGTAGGCTGGGATCACCATCGCCTGATGCAGGAAACCGCCGAGCTGGTGCGCGAAGCGCTGGCGCTGGTCGGACGCACGGCGACCCTGCGCGTGCTCAGCTACCGCGAACTGTTCCAGCAGCACGCGGGTCTCGATCCGTTCAACGCGGACGAAGCGGCGTTGCGCGCGGCGCTGGGTGAGGTGCACATCGACCCGGTCGGCCTGACCCGCGATGACTGGCTGGACCTGCTGATGACCCATCGCATCCAACCGCACTTCGATGACGCGGTCATGACCGTGGTCCATGACTGGCCGGCCAGCCAGGCTGCGCTGGCACGCATCCGCGCGGGCACGCCGCCGCTGGCCGAGCGCTTCGAGTTGTACCTGGGTGCGGTCGAGCTTGCCAACGGCTATCACGAGCTGAACGATGCCGGCGAACAGCGTGCGCGCTTCGAGCGCGACCAGCAGCGCCGGCACGAACGCGGCCAGGTGCAGCCTGCGCTGGATGAGGCACTGCTGTCCGCGTTGCCTGCGATGCCGGCCTGTGCAGGCGTGGCGGTCGGCGTGGACCGCCTGCTGATGGCGATGAACCGCACCCCACGCATCGCCGATGTCCTTGCGTTTGATTTTGCCCACGCCTGAACGAGTGCGCGAACGCTGCGCCTGAACAGAAACAACGGGTTTCGCGCTTGATTCAGCAAGGACGATGATGGTCTTATCACGCCTGATGCAGGACACTGGCATCGTGGTTCATCCGCTCCGTTGGGGAATGCTTTGGTCAAGTGGTTTGCGGTCGTCGCGGCACCGGTGTACTCCATGGCGATATGGGGCGGCCTGCTGCCGTCGTCGGCGTCTGCCCAGGCGGCGGGCTACGACGGCGAAGTGGTGACCTGCCAATCGCGCGACATGGGCTGGGTGCACTGCGACATCGACGTCAGCAACGGCGTAGACCTGGTGCGCCAGCTGTCGAGCAACAGCTGCATCCGCGGCAGCGAGTGGGGTACCGACCGCAGTGGTGTGTGGGTGACCCTGGGCTGCCGTGCCGAATTCCGAGCGCGCGGCGCTGAAGGTGTCGCCAGCTCCGCCGCCGCCGGCGAAGGCAGGAGCAAGCATCTGGTGCGCCGCGTGGTGCGCTGCGAATCCAATGGCCGCCCGCAGAGCTGCCCGGTGCGGCTCGATGGCGCGCCGGTGCGACTGCTGCGCCAGCTCTCGGTGCTGCCGTGCCGCGAAGGGCAGGGCTGGGGCTACAAGCGCAATGAAGTCTGGACCAGCCGCGGCTGCCAGGGCGATTTCGAAGTGGCCGACGATGCCGGACGTTTCGTAGACGTGGCCCGCAAGCTGACCTGCGAATCCAAGTCCAAGCGGCGGCGCTTCTGCGGCGCCACCATTTCCACCGAGGCCAAGGTCATCAAGCAGCTGTCCGGCACGCCCTGTGAGGAAGGCAAGACCTGGGGCTGGAGCCGCAATGGCATCTGGGTGGACGGCGGCTGCCGCGCCGATTTCTCGGTGAATTGAGCCCGGGCAGGCTCCAACCACGCGGGGCGTGGCCCTACAATGGGCCCATGAACACTGCCACCGACCTCGACTACGCCCGCTACGACCACATCCGCCCGATCCTGTGGACCGGCGATGCCCTGCAACTGCTCGACCAGCGCAAGCTGCCGTTCGTGGTCGAACACGTGGTCTGCCATGACAGCGACGACGTCGCCACCGCCATCCACGCGCTGACCGTGCGCGGTGCGCCGGCCATCGGCATTGCCGCCGCCTGGGGCGTGGTGCTGGCCGCGCGCGAGGTGCAGGCCGCCGACGGCGCGCACGCGCTGCAGCAGCTGGAACCGGCCCTGCAGCGGCTGAACGCCTCGCGCCCGACCGCGGTGAACCTGGCCTGGGCACTGGCACGCATGCGCCGTTGCCTGACCGCCGCCGGCGCCGACTGGAAGGCGCTGCTGGAAGCCGAGGCCCAGGCCATCGCTGAGGAAGACCTGGCCGCCAACCGCCACATGGGCGCGCTGGGTGCCGGCCTGATCGATGCCGGCAGCGGCGTGCTGACCCATTGCAACACCGGCTCGCTGGCCACCGCCGGCTTCGGTACCGCGCTGGGCGTGATCCGCGCCGGCATGGCCCAGCACCGCATCGCCCGCGTGTTTGCCGGTGAAACCCGGCCGTGGCTGCAGGGCGCGCGCCTGACCGTGTGGGAGCTGCAGCAGGATGGCATCGATGCCACCCTGATCGCCGATTCCGCCGCCTCGCACCTGATGAAGACTGGTGCGGTTCAGTGGGTGATCGTCGGTGCCGACCGCATCTGCGCCAACGGCGATACCGCCAACAAGATTGGTACCTACCAGCTGGCCATCGCCGCCCGCCACCACGGGGTGAAGTTCATGGTCGTGGCCCCGTCCTCGACGGTGGACATGGACACCGTGGACGGCAGCCAGATCGAGATCGAGCAGCGCGACCCGGGCGAGCTGTACGGCGTGGGCGGTACCCGCACCGTGGCCGAGGGCATCGCCGCCTGGAATCCGGTGTTCGACGTCACCCCGGGCGAGCTGATCGACGCCATCGTGACCGAGCGCGGGGTCATCCTGAACCCGACCGCCGAGAACATGCGCGCCGCCTTCGGCGGTTGACGCAGGTGCGGGGTCGGATCCCTTTCCGCAGGAAAGGGCTCTGACCCCTTGTTCGGCCCATCCACGCATGGCGTGGATCTACTGGTTTGGCGCAGCCGAGCGCAGGCTCGGCTCTACAGGGGCACAGGCCGGTCCTGCCGGGGTCGGATCCCTTTCCACAGGAAACGGCTCTGACCCCTTGTTCGCCCCATCCACGCATGGCGTGGATCTACTGGATTTGCGCAGCCGAGCATGGGCTCGGCTCTACAGGGGCTGCGGTACCCCCTAAGTTCCTGATTTGTGCCGGTAAAATCCCCGTAAAGGGAGGCGGAAAACGGCCTGTTGTGGTAGTATCCACAGGTTGAATCGAGGTTCCGGCACGACCCCCTCCCGCAGAGGGCTGCGCCGGACTGGACCGCTACCAGACAACGGAACCCGAATGGCAGAAACCGCCAAGGAAATCATCCAGGTCAACCTGGAAGACGAGATGCGCAAGAGCTACCTCGATTACGCCATGAGCGTGATCGTGGGCCGCGCGCTCCCGGATGCGCGCGACGGCCTCAAGCCGGTGCATCGCCGCGTGCTGTTCGCGATGAACGAGTTGAACGCGCACAGCAACAAGCCCTACTTCAAGTCGGCGCGTATCGTCGGTGACGTCATCGGTAAGTACCACCCGCATGGCGATCAGTCGGTGTACGACACGCTGGTGCGTCTGGCACAGCCGTTCTCGCTGCGTTACATGCTGGTCGATGGCCAGGGTAACTTCGGCTCGATCGATGGCGACTCCGCCGCGGCGATGCGATACACCGAAGCGCGCATGTCGCGCCTCGCGCATGAGCTGATGGCCGACATCGACAAGGAAACCGTCGATTTCCAGCCCAACTACGACGAAAAGGAACTGGAGCCGACGGTCATGCCGACCCGGTTCCCGAACCTGCTGGTCAACGGTTCGGCCGGCATCGCGGTGGGCATGGCCACCAACATCCCGCCGCACAACCTGAGCGAGTCGATCAACGCCTGCATAGCGCTGATCGACAACCCGGAGATCGATGTCGACGGCCTGATGGAGTACATCCCGGGCCCCGATTTCCCGACCGCCGGCATCATCAACGGCACCGCCGGCATCGTCGCCGGCTACCGCACCGGCCGTGGCCGCGTGCGCATCCGTGCCCGTGCCGATATCGAAGTGGCCGACAACGGCCGCGAATCGATCATCGTCACTGAAATTCCTTACCAGGTGAACAAGGCGCGTCTGATCGAAAAGATCGCCGAGCTGGTCAAGGAAAAGAAGATCGAAGGCATCAGCGAGCTGCGCGATGAGTCCGACAAGGACGGCATGCGCATCTACATCGAGATCAAGCGCGGTGAATCTGCCGAGGTTGTGCTGAACAACCTGTACCAGCAGACGCAGATGGAATCGGTGTTCGGCATCAACATGGTGGCGCTGGTCGATGGCCGCCCGCAGTTGATGAACCTCAAGCAGATGCTCGAGGCGTTCGTCCGCCACCGCCGCGAAGTGGTCACCCGCCGCACCGTGTTCGAGCTGCGCAAGGCGCGCGCCCGTGCCCACGTGCTGGAAGGCCTGACCGTCGCGCTGGCCAACATCGACGAGATGATCGAACTGATCAAGACCTCGCCGAATCCGGGTGAAGCGCGCGAACGCATGCTCGCCCGCCTATGGGAACCTGGTCTGGTCGGTTCGATGCTGGGCGCCGCCGGTGCCGAAGCCTCGCGTCCGGAAGACCTGCCCAAGGGCGTGGGCCTGATCGAGGGCGGCTACCAGCTGACCGAGATCCAGGCCACCCAGATCCTGGAAATGCGCCTGCACCGCCTGACCGGGCTGGAGCAGGACCGCCTGACCGACGAGTACAAGCAGCTGCTGGAAGTGATCGCCGGGCTGATCCACATCCTGGAAGATCCCGACCGCCTGCGCCAGGTCATCCGCGAGGAACTGGTCAACGTCAAGGCAGAATTCGGCGACGAGCGTCGCACCGAGATCCGCCACAGCGAAGAAGACCTGGACATCCTCGACCTGATCGCGCCGGAAGACGTGGTGGTCACCGTATCGCACGCCGGTTACGTGAAGCGCCAGCCGGTGAGCGTGTACCGCGCGCAGCGCCGCGGTGGCCGTGGCCGCAGTGCCGCGTCGACCAAGGAAGAGGATTTCATCGAACAGCTGTGGCTGGTCAACACGCACGACACGCTGCTGACCTTCACCAGTTCGGGCAAGGTGTTCTGGCTGCCGGTGTACCAGCTGCCCGAAGCCGGTTCCAACGCCCGCGGCCGTCCGATCATCAACTGGATCCCGCTGGAACCGGGCGAACGCGTGCAGGCGGTCCTGCCGGTGCGCGAATACGCCGATGGCCAGTTCGTGTTCTTCGCCACCAAGAACGGTACGGTCAAGAAGACCCCGCTGGGCGAATTCGCCTTCCGTCTGGCCCGCGGCAAGATCGCGATCAACCTGGACGAGGGCGATGCCCTGGTCGGCGTCGGCCTGACCGACGGCGAGCGTGACATCCTGCTGTTCGCCTCCAACGGCAAGACCGTGCGCTTCGGCGAGGACAAGGTCCGCTCGATGGGCCGTACCGCCACCGGCGTGCGCGGCATCAAGATGCCGGCCGGCGAGGAAGTGGTCAGCCTGATCGTGGCCGAGAGTGCCGGCGGCAGCGAGGACGAGAACGAGGACGACAATGGTGTCGAGGAAACCGCAGCCACCGGCGATGCGGTGATCGACGGCGCCGACGACGCCAGCGTGCAGTACATCCTGACCGCCACCGAGAACGGCTACGGCAAGCGCACGCCGCTGCCGGACTACCCGCGCAAGGGTCGTGGCACCCAGGGCGTGATCGGCATCCAGACCACCGAGCGCAACGGCAAGCTGGTCGCCGCGGTGCTGATGGGTTCGGATGACGAGGTCCTGCTGATCTCCGACGGCGGCACCCTGGTGCGTACCCGTGGCTCTGAAATCAGCCGCGTCGGCCGCAACACCCAGGGCGTCACCCTGATCCGCCTGTCCAAGGACGAGAAGCTGCAGGCGGTGGAGCGCATGGATGCCTCGATCGACGAGGACGAGGACGAGGTGGCAGCCGCCGCCCCGGCCGCGACCGACGGCGCACCGGCTGCTGCCAGCAGCGAGGATGCCGCGCAGGAGTGATCCTGCCGCGATGAGAGGTACCCGACGACGCCGGCCTTGTGCCGGCGTCGTTGTTTGCGGGATCTGGCCAAATCTCGCCATGGGCGTCGCCGCCCGCAAAAAACGCATGCATTTCACAGGCTGGGGCGGATAACGGTGGGTGAACCAGCGGACGACGCCGTCCGCGGTGGAATCCCCCGTCCAACCGACCCTCCGGTCGCGCCCTGGAGCCAGAAATGCCTGCTGCCCCCACCGCTGTTCCGCCCGATGGCCTCACCCTCCCGCCGCGTCGCCGGCACCCGGTAGCCACCGTTCTGTCCCTGCTGCTGATCCTGCTCGGCGCGGTGATCGGTGGCCTCGGCGTCTGGCTGCTCACGCTGGGCGGTTCCTGGTACTACGCCATCGCCGGCATCGCCATGCTGGTCAGCGGCGTGTTGCTGTGGGGCAACCGCCGCAGCGCCGCGCTGCTGTTCGCCGCCATCTTCATCGGCACGCTGCTGTGGACGTGGTGGGAATCGGGCAGCACCTACTGGCGCTGGGTGCCACGGCTGGGCCTGGTGACCGCGCTGGCAATTGTGATGGCGCTGCTGGCGCCGACGCTGCAGCAGCCTTTTTCGCGTCGCGCGTCGCGTGGTGTTGCAGGCGTGTTGATGCTGGTCTTCGTGGCCGCCTTCGCGCTGGCCTTCGTGCCGCACGGCGAAGTGCGCGGCGACCAGCCGTTCCCCGACGCGGCTGCTTCGACGGGCATTGACCCCACCGAGGACACCACCGGCCTGCAGCCCTCGGACCGCCCGGCCGACGGTGACTGGGCCGCGTGGGGCCGCAACAACGCTGCGACGCGGTTCTCGCCGCTGCAGCAGATCACCCCGGACAACGTGGCCACGCTGCAACCGGCCTGGCAGTTCCGCACCGGCGACCTGCCGGAAAACCGCTGGGGCGCGGAAACCACGCCGTTGAAGATCGGCAACCGCCTGTATCTGTGCACCGCGCGCAACCAGCTGATCGCGCTCGACGCCAGCACCGGCAAGGAGATCTGGCGCTTCAATCCGAAGGTGAAGGACGATTCGATTCCGTACACTGCCGCCTGCCGCGGGGTGTCCTATTACGAGCAGCCCAGTGGCGCCGCAGTAGCCGATGCCGCGCTGGCTGACGCGGCCGCCGACCTGGCACTGCCTGCGCCGCCGCCGACCCCGGGCGCGGCCAGCGTGCCCGGCAACCGCCCGGCCTGCACCGCGCGCATCATCGAAGGCACCCTGGACGGCCGCATCATCGCGGTGGACGCAGACAGCGGAAAGCCCTGCGCCAACTTCGGCAACAACGGCCAGGTCGACATCACCCTGGGCATGGGCAAGACGCCGCCGGGCTACGTCTCCATTACCTCGCCACCGGCCATCGTGCGCGGCGTCATCGTCACCGGCCACCAGGTACTGGACGGCCAGCGCCGCGATGCACCCTCGGGCGTCATCCAGGCCTATGACGCGGTGACCGGCAAGCTGCGCTGGGCCTGGGACATGGACCAGCCGGAACTGACCGGCCTGCCGGCACCCGGCAAGGAATACACGCGCGGTACGCCGAACATGTGGACCACCGCCACCGGCGATGAAAAGCTGGGTCTGGTCTACCTGCCGATGGGCAATTCCGCAGGCGATTACTGGAGCGGCTCGCGCACCGAGAACCAGAACAAGTACGCGACCTCGCTGGTGGCCATCGACGTGACCACCGGCAAGCCGGCCTGGCATTTCCAGGCCGTGCGCAAGGATGTCTGGGACTACGACATGGGCTCGCAGGCCAGCCTGATCGACTACCCGACCGCGCAGGGCAAGGTGCCGGCCATCCTGCTGCCGACCAAGCAGGGCGACATGTACATCCTCGACCGGCGCACGGGCCAGCTGTTGACCCCGGCCGAAGAGCGCAAGGTACCTGGTGGCGGCGCCGAACCGGAGCAGCGCTCGCCCACCCAGCTGTTCTCGCTGTACCACACGCTGCGCCGCAAGAACGACCTGACCGAGCAGGACATGTGGGGCATCACTCCGATTGATCAGCTGGTGTGCCGCATCCAGTTCCGCAAGGCGCATTACGAGGGCTTCTACACGCCGCCGAGCGCTGACCACCATTCAATTGAATACCCCGGCTACAACGGCGGTTCGGACTGGGGCAGCGTGGCCATCGATACGCGTCGCGGCGTGATCGTGGCCAACTACAACGACATGCCCAATTACAACCGGCTGGTGCCGCGCGCGGAAGCTGATCGAAAGGGCTGGCGGCCGCGCGAGGAGATCACCCACGACAAGGGCGGTGCCGAAGGTGCGGGTGATCCGCAGGTGGGCACGCCGTACGCCATCGACGTCAACGCTGGCTGGCGCCTGCCGTTCACCGGCTTGCTGTGCAAGCAGCCGCCCTACGGTGGCATCCGCGCGGTCGATCTGCGCACCGGCAAGCTGCTGTGGGACCGCCCGTTCGGCAGCGCCCGCGGCAATGGCCCGTTCGGCATCCGCTCCGGCCTGCCGATCGAGATTGGCACGCCCAACAACGGTGGTGCGGTGGTGACTGCCAGCGGCCTGATCTTCATCGCCGCCGCCACCGACGATCTGCTGCGCGCGATCGACCTGAAGACCGGCAAGGAGCTGTGGCACGTCAAGCTGCCGGCCGGTGGCCAGGCCAACCCGATGGTGTACGAGCAGGACGGCCGCCAGTACGTGGTGATCGTCGCGGCCGGGCACCACTTCATGGAAACGCCGAAGGGCGATTACGTGATGGCGTACGCGTTGCCGAAATGACGGGGTAGAGTCGACCGTTGGTCGACTGCCCTTCGCGACCAGTCCAAAACCCGCGCCGCGCCCGGTAGAGTCGACCGTTGGTCGACTGCTTCCAGCGACCAACCAAAACCCCGCGCTTTGCGCGGTAGTCGACCAACGGTCGACTCTACCCAGCCGGCGCCGGGGTATTTCCTTATGGACTGACTGGAATCATGCCGATGCCGGAACGGAGCCAACACGGGCATGTTCAACCACATGCCCAGTCCACAACTCCTCACCGGCCGCCGCTCCCTCATCGGCAACGTGTACGCAATCACGATGATCTGCAGAGATCGTCGTCTTATCTTCGAAGACCCAACCAACGCCAGCATCGCGATGCAGGTGCTGGAAGCAATGGACCAACAGGGCCTGACCTCGTCGCTTGCGTGGATGGTCATGCCCGACCACATGCATTGGCTTGCCCAGCTTCGCGAAAAGTCACTCGGCTACTGCGTGCAGCGCTTCAAGTCACGCAGCGGTTTGCTCATCAACCAACATCGCGGAAGCGCCGGGGCCCTCTGGCAGGCGGGCTACTTCGACCATGCGATCCGCAGTGA
>JAAIGF010021343.1_pt1 | contig 63275 bp, 63 predicted proteins | sample 6487441 | NCBI WGS metagenome assembly JAAIGF01 (sample SAMN13974129, study PRJNA590717) | phyllosphere metagenome | biome: pepper field; feature: multiple bacterial spot infested pepper fields; material: pepper leaves; isolation source: leaves from pepper fields | host: Capsicum annuum ...
ACCAGAAATATAATCCTGATAACAAGACATAAGGAGAGATAGAGCGTAAGAGCAGTAAAAAATGCCGAAAACCTGCCATTAGTGATTCGATTAAAAAATTTACCGGGCTTTGTCTGTACAACCATGTTCTTCTTGTTTTAAGAAGCAAAGAACAGGTTCAATTTTGAATTAATTTAGAATTTATGGGTGATGGTGAAAATATGGTTTCGTTTTTCAAACCGGTAAGCAATTGTCCAATTTTGATAGGTGCAAATTTCCTTCACGATAGCAAGGCCTAATCCGGTGCCGCCCCGGGTATTATTGCCTCGAAACCTTTTAAATAGAAGATGTTGGTCCAATGCACGATTTCCCGAATTTGTTATCTCCAAAACTGTTTCATTAAGGATTAACGATACATTACCATGGCTGGGAGTATACCGGATCGCATTAATCAGAAGATTATTAATCAATATTTCTGTCAAATCAACGTTTCCGGTTGTATAAACTTCAGCACGAACATCGAAATCAATACTTAGGCCTTTTTCCCGGAAATGCTCATTCAACATCTCAAGACTTTGCCGGACCAGAACAATCAAAGGAATATCTTCTGATCTGCTGAACTGGTTGTTATCGATCTTGGCGAGTAACAAGAGATTTTTATTTATCCTTGAACTGCGTGAGAGTGCTTTATGCATGGCTTCTACAATATCATATTGTGTATCTGTAAGGTCTTTGCTCTGTAACAGCAGATCCAGTTTCTGCTTCATGATCGCCAACGGCGTCTGTAATTCATGAGAAGCATTCTCTGTAAATTCTTTCTGGGCTTTAAAAGCTGCTACATTCTGGTTGATTAGAATGTTAAGAGATTGGTGTAATTCTTCAAATTCCAAAATGTCTGTTTTGTCAAAAGAAAGGTTTTCATGCTGGTATAAATTAAATTGCCTGAGCTTTTCCAGAGTATTGCGAAATGGCTTCCAGATGCTTCCGGAGAGTCTTCTGTTTAAAATCAAAAGACCTGAGACAATAATGATAAAGAAGAAAACCGTAATGAGTCCAATCACCGCAACAGTTTCTTCTGTTTCTTCAATATTGGTCTGTACAGTAAGGACAAAAGGCTTGTTATTGAGATAGACAACAGTCTGCAGGCACCGATACCTTTCAATTTCCTGATCTGCATCAAATGGTTTTGTTTTCTCTATCGTTGTATAAATGTCCGGTAGCAACGAATTTCCTTTCAGCTCCCTGATATCTGTTTCAGGCTGTATTCGTTTCCAAAGATTGATACTTTTCTGCAGTTCTTTATCAGTAAGTCTTAAATGATTGAATTCATAAGCTGTTTTCTGTGCAATGGTTTTATTGTGCTCATCAAGTTCCCCTTTCCAAATCTGATCGATGACAAGATAATAAACAGGAATGCTAATGATCAGGATCGTGAGTACATAGATCAGAAAAGGGCGAGTAGTTTTATTCAGTAACGGTTTCAATAGTAAAATGTTTTTAAGATCATTTATCGTGATTATCAAAGTTCTCTCCCCATTTATACCCTGTACCATATACTGTCTTAAGATAATGTCTGCAGCCTGCATCATACAGCTTTTTCTTTAAGTTCTTTACGTGAGCGTAAACAAAATCATGGCTGTCAAGCATATCCGCAATATCTCCGGATAAATGCTCTGCCAGGGTACTTTTGGAAATTACTTTATTTTTATTACCGATAAAATAAATGAGAAGATCAAATTCTTTTCTGGTAAGGATAACCGGTTGATCGTAGATAGAAACGGTCTTTGCAGGAAGGTCAATCTGTATTTCATTCTGTCTGATAATGTTGGAGTTGTTAAACTGCTTTCTTCTGATGATCGAATAAATACGAGCCATGAGTTCAGATAAATGAAAAGGCTTTGTAAGGTAATCATCAGCTCCCATCTGCAATCCACTAATCCGGTCTTCCAGCGAATTTTTAGCCGAAACAATAATTACGCCGTCCTGCTTTTCCTGACTTTTCAGTTCTTCAAGAATTTTCAGGCCGTTACCGTCAGGCAGCATAATATCCAGAACAATGCAATCATATTCAAACATCCTGATCTTATCCATAGCCTGTGCAAAGTTCGATGCAAATTCGCACCGGTAGTCCTCACCGGAAAGATATTCAGCAATGCTGCTTGAGAGTTCAATTTCATCTTCAATAATTAGAATCTTCATTACATAAATGTACGGTGTTAATTTTTATCCAAGGTAACACTTTTCTCTATCAATACTTAATGAATTATATATTAAAGGTGAGAGATCAATTTTACAGAAATTCTGAATAGTTAATCTACATTTCGGGGAACATTTGTATCATTTTTAACGTAAAAATATCCCATTAACAAAACACACAAAACACCAAGAATAAATCCACCCAGGACATCGGTAAACCAATGTGCGCCCAGATAAACCCTGGAAACGGCTCCGAAAAAAATAATAGAAATACATAAGGTTACAAGAAAAATTTTTATTTTATATTTTATCTTTTTTAAGCGAAGAATAATTAGGATTAATGCACCAAAAAAAACAGTATAAAATAAAACGTGACCGCTCGGAAAACTCTGGTATTTCGTATCTTCCAAAAGAACAACCAGATCTTTTGACGGACGCGGCCTGTTGATCAGCATTTTTAGGCCTAATCCTAATATCCCTGATAGAAGAGTCGATAAAATGAGGACAGCCTCTTTTTTTAAACTTAAAAAATAAAAGAAAAGCGCAATCAAAATGACCATCACAACCGATACCGGTGTTCTTCCTAACCAACTGATCCAGATCATGATTGTATCCAGGTCCGGAGTTTGCTTTTCCTGTATTTCCTCGGAAATATGAATGTCCAGAAATTCCGGTGGCTCAAGAAGTACGAAAAAGCTTAATGCGGTAAATATTATCAACAGTGTAACAAGCGAAGAACGGAACAAAAGCCGTTCATTGACCTGTAGAAAATTTATCAATTTCATACTCTAATAACTAATCATTGCACAATATAAACCCCCAATATTGAATAAATCTTGAATTGATCAATTCTTTATATGAAATCAGATAGAGTATTATCGTTTTTTAAGATTTTATAGGTGTATAATTTATTCCAATTTTTATCAATTCTTGATCTATGTACTCCGAAACATGTTTCCTAGATTTCCTTTCTATAATAGCATTAGGTATTTCGCTTTTGAAAAACCTATCTATAATTATGGATTCATTATTAACATATTCAAAAATACCAATAGTAGTAGCTTCAATAGCCTTCTTTACAATACTTTGAACTTCATCTGAAGAATAGAATAATTTTTCTGCCATGTTATCATTTTTTGAGATTTTTTTTTAATTTTTATTATCTGCATCTATGTCTCTTTAGGAGCGCCGGAACTGGGTAATCTCTGGTCTGGTCATCGTCCTATAAGATCTATTTAATATGAGACAGACACAATTTGAAAACTTCAAAGCATGATTAAAATTAAAATAAATGGAATACATATTCTATTTATTCGATATAAACATATAATCTCAATTAGACATTTATCTAAATCCATTATGAACTATATCTAATTATCCTTTTGTGAGATTGATTTTACCAAATGTTTTCGGTTTCATTCTTAATTAAATATAAAGAATTTTTTATAAAAGCAAATGTAACTGTAAGAAGTAAAAAAGTGATAATTAAATAATTTCCTGATTTTTCTATACCAAAAATGGTAACCATATAAGAAGCAAAGATTTTAGTAGCTGCTACATAAATCATGAAAAGAAAAAGGCTGATCAAAAATTTTCTTGAAAATCTCTTCTTAAGAATTGAAATTGCAAACATGGCTAAAGTAGTAATTATTGTAATATATAGTGCTGTGTTAAAAATTGAATTATAGTCCATTAATTATTATTTATATCGCTTTGTAAAAGAATTGTTTAAATATACAAAAGTTCTGCAACGTAAAGAAATAACAATCTGGGCTATTAAAATATAATGATTAAATAACTTAAATAACTAATATATTTAATTACTGAACTACCAGTTTAAATACACCAAACATTCAGCAAATTATCGTTTTGTGAGACTCACTTTCCTCAATCTTTTTTAATTTTATTATTTACTATTAAAGCTTTTCAATTCGAAATAGCAGTCTTCACAGATCAACTTAATCTTTGCAAACTCTTCAGATTCATCATTCCATCCATCAGATTTTAACCTAGCTTTTTCACATTCACTACACCAGGCTTGAAAATCGTCATCTTCATCCAGTTGCATGCCTTTATATGTATCAAATGCTTCTTCAAAGCCTTTAGATTGCTGCAAATTCAGATGCTGGCAAACAAAAGCAGCTCTCGAATAGCCATGCGTTTTACAATCGACTTTTTGCTGTCTATATTTAATGACTTCGATAGCATCATCTTCTAAAATTCTGTTCACGAGTAAATAGCTATGAAGTTTTTCGGTTGTTACCCTATAAACACCAATACCATCCAGTTTATCAAAACAAATTGCAACAAACTCCCAGCAGTCAAATTCATCAGCAGAGAATGTTCCTTCTACTAGTTTTCGATAATTATTTTTAATTCCGAAATCTTTTATTACCAGCAAATTCTCCTTACTTGGTTCGATAGCATATTGATTGAACCAACTCCACATCCATGTTTCCGATTTAAGAGAAAAGGTACCTATGGGTATATATTTTAGAAATAGCTGATCTTGATCATCATTGTACAATCTTAAAAGTTCAAGTTCAGCATCATAATGCCAAAGTTTATATCGATCTATTCCGAATTTCTCCCTAAATTCTTCCTGGATCTGCATTAGTGACTGACACTTTTCTCCGGCAAGCTTTTCGTAATCCATATCAACTTTTTTAATTTTATATGTAACAGTACTTCTTCCATAATTTTATAGAATGTATTGTTTCAGTTCCTAAGATTAAATTTCTTTAAAGATAAAACATTACTGTACGGAAACTTCACTTTTATTATGACAGGAATTAGTGATCACTTTTTGAGATTATTCATTCGCTTTTTTGATACTGCAATTTTTTTGGCAAAGTAGCTCGAATTCGTACAGCAATCTTACTAAATTCATCCATTTTAGATCGATTTGAAGAAAATAAATTTGACAGATTATCTACCAAAAAATATGAATGAAACTCTTTCCCCAACTCTTCACATAGGATTTGCACCGTTTCATCTTTCAGTGGATATTTTTCTATATAGTCGATATATCGTTTTACGTTTGTATTCATGAATTCCCAATATTTTTTTTGAGCTTTACTATGAGTAACAAAAAGATGTTCATAAAGGAAATCTCCAAAGCCATTTGATACCAAAATATTATGATCATCTATGTTTTGGGGATATTGTTCGTAAAAAACCATTTTCGCACATGCTTCTTTAATTTCTTCTTCCGGAATAAAATTGTTTCGCAGCATAGAAGCAAATACAGCAAGTCCATTGCTCATATTATTAAGCCTTTTTTGCCATAAATTCCTGATTTCGTCCTTAGAAAAACCTAAATATTGCAAAAAATAAGGCTCATGATTAATTAGATCTTTTAGTAAATATTTATCACTCTTAATGTACGAAGTAAGCGAATTTGTAAGAACTGGATTATTAATCTTAAAAACATTTTTAATCAAAGAAATTTCATTAGAATAGTCATAAAAATCTGAAACAGTATCAAAAAGATCTTTCCAAAAATCTTTCAGCTCGATTTTAGATACGGCACTGTTGATTTCAAAAATAAGCGGCGTGATATCTTGGGTTGCAGGAGTATAAGATCGATCATAATGCTTTTTAAATTTGTTTATAAGAGTTACCTTTCCACCCTCTATAGTAATCTTCTGAAGATTTGATTCTAAAAAGGTCCAAAAGCTTTCTACATGGGAGATATTAATTTCGTTATCCTTATTATGAGCACAGTCGTTTCTACGATCCTTCCAATATTTGATTTGGGTTCTAATATTATCATTTATGGGAAAGAATGGTGGCCCGGAATTTTTTCCTACAGGCTTATTCTGTCTAAGTACTGCATCAAAAGCAGCTGATTCCCACTTGTCTTCATCTTGCAGTTCTTTCACTGTATCTTTCCATGTTTGTTTGGGAAAGTCAGATGGTATATCTGCTTCCATAATTCTGTCTTTTAAGACGCTCATAAAAGCTAAATAACCCATCAGCAGCGATGCTGGATATACCTGGGCTTTATAACATTCAACTGATGATTTAAAAAGAGCTAAGACATTAGGTGAATAATGGTTTTTTTCAATCCACGTTTCAAATTTAAGTTTCATGGAAAAATTATTTATCGTTTTTTAATACTTTTTTAGTTATATAATCATTATAACTAATATATTTAAATAATTGATTCCAATTGCTGTTGTAAGACACACCAAACATTCAGCAATTGCAATCTTATCGTTTTTTGAGACGAACTTTATTAAAATTTATATTGATCATTGGGCAATATAACAGAAATAACTTAAATAAAAAGCATTCAAAAGAGCGCTTTTATTTTAAGTTAAAGTTCAATTAAATCAGTTGCTTGTATAGGGTTAGGAAGGTAATTACCTGAACTAAAATAGGCTTCCAGAAAACTTTCTTAATAATTTCAGCTATATTTTATCTACTGCGTAGAATCAAATTTAGCAATCTCTTTGTTTCCTCCCTCAGCAACTGAAAATATTGCTATAATTGTGAATTGATACTTTATCATGGTTTTAATTTTATTTAAATATAAGTAAAACATTTACCTTCCTACTATAAACTTATGGACTAATCAAATATTTAGATTGCTCATTTACTGGATTAATATGATAAACACTCTTTTTTTGCTGTAATGCAATTTTAACAATATCTCCGGTACCTCCCAAACCTTTTGCTGGCTTTCCATCCCATATCGCTATTATCACACTGGCTTTATTTACTATTTCGATACCTGCTGAATAGAATGCAGATTCACTAGGCTTATCGAAATTAAGTGTGTAAATACCTTTTGACATGTTTAATAAACCTAAGAAAGACTCCGAATCTTTTAGAGTTTTAAAAGTAGATATATAATTATCGCATGGAATAATTACATCATAAGGGATATTCTTTTTTATTAATTGTCTACAAAAAAGTTGATCTGAACCGATTGCTAAAGAGGATAATCCTTTTATAATATCATTCTCTTTTAGGAAATTATTTACAGTGAATTTAATCCAATCTAAATTAAAACTTTTTAAATCTTGATGACCCGTTATTCCTAGAATCATATTAATTATTTGTAATTATTAAATAATACATTTTTAATTGTCGCAAAAATATGCTGTCAAAATTTCATAACAATATCTCATGAAATTTAGTTGAAAAAAAACAATAACCTCTCAATTTTCCGGAGAGGTTATTAAGAATTTATTGAAAGCCAATTTAAAGATTTTTACCTTCCTTCATCATCTGAGAAATTGCAGATGCAATGCCCTCCCATGTCCAGGAAATAGTTCTATTTCTAGCTAGGCCTACAGGTAATGTTGATGAAGAATCTGCTCCATCGACATATACTCCGAAAAAAGGGACATTATTTTTAATTGCCATCTGAATTTCCTTGTTAACACCAGTTGCTGTACTCATGTTTTTACCAACTAAAACAATCATCATATTGCATTTTTTCATTTTATCTTCAATGATTTGTTGCCATGTTGATTGTGCTAATGCTGTCTTTGAAGACCAATCCTCAATACTGAAAGGAGTACGTGAGTTTACTGATTGACCGATAAAATACATTTTTTCACCGGAGTTATTATCAAAATCGAAGCTTATAAATGCTCTTGGGTTTGCCATATTTATTTATTTTAAAAAGTTGTTTAATTATTTTTTAGGATTTGATTATTTAAATTCAAGACTACTAAATCGATCAGAAAAATTCACTAACAATATTTCCGTAAATCTCCCTAGTAAGTATCCAAAAGATGGTTCAAAATCAATTATTTCGCCATCAGATTTAGTGATACAAAACTTAATTTGATTCTTTTCAATATTTAAAAAGGGCTTCACAAATAATTCATCATCCCACTGACCTGATTTTGTTGAATGATAATACAATGTATACCCATTACCGTCAGTTTTCTTTTCCCAAGTTTTAAGATCTTTTGAGATTTTATTTCTGATATCCTGATTCAGTTCTTCTACAGAATCTGTGTTTAAAATAATTTTCATATTATTTTAGTTTATATATTAATTTAAATTCTATCATTTTTTACAAGGTTCCAATAATGTTCACCTAATGCTGTAAGTTTACAAGATTTGGAATTTATGGCAGCATAATACATGTGATCCGAGTCAATTGGAACTACGAGCCCAACTCTGTTATAACTTTGCATAATTTCAAATTTTTCGCAATTATTTTTATCTGCATTATCACTGGTCGGTTCATAAGAAGGATCTAATAAATGCTCTTCTCTAGCTGGAAAAAGTTCAGTGATTCTCCTCAAATCAGAAAGTGAAACGGAAGGATTTACTTCTCGTAAACTAATAAATGTTTTTACATTGGTTCGAAACATTGGACGCTGTCCAAATTCTCCTAAAGATTGATCAATATGGGCATATACGCTACCTGGTGTAATATTTCCTAAAATATTAGCTGCCCCACCCATTAATGCATCAACAAAAAGTTTAGTAAATAAGCCCGATCCGTCAATTTCTGATGCATATTGTTTATCTGTAGAAGCAGTCAATATAGTCATCCCTTCACAGATTGTAACAGATGTTTCAGCACCAGGACTACCCATCTTGCCACTATGACAACAATCTAAAATTATAATTTTATTTAAAGCTTTTGAAGCAGTAGCATATCCTAAGATTTCTGTCATGGAAAGTCCTTGATCTCCGTCTTCACAGTCAGAAGTTACAAGATAGCCTCCGGAATCTTCTAAATAGCCATGACCTGAAAAGTAGAATAACGCTATTTCTGGATTATCTTCATTGAATACATCTAAAATAAGATCTTTTAACTTTCTTCGATCAATGGCTGAATTTTCATCTACAGCAGTTTCTAATACTACATCAAAATTTTTTGTCCCATCGGCATCTCTTTCTAATACGGTTTTTACTTCATACGCGTCACTTACACACCCAAAAAGATTTTTAACATTATCGGATTTATAATAATTGACACCTACAACAACAGCTTTTGCTCTCCTTCTTCTCATTATATTTAGTATTTAAATAATTTGTAATTTTTGTTCATTTCTTATCTTAACCATTCTTTTAAACTTTGATAGCTCCTCGAGTTTTCATTTAACCATAATATTTCTTCTGTAGAAATATTTCCTGTTACAAGACCTTTTACAGATTCTTTTGTGACATAAGGATAAACAGATAAAAATTCTTGACCTTCAAACGAAGAGTTTTCATAATCTGTAATTGGAAGAATGGCACATCTGCTAGTTTCTCCATCCATATAGCCTAATTCCCAAGGCATCCACTTTGATGTTGAAGCATTTTCGGAAGTTGCATAAATTAGAGATTTTGACTGCTTCATTCTATTTCGTATTAAGGCAACAGTCTTCTTATCTACATTTTTTCTGTCAAGATGTGAGTCAACTATCCAGTCCACATAAACCTTGAATCCTTTTGATGATAATTCTAAAAATAAACCTTCTATATACTCCTTATCTCGATAGCTATGAGACAAGAAAATGTCAAAGGATATACTATTTTTACTTTCATTTACTGTTGCAGAAAAGGTTTTTGTACCCTTTCTTCCGGTTCTTGAGAGATCTCTCAAATAACTTTTTGTGTAGAACATTTTTTAACTTATATAATTAAACTATTTACTTGGACAAGAATCAATCTGTCTCTAGATTCTTTTGGGCTAAAATTTTTGTTGATAACTTGGAATGTTTCTTTTTCAAACTTCATTAATTCCATAAAAACACTAACATTCTGTGACCAATCTTTTATAAAAAAATCTCCATTCTGATTCTTAATATTTAATTCTGAGGAAACCCCAATGTCGATTCCTTGTGTTTTTAATCCATTGATGTTTCCTGCTAAAGTAATTTCAGAGTTTTTTGATCTTGACTGCATTATTAAAGCATTTGATGCATAGGTTACAGAAGTTACGAGATAAGTATTATCCCATATTAGAACCTTACTTTTTGAAATGATTTCATTTTCAAGTTTTGTGATGTCACCGATTTGCTTCTTGTAGCACTCAAGAGCATGGAAGTAAATAGAACCTTCCGATGTAAATTGTAATGTTATTTCACCATATGCATTCGGTAATTCATCTACAACTTTAATTTGTGAATTTGCTGATGTAATACTCTTTACAGAGTTTTTACTCGAAAATTTGTAACTATGTTTATTTCCTAAACTATCATCTTCAGAATACTTGACATCAAGATTTTTGAGAGAAGAAATTTTTGTAAAAGTACCAAGTGGAGCTTCTTTTTTTAAAAAACTGGCTTTACCATATGGAAATTTAATAATATCACCTACCTCAATGATTTCACCTGGCAGATAAACTGCAATCTTACCAAGCTCCTTGGCAATTTCTGTTGAATATTTTATTTGTAAAGACATTGTAATATTTTTATAATTTGATTACAATGCAAAGTTAAATAGCCATATTACAGTGGGTTTCCCCAGTTTTAAGGATTTTTCATCCTCACTTTTGAGGATAAAAAAAGCTGCTCGAGAAGCAGCTTTTAAAATTAAATAGGATTACAATATCCATTTTCAATTGCAAATTTGATAAGAGTATTTGAATTCCGAACACCCGTTTTTTCTATAAGATTTCTTTTATGGGTCTCAAAGGTAGTCTTAGCAATATTTAGCTTATCAGCAATTTCAGGACCTGTGTATCCATTCCCAATATAAGTAAGAACCTGTTTTTCCTTCTCAGTAAGTTTAATTTCTCCTACTACATCTTTTGATTTTAATGTTGCATAAATTGACTGCGTAACTTCTTCCGAGAAATAATCCTTTCCATTATGAATGCTATATATAGCGCTCAATAACTCCTCTTTTCCTTTGTTTTTCAATATATATCCATTAGCTTCTGCATTGAAGATACTTCTTATAAAACTAATTTCCTCATGCATACTAAGAATAAGTATTTTAATTTCAGGATGATTTTTTTTGAGAAACTTTGTTGTTTCTATACCATCCATAATAGGCATGTTGATGTCAAGTACAACAATATCTACATTTTTAGTATTAACTATTGAAATAACATCTGTTCCTGTCAGTGCACGTCCAACAATCTCAATATTATGATCATTCTTAATGACTAATTCCAAACCATCAAGAACTATCTCATGGTCATCAGCAATAATAATCTTTATCATATATTACTATTTATAGGTATTTCTATATTCACATAGGTTCCACGTCCAATTACAGAATCAATATCGATTTCACCTCCTAATGAGCTGACTCTAGACCTTATATTTTGTAACCCCATGCCATTGGATTGTTCATTAGTGTTAAAACCAATACCATTGTCTTCTACTTGAACATTTACTTTATTTTTAAGCTTTAATATTTGAATAGTTACATGACTTGAATCGGCATACTTTAAAATATTATTCATCAACTCTTGAATGATTCTATATATTTGGATTTCAATATTGTTTTCTAGTCTATTTTCTAAATCACCTGCTATGAATTCTATCTTTATTTTCTTAGTTTGTTCAATAGTAATTACTAAATCTTCAACGGCTGAAAGCAATCCGAATTTAGTGAGTACACCAGAGGACATTTCATAAGATAACCTTCTGACTTCTTGGCAAGCTTCATCTATCAACTCATTTGCTTTCTGGAAACTCACTAGATCAAAATTCTTATTTTGTAAAAGCTGTTCTTCTCCAGATTTGTAATAGACCTTGGCAACTGATAGTATGCTTCCTATCCTGTCATGTAAATCTTGTGAAATTCTCTTACGTTCTTGATCTTGTGTATTCAACATTTCATTGTAAGATTTGATTTCTTGATTTTTAATTAGTTGCTCTAATTTTTTTTCCTCTAATTCTTTATCTTTTAATGCTATTTCTTTCTTTTGTCTTTCAACTTTCCATTTTGTCCAAAGAAAAAATAATAATACGAATAAAGAAAATATGGTAGATAAGGTGTATATCAATATGTTATTATTTTGATTTTTAAGTTCTAAATTTTTAATATTTACTATTGAAATTTTCTTATCTCTTTGTAAAAGTTCATTTTCTTTCTGTATTCTCGCAAACTTTTCTCTATAATCTACAGCCTTCTTATAGTCAGTTTCCAAACTATCTCTTAAAAAATTATACTGTTGGGAGTAGTATATTGCAGAATCATAATCTTGTTTCACAGAATATGCTAGATACAATCCATCTAGAGCTTTTAATTTCTCTGATTTATTTTGTGAGTTTTTTGAGCTTTCTAAGGTGTTTTTATAATATTTTATAGCTTTATCATATTCCTGATTTCGAAAGTAAATATGCCCTAAATTTATATTCGCTTCTTTAAGCCCATTTTTAGAAACATATTTTTTCTGTATATCAATACTTTTTTTAAACTTCTGAATAGCCTGTTGGTCATCGCCTTTTTTATAATAAAGAGCACCAAGATTATTGTATATCTCTGAATTTGTATCTTTTAAACCTAATTTAATCTTTAATTTCATTGCTTTATCATAGTACTCATGTGATAAAGTATTGTTTCCGGTTTCAAAATATACAACTCCTAAATTGTTGTAGATCTTCGAGAGTTCGTAATCATCATGGATTTTAATAAAGTAATTTTCACTTTTAAGAAAATATTCTTTAGCGCTTTCATAATTTTTCATTACTAAATACAGAATGCCTAAATTCGTATAGCTATGTGCTATATTTTTTTCCTCTTTCAATTGTTCCCTTAGTGAAAGTCCCTTTAATAGGTATTTGTTAGCTTGTTCATATGATCCCATATTCTGATATATAAGTCCTACATTATTAGAAACCAAAGCCTCTAATGATAGTTGTTTAAGCTGTCCAAATATATTCAACGCATCTAATCCATACGAAAGCGCCTTAGATAAATCTTTTTTATTTCTGTATATTTCACTAAGTTGATTGTTGGCTCGGCCAATACCATATTTATTTCCAGATTGCTTTTCTAAGCGTAAAACTTTCAAATATTCTTTTTCGGCAAGTGAAAATTGTTTATTAAAAATATAAGCGGTACCAAGTCTATTCAAGCTTGTAACAATGCCTTTTGGATAGCTTATTTTTTTACTAATCTTATAGGCATTTAAAGCATAGTATTTTGCTTTACTAAAATTAGTTTTCCGTAATTCCCAAGAGAGCTCATTGAAAGCATCTACTTTAATTGTATCTTGTATTGTCTTAGATTGTGCTAAAGCAATTAAACTATCTAATACGTTTTTTTGCTGGCTTTTTACATTAGCAAAGCAAATGATAGTTGTCATTACAAAGATCTTGTACATATAAAATTGTTAAGGGCTTTACTATGTAAATATAGCAAAACCCCCAGTTTTTAGATTCTAAGAAGAATTATCTTTTTTTAGGATTTCTTTCCCTCCCTCCAATTGGTTTAATAATCTCACCAGCCCCTTCAGGAGAAGTTGTGGGAGGTGGGTCTACATGTGTTATGGGAGATGTTGATTCTTGTGTTTTTGATGTTTCATTTTCTCCTCTTGAATCATTAGAGTTGTTATCGTTTTCGTTAGTTTCAAACTCTTTTTCTAAATTGTTTTTTTCTTCCATAATGATTTGTTTTATGTTTTACAAAGGTCATTAATGGAGTTCTAAATAATATCGTTAGAAAAAAGTATTTTCTTATCCTCACAAATGAGGATAGTTTAATTATTATTATAAAAATGGCATATTAAATCGTTTATTGAGATTTTGAGATTCTATATGAGATCACAAAGATTTTGTACAAGATAAACAAAATACCACATTCCACAATAATTGAGAATCTTATATTTTATTACTTACAAACCAAAATTGACAAAGACACTAAATCTAAATTTAGCTTCTATATCGCCACTTGCTAGATTTGTATACGTTGGAAGCATTACTTCGCTTCCCAAACTAAATTTTTTGTACGATGTCTCAAAACCAAATTTTCCGTACAGTGCACTTCCTGCCGTTCTTGGCATTATTTCGCCAAATTGCTTATTCCAATCATAAACTTCACCCTGCAATCCAAGTTTCCCGGAAATTACGCTATTTTCATTTTGCCATAAACGGTAAAAACCAGTTGCAGAAAAATTCCACTGATTCCCGAACTGATAATGTTTTTTGTTTTCAGTCTTGATGGTATAATCGGTATTTAGAAGAACAGCAACTTTATTCTTTTGATAGCGGTAATTTAAAACCATCTGATAATCCCAGCTTCCTGTTCCCAACTGAAAACTCGGATTGGTTCCGGTAATACCTTTTTCATCAAATTTTCCAATCGGAACCTTTACTCCTATCCCTCCATTTAATTCGTGGGCAGAGTCTTTTGAACTTACAAACTTGTAAATTCCCATTACGTTGGCATCACCAATTCCGTCAATTTTAATATCGTCCTGCATCGTTTTTTTATTGTGAAAATGATAAGGAACACTCGCGTAAACGCTCAGCTTTTCAGTGACAGGGATTTTCCCCCAAATCTGAATGGTATTGAAATACTGATCCTGGGTCAGTTTATCCGTAAAGAGGTTTTCTTTTGCCTTATAGTGCTGACTAAAATATTTAACTCCAATAAACTGAGGATTCAGTAATGATTCAAAACCAGATGAACCGTTTCCTGCAGCGCACCCACACGCATCACAAAAATATTTATATTGGGTCAAACTATTCACTTCCTCATGTGGAATATATAAACTGTCATTTTCATTTTTTGCCTGAATGCATGTGAATATAAATAGATTGATAACCACAAAAATTAACTTCTTCATTTTAAAATATTTATTACTCTGCAAATTTTGGATTCGTGATAAAGTTTTTATCACTTAAAGTTTTTAAGAAGGAGATTATATATTGCTTTTCCTGCGTGTTCATTGGTATACCGATGTGACCGTTTTGTTTTAATAAAGGATCAAGATTCGGTTGATCTTCAACATTGTCCGAATAAAAATTCATGACAGCATCAAGCGTATAAAAACGTCCGTCATGCATGTACGGAGCAGTATGTTCAATGTTTCTGAGACTCGGAACTCTGAATTTCATATTGTCATTCCAGTCTAAAGTAACCCTGTATCTACCTCTGTCATCATATTGGGAGTTGTAGTACATTCCGGTATTCCTGAAACTTTCATCTGTAAAGAGCTCACCACTATGACAAGAGGCGCATTTGTTCTGAAATAATGCTAAACCTTGTGTTTCTTCACTTGTAAATACAGCTTGTCCTTTTTTTACCTGGTCATATTTAGAATCTGCTGAAACCATTGTAGCCATAAATTGAGAAATAGCTTTCAATATCCTTTCTCCGGTAATATTTTCGTCACCAAATGCAGCTTTAAACATTTTTTTATAGTTTGAATCTACACCTAGTTTTCCAACCGCTTCAGGAAGTGAGCTGTCCATTTCATTGATATCTGTAATGGCAACCAAAGATCTTTCATCCAGGCTGTGTCCTACTCCGTCCCAGGTAAAACGTGAAAGAAATGCCATGTTCTGAACGGGTGGTGCATTTCTGATTCCCAGTCTGTCATCGATTCCATGGCTTACGTTATGACCATGATGTGTAAACGCATACTCCTGAATATGGCAGAAACCACATGAAATCGTATTGTTTCTCGAAAGTCTTCCTTCATAAAACAGTTTTTTTCCTAAAGCAATTCCATTTATGGTAATAGGATTCCCTGTCACATCAAATGTCATCTTAGGAAAACCGGATGGCGTTTCAAGATTATAAGCTTCATCTTTTCCGATTGGTTCAATCACATCGTCTGAACATGAGGAAAATGACAGAATAGCAGAGAAAAAGAAAATCCAAAGAGGGTTGGAAAACCCTCTTTTGGATGTATTAAAAATATTAATCATTATGTACGTGATCTACTTTAAACATTTTGGTAATGTTATTGGTAACGTTAACCAAATATTGATTTGATCCCATTGCCATATTATTGGTATTATCCAAAGACAATGCAGTCTGACCGCTTAGGTACTGATTAAGATCAGCCAAAATATGGATAGATGGTGTAATGTCTTTTGTTACTCTTGCTGTCGTCGGTAAATCAAGAGTGATTTCGCGGTAAAGATCAGCTGTGTTGTTAGCAGTTACATTCCCCATATTTCCACAGTGATTCATAAATTCAGTTGTTGGAGAAGAAGTACCGTATTTCCCTTCCAATTTCGTAAAGATATAACCTGCAGCCCAAGACCAAGCCATTCCTGCAGTCTTAGCTTTTTGCCAGAAAACACCTTGACCATCCTGTCCGATCAAATACGCTGTTTGGCTTATTCCCAAACCAATTCTTATTTTTTTATAGTTGTTTTTAGGGATTTCAGTAAGGTTTAGATAATTGATTCCTGCTACAGCTTCAGCCTGATCTACTATAAACGCTCCCTTGTCAGGATCATTATAGTGATATTTGAATTCTCCTCCGTTTTCATCAATGAGCGTAATGTTGCTGATAACATATTTCAAGGTTGAAAACTGATGCTTTTGTCCGTTAGCTGAAGTTTGTGTCGTTTGGTTAAGAACAATGTTTCCCAAGTTATTAAAACCATTCTCAAATTTAACCTGAAGTTTCCCCGGTGTTGGGTCTGCGATGTTATCTTCATCATCATCGCTTCTACATGAGGTTACTGCCAATAAGGTCATGGCGATAAAAAATAAGGATAAGAATTTGTAAATTTTCATTTTTGATAAGTATTTGATTGTTAAAATTTAATGTTAGAATAATTGTTTATGGATATTAAGTGGGTAAGATGCTATATCGGAAATTACTTCTTAATGATTTTAATAACTTCCTGTTTAGTTTTTCCGGATAATTGTAAAAAGTAATTTCCAGGGCTTAACGAACTAACATTGATTTCAAAATGATCAGAATTAGCATCTTTAACATTAACCACTCTTCCTGATGCATCGTATATTTTCGATTGCCCTACTTTATAATCTGCAGAAACTTTCAGAACATCTTACGCAGGATTAGGATATACAGACGTTGAACTGTTTTTTGTAATTTGCTCCTGAGTAGAGAGATTACCTGTAAAAGTGAATTTTTGAATACGGTGGTTAGCCATATCAGTTACATATAAGTCTCCGTTTGAAGCGATAAAAACACCTCTTGGACTTTTAAACTGATTGGCTCCGCTTCCGTTACCGTTTCCTCCGACAGCAACACTTCCGCTGGTCTGTCCTTCTTTCCATGTAAGAACTCTTCTCCCGGTGTATTCAGCAATAATCATGGTTCCATCATTCATCATGGCAATACCGTTCGGTGCCTTCATTTGATTGTTAGCTGTTCCTGAACCGTTTCCACCTGCAACTTTTATGGCGTTGGTGTTGCCTGTGATAAATTTCTGAACCCTGTTGTTGACGTAATCAGTAACGTATAAATTTTCCTGGCCGTCAACGTAGATTGTTCCATTGACTGTAGGATTCGCCAACTGATCGGAATTTGCACCATAGGTTCCTGCAGCCAAAAAAGTTCCGGAAACTGCACCGGACAACCATTTAATGATTCTGTTATTTCCGGCATCAACAATGTAAGATACATTGCCTTTCATGTAAAAGCCTCCCGGTTTGTTAAGTTGGTTAAGAGCACTTCCTTCGCCGTTTCCTCCTGCCACAGTTGTACCACTGGTAGCATTATTTTCCCATTTCTGTATTCTTCCGTTAAAAGAATCAACAACATAAACATCTTTTTTAGAATCTACCCACACACAAGTTGGGGTATTAAGCTGGTCAGCACTGAATCCTGCACCGTTTCCCCCGGCGACAGTAACACCGTGTATTGCTCCAGCATCCCATCGTACGATTCTGTGATTCTGAGTATCTGTTATATAAAGGCTGTTGTCTTTTGCTATAAATACCGAATAAGGAAAATTTAATTGATTTCCTGCGCTACCTGCACCATTTCCTCCGGCAACCGTTATTCCCTGCGGATTCCAGGAGTATTGCTGCGCTAAGAAAATCTTACAATTTGTTAGCAGAACTAAAGCAAATAATATTTTTTTAAGCATAATATTGAATTATCGATAGAAATTATAGTTTTTCTATCAGATGATAATAAGAGAACTGACGCAGTACCTCAATAAATTATCTTGGGCACATCAATTTTGGAGACGCAGATATATCTTCAGACAACTTAATGTTTGAAACAGCACACGCCAGAACTCTTAAAGAAAAAAGTTATTTTGAATATTTTGCAGGATTCTTTTTGAATGCTCCTTTGCAGGATTTACTGCAGAATCCGTACGTTTTGTTTTTGTATACGGCAGTATCCGATAACGACATGGAAGTCTTCATTTTACAAATGGGATCTAAAGTATTTACTACTTTAACATTTTTCAGATTCCCATTGTTTTCGGATTTTTTTTGCGCACCAACAAAAACTACTGACATTGTAAAAGATAATGCCAATAAAATGTTGAATTTCATTTTAATTTTAGTATAAGTTAATATTCTATTCTTTTTCGGATATAGAATTACACTAATGGTGGACGGAAAAGTTTACTGTAGATGATTGAAGTGTAAGAGTCGGTATTAAATACACTGATATTCTCTCGAAGAAGTTGTGATATGATAATAAAGCTGTCGTCAAACTCTTCGGTAATAACAAATACGTCAATGGAATTTAAGTTAATTTTCTGACTGTTTTTATTTCCCTGTTCTTGTGTTGTCTTTGCAAGTTCTTTAAAAAGGTAACATTTACCTTTACAAAGCAATTCCGGCTTTTCTTTATTTTCACAAAGCTCTTTTGTTATGTAGTCATAATTGACAGCATAAGAAATAAAAGGTAATACTGGACGTATTATCATTTGAAGAATTATGAATATGGAAATAATAAATTTCACAGATGCGAATTTACGTTTATTTCTTCAAGGATAAAAATGAGATTTGACATGGTCTGGCATGCATTAATTAATCGTTTTTTAAGATTTTATAGGTGTATAATTTATTCCAATTTTCATCAATTCTTGATCTATGTACTCTGAAACATTTTTGGTAGAGTTCCTTTCTATAATAGCTTGGGTTTTTGCATCAATAATAATTTTAGCAATGGAACTGTAAAGCTGCTGATTGAACTGCGGTTTTTCTATAATTACCAAAATTACAAAATTTACTCTATCGTCAGGTTAGGGGATATCGGATCGTTATCAAATACTAGTGGTGGACCTGATATAATAAAAACATTCTTTCATAAATTGGAAGCAAATATTATTAATTTTTTGCTATATACTAAAATAAATTGACTAAGATTATTGCGGCTTACTTATTTGAGAAATACCATCCCTAGACACTTGAACTACACCTTTGATTGAAGAAAAAAAGTTTTCAGCATCTGATATTGTTTTATTATCCGGAATACTAATGGCAATAGCATTTATATTTTCATATTGATAAAAAACATCTGCACCATAAGCTTTTGCCCTATTTACTAGATCAGCTTTTTCAATTTCGGCACTGTAGTAAATAATCAGACTTTTAGATGCATTCTTTTTGTTTTCAGAAGAAGAATTTATTTGTGTATTTTTTACGGATTTACAACTAAATGTGAATGCTAACAGGGCAAAAAATACTCTACCTTTAAAAAATATTTTCATACGTGATAATTTAAAATTTGTAATAAGATTAAAAGCAAATACCAGACAATTTTAATTTTATATTACATTAAAATTTATTTAACTAGTATATGGTTAGTAAGTCATTGAGTGTTAAAACAAGTCTTAGCTGATTTTAATTAATACATAAAAAGAACATCGTTTTGTGAGATCTATAATTGATAGATTAACTCTTAACAAAATATATCCATTCATGCAGTAATTGTTTCATCTCTGAGAGTTTCATTTTAAAATCATCAATCTCTATATTTGGTGGAATTATTTTAATTGTGATGTGTATAGCTCCATCTGGAGAGTAATAATCCTCATATTGCCCATTATTCATTGCTAAGTGTATTTCCTCTAACAAGTAATGTGGTTCTCTATCAGATAAAGTGGTTAAAAGATTACCTAATATATATGAACCAGGAATTGAATTTCCTTTGCATATATATGTGTCACTATATTTTGAACTTTTTATTTTGATAAATTCTAATAAATATTTATCCTTCTGCATCATAACTGGTTATTTAGATTTTAATAGAGAATCAATTGTATACTCATTAAAATTAAAAATTTTTAATAATTTAGAAGATAAATGATTATCGTTTTGTGAGATTAATTTTTTAAAATAACGTTGCGGGGCTTTGCAATCGTATGGCAATCGAAGCGCAAATCTTCACTTTTGTGCAAAAGTTTAATAGGTGAAATACCAACGAACTTTGCAGTTTTACCTTACTATTGCAACACCATATTAGGCGGTGTTCTTTATAATTTATCATTAATTAGTCGATCTGACCTAAAAATTACTCGAGTTACTTGTTCATCTCTATTATCATTAAAATATTTAATTAAAAGAATTTTATCAGAAAAATCATTTGGTATTGATGTAAGTTCCTCATCAGCTTCAGTAGAAGTACCATGAAATCTTTTTTCATAAATTGCTTCCAATTCAATATTATCAAAAGGTTTAATATTATTTATTCTTGGAGGTTTTTCTAGATATCTAAATTCTGATCCTTCATTTTCAATAATCTCTATATTATAAGCAGGTATTTCGGAATTATTATATATAACTAATTTTAATCTCCATATTAAATTCCAATATTGATACAAATCTGTTCCAGCAGGAATTGGCTGTTCGAATACTTCAATGTTTTTAGCACTATAACCCTTGGGATCACGACCCATTGAATCCCAAAGCATATCTGCTTCTAGAAAAGGTGTTTTACCAATCTGTACTTTTCCTGAAATAGATTCCAGTAAATGTTTTTCTGTAGCATCTTTCCAATCATGTAGTAATTCAACGGTAAAAGTTTTTTCATCTCTATCAATTAAACTTGCACAATTTGAACAAAGCCAAATACCATTTTCAATACTTTCTCTTTCAGAAGAAGAAATTGCATCATCATACCTCGCACCTCCGGGTGAAGCTGCAGTAATGTGAGCCGCAACTCCAATATTAACCGCTTTATTTTGATCAGAATTTGGACCAATTGTATGCTTTCTGCAATTTGGATTTGAGCAAATATAACCAACTCTTCTGGCTAAAATTTCTTTTGTTTTACTTGAAAAATCGTCTCTCATTATGTTATTAGTAGTTTTTTTTTATGTCACCTAGCTTTAAATTTACGCATTGCGTCAATTTAATTTATAAACTTTCGTAAAGCTATTTATACTAGTAATATATAATTTTATTTTAAATGATTTGTTTATTTGCTTACACATTGTAATCCCTACACTATATCATTTTCTAAGCAATTCTGCTGCTACAAAATGTTCTCCTGAAAGACATGTGCTACTTCCTTGAATGTCTGCCATAGTTATCGTTTTGAAATTCAGTTTTTATTTTATTTCTTCATCAATCAATTGTGAATAATATTTTTAGCTACAATTGTAGATTTTCTTTAGGGTTGCTCTAAATTCTCCCTATTATTATTTTTATAAATCAATAACTTCAAGAGCAAACTCTTTATCTTTCTTTTTTGCTATTTTAAACTTTATATTAAAGCCGTTTTTTCTTGAAAGAGAAATAATATCATCCATATCTTTTATAGGGGTTTTACAACCAAATATTATTTCAATAAGTGCTTCTTTATCAAATTCGATTAATCCATTTTCTTGTGGTTTTATTACTCTAATTTCTTGTTCGTAGCTCCAGTCATTAGATTTTGATAATATAATATCGTTTACCAAATTAGTTCTATCTCCAAGATGGTTATAGTTTGGATAATCATTTCTGTAATTTACAGGTAAAGGATAAAGAAAAAAGGCAGGATCTTTTAGAATATCAAATTTCAAACAAATACCTTTATGTGAATCAGTATAATGCGACCACATCAATAAGTTTTTTTCATCTTTTGTAAAACAACAAACACCTGTTTTGTTTATTATTTTATCAAAAGTTTGGTCTATAATGTCCTTCCACTTCCCAGGAGTTTCAAAAGCATCTTTCGCTAAATCTTTTATTGTTCTTTCACTTAACGGAACCTCAGAATCATTTCTTAAAAAAAGTTCGATTTCTTGTAATGTGTTGTTTGTATTTGGAATAATTTGACAATCGAACGGATCGTTAAATTCATTAGGGCTAGAAAACCATAATGAATTATTTCCTAATATTTTTTTTGTGGAATCTATAGTTCTATATTTAAATAAAAATTGTGAAATTTGATTATTTTCAACTCCTATTTTTATACATTCAATTAATGATTCTTGTGACATAGTTTTTATATATTTCTTATTTTTTAGTTATAATTTATCTTTTTTTAGATTTATTTTAAAATTTCTTCTCGGCAGCTATGTCTCTTTAATAGATTGAAGCGATAGCAATTTCTGGTGCAGCCATCGTTCAGTATATTCCCGATCCAATTTACTAGAACTGATCAATGGGATGAGCTACAGGCTCACCTCTCATCAGGAAGTTATCGGGAAACCGTTGGGAATCCGTGATCTTGCCATCGTCCTGGATATCCTTATATTTAATCTCCCTGAATTGTTCATCGGGATGTCTTGCCCAAATGTCTTCTATCAGGAACTTGCTTAGGCGCCGATGGCAATCCTCTATGTGGCCATCGCTGCAGATATCATTGGATTCAATCTTTTGAAATTAATCAGCTAACTAATTTTATCCCGGCTAATTTATACAAGATAATTGTTTCTGACATTAAAAATTTACGAAGATCAATATATTCAATATTGTTCCCTTAAATTTGATTTTTTATTTGAATCTACCACTTATTGGATTTTTTTTTCAAACATTTCAGTGACTTTTTCAATTTGTTTTTTAATGTGGTCCCAAACATAACCACGTCCGTGCAAATACCCTAAAGAAATCTCTCTAATTTCTCTAAGCGTTATTTTGTTATCTGAAGCCATTTTACGAAGTTCTTTTGCTCTTTGCTCATCGCTAGGATGTCCAGCGAAAATTCCATCAGCAACTCCAAAACATACACCAATTCGCGTTCGTAAAACTTCAAGCGTGTCATGACGTAATATTTTTTCTTTTTCTGTCATTATTCATTTTTTGAGATTATTGTATTGTTTTAAAATGCTATTATTTTAATTATTTTATTGGTTTCTTTTTGTTTATAAATTTTATTTCAGTAATATATTTTTGAAAAATAAAAGAACATTTATATACTTCTATTCTTCATATTGACTAAGACAAACTAAAATGTATCTCTAGGATCAATAAAACCACAAAATCCGTTTGTCGAATCAAGATTTAGTAAAATACCTTTTTCCATCATTCTAGTAACAAAAATTTCACCTTGTCCGGTTAGATGACTTCCGTCGTTTTGTCGTTCATAATTAGAAGAAACATAAACATCTGCTTCTCCCTTACATGATTTAAAAAACATAATAGCTTGCTCTCCTAAGCCAGTTCTTTTATAATTAGAATTATATATGTCTGTATATGCATGAGTAATTTTAAATCCTTTATTATAATCAAGTTCTTTAAAATTAAATTCCCCAATAAGATTTCCTCCTAAATCTTTAATTAAAACATTATCTAATTGCAAAATAAGAGTGAATTCTTCACCATTTATATTTTTAATTATCTTAGATTCTTCATAAAATTCCATATTATATTTTTTTATTTTTTTTTTAATCATTCATTTTTTGAAACTTAGATTCAATTAATAAATGTAACGGTAAAAATAAACCTCGGAAAGTCTTTGATTTAATGATCAAAAATTTCCTGAGTCTGGTGAATATTTATTAACGCCATTTATAAAATTATCATCGTTGTAATCATATACAATCGCTACACTATATCGTGCTCTGGTTAATGCAACATAGAATTTTGCAACATCTAATGAGCCTTTTTCTTTTGCCTTGCCAGTTGTTTTTTCTTTAATAGTTTTAGTTAGTACTCCGGTCTTCAAATATTGCACAATAGGTTTTGTAGGGTAAATTAGAACTCTATCAAAACCCAATCCTTTACAATTACCAAAATTCCATTCCGGTGCTACAGCCAATTGATGCCTTAGGATAACCGGATTATATTTTGAAGTATATCTTTCAACTTCACTGCTTTTAATAACATATATGCCGCTATGGTCAGTTGTAAAACTCCTACATTCCAGACATTTACACGGAAGACTCTTTTCTAGTTCCGGAAATAATCTTGAGGAAAAACTACAAATTTCAGCACTATTTCTATGGGAAAAGCGAAGTGTTTCTTCATCAATATCGCAATATTTAATACATTTATCTGTAATGTATTCTTTGATATTCCCATTTTTATATTTGCTGTTTAAGCGTTCATGGTGAGTTAAGTATGTCACTTGTCTAGGATCACCAACCAAAATTGTCTTAGTACTTGTTTTAAAAATCAATTTAAGAATTTCAAGATCATTACCTGCCAAATCCTGAACTTCATCTACAAATAAATTTTTATAAATTTTGGATAGTCGACTTATTACCATACCATCGGATTTTTCGTTACAACGTATAACGAACTTAGAAAGTTTATCCGAATAGATTTTACCGCCTTTGGAAAAATAATGTTCTTTGAAATTTTTTTCTTCAGCAAACGGAATTGAAATACCCTTCTTATTTTTAAAATTTATACCCGATGCTGTATTAACTAACAATAAACCATTAATAATTCCGTCATATATTGAACCTTGATAAGGCTTTGCTCCATGTTGAAGTAAAAAAGAAAACCAGGTTTGGATCGTTACATTAGAAGGAATTCCACCATTGATCTCGTAAAATTTTTTACGTATCTCGCTTTCATTAGCTTCTGTATAAGTTGTAATCAATACAGAATCTTCAGCATTCAACGCCTGGCGAACCAAATATGTTGTTTTACCTGATCCTGCTACGGAGATTATTAACTTATTTTTCGATTGCATCTAGGATGTATTTTGGAAATTTTATTTGCTCTTTAGTTTCAAAAATCTTTAACGCACAACTTGTCTTATTACCTCTCATATATAGATGTAATTCATCCTCACTTTTATTTAATCCTAAAATTTTATTGAGCTTTTTAGTCCCATTTGCTTTCAAAAATTTTGGTTCTAGCGTATTATAATTGAATGGCTTTTTATTTGCTTGAAGAAGTTCTCCTTCATCAATAAAATCATCATAACAGATTTTTATAAATGGCTTTGTCTTGGCACCTAAATAATCGGCATATTTTAACTCTAAAGCACTGATATCCCCATCAGAATCTGTAACTACACAGACTGGTTTTTCGATTTTGTATGCAATTTGTAAAAAACGTAAAAAACTAGTTCCAACAGAAATTACATCAATTTGATCTTCGATAGGTAATCTACCATTATTTTCATCCATATATGCACGTTGAACCAGAAGCTCATCACAATCTCCTTCAACTAGTATAGCTTTTTTACATAATATCAACCTAAGCGTATCATAACCTGGAAGTTTTTCAAAAAACTCCTGAGTATCTCCTTTTAAATTATTTAATCTTAGCGGAATCTTGTTTTCAATAATCACAAGTTTTTCAAGCCCAAGTTTGTTGGCAACAAAGCTGCTATGTGTAGAAATGAGAATCTGCTTATCAATACACTTGTCATGGATATCTTTTATAAGTTTATTTAATTTTGAATGAGACAAGTGGTTCTCTGGTTCCTCAATTAGTAAAATATTTGCTTCTTTTGATTTTTTGTGCTCCAGTGCAAGCTTAGTCTTTATGACAGCCTGCTCTCCTTTCCCAATGTGATGGAATGGTATCTCTTCTACTGATGTAAGAAAGCTAGATTCCCATGCATCCCTTGACGAAAGATCAATATTCAGTTTTAGACGCTTTTCGGTTGCACCATCAATGATTAATGCACTAATAATGTCATTTACTTTTTTTACCGAGTCATCCTTCACAAATTCAGTTTGCAACCTACGGTGAGCCTGCGTTAACCCATTCTTATCTTTCTCTTCAAGATGATTGCGTAATATATGAGATATATAGACATCCGATCCATTTCGATATCTATTTGAAGTAGAGTCTATCATTGCAGATTTGACTGGAATTTTTCTTGGAGTTATAGATTCTCTGGCAAAAGTCGTCCAGTTAACTTCATAAAATTCAATTGGAAGTGCTGATATGTTACCCAAGGAAACATATTCATTATATTCTCCTCGATATTTTTCAGCCAGCTCTATCTTAAAACTAATACCACATTCATTTTTTTTAGTACTATTCCCATTTCCTTCAAAAAGAGGAAGCTCGTCACCTGCAAAAAATATTTCAATGCTAATCTCTGGTGGTAAGGGAGAAGAAGAGTTTAACTTTAGCAAGTACTCCTGCACAGATTCGTAATTAAAAAAATATTCTGAAAGATCATTAATAAAATATCTTCCATTTGACAGTCCTGAAAGAGCTAAATGTATAGCCTCCAGTATCGTTGACTTTCCTGTCTCATTGTTACCAACCAATATGTTAAGTCCCTTTTCCAGTTCTAAACAAAATGGTTTACGATACGATTTAAAATTAGAAATGATTACTTTACTTATATACATAAATTGAGTTCTCGGTTACTTAGTTAAAGGTCTAATGTTTTAAAATAGCCCGGCTCCAAGTTACTAATTTTATACAGATCATGGAACGTATTAAAATGTCAAACTATCTTCTTCCGCATATTTCAGTAAAGTTGTAAACTATTTACTGGTGTTATTTTAAATTTTTTAAGTTTTAAAAAAGTAAAAAGATAGTATTTCAGAAAAAGACATGACATATAGACATGACAGGTTATTATAACTGCATCCTAGTAGTCCCATACCTTATTAAGTCTTTAAAAAAAAGACAAATAAAGGGAGAAAGCCCTAAAAAAGGCCTAAAATGACCTGAAAAAATTTATTTTTTCTGCTGTTATTTGTATGCAAATAGGCTTATATATGCATTTTACCCTCCCGACACTTCCGTCCTGCGCCCACTTCTTATGTATTCAGCAATTTGCTTTGAGATTTCGTTCCCTCTCTTTTCAATAATTCATGCAGTTCCCCGTTGTCAAACCAAGACATTGCGGGATTTTTAGAGAGAGCACTTCGGGATAACTAATTTTATTTACTCTTTAACCTCTATTTTTCTGATCCTACTTTTGTCTATCGGATAACTTCGACTTTCGTCTAATGATGTATGAGGAGAACACCTGTGAGTAACTAAATAAAAAAAAGCCTCTAATTCTACAACCAGTCACAAAAACATCTCTATTAGAATCAATATTCTGGCAAAAGAAATTCTTGTAAAATTTTGTCTACTACAAAGATAACTAAATTTAAGTTGAATTAGAATGCACATATAATTAATAATAAAAAACTTTTCTATCTTAATAAAACGACAAAAAAAATAATTTCAGGATTTTGCAAAGAAAATGCAAAATCCGACAATTGTATATAGATGCACGTAAAATTATTTTCAGATATACTTTATTAGATTCTTTTACTATACTATTTAATAGCATAGTAAAAGTTTCCTTTTTGCAAGGGCTTTCTATACCAGTTTCTCAAACTTTCTTGTTGTAACATTATTTGACTAAGCCTCTTAATGACTTAATAAATAATGATAAAAATATATATTTCACCCATTACACCAATTTAACAACATATTAAATTTGGATATAGTAACAAATGTAATATTCATAGTATTAATTCGGGACAAAAAAATGTCCTTTTATACTAATTGAAAAACTCTTCTATTTGTCTCTTATTTAAAATGGTAATAGTTTTTACACAGTTTTATATTTCAAACAAAAATTAAAGAAGTGAAATGGAAAATTTTAATTTAAAAAATCTAAATATATTTGAAATGATTGGCGATTTTCGCTTTATTATTATAGCTTTATTCATAATAGCACTTATTTTTTATATAATAAAAAAAATTTTTGAATCAGATGTCGAAACCGAATTTGGAATTCATAATCGACTTATTGGAAAAATATGGCACAAGAAAAAACCAAAAGAATAGTAGTTTGTAAAGCTGCCAATAACCTTAGCAGGCGTATTTCATTACATTTGCTTAATACCTATAAATTGAATGCATCTACACTTTTTCCTGCAATGCTTTTCCGGGTTATATTATTAATGATTAGTTTCATAATTGTTTCTAAAAATTCCGGAAGGCAAAAGTGTCAGAATGATTATCCAGAATTATTTCAGATCTATTTAATTTATTGTCTTTCAAAAAACAGTTTATAGCGACGATAATCGATAATTTGTTATTTTTCAGCATATAAGCATATTTTAGTAAGTTGCATTTGTACTTAAATTTGCTTCATTAAATCATAAATACAATATAATTATGGTTTGTGATCAGTATTTGTTAGCAAACCAATTTTTTATAACCCTTAACAATGAATGAGTCTATACTTTTTCTCGCAATGCTTTTCCTGGTTATTTTATCAATGATTAGTTTCATAATTGTTTCTAAAAATTCCGGAAAGTAAAAGTGATTACGCAAATAAGAGTAACGTAATCACTTTAGTTTTAATTTAATTTAGATAGTCTGCTTCATTGAGCGGACTATTTTTAATATTTAACAAATATATTACTACTTTCCATTTGACATTTTCTTTATTTCTTCATCCGTATGACTATCCAGAATTTTCGCATACCTGTAAAATGTAGCCCTTGATAATCCTAGTGGTTTATAAATTTCCTCCGGACCTTTTGTGACATCCTTATATATATTACGTAAAAGTAAAAGTTTAGAAATCGTTTCCTTAGTATAGCCTTTTGGCCTACCTCCTAATCTACCTCTCGCCCTGGCAGATTGCAAACCGGCGTTGGTTCTCTCCCGGATCAGCTCGCGCTCATATTCAGCAAGCGATGCCATTATATTTAAAAAGAGTCTACCGTTCATGGTAGAAGTATCTACTCCATCAGTTATACCTTTTATAATAATACCTTTATCACTTAAACTTAAAACCAAGTCAATAATATTTTTCAAGCTTCTACCTAATCGGTCCAGCCGCCAAACATAAAGTTCATCACCTTTCCGGAACTGTTCGATCATCTTATCGAGCTCCGGACGATTTTTTGTTGTACCGGAAATTTTCTCCTGGTAAATTTTTTCGCAGCCTGCTTTTTCAAGAGCTTCAATCTGTAGATCTAAGTTTTGGTCTCTGGTTGAAACCCGGGCATATCCTATTTTCATAATTTGTTACATTAAACTCATACTTTGTAAATTTATGAAACTTTGTTTAGTGATATGACATTTTGAGAAAATATATTGAAAAAATAAAGTGATTAAATCCGATCACTTTAAAAATCTCACAAAACCACCGTTTTTATAATACATCTGAAAATATGATGTTAAACTGGATAGCACCTTTGAGATTAAGCAGTAATAATTCTGCTGAACTTAAAGATCAATAAATATGAGTTCTTGACCAGGATAATACGACAAGTTATGTGCTGACATAAAAATAGTGGTATAGCCAACTATACTAATTGAAGATTATAAGTCAAAGAAGTAGTTTCGTATTCTAAAATTATGTACCTTCGCTACGAAGACAAAGTCTCTCGCAAAGCGGGGGACTTTTTTTTGTTATATACATTCAGGTATGTTACTTTTTTAACACTTGCTTGTATTATTTCTCCAAAATAGTTTAAAGTAGACTTTACTTATAAGGAATATAAATTTAAATTTTTAATATATGATCATAGAATCTTTTTTATCCCTAGGCTTTGCAGGAATTATAGTACTGATGGGAATGGGAATCCTTAAAAAAAGGAAATTCAAAGCCAATTTTAACTTCTTCGGATTTGACTTCGGTATAGAATCAGAAGATTAATTACAAACATTATTGAAAAAACAGTTCTCCTGTTCCGGAGAGCTGTTCTTTATTTTCAAACATCTAAAAACGTTAGGGACTACCCATCTTTCAGTAATTTTATAATTTTCTTTGTAATCCATTTAATAAAACCAAAACACAACGATCAGAAAAGATACCGTTTTTATAATCACAGGAAAAACCAGGATATCGGAATAAAAGGATAGGCGGTTGTTAGAATCTCTAAATCTTAATACTATTAGATATGAAAATTATAGCTGTGAATATAAAAAAATCCGGAAAGAAAATCTCCGGATTACCATGATTAAATCTTAATGAGTTTTATTTCATTTTTGAAGTCTAAAGATAATAAAAATGCTGCATTTTATTATTCTTAAACCTTTGTTTTGAAACTGCTATTGTCCAACAGGTTTATTTCCTATATATGCAGGTGTAATAATTGCAATTCCGACTCCAAGAACAATTAATGGAATGGTTTTACCAGCACTGAGCTTTAAAACTTGGATAATTTTATTTTTATCAATTATGATTTCCTTATCTTTCTGTACCCCTATTATAGAATTTTCATTAGTCTTTTGAAATTCAAATTGACGAATTTTTATTCCATCTGTAGTTTCAACAATATATTTAGAATTTGTTTTTAAGACAGTATAATCGTAATTATTTTTTGAATTTACTTTACTTGACACACATGAAGTCAATATTAAAATTGATATAATGGTGAATAATTTATAGTTTTTCATTCGAATGTATAGATAAATTTTGATAGATTTAATTAATATAATCTTGCTAATTAAAGGATTTCAAAAATAATTATTCTAAAACTTAGTAGCTTTGAAAATTTATTTCTTTATATTATTTTACTGCTGAAATCGGATTTCCATATATCTCAAATTCATAGATTCCATAACGACATTCATAATCTTCCATATAGCTCACCTGCATACTTCCTGGATTTCTTTTTACTCTTTCAAGTGCTATAATATAAAATGAATCTTTTATATTCTATGGTTACCAACTTCCAATTATTATAGTATCTTCTCTAATTATTTAACTTTTGAAACAGTTCCAACCCAATCCCATCTTTTATGAAGTGGAAAATATTGGTGTTTTCTTCTTTCTATATTTATACTATCTGTAATTTTCTTAATATCATTACTTTCTGTATAGAAAAAATTATATAAATAATTTTCTTTATTATAATAATGAATTAGCCATAAACTACTATTATTATTTATATTATACTTAAGCTGATATTCCAGTTCATTAACTTTTTTATATGAAACTAAATTTATTTGATCAACATTCTTAACTATATTATAATTAGATAGATAGAAATATACGTCATCTAATGATTGTCTTTTAACTTCTTCTTCACTTTGAGAGCATGATATCGAAAAGAAACTAATAACAAAAACTATTAATACCTTCTTCATTATTTTAAAATTTTAACTGTATTTGTGTATTGAATTAAAAATGGTTTACCTGAAATTATCAATCCATTCTGATAAGTACTATTTACTATACCTCCTATTGCAGTTGCAGCATTTCTAAACATTGCACTCCAATTACTTCTTGTTGAAATTGGATTTCCATGCATCTCAAAGTCATACATCCCACAACGACATCCATAATCTTCCACATATTTTACCTGCGCATATCCTGGATTCCCTTTCATTCTTTCAAATGCTACATTTCCATGAACTAATGCATTATCTATTCCATTGAATCCCTTTTGATCATAATTGATTATTGCTGTACCATCTGCATTAAAATCTTTTTCATGTAACTCAACTCCCATAGATTGTATATCTTGATATAGTCTTTCAGCTTTAGCCCTTAAATAATTCTCACGAGCCTCTTTTAGTGTAATTTTCTTTTTATTATTTGGATTTCTTGGATCTTCTGTTTGTGTTATTGTATGAGCTAAGAAATTAAAGGCAGTTACGATAAGTCCCTGCCCGGCACCTACCCAGAAGTTTCCACCTCCAAGCACAGAACCCACGCCACCACTGACCGCGCCATTGAATAATGCGAAGCCATCACTTCTAAGGATATTATCAGTGGAGACATTCTTAGTTGCTAATCCCAATAACTCATTTGACGCGCTGGCAAAGGCACCACTTAACGCACCACTCCAAAAATTTCCTCCCTGCATATAGGAAAGCGCGCCCTGAGTAAGGGCATGAGCACCGGCTCTTGCGATTATGGTTCCTGTCTCGCCCAATGCTTTCGCGACCTGGGCCCCGACCCTGAAAATTTCTCCTACCCCATAGCTTACCATAGCGGAGATCGTAGCCATGGCCATCGACTGTCCCATATTGACAAAGTCTACCGGCCTATTAAGATAATAATCGGTAGCAACCGAGGTAAAAATAGCAACAGCAACCGCTATAACGATTGACTCCCCTATTCCGAATGCTTCTCCTGAAGGATCGTTATATAGAAGCGGATTATTAAGTACATACCCGTATTTATTATAATTTTGCGTATTGGAAGGATCCTGTATATTCTCATCCGCATTTAAGAATCTTCTTAATAAAGGATCATATAATCGTCCGTTCATATGGATAATCCCAACTTCCGGAAAATGTTCATGGCCTGTATACCCTCTTTCAATCAGTAATGAAGATCCATCGATCAGGTCTTTATCCGTAATAACCGCAGCGTTTCCTATTTTCAGATGTGTAAAGTTCCCCCACGCGTCATAATGCCTTTGCTCGAGCCTGTTTCCAGCCCTGTCACTAATGGCTAAGATACTGCCTAAATAATCCTTATGCAAGAACTTATAAGATCCAGTAGACTCGTCATAATTCTTTAGAAATATAATGTTGCTTTCATATGGAGTCCCCCCTATATATATTATATGTTTCTCCTTGCCTGTCGTATTATCTTTTACAATTTCAAAAGTTGCATCCTCACTGTAGAATTTTGTAAACTTGCCATTTTGGTAAGGATCGAAATTTCCTCCATAGTCTACTTTCTGCCGCATCGAGGTAAGTCCGTACTGAAAGAATACATCACCTTTTATTCCATTAATATAGGTCGGATCATTATTTTCATTGTAGTTAATACGTTGAATCAGGTTATTCGTATAATTCTGTGATCCAGCTGTATTAAGATCGATACTGGTAGGTTGGTAAATCTTACCGCTATTTTCATATTTAATGGTTCCTAATTGGTCATTTTCTATAATTCTCCCTTTTAAATCATAAGAATTACTTGAATTTTGACCCGTTCTTGGATTGGTCCAGGAAATGAGACGGTTATTGTTATCATATGCAAAGTTTTCCAGAATGCTTAGGTCACCTCCTGTTGTTCTACTTGTGAGCTCATTTTTTACTGCGTCAAAAGTATATAATATTTGAAGAATGCTTGGTTTGACCGCTGATGAATGATTAATTCCGGTTAAAAAGCCATTACCGTCATATAAATTGGTAATGCTGGCAGCTCCTAACAAGGCATTGGTTACTTGCCCCTTCGCGTTAATATTTTGGAGCTGCCACAGAGTTTTATCACCAGAGGCATTTGCGTCATTAATCTTATATAATTGACCGTTCCAGTTATTATATACATTCTCAATCGCTATTGCCGTAGTTATTCCTCCGGACTGAAGGGATTTTGTGTAGCTGCTTACTTTTGACTTATTATCATAGAAGATATTGTCCAGGTTATAGGATTTTCCGTTGCTGAGCTCTTTATTTGATTTGATTCTTCCATATGCGTCATATTCAATAATAGAGCTGTAAGCTGTCCCATTGGAATAGCCGGATTTTGAAGTAAGCCTTCCATAATTGTCATATGTGAAGTTAATTTGTTTTTCCGTGGAATCCCCATCAGATGATAATTCAATTTGGGTAACAAGTTGTCCCAGAGCATTGTAATCATACTGTTTAAGACCCAAAGGGCTTTGAGTAAATCTAATTTTTCCAAGGCCGTCATAAGTATACTTATATTTTCCGTTAGATGGATCATTGAATTCTGATTTTCGGCCCCATAAATCATATTGCGTACTAACCACATTAGTTCCATAGGTAACAGTAATCTGTTCCCCTGCTGCATTATAAGCAAAGTTGACAGTACCTCCCTTATCTGTCGTGGATATGATATTATCCAACGCATCTACAGTCTTTGACGTTACTCTCTTATTACCATTAATCTCCTCAGTTATCGTTGTCCTGCCGGATACGGAGGTTTCAATTTCTTTTCCGTTAAATAAAGTGGTTTTAACCTTTGCCGGGAAATAGGAGTCATTATAAGAGATTGTATTCCATTGACCAGGGCTTTGTCCCTCAAAATAAGGCTCACTTTCCTGTATCTTCCTACCTAAAGCATCATAGGAAAAGTTTACGGAAACGTATTGACCCTGAGTAAATCCCTTTGTGGAATTCTTATATATTTGTCCTAATGGATTAGTATAGACGATATTTTCATTTCCATCCGGTTTGGTCTCGGTAACCTTTGTTCCCGAATTTCCTGAAAGTTTCTCATATGTATATTGAGTTGTTCCGGATAAACTGGATACCGTAGTAAGTATTTTTCCCCATCCATCATAGGTGTTGGTAATTGTGTTTCCTAGGAAATCACTTTGAGAAAGAATCTGCCCCCAATCATTATAAGTAAAATTGGATACCAATCCCAGATTATCCGTTTTTTTAATAACGAACCTTCCCTTAGGATCATATTCATCCTGTGTAGTTTGGGTATTGGTGTCGGTATTATTGGTAACCGTTTTTTTGGTAATATTTCCAAAATCATTATAAAGATAGGTTTCACGTAAATATTTGGAGTTATTCCGGTTCCATTGGGTAAGGGTCTTCAGAAGATTATTTTCGTATACATATTCTTCTTTCAACGACTTGGTATCCCCATAAGCCTGCAATGTTGTAATTTTCGTTTTTGGTTTCCCAATGCTGTAATTGCTTCCGGAAGCAAGGTCAGATGGATAATACTCTATCTCGGAAGTCGTTATCGCAAATCCGTCATTGATGTTATCTACAGATTTAATTGGTAAGTATATGTTATTATAGGCTTCAACGGTATGTACCGTCTTTACATCTTTTATGAAATCCTTATCCACGGTGATATAAGGATTAATGGCAGTAACGATATTAGGTTTATCCGCATCGGCAATAGTTGTAACGACGGCTCCGTTCAATAGCTTATCTATCTTATAATCGTACTGCTTAAAAGAAAGAAGCTGATTGTTGTTTAGTGAAATATTATTAGGAAATATCCCGTTTTCATCATTTGTCCTTATGGACCAGTCTTTAAATGGAAGGCCTTCATTAGTAGGGTTGAGCTCTGAGCCACTCCATATTTTAGTATTCTCCATGCCACTGGCGCAAAATGTCGATCTGGCCATCTGCCTGAATCCGATCATTCCTTTTCCATGCATATGGGTGATCAGGTCCCGGTACCTAAAATCCTGCCAACGTTGTCCCTGAATAAGTTTTGATACAACGGTGAAATTCGCATTTGAAGGGATATTGATATACGGGTAATTAAGGAGATTTGCAGAGGCAGGTTTATAAACATTCGCATTGGAATCCATAAAATTCGCATATTGCACTTCGGTCTGAACCCCTCCCTGATTTACAAACTTAATCCTGGATATCTTATCAAGTCTATTCCCGATATTCCAGGTAATGAGCTTAGTTTTATGAATAATAAGAAAGTCATTATTAAGTTGGGCGACCCTAAAGTTTCCGAAAAGAGGAATATAATGTTCTCCATACTTGGAATAGTTTATATCTTCAGCTTCGTCATCTCCTGAATCGGTCGCTTCTTTAGGATTTAAACTATATGCGTTTGAAAAAATAGGTTTTCCATCGTTGTCAACCCCTTCATTACGCAGATAATTGAACCCATAACTTGAATCCGGATTATTCCATTCATTAACCCTATCCCTGTACCACACCTGGGATTCAAAGATGGTAAGATCACTTTTTCCATCCTTATTGAGGTCAGAAGTAGAATACGTCCTTTGAATATTACGGTTTTTTCTTGGAGGACCCTGCCAGCTTGGCTGATAAGGGAATAAATTAGGATAATATTCCTTTTTAAAGCCTATTCCGGTTGAAATATACATTCTCCACTCCGGGGAACTGTCTGCAATGGGTGCCAGGATATCTGTTTTCCCATCCCCATTGAAATCACCCAGATACAGCTTATCATCCAAAGACTCCTTAGATGTCGTAAACTTTAACTCGAGATTATTATTTTTGTCAAAGGAATATACTTTCAGTTCTGATCCGGTAATCTGAAGAATATCCGTTTTGCTGTCCCCGTCAAAGTCACTTACTAAGATTTTAGTATGGTGGTCTAAAATATCGAGCCTCTTAATGACATTATTAACCGTATCGAAATAAAAATATTCTTCAGAATACAAAGATTTTGTTGTTTGTACTCTTGGGCCGCCTTCCCTTGGAGGGATAAATCTCCGGACATTTTTAACATTCTTTACTCTTATCACAAACTGGGAATATCCAAATCCGTTATAATTGCCTTCATAGGTTTCATCATCCGCAATATAATTATTGTAATAGGTTTGATCGGTATTTGGAGGACGGTTGGGATTGTAGAGACTGCCATAGAGCGCGTTGGTAAGCAATGGCGAATTGAAATCGGTTGATTTGTATAAAACAGAAGTATTATTTTCCAGTCCGTATTCTTTCAGCGTAAGTTTTTTGATGGTCCTGTCATAGGATATCGTTAAGAGAGATTGTGACTGCTTTAGAATATTGTCATATAATGAATTTCCGCTTGCAAGAGGTTCTCCTTCATAAGGAAAATCGATAAAGTTGCCATTCCCTTCGAGACGGCTCAGCATGAGAGTATTGCGTTTGATTACATCCAGTTTTCCATCTCCGTTGAAATCTCCTTTTACAAGATTATAAGCATTTACCAGGAGATCATCATACCTGGAGTTCTGATTGAATATATTGGTTGTCGACGTGTCGGAATCATTCTGAAAGACAATAGAGTTCGAAGACTGGTCTTGTGAGTTCTTCTCTGTTATCTTACCTACAAACTGGTAATTCGTATTATTACCAGTATACTCAATTACATACTTCTTAAATTGGGCACCACTAGCCTTAACTTCAATAGAATTCAATATTTGGGTTTGTGTAAGCGCTCCTCCATTAACATAGGACTGTTCCTTGATATTCCGTTCTCCGTAATTAAAAATGATCTCGTTAAAATCAGGCTTGTTGAGCACCGTATTCCCGCCCCATGAAATGGATTTTATTTCAGAGACATTTCCCTGTCGCTGATAAACGTAATTAATCACGTTTCCCTGCGCGTCCTGCCACTTGGTGATATTATAATCCAGGGGAGACCGCGCCTGGGCGACCAATTGATCCAATTGGGGATTATGAATCCCATACCATGCTTTGGATCCATCCTCGAAAGTAACCTCCCAGGAAGCAGGACCCTGCTCACCAATCATGCTTGTTGCAGCAATACTGCCTATAGACCGTATTTTTATATTAGAGTATTTTTCCGTTACATATTCAGCACCATCTTTTCCGTATTCTCCGGATTTTAAAATCAGTCTTTGTCCGTTAAAGCTGTAATAGTCGGAATAATCCAGTTTTATCCCTTTTACCTCTCCATCCTTATCAATATTCTTTCCTACTCTGGAAATAGAGCTGATTCCTGATAAGTTCCAGCCATACCCCGCAATTCCATTGGTAAGACCGTTGGTATACACAAGGCTGATTTGTGGTGCAACACTTTTTATCCCGGGAGGTAAAGCGATGGGAAGAGAAAAATTAAGCTGGCCACCACCATTAACTTCAATTTTTCCTTGGGTATCATGAAATTTATTTTCCTGGGTTTGAGAATAAATAAAGGCAGACAATAAAGTAACAATGAAAAGAAGAATTTTTTTCATAAGTTTAATTAAAACGATAAATAATAAATTAGAGGAAACTAGACTAAAGTTTAGTAATGTTCTTACTCATTCTTCTGCCGTCTTTCAATACAAATGTGAGGATATAAACACCCATATATTTTTGGGACATATCAATTTTTATTTCCTTATTTAGAGTTGAAATCTTTTTACTCTGGAAGACCCAATGCACTGTATTTTGTTCATAGAGACTGATTTCAGAAATAAGGTCATTAACTTTTTCATTCCAATCTACTGTAAGCATATCTTTTACCGGGACAGGATAAACTCTGATATGTGACCAGAACTCCTTCTCATCCATTATACTATTTGAAGTGGATTTTTTGTTGTCAGGATCTTCAGCATTGGATATTGATTTTGAGCGCATCAACAGACCGTCTCCTCTGTAAATTTGATTGCCGGCATTGTCGTAAGAGAAATAGACCTTAGTGGGATTATTCTGGCAGAAGTATAAGCTACTTGAAAGCAAAGCGCCAGAAAAAAGTAATTTAAGCATGATAAAGTTTTTTGCGAATTTAAGTTTTTTTTAAGTTTTACTAAATCTCGTTAATGAGATTTAATATGATCTTAATCATATTTGCAAATGTATCATGGCAATACGTCAAAACTTGACGTATTATTTTATAAATAGAAAAATTATTTTAAGGACTAAATTTAGGCATAATAAGATTTAAGATAGTATTCATTTTTATTTACTACTCTTGAAGTTCTTAATCATCTCATTTAATTACCATTAAAAACAAGGAAGCAGAGAATGAAAACACCATCAAAGAAATAAAGTAGTATTAGATTTCTGGTCAGGAAATTCAACCCGTAAGTCATCTGTTTATTTAATTATATTAATTTAATGCGAATTCGATGATATGCATTTAAATATCAATCATTTAATATAAAAACTTAAATAATTTCGGATTAAAAAAAAGAATAGCCATTAACGGAGAATACCTTCGATATTTAACTACTATCGTTTCGGGTAGATTTTGAAAAAATCGTATCGAAAAGTTGCTGAGCTACAAACCACAGGTCCGGCTTTACACGTTCCCGATACATTTCTCTCCGCTGAGCGGCAAAAACACCCGAACTGACGTTAATTTATAAAATCAAAGATCATAAGAAGAACCAATAAAGGCCAAAATAAAAAATCACCTCAACAACTGAGATGATTTGCTTGCTTTGAATTTACTATTGAAGATATGAATGATGTTTTGTTGATACAAAGATAAGACCGGGCGGTGGCGGTATTCTCAGGATAAACCCTAAAATGCCATCCGTAAAAATACGGTACGCGAAAAAAATCGTCCCGCAAAAATTGCAGGACGACTTATTTATTTTAAGATTTTTAAACGCTTCTGAATCCAGCAGCCATGATGACCGAAAAAACTTCCGGTATCCGGCTCTTTTTCAGCGTTGCTGATGTTCTAAAGCGGACTTACTAGTTCCAGGAACCATTCTTTCACCTCCCCTTCCAGGAACGGGGCCAGCTTTTCTTCACAGGTTTTGTGATATGCATTCAGCCAGGTCACCTCTTCTTCGGAAAGGATTTCCTTAACAATGGTATCTTTGAAGAACGGGCAGAACGTCAGCGTTTCAAACTCATAGAAAGTACCGTGAATGGTCGTTTGGGATTCTTTTACCGCAATCAGGTTTTCGTGACGGATGCCGTATTCGCCTTCCAGGTAATACCCCGGTTCGTTGGAACACACCATTCCGACCATCAGTTCCTGCGGGTTCATGTCTTTACGGATGTTCTGAGGCCCTTCATGCACATTCATGAAGCTGCCTACCCCATGGCCGGTCCCGTGGTTGTAGTCTTTGCCTTCCATCCACAACGGCAGTCTGGCAATCGCATCCAGCTGAACCCCGCGGGTCCCTTTCGGAAACTTCACCATCGACAGACGGATCAGCCCCTGCAGAACCAAAGTGGAATTTCTTTTGAATTCTTCGGAAACCGCCCCTAAAGCCAGTGTCCTGGTAATATCCGTGGTTCCTTCCAGATACTGGCCTCCGGAATCCACCAGAATGCTGGCGTTATTGGTCACTTCTTTGCTGCCTTCTTTTTTCGCGGAGTAATGCATAATCGCTCCGTTGTCTTTATATCCGATAATGCTTCCGAAGCTTTCACCGACAAAATTCTCTCCTTCCGCACGGAAACCTCTCAGCTTTTCACCGATGGAATATTCGTTCATGGCTTCTTTTCCGGCATTGTGCGTCAGCCAGTACAGGAATTTCACCATCGCCACGCCGTCGCGTACCATTACCTTTCTGAAACCTTCCAGCTCCGTCTCATTCTTCTGGGCTTTCATCAGATTTCCCGGAACTGCCGCTTTGATGAACTCATTATCGGGCTTTAATGCTTCGAAAATCGACTGGTTGCTGTTGGGTGAAACCAGTACCTTCTCATGGCTGAATGCTTTCAGGCAGTTGTAAAATTCTTCGTACGGCATCATTTTCACCCAGGCTTCATCCATCTGTCTCCTTGATTCCACATCCAGTTTATCCAGGTCCGTGAAAAGTTTCGCATCGTTTTTTGTAATCACCAGATACCCTAAAAATACCGGATTGCTTTCTACATCGCTTCCCCTTAGATTCAAGGTCCAGGCTACATCATCCAGGCTCGAAATGATGTGTACCGTTGCGCACTGCTCCTCCATTTTCTGGCGGATGGCTGCAATTTTATCAACCACCGACTTTCCTGCTCTCTCTACCGGATGTACGAAGATCGGATTTTTAGAAGGCGTTCCACGGTCTTTCCAGATCTCTTTTAGTAAAGGAAGATCAACGAGGGTAATATTTTTAGAGTTTAATTTTTCAGTAAGAAGTTCCCAGTTGGCGTGGGAAGTTGCCTGAGCATTCACGGCTACTTTTCCGTTCTCCGGAATTTCGGAAATGATCCAGTCGATGTAATTCGGCGTTCCTTCCATTCCGTCCTTGAACAGATCGATCCCTGACCCGGCCAGCTCAATAGGTGCCTGGGTAAAATACCGTCCGTCCGTCCATAGACCGGCTTTGTCTTTGGTAATCACCACAAAACCTGCGGAGCCTAAAAAACCTGACAACCAAGCCCTCTCCTGCCACTCCTGAGGCAGGTATTCGCTCATGTGCGGATCTGCAGAATATACTATAAATGCATCAACATTATTTTTCTGCATCTCTTCACGAAGCGCAGCTACTTTTTCCTTTGAAGTCATTTTTTTATAATTTTTTTAAAAGGTGAAGTTACGAATTTAAAGGTTATCGGACAGCGTTTAGTGATGTTTTATCGGATTTTATTGCAGCATACAGCCTGCCGGGATCAACGTTCAGATAAACACCATCTTGCCGTATCGTTTTTTCCTGAGTACGATACAGCTTTTTACTTTCCGACAATTACTTTCCGGTGTTCAGTTCCCCAATCGGCCAGCGTATCAATGATTTTTTTCAAAGTAAGACCGTATTCTGTGAGTTGATACTGCACCGTTACGGGTTGCGTATCGAGCACGATCCGTTTTACAAGCTGGTTCATCTCCAGTTCTTTCAGTTCTTTGCTGAGCATTTTATTGGAAATGCCTTTCACGTCGTTCAGGATATCGGAAAAACGCCGTTTGTTGTAATAGCAGACGGATGAAATGATTGAGATTTTCCATTTGCCATTCAGAACGTCCATGGCGTCATGAACAGCCATAATCTGTTTTTTGTTAGAGTCGTGATCCGAACATTTTATTTCCTCCATAGGTTACCTTGTTACTCAAAAGTTACTGTTACTTTTAGTTACAAAGTTACTAAAATAAATTTATTCATCTTAAATTTGCCTCATTAAAGAAACCGGTTTCAAAAACAAATCATTAAAAAGTCTCGGACAAAATTAATTTCATCATTTAAAATCAAGACAATGAATTTCACAGATAAAAATGTAATCATTACCGGCGGAAGTGCAGGCATCGGATTAGCCACCGCAAAAAAGTTTATTGCAAAAGGAGCGGACGTTCTGGTAACAGGAAGAAATACGGACAGTTTAGATCAGGCATCAGCAGTCATCAACAGTCCTAAATTTAAAACCTTGTCCTCTGATATTTCCAAACTTGAAGCTATCACCGCGTTGGAAAAACAAGTTTCGGAAAGCGGAAAAAAAGTCGATGTGCTGGTGTTGAACGCAGGAATTGCCAGACAGTTTTCGATAGAGGAAACTACCGAAGAAGTGTTTGATGATCTGTTCAACATCAATGTAAAAGGACTGTTCTTCACCTTGCAGAAACTCATTCCCCACTTATCAGAAGGAGCCTCTGTCATTCTTATTTCGTCCGGGGTTTCCGTGAGCGGATATGCGCAGATGGGAGCTTATGCTGCAACAAAAAGCGCAGTGGATGCCATCGCACGAACGGCAGCCATAGAACTGGCAGATAAAAAAATCCGGGTAAATACCGTAGCTCCCGGATTAACCGATACCCCGATGAATCAGAAGACACCGGAAGATATCAAAAACGCGATCGCCGCAGCCGTTCCCCTGAAACGGATCGGGGAAGCTGAAGAAATCGCCAATGCCATTGTGTTTCTGGCTTCAGACGAAGCGTCCTATATCTCAGGTACCTATCTGTCGGTTGACGGAGGGGTAACCATCCGCCGATAAAATTTATTCATCCGCTTTTACTAACAGCGTCGTTAGGTTTCACATTCAGGAACCTGACGGCGCTTTTTAAATTTTAATTCACAGATATAACACAACGCAAATTCGACCGTATTTAACTCGAATTCAGTTATTTGTTTAATTAAAAAAAATAAAATCAAAGTTAATTCAGTCAGGATTTTAAATAGAATTCCCTCTTGGTTGGAATGAGTAAAAGATTCACGCTTTTCGTTTGATCGTCAAGACCTTTGATCGTATTTTTGACAAGAAAAACTTCCCGCATCCGGCTTCCATCTTCCAACCTGTTAATCCGCTTCTTCTTCGAGTTCATGTTGATATAACGTGAATTCGACGGTAATTATTTGTTTTTAAGCAATTTTATGGAATTGAAAGAAAAGTAAAAACATTAAAGGCTTTAGCGTAGTGAAAAAAATTAGTTGATATTCAAAATCATGGGTAATATCCTTAAACGACAGTGCTCCCAGCATCCAGCACCTCTCTTCCAGCCTTTTAAATATGGTTTGTAACTCGAATCCACGTTGATATATCAATCATCAGATCATCACTAAGGTCTATTCTCTTCTGCAGACATCCTAAGATTTTTTGTTTTTATATAATTCCAGATCAGATACAGCAGAAAGATCGCAAGCCAGACGCTCAGGACGACGATCATAAAAATAATCCGGATTGAAGGATGAAGATAGTTGGGTTGATAAAATAAACGGTCAAGGGTCTTAAATCGATCCTTCAATTTATCCCTGTCAAAAGTATTCCGGATTTCATTGAGGAGTTCCCCGCGGTGATCACGGTAATAAAAGACATCATGGTTCAGGTCCTTGGGAACGATCTGTGATTCTATATGATATTTCTTCAGCAGAACGGCGAAATTCTGAAACGAATGAAGCAGCGAATCCTGATTAGATTTATAAAGCAATTTGTATCTTGTTACCGCATTCTGATACTGTTGTGCCGTTTGAGAAACTTTAGGGACGGGACTATACAACATTTTATTTTCCAAAAAGATACAGACCTCTTCATCATTTTCAGGATACACCTCAACTCCTTTGAATATAATTTCCGTACTGTCCCCGATTGCTTTTTTCGAGATCATTCTTTTTGTAAACGTTTCGGGCTCCAATCCCAGATCACCCAGTCCCGGAAGGATTTTAGAACGTATGTTTTTATAATCGGCACTTGGTATTTTTAAGGTATCGATGCTGTAATAATTTGTTTGAACGGAATAATATTCCGGATTACCGGGATCATAAAAGGTCGTGTCTCTCTCCGCGATCACCGGATAAGGTTCAGGATATAAAATATTTTCCGGATTAAATAATTTATCGGAACTGTAAGAAGTATAATTGTACAGAAACGGATATAAGACATTCAGCAAAGCCTTGTCCTTGTTAAAATCTTTCTCAGGAAGCTCCGTTCTCATTTTGGCATTTAACCCGAAACTATAGCTTATAAAAAAAGTCAATGAAAGAAAAGAGATAAGCAGTACAGAAGCACCGATTTTCACTTTGCCGGCAATGCTATATCTTTTTTTAGAATGGTTTCTTAATAAGAAAACAAAAAAGCAAAACAGAAACAGGCCGGTAATAAAAATATGAGAAATAGAAACATCATCATAAAATTTGAATCTGTAAAACTCCGTATACCTATCCACTCTATGAATTCCTTCAAATTTAAAGTATCCATAGGTAAAATAAGCCAGATGTATCGTGCTTAAAACAACGACAGATCTGATCAGAAATATTTTTAATTTTTTGTCCATAACTGAATGGTTTATTCTTTAAAATCTGAATGTTCAGTAAGCTCTATGGAATTATTATTTTCCTTAAAACTTTCCTGTATCTTCCGGGTTCTCATTTTCTCATATTCCATATCCGAATATGAACTCCCGTCCGGCATGGTTGACGTTAGGCTGGTAATATTATATCTTTGCTTAAGTTCCCTGATTCTGCTCATCGGATCTCTCATGTAATCTTCAAGGGCTTTTTTATACCGGCTTTCTGTCACCGGAATATAGGCAGACAAATTAAATTTAATATTTCTGAACTTTTCAATTCCTTTCAATTCCCAGAGGTGCTGTTTTTTGGTGTCTTCGATCTTTACGATCAATCCCGGAAGTCCCGAAAATTTATAAGGCCCTTCGGAAACGGGAATCTCATTGGTAAACCATGCATTATATTTTCTGCCCTTATATTTTACGGTTGCCAGCTGGCATTTCTTGCCTTGTATCAGAGCGGTTTCTGTTCCGATCTGCCAATTCAGGGTAATGTGTTGCGTGATTTTAAACCGGTCTGTGCTCACAGGAAGGTAAGATATTACTTCACTGGACCGCCAGTTTTTCCGAATGATACCCCGAATTTTTCCTTGTGGAAAGATGTTCGTCGATACTGCCTTATCTGAGGCAATCCCGTCTGTCTCCATTTTTTGTGCAATGGCAGAATCCCTTTTTACTTTTGCCAGGCTAAAGTAAGTGGATCCGTTCTTATCGATAAACAGGCCCATCAGTTCGGTCTCCGTTTTTTCTAAATTTAACGAATCGGGCTTGAAGGTGTACGCATAAGTAAAATTGTATTTTTGACTAAAACAAAATACGGAAATTGAAAAACTGAGTATGAATATTGCTTTTCTGATCATTTTGCACAGACCTTTAAATTAGAACGTTAATATACTCAAATATAACCACGTACAAGTGAATTAAATTTCAGATTTTATAATAACATCATATCCTGCGTACTGTTCAGGCTCTAAACTCAACGTGAAGTCGAAGTAGAAATCAGGTAAAAAAGGCTGGAAGAGGGAAGCTGGATTCCGGAAGTTCCCTTTGTCAGAAATACAATCAAAGGTCTTGACGATCAAACGAAATCTTTGTTATTCTATTAAAGAGAATCTGTTTAAAATCCTGATTGAATAGCCTTAATTTTATATTTCAATTAAATAAATAACTGAATACAAGTCAAGTATGGCCGGGTTCACGTTAAACTCACCATTTCTTCAGCCCAAAAATGATGTCCGGATCAGAAATTAAAAGGTTTTGGAAAGGTTATTGCTTACTACAGATTATGGAAAGCCAGAATTATAAAAACCACAGGAAATTTTATCCTCCGCATCATTTCATCTACCTTCCGTTGTTGATGGTGCTGCAGGTTTTCGGGATTTATAAAATTTTTAATGATGAATCCCATGAGCTGATCTGGATTTTATTTTCCGTCGTTATTTTTCTGCTTTTCTATCTGGCCATTATGGTAAGACAGCATTACGCACTCGGACTGCAGAACCGGATGGTAAGGTTGGAATTTAAACAACGGTATTTCGAGATTTTCCAGCTGAGATCGGATGAAGCGGAAAGCAAACTGACCTTCGACCAGATTGCCGCTTTGAGGTTTGCCTATGATGATGAATTTAAAGAACTGCTGTACAAGGCACTCCACGAAAATATCAAAGGCGATGAAATCAAAAGATCCATTAAAAAATGGAGGGCCGACCATCACCGGATTTAATTGTAAACAATAAACACCAAAAATATATTATCATGAGAAAATTGAGCTTATACAGCATGACGGTATTCTGTCTGCTGATGTTAACAAGCTGCGAAGCAGTAGAAACGATCTTTAAAGCAGGAATGTGGTGGGGCATCATTGTCGTTGTCGGCGTAATAGCCCTTATTTTGTGGCTATTCTCAAGGGGTAGAAACTCTTAACCAAAGTCTTATGGAAAATTCAGACCTTGACCTGATCACCCATCTGAAGCCTTCGAAGATTGTAAAAATTATGAAAGATCCGGTAGCTTCTGCAAAGGCGGTACATCTTATTTATACCTCCGATGCAGAAACAGCCGGAATTACCCGGAAAAAAACGGGTAAAAAATATTCTTATTACAAAGACGGCGAAAAAATCAAAGATAAAGAAGAAATTACCCGGATCAACAAGCTCGTTATTCCTCCGGCATGGGAAAATGTCTGGATCTGTGCATTGGACAATGGTCATCTCCAGGCAACCGGAATTGATGTTAAGAAGAGAAAACAGTACCGCTATCATCCGCTATGGAGTGCCCTGCGGAACCACACCAAGTTTTACAGGATGCTACAATTCGGATATGCCCTGCCCGATATCAGGCTGCAGGTGGAAAAAGACCTGGCGTTGCGGAACTTTGAAAAAAGAAAAATCCTCGCACTGATTGTAAGCCTGATGCAGAAAACCAACATCCGTATCGGAAATAATGCCTATGAAAAACTCTATGGCTCTTTCGGACTGACCACTTTAAAGGGCAAACACGTCAAAGTTCAGGGACAAAAGATCACCTTTCATTTTAAAGGTAAAAAAGGGGTGATGCACGACATCGACCTCAAAAGCCGCAGACTTTCCAGGCTGATCCAGAAATGCAAGGATATTCCCGGAAGGGAGCTTTTCCAGTACATCGATGATGAAGGAAACCGTCATACCGTAGATTCGGGAATGGTGAATGAGTACATTAAGGAAATCAGCGGTGAAGATTTTACGGCAAAAGATTTCAGAACCTGGTCGGGAACAGTCAGTGCCCTGATTGCGTTTAAGGAGATCGGCTATGCGGAAACCCACACGGAATACAAGAAAAAAGTAAAAGAAGCTCTGGAAATGGTGGCTTCCCATCTGGGAAATACCAGCACCGTCTGCCGCAAATACTACGTTCATCCTTTGGTAATCAATCTGTACGAAAACAACACCATCAAAAAATACCTCGACGAACTCGAACAAATCGAAGAAAACGACGGGAAAGCCGGGCTCACCCACGAGGAAAAACTGGTGCTGAAGATCCTGGAAAACGAGAAGATTTAAAAGGTGAATGGTGAATAGTCAATACCTTTGCTTGTGAATTTTTTAGCAAAAAATTACAATTGCTAATATCTTACTCGGATAAAGTTTGATTAAAAGCTATCTGAAAATTGACCATTCATCATTGACCATTCAATATAAAACTGCCCCGTCAAAAATTACTGCATAATTTTCGCCACCTTCCAAAAGAGTGGAATTGAGGTTAAGGTTTTTTACAGTTGTTAAGAATCAAAAATTCTTATTCATATAAATTGATAGTCCAGGCGAAATGAGTATTTATTTCTTCAGCTGCTATCATCTTCTGAACAAAGTGCCTTTGCGAACGAAAAATACGAGGAATCTTTTTACAACAAAACTTTGCGAGCCCAGTGTTAGAGATGTTTGAGTTATAAAATTGACTAGTGAATCGGATTGACTATTCACCACTCACCTTGTACAGCAAAATTCAGTTTTCAAAACCACCCCGTCAAAAATTATTTCATCATTTTTGCCACCCCTTCAGAGGAGGGAATTGTGGTTAAAGATTTCAGAGGTACACCATTTTATCAGAGATAATCCTTGCGTATTTCCAACGCACAGCATTTAAAAGCCTTTCGTGTCCTTGCGCTTTCCAACAATAAAGCAGCTTTAATAAACTTCGTGGTCTTTTATAAGTAGAACGGCTCTGTGAAACTTGAAAACATGATGTATTAAAAAAACCTCCGTGTTCTCTGTGTTCAAACAAAAGCTTAGTGCAAATTCACCATTTACTTGCAGCACAAAATTCACTACTCACTCTAAAGCCACCCCGTCAAAAACTATCAAGCACATATTATCCGCTGCTATCATTTGCTGATTGAAACGCTCTTGCAAACAAAAAATACGCGAATCCTTCTAAAACAAAACTTTGCGAACCCAGCGTTAGAAATCTTCGCTTCTTAAAACTGATTGGCGGAGCGGATTGACGATTCACCATTGACTATTGACGATCCACCATTCACCTCGCTCTTTGCCGGAGACCTCAAATAAATGTTGTAAATTTGTATTCTTAAGAAAATAAAAAAATATACAACGAATATGGCAAAAGCAATTTCGCAAGTACCGTTCGCGGTAAACGAGCCGGTAAATTCTTATGCACCGGGAACCCCGGAAGTAAAAAGCCTGATCGCCCAATATAAAAAAATGTGGGCGGAGAAAGTGGAAATCCCGATGATCATCAATGGTGAGGAAGTAAAGACAGGAGATAAAGTTCAGCTTCAGTCGCCTCAGGATCATGCCCATGATTTCGGGTTTTATCACAGAGGAACAATGCAGCACGTAGACGATGCCATCAACGCAGCATTGGCTGCCAAAAAAGAATGGAACGAACTGGGCTGGGAACACCGCGCGGCGATTTTCTTAAAGGCGGCTGATCTTTTGGCCGGACCTTACAGGGATGTCATTAATGCAGCAACAATGATCGGACAGTCTAAAAATGTTCATCAGGCAGAAATCGATGCAGCATGTGAATTCATCGACTTCCTGAGATTCAATGTAGAATTTATGACGGAAATGTATTCCGAACAGCCGGTTTCGGATGCAGGAATCTGGAACCGTGTAGAATACAGACCGTTGGAAGGATTCTGCTTTGCAGTTACCCCGTTCAACTTTACGGCAATTTCCGGAAATTTACCCGCTTGTATGGCGATGCTTGGAAACGTAGTGGTATGGAAACCTTCCGATAAGCAGATCTATTCCGCCAAAGTAATCATGGACGTTCTCACGGAAGCCGGTCTTCCGAAAGGAGTGATCAACATGATCTTTACCGACGGGAAAGAAACCGCTGAAAAGGTACTGGCACACCGTGATTTTGCCGGACTTCACTTTACCGGTTCCACCAAAGTATTCCAGGGCATGTGGAAAATGATCGGTGATAACATCCATAATTACAGAACCTATCCGAGAATCGTGGGGGAAACCGGAGGAAAAGACTTCGTGATCGCCCATCCTTCCGCCAACGCAGCGGCAGTAGCTACCGCTTTGGTAAGAGGTGCTTTCGAATACCAGGGACAGAAATGTTCCGCGGCTTCCAGAGCCTATATCCCACAGTCTCTTTGGGCTGAGGTGAAAAAAGTAATGGAAACACAGGTTTCTTCCATCAAAATCGGTTCTCCTGAGGATCCGTCCAACTTTGTGAATGCGGTAATTGATAAAAACTCGTTTGAGAAATGCAAAGGATATATCGACAGAGCCAATGCATCGGAAGAAGCAAACGTAGTAATCGGCGGAAAAACCGATGATTCCAAAGGATGGTTCGTACACCCTACCGTTATAGAAACCACCAATCCGCAATACGAAAGCATGGTTGAGGAAATCTTCGGACCGATTTTATCCGTATATGTATATGAAGATGCAAAATGGGTGGAAACCCTTGAACTGGTAGATTCTTCTTCGCCTTATTCATTAACGGGTTCTGTTTTCGCACAGGATCGTTATGCCATCAATGAGGCTTTCAAAGCTCTGGAAAATGCATCCGGAAACTTCTATATCAACGACAAACCGACAGGAGCCGTCGTGGGTCAGCAGCCTTTCGGAGGCGGAAGAGCTTCAGGAACCAATGACAAAGCCGGTTCTAAAATGAACCTCTTGAGATGGACTTCCGTAAGATCGATTAAAGAAACTTTTGTTTCACCTAAAGATTATAAATATCCGTATTTAGGATAATAAATGATCATTGATCAATAATAAATGATGATGAGCTCCGAAATCAAAATTTCGGGGCTTTTATTTTAACTTGAGTTCAATAATATTTAATTTGTGTTCAATGATCTAACAACAAAAAAACAGAAATGCAAACGAGATCATTTAATACCTAAAATCGTCAGCAATAGGTCGACAGAAGAAACTTCCAGCTTCCATCCTCCCTCTTCCAGCCTCTTAACCTGTCTTCTGTTCCGGGTTCACGTTATTTTAACGTCAGTTCGAGTGTTTTTTGGAGCTCAGCGGAGAAAAATGTATCGAGAACGTGTAAAGCAGGACCTCTGGTTTGTAGTTCAGCAGCTTCCCAATACGATTTTTTCAAAATCTACTTGAAGCGACGGCAGTTAAATATCGAAGGTATTCTTCGCTGGTGGGTATTCTGTTTTTAAATCCTGAATTATTTAAGTCTTTTTATATTAAATGATTGATATTTAAATGAATATCATCGAGTTTACGTTATTTTAACCTGAGTTCAACGATATTTAATTTGTGTTCAATGATCTAACAACAAAAAACAGAAATGCAAACGAGATCATTTAATATCTAAAACCGTTAGCAATAGGTCGACAGAAGAAACTTCTAGCTTCCCTCTTCCCTCTTCCCTCTTCCGGCCTTTTTACCTGTCTTCTGTTCCGGGTTCACGTTATTTAAGGTTTTAATGAAAAGATTTTATTTTAATTTATTGATATTTAATCACAAACGGAATTTTCGGAACGGTTATTGAACTGATGGAAACACGCAACCAAAACAAAATATTATGAAAAAATTAGTGTTAATAGCAGCGGTCGGAATGTTTGCCATCAGCTGCGGTACAAAAGAATCTTCGACGTCAATGAGTAATTCGGATTCCGCGGCGGTAGACAATACCGCGACTATGGCCCCTGCCACCACGGATACCATGACAACGGCACCAACGACGACTGGTAATCCGGACAGCATGAAAATGAAAATGGATACTGCCGCCACTGCGCGATAGCATCCAATTTACCCCCCAACATTTTAATCCCCGGATTTTCATCCGGGGATTTTTGTTTTAATGTAAATTCAGTTATAATTTATTTATTTCAGTTAGTGAACAGCGAATTTGATCAATCATGATTTAATTAGAATTCCTTTTAGCGGGCTGGGAAAAATATCATTTGATATTCAAGACCATTGGCTATAATACCGACAAGAAAGCTTCCCGCATCCGGCATCCCCTTCCGGCCTATGATCTTTCAGACATTTCAGATTTACATTATTTTACAACACCTTACGACCGGTAACTTTTCAGAGATTTAATAAAGATACTTTATACTTTATACTTTATACTTTATACTTTATACTTTATACTTTATACTTTATACTTTATACTTTATACTTTATACTTTATACTTTTTACTTTTTACTTTTTACTTTTTACTTTTTACTTTTTACTTTTTACTTTACTTTTAATCACTATATTTGATCTACTACTAAACATTAAAGAATTTACTATGAAAAAATTAGGAATAGGCGTTGTTTTAGGCTTATTGTTTTTAAGCAGCTGCGCGGATAAAAAAGAAAACCGGGAAGAATTTAAGGAAGATCATAATAAGGAATATATGAGAAACAGCCTGGGCGATACGGCCAGTGCCCGTTCCGAATCCTCCGCTTCCGACAGCACGGCAATGAAGAAAGATACCGCAACAACGAAATAAACAGAACCGCAGCTCTACTGCGGTTTTTTTAATGAAGAATTTTCCTGAGCTTTCCTGTCAAATTAATTTTTAAACTCCCGATTTGTTTTTTAACCTGAACGGCATTCATTAATCTAACTTCGGCTGTAACTATTTTTGTCTAATTCAGACTGATATGTCGACATAATTATTACATTTGTAGCCAATAAAAAGTACTATGAAAAAATTGACAATATTCTCGGCCCTGTTTATCGGCGCTTTTGCGTTCGCACAGGGAATTAAATTTGAAGAATCCAGCTTCGCTACGGTTCTTGCCAAAGCCAAAAAAGAAAACAAACTGGTCTTTATCGACGCTTATACCACCTGGTGCGGGCCTTGTAAGCTGATGGCCAAAAACGTATTTCCGCAGAAAACCGTAGGCGATTATTACAATGCCAATTTTGTAAACGCCAAGATCGATATGGAAAAAGGCGAAGGCATCGAAATTGCCAAAAAGTATAACGTGAAAGCCTTCCCTACTTATCTTTTCGTAGACGGAAACGGAGAACTGGTACACAGAACTCTGGGATATGTGGAAGAAAACGACTTCATCCAGTTTGCCAAAGACGCAGGAGACCCGAGCAAAAGGCTGACTGCCCTGAAGCAGAAATTCGAAGCCGGGGAAAAAGATCCTGAATTCCTGAAAAACCTGGCCGGACTTACCATGTACAGCGACCCTGAATTTTCCGGAAAAGTAATGGAACGTTATTTCAATGCGAAAACGGAACTGAATCAGGAAGATATCGAGATGCTCCTTTTTGCTGCCCAAAATATCGACAGCCCGATGTATAAAACATTCCAGGCCAAAAAAGCAGAAATCTCCAAAGTGATCACGCCGGAAAAATATGAGGCTATCGATAAAAGCATAAAAATCAGCGGCCTCTTTAAAAAATCATACAATGCCGATACCAAATCCTGGAACGACAATTATTTCCTGACGGAAGCGCAAAAGTTCATGTCTAAGGAAGAAGCTGAAAAGACACTGAAAAAAGCACAGGCCAACAGAGCATTACGAAATAAGGATATCGCGACCTACGAAAAACTGGCTTTGGAACTCAACAAAGACACTTCAGCGATGAGCTCCGAAGAGCTGAATTCCCTGGCATGGAATTTCTTTGAGAATGTGACCAATAAAGCATCTCTAGAAAAAGCGGTGGCATGGGCGCAGGAATCCGTAAAGAAAAATGAAAACTATGCCAATACCGACACTTTGGCCAACCTTTACAACAAAGTAGGCGATAAGAAAAACGCAAAGCTTTGGGCCGAAAAATCCATCGCTCTGGCGAAAAAATCCGGCGAAGATTCGGGAGATACCGAAAAGCTGCTGAAGAGCTTAACGATACAGTAATACATAAGAAGCCGCCTCAATTGAGACGGCTTCTTTTATTAATAGATATATGCCCATCGTATATTTTATCATCATATAAAATATAGTTTAGCATCAATTCTCCATTTAAAAGCTTATTAAAAACCAGTATTAACGCCCGATGCGCCAGCACCACAGTTTTCATCAACTGTAACATTTACTGCCCAAGCTAAATCCTGATTGAAGGCCTGTGTACCCTCAGTAGTTGTTGTATAATAATATGCAGTAATTGTCTGACCATTACATGGCAGTGTAAAAGTCACAGTGTAAACACCTCTGAATAATGCTGTGTCTGAATTTTCTTTTAATTCAGCAGATTCTGCATTTTGCTTTGCAAACGATAAAGCAGAAAAAGCTAATGCTCCGATAACAAAAATTTTTTTCATAAAATTCATTTTTAAAAGTTTATATGTTAATCTAAAAAAACATTCAGTTTTTTAACTTCTTCCAAACCTCTTTTTTCAAGATCTTTGTTTACGATATTATTGAATGGGTATTTCAACCATTTATCTCTTGCTTTTAAGAAATCTTTTTTATCTTGCAGATCGATGGTGGATACCCTCTCCATTTTTTCAATCTCTTTTTCAGATTTGTTAATACTTGCAATAGAAAATTCGATCGTTTTATTCTTATTGTAAACCTCCAATATAAGCCCTGGTAATCCCTTAAATCTAAAAGGCCCATCCGAAAAAGGAATTTCTGTCGTATACCAGGCATAAAAAGTATCATGTTCGGTATCTACTTTTGCCAATTGACATTTCATACCCTGAATTTCTTTTATTTCATCCATTAGCTGCCAGTTCAAAGAAGGTTCTTTAAAAGTATAAAAATACATTCCCAACGGAATCGTAGCGATTACATTATCTCCTTCTTTCCATACATTATGCCTGACTTTTGGAATAGCCGGTCTGTTTGTATTAACATCAATTTTTTTCGGATCAATTTTCTGTGCATACTCTTTCAAATACTCATAGTAACTGGCCATTGCAGGACTGAAATAAACCGATTTATATTTATTGCATCTGAGAACCATATTGGATTCCGTAAAATTTGATTTATTCAATGAGTCCGGAATTATTTTAAAATAATATACAACCTCAAGGCTTGCTTTATCTTTCTGAGCTGAATAGAACAGGCAACTAAAAACTGATATTAAATAGATAATTTTACCAATCATAATTTTAAATTATTATACAATAATATATATTTTTTCACTTTTAAAAGAATAATATTTATTTTTTTTATTATAAAAATTCAGATCAGCTATATTTATATAAATTATCATTAAATATCACATTTTCAATAACAATGAGTAATATTATTTTTTTTATATGTAATTTAATTTTGAAATTAATAATAATTTTTTACACTAAAAGTATTTCGCGAAACTTTTTTCAAAGATGAATAACAGTTCCCTAGCTAACAATTCCAAAAGGAATAAATGCCATTCCGGTTGGAATAAAAATATTCTCGTAAAAACAGTATCTTTACATTTCAATTTCCATTATGATGAACAACAGTATCGGTTTTAAAATAAAAAAATTGCGGGAGCAGAAAGAGATATCGCAGGAAGACCTGGCTTTTCAGCTGGAGGTATCCCAAAGCTATCTCAGCAAAATTGAAAACGGGGCCATTGAAAAACTGGATTTCATTTTTATGCAGAAGATTTCCGATTTTTTTAAGGTGGAACCGCAGTATTTTTTAGAGGGAGATACGATTATTAACAATAATGTTGAAAAAAGCACTAATTCTTCTGTAGGAAATATTGGTGATACAACGATCAACAATACTACTGATCAGAATTTATTAGAAAATGTGATTAATAATCAGAATCAGATCAACCAGCTGATGGAAATGCAGAACAAGCTGATCGAAAAGCTGCTGAAAGATTAATCTCTGTTAAAGCATAAAAAAATCCGCTGTCTCTTCAGACAGCGGATTTTTATTTTCAAAACGTTTTTATCTAATATTCAAAAAGGACACTTCCCCAGGTAAAGCCGCTTCCGAAGGCCGAAAGCAATACCAGGTCTCCCCTTTTGATCTTCCCGAACTCAATGGCTTCGCTTAAAGCGATAGGAATTGAGGCTGCCGTCGTATTTCCGTATTTCTGGATGTTGTTGAAGACTTTTTCGTCCGGCAGGCCGAATTTCTGCTGTACATACTGGGCAATCCGTAAATTCGCCTGATGCGGGATGAACATATCCACATCATCGATCGTTTTTCCGGCTTTGTCAAGGGCTTCCTTCATGGTTTCCGGAAATCTTGTCACCGCATGCTTGAAAACAAAGTTTCCGTTCATGATCGGGTAAACTTCTTTGTTCGTTACATTTTCCGGCTCCTTCCTCATCCGGTCGCTCCAGCCGTATTTGGAACCCGGAAACTGGGTGCACAGCTCGTCGGCGTATTTTCCTTCGGAATGCATATTCACTGCCAGTACATCTCCCGCATCATCATTAATGGTTGCCGAAAGGACGATGGCCCCTGCCCCATCCCCGAAAATAACGGAAACCCCTCTTCCTTCATCGGAAAAATCCAGTCCGAAAGAATGTACTTCCGCTCCCACAACCAGGATATTTTTATAAGTTCCTGATTTGATGAACGCATTGGCCACACTCATCGCATAAACGAATCCCGAACATTGGTTTCTCACATCCAGTGCCCCGATCGTACCGCAGCCCAGCATATCCTGAAGCAGGACGCCACAGCCCGGGAAATAATAGTCCGGCGAAAGGGTGGCAAAAACAATATAATCGATATCTTTTGAGGTTAGTCCTGCATTGGCAATGGCTTTTTCGGAAGCCCTGAAGCCCAGATAAGCAGTGGTTTCCTGTGCATCGTTACGGTTTTCCCGGTGTCTTCTTTCTTTAATACCGGTGCGCTCCGTAATCCACTCGTCATTCGTGGTCATTAATTTGGCTAAATCATCATTCGTAACAATGTGATCCGGAACATGGAATCCGATCCCTTTTATTGTACTTTTAATCATATAGTTTGTTTAATTTTGGTAAAGATAAACTTATTTAACGCATCGTTTTTCAAAATATCATTATTTTTACCATATGGCAATTGTTACCATTTACCGGGACTCCCAATGCGAATGGGTGGATGTGGAGGCTCCTACGGCGGAAGACCTGTCGTTTTTACACGAAAGATACGCAATCAATAATCTTCTCTTGGAAGATACCCTGGACCCGAACCACCTCCCGAAATATGAGGAAGACGGCGACGTGAAATTTTTCCTGCTGCGGGAAAGCACCGAACTGGAACGGAAAAACCTCAACTCCATCAGCGACATCAGCACCAAAATCGGGATTTTTCTGCTGGATAAAACCATCATCACGATCCACCGGATGAAGACAAAGAGCCTTACTGAAACCAAAAAGCAATTGTCCTGCCTGACAAACGAAACCTCGGCCAGAAATATCGCCCTTCGGATCGCCCTGCTCATCATGAAAAGTTTCGACGATGAGTCGGTAAGCCTGCTGGAAACCATGGACAATATCGAAAATGAGATTTTCCTTAAAAATACCAACCATACCAACCAGATCAGGCGGCTGTACAAGCTGAAGAGAAAGTCGGGGCTGAATTCCAGGGTATTGACGGTTTCCAGCGATGCCATCGATAAGTTTAAGCTGCTTGGGCTTCAGGATTCCGAAGTATCGGATTTAAAGGACAAACATAAAGATGTAGTCACGGATTTCGACCATCTGAACATCCAGGTGACCAATCTGATCGGCATGTTTCTGGCCCTCTCCGACCAGAAAGCCAACCAGGTGATGAAAGTTCTGGCAATATATTCCGTTTACTTTTTACCGATTACTTTTATCGCCGGAGTTTACGGGATGAATTTCGATAATATGCCGGAACTGCACCATAAAAACGGATATTTTTTCACGCTGGGATTCATGGCGCTCGTGGTGATCTGTACGTTTATTTATGCAAGAAGGAAGCAATGGTAATGTTCAACTGACGGGATGCCCTGTAAGGAAAACAGTTGCAAAGATTGAAAAAATGTTCGTCGGGATGTTTTACTAAGTTCAGAATTAAATTACCTTCGTTAAATCAAAATAATTTAACCACTCAATCACCATGAAACCCGAAGCCCTGCAAAAAATCCTTGAAGACCCTGCCCTTTCCAAAGAATCCAGAGAAAAGCTGGCTGCACTGCACGATCTTATCTCAGCCAAAGAATTTTCGGATCTTCTGGATCAGGAAGGAAACCAGTATGTGGAATTTGTACAGGAAGGCGGCGGCGTCTGGGGAAGTGCCTTGGTAGGTTATCTGTATGCCCTGGAAATTTTCGGCATCCGGTTTCTGAAAGTGGCCGGAACGAGTGCAGGAGCCATTAATACGATGCTGATTGCCGCCTGCAGGACAAAAGAGGAAATCAAGAGCGAAGTCATCAGAAATATTCTGTTCAACTGGGATTTTTCCGATTTTATGGATGGAAAGCCGTATATCAAAACCACCATCCATTCGATGCTGAATAATAAGCATTTTATCCGGAATAACATGATCATTGCAGGAGTCATCATGCTGATTTTGGTTATTATGCCATTCGCTGTTTCTTCGGAAACCACCCTGCGGGCCAAACTGCTGTTTCTGGTTCCGATCATCCCGATTCTCATGGCCATGGCCTGCCTGCTGAAGCTGTATAATGACCTTAAAAAAGCCAATTCCGGGCTGAATCCGGGAAACACCTTCCTGAATCAGATGAAATTGGTGCTGGATGGTTTCGGCATTAGAACCGTTGCCGAATTGAACGAAAAATTTGTGCAGAAAGGCAAAAACCTCAACCTGAACTACCGCTACGGAAACGAAATGCAATATTACCATATTGCGCTGGATAGCATCGGGGAAATCTACACCAACAACAAAGAACACATCGACGAAATCCGCTACCGTATTTTTTATGAAGGAACGGTCAACAACGATTATTATAAGAAAGATCCTTTCTATCTATTGCAGTCGGAATACATCGTGGTGACCACGGACATCAATGCCAAAATCAAGGTGGAGCTGCCGACCATGGCCAATTTATACTGGTCCGAAGAAGAACTTAAGCACATCAGTCCGGCCGAATTCGTGCGGGCCTCGATGTCGGTCCCTTTCTTTTTCGAACCGTTCCAGAAACAGATCAACCGGAATGACGATTCTGTAAAATATGCCTGGAAATTCTGGATGAACACGAAGCCGGAAGATATTAATCCGGTCGGGGTCTTCATCGATGGCGGAAGCATTTCCAACTTCCCGATCGATCTTTTCCACTCTGCCGACATTTTTTACCCTAGAACGCCGCTTTTCGGGGTACAGCTCACCAGCGATTCCGATATTCTTTCGGAAAAAGGAAAAACCAGTGCGGAAATTTTAAAGTCACCCTTCTCCTTTGGCGGCAATATCATCAGTACTTTAAAAGGCTTTAACGATAAAACCTTTCTTACCAAGCATACCTTCTACCATCTGTTCAGCATCCAGACGGTGAACTGCGGGACCAGCAGCTGGCTGAATTTTTTCATGAAAAGAAACGAAAAAGAAGAACTCTTCAACCGTGGTTTTTCCGCCGCCCTCGATTTCCTCCACCAATTCGACTGGCAGAAATACAAGTGCGAACGCATGATGCTTTCCATGAAAGAGAAGAAAATCCTGAAGGAAGAGGATACGAAGACGGTGGGGTGAAGAATTTTGAGTATTTTTAACCTCTTTAATTTATAAATTGATACAAGATGCGGGATTATCTGCAGGGGATTTTGGATGCATATGCTGTTTTCGGGATGCCACCCTCTGAATTAAGCTATGATTATCAAATTTTTGAGCTTGAGAAATCAGAAAAAGTTGAAGAATTTTTACTGAAATCCGGGTATACATTTTCTCATGCGGAAAAGATTGAAGAATCCTATTTTAAGGAAAAAGTACGCGGATGGCTGTTCAGTGGCTCACTTGGAAAAATGCATTTTGACTCCCAGCGGAAAGAAGCTAAATTTAATATCTTTTATGATGCTTTCATTTTAATGGCAGAACCTGATTCTTTTAATAAATGTATCTTAAAGGAAAACGGCTTCATCGGGGTGATGTACGATTTTTTCCTGATCGAAGGGAAAGAAAAGAACTCTATTTTATATTTTGTCAGCTCAGACTAGCTTTATCATGAACCCTTTTCACAATGATCCAACAGATTATATCGCCTACATCTTTTTCATGGATAAGACCCATTACAGTCCGGACGCGTACCATCAGATGAAAATGGAGCTTACTGAAAGAAATTTCAATTTCGACAACCTGAACCAAAAAGCCTATATACGCCTTGTCATAAAGGATTTGTTTCCCGGTTGGGAAAAACAGGTCAGAAAAATGTTTGCCGCGCTTATCGCTCACGGATGGACCTTTCAGCAGCCACTGGATTATAAAGAATCTTGGGGAAGGCTTATATTCAGGGGATTTTACACCGATGTTACTCTAAAATCCGAACAGATCCTGAATCAATACATTAAAATATTCGAATCTACCTGCGGACATTGCGGAAGCAGAAAAAACGTAGAAAGCTACGGTCACGAATATTTGTGCAACAAATGTATTCTGAAACGTCTAAAGAGAATGATAATCAATAAAATAGACCCAAACGGATTTTCTTATTTCAGCAGAACAAAAAAACACCGGGTCTTATGGACGGAAATTGATAATATCGATTGGAAAACGGACGGTTACGACAGCTTTGCCATTACCCTGAATAAATTTTCACCGAAGGAAGAGCTTGCAAAAGATTATCATGAAGGAGACTCCATCTTATTTTCAAATGAATCGTTTAATTTATTCGGGTTGTTAAGAAACCTTCCGGCATATCTTCTTTCTGAATCTCAGGCAGATGAAATCAACAGTCTTTGCGAAAGTCTTGAAGAATGCATCATCTGCAGAAGAAAATCGGTACTCGGTAAGATGATCAACAAAAAATGCCTGGTTTGCGGAACACTGACCGAAAAGTTAGAAAATCCAACGGAAACAAATCTTAAAAGATTTGGGAGCTGGCAAAGAATGATCGATCATAAAAAGAAGAGGTTCAGGTGGTATATACAGAATATTGCTATTATCCGGTACCGTTATGAAACAGACTCTTCATTTAAATAAACAAAAGATATGGGCGGCTACTTCGAGATGTATAAATTTGATCCATTTAAAATAAAAGAAAATCTTTATCCGAAGCTTGTTAATGCGGAATTAAAATCAGTATATATTCCGGAAACCGGAAGATGGATCGACCATTTCAAAAGGTTTTTTGAAGTCAATAAAACCAGTTATCGGAATACCACTTCAGAAAAGGTTATCGGGAAAATGGAAAGTCCTGAACCTTTTATTTTTGATTATGATGAATTTTCATTAATAATTGATTGGCTTACCTGGTACTACAGGGATGAAATAGATACTGATGCTCTTTTTCTGGACGAAAACGGATTGATCAGTATAGGCAGCCTTAATAGCAAATTTGAAATGACAGCACTTTTCGGATTAGGATGTGAAGGTATTGAAAAGTATTTCTTTCCGTTGATACAGCCCGGATTTACCTGGAATTCCGGAAGCTTTCCGCTGAGCCAGCGTGAGCTTGTTCTGATGACTGAATACATGCTGGTATTGTGTATTGCCGTCGCTGGATTTTTAAAAGACCCTTCTGCCGGAGAGATGATAGAAGATATACAGCCAAATGCATTCACTTATATCGAAGCACTCAAAAAAAGTGCTGAAAAGCATTTGCAGCAGTATTTGTCAGGAAACGAAAACTTATCCTACAGACAGGAACTGAATCTTTTGGTTAATGAAAAATATTATGAGTATTATTATTCTATTCTTCTGGATATAAGGAAAAACCTGACCGGTTACGAAGAATTTATTTATGCGGATGAATTTTTTTAAAATGATAATTAAAGTTTATAAATTATGATCTCACTGGGATATGCAAGAGGATTTATCAGGACTTTCGGTTACTTAAACGGTCCGGGTACCGATACTACATACAATTGCGATATTATGGAAATCGACAAAAATTCAGACATTAGTATGGCTATTGCTTCAAAATTCAGAACGGACAAAAATAGTATAGCGTATATTAATGAGATTGATGAAAGATCTTTTGTTACCTATGTTCATCAATGGCTTATAAAAAGTGAACTTAATAACAGAAATTTAAGCGATTATCGTCTAAACTCTGAATCACATATTATTTCAGGAGTTTTATTAAATATTTCTGTAAAAAGAAATTCCTTAAAATTGATTATATTTAATGATGAAGCCTATGAAAAGATTGGCAGCCGTTTCGAGTTCTTTATTATTGAAGGCTCCGATAAAGATTATATTGTATATTTTGTCTGTAGATAAAATACCTCGGAAAATCCCTTTCCGTATTATGTCCGGCATGATAAATGAACAGTAACTACACAAAAAGATATCATGTCAGGCAAAAAAGATCTCAGAGAAAAACTTGATCTCCCCATATTCGACACCACCAGCGAAACAGAAATCTTCCAAAACCAGACGCTCCGCCCTGTTTTGAAATTGCAGAACGGGATTTTCCTAATGTTTTTTACGGAATATGCTATAAAGAAAGTTTCAGATTTCAATACGTTGAAAACAGAACAGAAAATAAATTTCATCAATCAGAGCCTGCAAAAAGATAATGCCCTCCGCAATACCTTTATCGGAATGACCATCGGCATGCTGACTTCTGAGGAAATGAAAATATATCTTTCCGATACGAAGTCATTTAATAAAAGGATTATTTCGATGCTTACGGAAAGGATCAAAAGCCAGCTGCAAATATTATAATTTAGGCAAGGTACTCAGATCAAGTACTTAAAGACTGTTAGTTGTATTATTGATGAAAAAACTTCCAGCACCCAGCTTCAGTCTTCCAGCCTATTTCACCTGAGGCCCATTCTAAAGTTTAAGTTAAAAATATAACCCTGATTTCTGAGTTCATCCCCATCATCCTTCCAGCCATTTCGGATTCTGTTCCAGCACTTTCTGATACACCGGACAGCTTTCCGAATGGCAGCCTTTCAGGTAGCCCGTGCTCATCAGGAACTCGTTGACGATTTCCCCGCCGGTGAATTTAAAGGTTTTCTTAAAAAGCTTCATCCATTCCGGCAGTGTTTTCGGATGGTGATGGTCCAGCCATTTCTCGAACGAACCGAATTCCTGCTGCAATCCGACGATGGTTTTTGCATTTTCAATAGCAGCGTTAACCTTTAATTTATTTCTGATAATTCCCGGATCAGCAAGCAGCCTTTCACGGTCGGCTTCAGTGTATGCGGCAACTTTTTCGATCTTAAAATTGTCATAGGCTTTCCTGAACCCTTCTTCTTTTTTCAGAATGGTTTCCCAGCTCAGGCCTGCCTGGTTGATCTCCATCACCAGCCTTCCGAACAGTTCGTTGTCATCATGAATCGGAAAACCGTAATGGTGGTCGTGGTAGTTCTGGTGAAGGGCCCTTCTGCTTTCGGGCTGCAGGGTTTCAATAACGGTGCAATAGCTCATAATGGTTATTTTAATAGTGCAAAGATAAGACAGATGATGACAAGGGTATGGCAGGAGGAAATTTTAATACAATAATTTTGGCTATTCGTTTGTGAACACAATCTGGATTAAAAGGCTGGAAGAGGGATGCTGGATGCTTGAAGTCCTTCTATTCAATACCACAACCGGCCAAAGAAGGATAAAAACGTTTTTCAACAGCTAAAAAAAACGCTATCCGACATCTTGACTCATTCAACTTTCTTATGCTGATAAATAATTTAAAATTATATTAATATAGTTAAATTCATATTGAATTGATTGATCAGTGTTGACTTTGCTACGGAGTTTTAGCTTTTTAAATCAGATTAGCCAATTCTCAGCATTGTTGTTATCTTTCTTGAGATTTACTTTAACATACAGTCGAAGTTAGAATCCGGATTAAGATGTAATCATTAACTGAATAACATAGAATTCGCGTTAAAAACAATTTTTTAAAAGCCTTTAAAACAAAAAAACCTCCAAATCGGAGGTTTTCGTTTATTTAAATACTAATTAACGTCAGTTCGATCTAAGCATTAATAATTCTGCTTTTATCGATGATATCATTATTCGTATTAATGGAAGGTTTTTTATCGAAGAAAGAATACGCCGCCAGAGCCGACATGATATTCAGGACAAAGTTGTCAAAAC
>JAAIGF010264942.1_pt1 | contig 63086 bp, 55 predicted proteins | sample 6487441 | NCBI WGS metagenome assembly JAAIGF01 (sample SAMN13974129, study PRJNA590717) | phyllosphere metagenome | biome: pepper field; feature: multiple bacterial spot infested pepper fields; material: pepper leaves; isolation source: leaves from pepper fields | host: Capsicum annuum ...
CGTCGCCGCTGGCTGCGCGTCGGCGGGTGCCTTGGCAGCGGCCGGCGCGGCGGCAGGCGCCTGCGCGGCCTTGTCCTGCGTCGCTGCGGCCGGTGCCTGGCTCTCGCCCTCGCTGGCCGCCCTGGCGGCCTCGCCGGGTTCGAGCTGCAGCAGCACGCTGCCCTGCTTGACCTTGTCGCCCACCTTCACGCTGAGCGCGGTGACGACCCCGCCCTGCGAGGCGGGAATCTCCATGGATGCCTTGTCCGACTCCACCGTCACCAGGCTTTGCTCGGCCTCGATGGTGTCGCCCACGGCGACCAGCACTTCGATGACTTCGACTTCATCGAAGTCGCCGATGTCCGGAACCTTGATCTCTACGGTATTGGCCATGGTGTCCCGTCCTACAGCAGCACGCGGCGGAAGTCGGCCAGCAGGCCGGCCAGGTGCGCGTTGAAGCGCGCGGCAGCAGCGCCATCGATGACGCGGTGGTCATACGAGAGCGACAGCGGCACGGTCAGGCGCGGCACGAAGGCCTGGCCGTCCCACACCGGCTTCTGGTAGCTGCGCGAGACGCCCAGGATGGCGACTTCAGGCGCGTTGATGATGGGCGTGAAGTGCGTGCCGCCGATGCCGCCGAGCGAGGAGATCGAGAAGCAGCCGCCCTGCATTTCCGCAGGCGAGAGCTTGCCGTCACGCGCCTTCTTGGCGAGCGCCGAGGTTTCTTCGGCGATGGCGAGGATGCCCTTCTTGTCGGCATCGCGGATCACCGGCACGACGAGCCCGTTGGGCGTGTCGGCGGCGAACCCGATGTGGAAGTACTGCTTGAAGACGAGGTTGTCGCCATCCAGGGAGGCGTTGAATTGTGGGTACTTTTTGAGAGTCGCCACGACCGCCTTGATCAGGAAGGCCAGCATCGTCACCTTGATGCCCGCCTTCTCGTTCTCGCGGTTCAGGTCCACGCGCAGGGCTTCCAGGCTCGTGATGTCCGCTTCGTCGTTGTTCGTGACGTGCGGGATCATGACCCAGTTGCGGTGCAGGTTGGCACCCGAAATCTTCTGGATGCGCGACAGCGCCTTGGTCTCGATCGGACCGAACTTGCTGAAGTCGACCTTGGGCCAGGGCAGCAGGCCCAGGGCCGCACCGTCGGCGCCGCCGGATGCGGCGGCTGCCGGGCCATTGCCCGCCAGCGCCTGCTTCACGAAGCCGCGCACGTCGTCCTGCGTGATGCGCTGCTTGGGGCCCGTGCCACGGACCTTGTGCAGATCGACGCCCAGCTCGCGGGCGAACTTGCGCACCGAGGGCGACGCGTGCGGCACCGGCACGGCGCTGTCCGTGGCCGCGGCGGGCACGGGCGCAGTGCGCGCGGCCTGGCCGGCAGGCGCTGCGGCGGCCTTGTCGTCGCCGGACCCGTCGGACGCCGTGCCCTGGGCCGGTGCCGATGCCGTTGCCTGGGGCTTGGGCTCGGCCTTGGCCGGTTCGGCTGCCTGCGGCTTGGCATCGTTCTTGGCCGGCGCTTCGGCCTGCGCCGGCGCGGCTTCGGCGGGCGCCGCCTTGTCTGCGCCCTCGCCCGCGGGCTCGAGCTGCAGCAGCAGGCTGCCCTGCTTGACCTTGTCGCCCACCTTCACGCTGAGCGACTTGACCACGCCGCCCTGCGACGCGGGGATTTCCATGGACGCCTTGTCCGATTCCACCGTGATGAGGCTTTGCTCGGCCTCGATGGTGTCACCGACGGCCACCAATACCTCGATGACCTCGACTTCGTCGAAGTCGCCGATGTCCGGAACCTTGATCTCTACCGTTTGGCTCATCGTATGCTTCCCGATCAGGCGTGGTGGGGGTTGGTCTTGTCGGCGTCGATGCCGTACTTCTTGATGGCCTTGGCCACCAGCTCGGCCTTGACCTTGCCTTCGTCGGCCAGCGCACGCAGTGCCGAGACGACGACGAAGCGGCGATCCACCTCGAAGTGCTCACGCAGCTTGGAGCGGAAGTCCGAGCGGCCGTAGCCATCGGTGCCCAGCACGCGGAACGTGCGGCCGGCCGGCAGATATGCGCGGATCTGTTCGGCGAACATCTTCATGTAGTCCGTCGACGCGACGATCGGGCCGTCGTGCTCGGCCAGGGCGCGTGCCACGTAGGGCACGCGCGGGGCCTTGTCTTCCGGGTGCAGCAGGTTGTGCCGCTCGGCGTCCATGCCATCGCGACGCAGCTCCGTGAAGCTGGTCACGCTCCAGACGTCCGAGGCCACGCCCCAGTCGTCGCGCAGCAGGTCTTGCGCGGCCATGACTTCGCGCAGGATCGAGCCGCAGCCCATCAGCTGCACGCGCGGCGCATCCTTCTTGTCGGTGCGCGCGGACTGCAGCAGGTACATGCCGCGGATGATGCCTTCCTCGTCGCCCGGCTTCAGGCCCGGCTGCGCGTAGTTCTCGTTGAGCAGCGTGAGGTAGTAGTAGACGTTTTCCTGGTCCTGCACCATGCGCTTGAGGCCGTGCTGGATGATGACGGCGACTTCGTGCGAGAAGGTCGGGTCATACGACACGCAGTTCGGGATCGTGCTGGACAGCAGGTGGCTGTGGCCATCCTCGTGCTGCAGGCCTTCGCCGTTCAGCGTGGTGCGCCCCGACGTGCCACCCAGCAGGAAGCCGCGCGCCTGCATGTCGCCGGCGGCCCAGGCCAGGTCGCCGATGCGCTGGAAGCCGAACATCGAGTAATAGATGTAGAACGGCACCATGATGCGGTTGTTCGTCGAGTACGACGTCGCCGCGGCGATCCACGAGCTGAACGCGCCCGCTTCGTTGATGCCTTCCTGCAGGATCTGGCCGTTCTTGGCTTCCTTGTAGTACATGACCTGGTCCTTGTCGACCGGGATGTACTTCTGCCCTTCCGGGGCATAGATGCCGATCTGGCGGAACAGGCCTTCCATGCCGAAGGTGCGCGATTCGTCGGCCACGATGGGCACGACGCGCGGGCCGAGCTGCTTGTCGCGCAGCAGGGTCGTCAGCACGCGCACGAACGCCTGGGTCGTGGAGACTTCACGGCCTTCGGAGGTCGGATCCAGCACGGCCTGGAAGGTCGACAGCGCGGGCACCGGCAGGGTCTCGTCGGCGCGCGCACGGCGGCGCGGCAGATAGCCACCCAGGGCCTTGCGGCGCTCGTGCATGTACTGCATTTCCTCCGAATCGGCCGGCGGCATGTAGTACGGCAGTTCTTCGAGCTTGTCGTCCGGCACCGGGATGTTGAAGCGGTTGCGGAACTCGCGGATGGCGTCCGTATCGAGCTTTTTCTGCTGGTGCGAGGGGTTCTTCGCCTCGCCCACTCGACCCATGCCATAGCCCTTGATGGTCTTGGCCAGGATCACGGTGGGCTGCCCTTCGTGCTTGGTGGCCGCATCGAACGCGGCGTACACCTTGTGCGGGTCGTGGCCGCCACGGTTCAGGCGCCACACGTCCTCGTCGGTCATGCGGCTGACCATCTCGAGCAGCTTGGGATGCTTGCCGAAGAACTTCTCGCGCACGAAGGCGCCGTCGTTGGCCTTGTACGCCTGGTACTCGCCATCGACCGTCTCTTCCATGATGCGACGCAGGATGCCTTCCTTGTCACGCGCGAGCAGCGGATCCCAGTAGCCACCCCAGATCAGCTTGATGACGTTCCAGCCCGAACCGCGGAAGTCGCCTTCCAGTTCCTGGATGATCTTGCCGTTGCCGCGCACCGGGCCGTCCAGGCGCTGCAGGTTGCAGTTGACGACGAAGATCAGGTTGTCCAGCTTTTCGCGGGCGGCCAGGCTGATCGCACCCAGGGATTCCGGCTCGTCCATTTCGCCGTCGCCGCAGAACACCCAGACCTTGCGGTTGCTGGTGTCGGCGATGCCGCGCGCGTGCAGATACTTCAGGAAGCGCGCCTGGTAGATCGCCATCATCGGGCCCAGGCCCATGGACACGGTCGGGAACTGCCAGAACTCCGGCATCAGCTTGGGATGCGGGTAGGACGACAGGCCCTTGCCTTCGACTTCCTGGCGGAAGTTGTCGAGCTGGTCTTCGCTCAGGCGGCCTTCCAGATAGGCGCGGCCGTAGATCCCCGGGGACGAGTGGCCCTGGAAATACACCAGGTCGCCGCCGTGGCCTTCCGATTCCGCGTGCCAGAAGTGGTTCTGGCCCGCGCCGATCATCGTGGCCAGCGAGGCGAACGAGGCAATGTGACCACCCAGGTCACCGCCATCGGCGGGCGAATGGCGGTTGGCCTTCACGACCATGGCCATCGCGTTCCAGCGCACGTACGAGCGGATGCGCTCTTCCAGGTCGTGGCGACCGGGCGACGGCGCTTCCAGGTGCGGCGGGATCGTGTTGACATACGCCGTGGTCGCCTTGAACGGCAGGTTGGCGCCGGAGCGGCGGCCGAGCTCGATCAGGCGTTCCATCAGGTAGTGCGCGCGTCCGGGGCCCTCCCGATCGAGCACGGCTTCGAGCGCTTCGAGCCATTCCTGGGTCTCTTGGGCGTCGTCGTCTGGGGGGATGGCGGGCAGCGCGGACATGGGGTGGTCTCCGTGGAAATCGGTGAATCCGCGAATTCTAGGGGGTTTGCCGGCCGCGGAGCAATCAATATTTCATATTGCGGTGCATCATTTCACGATGTGAAATAGAAAATGCGTGACCGCGAATTACACTACGCAGGCTATGGCCCGCCCTCCTCCCAACGGTCCGTCGTCCGCCTTTCACGAGGCCGGCCGTACCCGCCGCAATCTGTACTGGATCACCCCCATCGTCGCGCTGGTGGCGGTGCTTGGCGTGCTTGCCGCCGTCATCGTCTGGATGGACCGGCTCGAAAGCCCCTATCTGGCCCTGACGGGCGCCTCGCACCGCACGCTGCTCTGGATCGTCGTCTCGCTCTCGCTGGTCATCGTCTGGGCCTTCTTCACGCTCTGGCGGCACACCCGCTTTCGCCAGCGCGCCGAGACCGCCCTGATCGCGGAGACGGCATTCCGGCGCGCCATGGAAAACTCCATGCTGACCGGCATGCGCGTGCTGGACATGGACGGGCGCATCACCTACGTGAATCCGGCCTTCTGCCGGATCATCGGCTGGAACGAATCGGACCTCATCGGGCGCACGGCGCCGTTTCCCTATTGGGTACCCGGTCAGCACGCCGCGCACCAGCGCATGATGACCATGCTGCTGGCCGGCAATGCGCCGACCTCGGGCCTGGAGATGCAGGCCCAGCGCCGCGACGGCTCGCGGCTGACGACGCGCATGTACGTCTCGCCCCTGGTGGACCGCCATGGCGTGCAGACCGGCTGGATGACCTCGCTCACCGACATCACCGAGTCCAAGCGCATCCGCGAGACCCTGGCCGCCGCGCACGAGCGCTTCATGACCGTGCTCGAGGGCCTGGACGATGCGATCTCGGTGACGGCCGACGGGCCGCAGGGCCTGGAGCTGCTGTTCGCCAACAAGACCTATCGGCGCATCTTTGGCTCGCAGGCGAGCGGCCACGGGCAGTTGCTGGCCGGGCGGCGCGGCCGCTATACGGAAGAAGCGGTCGAAGTCTATTCGCCGGCGGTCAAGCGCTGGTTCGAGGTCCATCACCGCATGCTCGCCTGGACCGACGGGCGGCGCGTGCGCATGCAGGTCGCGCGCGACATCACCGAGCGCCGCGCGCAGGAAGAAGCCTCGCTCATGCAGCAGGAAAAGATCCAGATCACCAGCCGCCTCATCACGATGGGCGAGATGGCCTCCTCGCTGGCGCATGAGCTCAACCAGCCGCTCACCGCGATCGCCAACTACAGCATGGGCGCCGTCGCCCTGGTGCGCGCGGGCAAGACCGACGGCGAGCACCTGCTGCCTGCCCTGGAGAAGGCCGCGGCGCAGGCGCAGCGCGCGGGCCTCATCATCCGGCGCATCCGCGAGTTCGTGAAGCGCAGCGAGCCACGCCACCAGCGCGTGGACATTGGTGGCATCATCGACAATGCCGTGGGCTTTGCCGAGATCGACGCCGAGAAGCGCCGCATCGAGATCATCCGCCAGGTGCCCGTGGGCCTGCCCGATGTCATGGCCGACCCGATCCTGATCGAGCAGGTGCTGCTCAACCTCATCAAGAATGGCATGGATGCCATGGAAGACGCCCAGCGCCGCGAGGTCTTCGTGCGGGTGGCCCAGCGCTCGGATGTCATCGAGGTGTCCGTGGTGGATCACGGCCACGGCCTGGGCGGCATGGATCCGCAGCGGCTCTTCGAACCCTTTTTCAGCACCAAGGCCGAGGGCATGGGCATGGGGCTGAACATCTGTCGCACCATCATCGAGTCCCATCACGGCCGCCTCTGGGCGGTCCCGAACGAAGAAGGCGGCACGGTTTTCTCGTTCTCGCTGCCATGGGTGGCTTCCCTGCCCCCGGCCGACCGCGGCGTCGACAACGAGACCGAAACCGGCAATGTACCGGCATTGGCATTCACAAAGGAGCAACCCGCATGAGAAACACCTCCCCCGCGAATACGGTCTTCATCGTCGACGATGATGAAGCGGTGCGCGATTCGCTGCGCTGGCTCCTGGAGGCCAATGGCTATCGGGTGCGGGCCTACGACAGTGCCGAGGCGTTTCTCGCGGCCTACGATCCGGCCGTGGTGGGTGTGCTCATCGTGGACGTGCGCATGCCGGGCATGAGCGGGCTCGAGCTGCAGGAACACCTGCTCGCCCGCCAGATTCCGCTGCCCACGGTCTTCATCACCGGCCACGGCGACGTGCCGATGGCGGTCTCGACCATCAAGAAGGGCGCGGTGGACTTCCTGGAGAAGCCCTTCAACGACACGGACCTGCGCCAGATCGTGGCCAACATGTTCGATCGCGCGCACCAGCAGGCTGCCGAGGCCGCCAACCGCCGGGACCGCGACGCCATGCTGGCCCGCCTCACCTCGCGCGAGCAGCAGGTGCTCGAGCGCATCGTGGCCGGCCGGCTCAACAAGCAGATCGCCGACGACCTGGGCATCAGCATCAAGACCGTCGAAGCGCATCGCGCCAACATCATGGAAAAGCTCCAGGTGGCCACGGTGGCCGACCTCATGAAGGTCGCGCTGAGCAAAGCCGACGCCTGAGCCCTTCCTCCTTCATCCGCCTGACCAAGGACTTTTTCGCATCATGACCGCGCGCATCATCAACGGGACCGAACTGGCCCGCTCTCTCCGTTCCCAGGCCGCCGAGCGCGCCGCGCGCCTGACCGAACGCCATGGCGTCAAGCCCGGCCTGGCCGTGCTGCTGGTGGGCGCCGATCCGGCCTCGCAGGTGTACGTGCGCAACAAGGTCAAGGCGTGCGAGGAAGCCGGCTTTCATTCCGTCATGGAAACCCTGCCGGCCGACCTGACCGAGGCCGATCTGCTGGCGCGCATCGACGCCCTGAACCGGGATCCGGCGATCCACGGCATCCTGGTGCAGCTGCCGCTGCCCGCGCACCTGTCCTCGCACACGGTGATCGAGGCGATCGCCGCGGACAAGGACGTCGACGGCTTTCACGTCGCCAATGCCGGCCAGCTGATGACCGGTCAGCCGCAGTTCATCCCCTGCACGCCCTACGGCGTCATGAAGATGCTCGAGTCGGTCGACGTGCCGCTGCGCGGTGCCGAGGCCGTCGTCGTGGGCGCGAGCAACATCGTGGGCAAGCCCATGGCCATGCTGCTGCTGCAGGCCGGTGCCACGGTCACGCTGTGCAATTCCAAGACGCGCGACCTCGCGGCGCACACCCGCCGCGCCGACGTGCTGGTGGTGGCCACGGGCCGCCCGCGCATGATCACGGGCGACATGATCAAGCCGGGTGCGGTGGTGATCGACGTGGGCATCAACCGGGGCGCCGACGGCAAGCTCTGCGGCGACGTGGACTATGCCGCGGCCGCCGAAGTCGCCGGCGCCATTACGCCCGTGCCGGGCGGCGTGGGCCCGATGACCATCGCCATGCTGCTCATCAACACGGTGGAAGCCGCCGAGCGCAAGCTCGCCGCCTGATCCCGTGTTCGCGGGGTCGTGCGGCACGCCGCCGACCCTGCCGCGCCGCGTGGCGCCGTGCCTGGCCGACGCGGCAGGCGCCACGCCGTGCCCTCCCCGCGGGCCTGGAACTTGTGATCCGGCCATCGACCCTTATCTGCATCCCACCTCTTTCGTTTCGGACAGCCCGCGCCATGACCAATCCCCTGTTGAATATCGGTGAACTGCAGGCGTTCGCCGATATCCGTCCCGAACACGTCGAGCCCGCCGTCGACACGCTGCTGGCGGATGCGCGAGCCGCCGTCGAGCGCGCGGCGGACCCCGCCCTGCCCGCCACCTGGGAGGCCGTGATCGACCCCCTGGACGAGGCGAGCGAGCCACTGTGGCGCGCCTGGTCGGCCGTCGGCCACCTGAATTCGGTCGTGAACACCCCCGAGCTGCGTGCCGCGTACAACGCCGCCCTGCCCAAGATCACGGAATTCGCCACCTGGGTCGGCCTGCACGAAGGGCTGTATCGCCAATACCGCCGGCTGCACGACAGCGATACCTTCGCGCAGCTCACCCCCACGCGCCAGCGCATCCTGGAATTGGCGCTGCGGGACTTTCGCCTGAGCGGCGTGGAGCTGCCGCCCGAGCAGCGCGAGCGCTTTGCCGAGCTGTCCGAAGCGCAGGCCGCCGCGTCGCAGAAGTTCTCGGAAAACGTGCTGGATGCGACCGATGCGTTCGCCTACTACGTCGATGACGCCGCCGCGCTGGCCGGCCTGCCGCAGGACGTGCTGACGGCCGCGCGCGAAGCGGCCCAGGCCGAATCGCGCGAGGGCTACAAGCTCACGCTGCAGGCCCCGTGCTACGTGCCGGTCATGCAGTACGCCGAGGACCGCGAGCTGCGCGCGCGCTTCTACCGCGCCTATGGCACCCGCGCATCGGACTCGGGTGATGCGGCCTATGACAATTCCGCCCTGATCGAGCAGTTGCTCGATCTGCGCGCGGAAGAATCCGGCATGCTGGGCTTTGCGCACTTCGCCGAACGCCAGCTGCAGACCCGCATGGCGGAGTCCGCCGACCAGGTGCTGGACTTCCTGCGCGACCTCGGCCGACGCGCGCGCACGCACGCCCAGCGCGATCTGCAGGAGGTGCAGGCCTTTGCCGCCGAGTCCCTGGGCATCCACGACATGCAGCCCTGGGACGTGGCCTTCGCCTCCGAGCGCCTGCGCACGCAGCGCTACGCCTACTCCGAAGACGAGGTGCGCCAGTACTTCCCGCAGCCGCGCGTCGTCGAGGGGCTTTTTGCGGTGCTCAAGGATCTGTTCCGCGTCACCGTCACGCCGATCCAGGCGTCGGTCTGGCATCGGGACGTGCAGGCCCTGCGCGTGGAAGGCGCAGACGGCCAGCTGATCGGCCATCTGTACCAGGATCTCTTTGCCCGCAGCGGCAAGCAAGGCGGCGCCTGGGTCGATCTGGACCGCAACCGGCGTCGCACGGCGCAAGGATTGCAGGCCCCGGTGGTCTTCCTGACCTGCAACTTCGCTCCGCCCTCGGCCGATGCGCCATCGCTGCTCACGCACGACGACGTGATCACGCTGTTCCATGAGATGGGGCATGCGCTGCACGCCCTGCTGTCCGAGGTCGACGACCCGGGCGCCTCGCCGTTCGCAAGCGTCGAGTGGGACGCCATCGAACTGCCCTCGCAGTTCATGGAGAACTTCTGCTGGGAATACGACGTCCTGGAGCGCCTGTCCGCGCACGTCGACACGGGCGCGCCGATCCCGCGCGAGCTGCACGCCAAGCTGCTCGCCGCGCGAAACTTCCAGAGCGGCCTGGGCGCCGTGCGCCAGATCGAGTTCTCGCTCTTCGACATGATGCTGCACCAGGGCGGGCGTGCACCCGACATCGCCCGGGTGATGCAGGTGCTCGAGGACGTGCGCCGCGAAGTGGCGGTGATCACCCCGCCCGACTGGCACCGCTCGCCGCACAGCTTCTCGCACATCTTCGCGGGGGGATATGGCGCCGGCTACTACAGCTACAAGTGGGCCGAAGTCCTGTCCGCGGATGCCTTTGCCGCCTTCGAGGAAGCCGCCGCGGGCGACAGCCGGCTGCTGCCCGAGGTGGGCGAGCGCTTCCGCCGCGAAGTGCTGGCCGTGGGGGGCAGTCGTCCCGCGATGGACTCGTTCAAGGCGTTTCGCGGCCGCGAGCCGCAGATCGATGCCCTGCTGCGGCACTCCGGCATGACGGAGTGAGGGTGCGCGGCGCGACGGTGCCGCTGCTACACTAGGTCGATAATTAGAAGATCCGGGATGGACCCTGTGGTTCGTCCCGGCCCAAACGACCTGGAGGAAACCGTCACATGAAAGCGCTTTTGTGCAAGCAGTATGGTCTGCCCGATTCCCTGACCCTGTCGGAAACCGCCGATCCGGTGCCCAAGCCCGGCGAGGTCGTCGTCGATGTGCGCGCCGCGGGCGTGAACTTCCCCGACGTCCTCATCATCCAGAACAAGTACCAGTTCAAGCCCGAGCTGCCGTTCGCCCCCGGTGGCGAAATGGCCGGCATCATCTCGGCCGTGGGCGAAGGCGTGACCGACCGCAAGGTGGGCGATCGCGTGCTGGGCCTGACGACATATGGCTCGTTTGCGGAGAAAGTCGCGCTGCCGGCCGCGCGCAGCGTGCCGATCCCCGACGGCGTGGGCTACGACACGGCCGCCGCCTTCCTGCTGACCTATGCCACCTCGTGGCATGCGCTCAAGGACCGCGGCGCGCTGCAGGCGGGCGAAACGCTGCTGGTGCTGGGCGCCGCGGGCGGCGTGGGAATCTCGGCCATCCAGATCGGCAAGGCGCTGGGCGCGCGCGTGATCGCGGCCGCCTCGACGGCGGAAAAGCTGGAAGTCTGCCGCGCGAACGGCGCGGACGAGACCATCAACTACACCACCGAAGACCTGCGCGAGCGCCTGAAGGCGCTGACCGACGGCAAGGGCCCGGACGTCATCTATGACCCGGTGGGCGGCGAGTACGCCGAGCCCGCGTTCCGCAGCATCGCCTGGCGCGGCCGCTACCTCATCATCGGCTTTGCCAATGGCGAGATCCCGCGCATGCCGCTGAACCTGGCGCTGCTCAAGGGCGCCTCGCTGATCGGCGTGTTCTGGGGCAACTACACCGCGCGCGAACCGCAGCGCTTTGCCGAGGACGTGCGCGACATGTTCGCCCTGGTGCAGGCCGGCAAGCTGCGCCCGCACATCTCGGGGCGCTACCCGCTGGCCGAAGGGTCGCGCGCCCTGCAGGACATGATGGACCGCAAGGTGACCGGCAAGGTCGTCATCACCGTCGACGAGGCCCAGCCATGAGCACGCCCGCGCGACATCGCCGCATCGTTCTGGCCGCACGCCCCAATGGCCCGGTCGGCCCCGAGCACTTCCGGCTGGAGACGGTCGACGTGCCCCAGCCCGCGGACCAGCAGGTGCTGGTGCGCGTGCACTATCTGTCGCTTGACCCCTACATGCGTGGGCGCATGAACGAGGGCAAGTCCTACGCCAACCCGCAGGCCCTGGACGAGACCATGGTCGGCGGCACGGTGGGTGAAGTGGTGAGCTCGCGCCACCCGGACTTCGCGCCCGGCGACCACGTCGTCGGCAACCTGGGCTGGCAGGAGTACGGCGTGGCCGAGGGCAAGACCTTGCAGAAGGTCGACACCTCGCGCGTGCCGCTGTCGGCCTACCTGGGCCCGGCCGGCATGCCCGGCGTGACGGCCTGGTACGGCTATCGCAAGATCATCGCCGCCAAGCCCGGGGAAACCGTCGTGGTCAGCGCGGCCAGCGGCGCCGTGGGCAGCGTCGTCGGTCAGCTGGCCAAGGCCGATGGCGTGCGTGCGGTGGGCATTGCCGGCGGCCCGCAGAAGTGCGACTACGTGGTCAACGAGCTGGGTTTCGATGCCTGCGTGGACTACAAGGCGGCCAAGGACCCGCGCGAGCTCGGCCGGCTCCTCAAGGATGCCGCACCCGATGGCATCGACGGGCACTTCGAGAACGTGGGCGGGGATGTCCTCAACGCCGTGCTGGGCCGGCTCAACACCTTCGCCCGCGTGGCCGTCTGCGGCCTGATCAGCGACTACAACAACACCGCCGAGGAAAGCGCGCGCAGCGCCATCCAGAATCCGGTCATGTTCCTGGTGGCCCGCTTTCGCATGGAAGGCTTCATCGTGTCCGATCATCTGGACATCTGGCCCGAGGCGATGCGCGAGCTCACGGGCATGCTGGCCGACGGGCGCCTGAAGTACCGCGAATCGATCGCCGAGGGCCTGGAATCGGCGCCCGACGCCTTCATCGGCCTGCTGGCCGGGCGCAATTTCGGCAAGCAACTGGTCAAGCTCGTGTAGCCCTGCGCCGTCACCCCAAAGGGTGATGGCTGGACGGGTGGGCGAGGCCTACACTGCTCTCACACATCGCCGCGGCGCGCTTCCAGCGGGAAGGCGCCGACGGCGGGAACGGAGACAGTCATGACCCGCCCTGCCCTGCCCGTCGTGCAGGCCGCCCGCGATGCGGCGAGCCGCATGGCCGATCGCGCCACGCCCTTCATCTTCAATGCCTGGTACGTCGCGGCCTTCGCCGACGAGGTCGGCCGGCATCTGTTCACGCGCCGCCTCCTGGACCGCCAGGTCCTGATGTACCGCACCAAGGACGGCCGCGCGGTCGCCTTCGAGGACCGCTGCGCGCATCGCTCGTATCCGCTGTCCGCCGGCACGCTGGACGGCGACACCGTGGTCTGTGGCTACCATGGCTTTCGCTACGACGCGCAAGGCGACCTGATCGAGGTGCCCGCGCAACCGCGCTGTCCGCGCGGCGTGGGCGTGCGCAACTACCCCGTGCACGAGAGCGGCCCGCTGCTGTGGATCTGGATGGGCGACGCCCCGGCCGACCTGGACGCCCTGCCGGACCACGCCTGGCTGCGCGATCCGGCGTGGACCTGTTCGCAGGGCTACATCCATCTGCGCGGCAACTACGTCAGCCTGCACGAGAACCTGCTGGATCTGACGCACCTGAGCTATCTGCACGCCAAGTCCTTCGGCACGCCGGATTACGCGGCAGCGGCGTTTCGCGCCGAGATCGAGCCGGGCCGCTTCACCCTGCTGCGCGACGTGGTGCCGACCACGCTGCCGCCCGTCTGGGCCAAGCCGACCGGGCTTGAGAACTATCCGAATGCCGCACGCATCGTGCGCTCGGCGTTCCTGTCGCCGGCACTGCACACGGTGGCGGTGCGCTTCTACGACAATGCGCTGGCCGAGGGCGAGCGTGCCGAGTTCCAGATCCGCACGGCGCACATGCCCACGCCCGAGACGCACGGCTCCACCCACTACTTCATCGTCAACGGACGCGACTTCGCGCCGGAGCAGGACTGGATCACCGCGCACATGCACGATCACCTGTTTCGCGCGTTCCAGGAAGACGTCGACGGCCTGGAGCTGCTCGAGCACGTGCTCGAGCGCGACGACCCGCAGGCATTCGAGATCTCGCTGGCCAGTGACCGGGCCTCGGTCGAGATGCGCAAGTACCTGAAGGCGCGCGCCGAGGCCGAGCGGGCGGCGCAGCCGGCCGCACCCGTTGCGGCGCCGGTGAGCCTGCACGCCGCGCGCGCCTGACCCGCGCATCGCGCACCGGCCATGTCACGCCCCGACCCCCTGTCCTGTCTGGCCGCCCTGCTGCGCAGCCAGGGCACCCCGGCCTTTGCCGCCGAGCTGCTGGCCTTCGTGGATGCGGCCGTCTGTCCGGTCGATCAGTTGGCCGCCTACTGGCGTGGCCCCGCGGCCAGCGGCGCGGTGCTGGGGACGGCCGGCTGCCTGCCGGCACGGCGCGCGCGCCTGCTGACGCAGCGCTATGTCGATGCCTACCATGCGCTGGATGTCGCCACGGTCCTGGGTGACGGCAGTGATGGCGAGGCCTGGCTCTCGCGCCTGCACCCGGACATGCCGGCCAGCGCGGCCTACAAGGATTTCTTCTTTCGCCACGGTGGTCTGGCGGACCGGGTCGCCATCGCCACGCGCGACGGCGAGCGCGTGCTGGCCTGTCACTGGTATCGCGCGGCAGGGTCCGAGCCCTTTTCCGAGGCCGACCTGGCTGCACTGCTGGCCTGGCTGCCCACCCTGGCCAGCGCCCTGCGCCAGCACCAGGCGCTCAGTTCGCCTGCCACCGCCTCGGGCGCGGCCGCCGTGGCGGATGCCCGCACCGACGCCTTGTCCACGCTGTCGCCGCGCGAACACGAGGTCTGTCGGCGCCTGCTCAGCGGCCTGAGCACCGAGGCCATCGCGCTGGACCTCGGGATCTCCCCCAACACGGTGCGCACCTTTCGCAAGAAGCTGTATCGCAAGCTCGAGGTGAGCTCGCGCTTCGACCTGTGCCACCGCTATCGGTACCCCGTCGGACCGGCGGGCATGACAACAACGACCCGGAGACCCACCCCATGATCCCCCGCATCCCCCTGGCCAGCGGCGTTGCCGCCATGGCGCTCGCCTTCGCCCTGCCGGCCAGTGCCGACGTCAAGGTCGGCGTCATCCTCTCGACGAGCGGATCGGCCGCCTCGCTGGGCATGCCCGCGCGCAACACGGTGACGCTCTGGCCCACGGAACTGGCGGGCCAGGCGCTGCAGGTGACCGTCCTGGACGATGCCTCGGACGCCACGGCGTCCACGCGTGCCGCGCGCAAGCTGGCCGAGGAAGACAAGGTCGACGTCATCGTCGGGCCTTCCATCACGCCCACGGCGCTGGCCGTGATGCAGGTGGCGGGCGAGACCGGGACGCCGGCGCTGACGCTGGCGGGCGGGGGTGCCATCGTGGAGCCCCAGGAAGGCCCGCGTCGGTGGGTGTTCAAGATGCCGCCTTCCGAAGCCATCCAGCTGGACATCATCTTCCGGAATATGAAAAAGCAGGGCGAAAAACGCCTGGCGATCATCGCGGTGTCCAATGCCTATGGGCAGACCTTCATCGATGTCGCGCAGCGGCGCGCGGCCGAGCACGGCATCGAGATCGTCAATGTCGAGCGCTTCAACCCGACCGATGCGAGCGTGACGGCGCAGGTCATCAAGACCACCAGCGCCAGGCCGGATGCGGTCTTCATCGCCGCCGTGGGCACGCCCGCCGCGATGCCCCATGTGGACCTCAAGCAGCGCGGCTTCGCCGGCACGGTGTACCAGACGCAGGCGGTGGCCAACCAGGACTTCCTGCGCGTGGGCGGCAAGATGGTGGAAGGCGGCATGCTGCCCGTGTCACCTCTGCTGGTCGCCGAACAGTTGCCCGATGACAACCCGGTGCGCCCGGTGGCCCTGTCCTATGTGCAACGCTATGAACAGGCCTACGGCCCCAACACGCGGGCGGTGTTCGGCGGGACGGCCTGGGATGCCCTGATCCTGATCCAGAACGCCTTGCCGGCGGCACTGGCCAAGGCACAGCCGGGCACGCCGGCGTTTCGCGAGGCCTTGCGCGACGCCCTGGAGTCGGGGGATGAAGTCACGCTGTCGCAAGGCGTCTATCGCATGACGCCCAAGGATCACAACGGCGCGGACGAGCGCAGCCAGGTACTGGTGCGCATCGAAAACGGCGGGTGGAAGTACGTGCCGCAGTAGGTGGGTTCTACTGCCCGATCAGCGTGACGACGACATTGCGATGGTGACCGCGCGCGCGGTGCTCCCACAGGTAGATGCCCTGCCAGGTGCCCAGGGCAAGCCGTCCGCCGGACACCGGCACGCTCAGGCCGGTTTCGGTCAGCACCGAACGCAGGTGCGCGGGCATGTCGTCGGGCCCTTCGTCGTCGTGGATGTAGCGCGGATCGCCGTCGGGCACCAGGCGCGCGAAGTAGGACTGCAGATCCAGGTGCACGGCGGGATCGGCGTTCTCGGTGATGACGAGCGAGCAGCTGGTGTGCTGCACGAAGATCTGCGCAAGGCCGGTCTGCATGCCGCTGGTGCGCACGATGAGCGCCACGGAGGCCGTGATGTCGGTCAGGCCCCGGCCGGGGGTCGAGATGTCGAGGCGGTCCTGGGCGATGCGCAGGCCGGCAGAAAGATCGGATGGCATATCGGCATCATCGCACACAGACGCGCGCGGGCGCGAGGCGGCGCGGGGCGTGCGTCCCGACGCCACGGCGTCGGTCGGCGAATGGTCGGGCACACCCGCCGCGGCAGGGCTGGCGGTGCGTGGCCACAAGCCGTCCGGTACGGGCGACCCTGGCGGCATGCCTCGGGATGCCGAACGCGGCACGATGCCGCCTGGGACTAAAATCGCCGCTTTGCGCCATGCGCCCCGCGGCTGCCTTGCCATGAGCGACACCCCCTTCAGTCTGCGTGCGATCGCGGTCCCCGCGTTCGGCCCTTCCCTGCTCTACGGCGTCAGCACCGGCGCCATCCTGCCCATCACCGCGCTCACCGCGCGGGAACTGGGCGCCTCGATCGCGGTATCCGGCCTCATCGCCGCCCTGATGGGCATCGGCTCGCTGGTCAGCAACCTACCCGCGGCCGCGCTGGCCGCGCGGGTGGGCGAGCGCCGCGCCATGATGGGCGCCGCGGTCTTCGGCATGTTCGCCGTCCTGCTGTGCCTGTTCGCGCCGCACCTCGCCGTGCTGGCCGCCGGGGTGTTCATGATCGGCATGGCGTCCGCCGTCTTCCTGCTGGCACGGCAGAGCTACCTGACCGATGCCGTGCCCCTGCCCATGCGCGCCCGCGCGATGTCGACCATGGGCGGCACGACCCGCATCGGCTTTTTCATCGGGCCGCTGCTGGGCGCGGGCTTCATCCACGTGCTGGGGCTGGCCGGCGCCTACTGGGTCGGGCTGCTGGGCATGGTGGGCACCGGGCTCATCGCCTACGCGTATCCGGACCTGGTGGCCAAGGCGGCCCCCGTGCTGCCGGGCAACGCCCGCGGGCCGGGCGTGCGCCAGCTGGTGCGCGAGAACGCGCGGGTGCTCGCCACGCTGGGGGTCGGCGTCGTGCTCATCAGCGTGCTGCGGTCCTCGCGCCAGGTGGTGGTGCCGCTGTGGGCCGAGCAGCTGGGGCTGGAGGCCACAGTCATCTCGCTCATCTATGCGTTCGTGGCGGCCATCGACATGGCCGTGTTCTATCCGGCGGGCAAGGTCATGGACGAGTATGGTCGCGTCTGGGTGGCGGTGCCGTGCATGGTGCTGATGGGGCTGGCGCTGATGCTCATCCCGCTCACGGATACGCCGCTGGTGTTCGTGCTGGTCTGCCTGGTGCTGGGCTTTGGCAACGGCATCGGTTCGGGCATCGTGATGACCCTCGCCGCGGATGCCGCGCCGGTGCAGGGTCGCACCCGCTTCCTGGGCATCTGGCGCCTGATGTCGGACGTGGGCAGCAGCGGTGGGCCGGCGCTGCTGGCCGGCATCACCGCCCTTGCCACGCTGGGCTCGGCGATCGCGGTCATCGGCGCCCTGGGCTGGGCCGCGGCGCTGCTCTTCTGGCGCAGCCTGCCGCACGGCAAACCCGAGCACTGACCGGACATGCGCGCGCCCAGCCTGCAGAGTCCCGCCTTGCGCTACTTCCTCGCGGTTGCCGAGGCGGGCTCGCTCGCGGGTGCCTCCCGCACGCTGCACGTGGCGGCGTCTGCCATCAGCCGGCAGGTGGCAGGCCTGGAACGGGACCTGGGCCAACCCCTCTTTGACCGCATGCCACGCGGGATGGAGTTGACCCCCGCCGGCGAGATCCTGGCGGCGTATGCGCGCCGGGTGGGCCAGGAGGCCGACCGCGCGCTGCAGGACGTGCTGGCGCTGGACGACGTGCACGCGGGCACGGTGCGGGTGGCGGCGTCCGAAGGCTTCACCAGCCACCTGCTTCCGCGCGCCATGGCGGCCTTCCGGCAGCGCTACCCCGAGGTCGCGTTCGTGCTCGACCGGGTGGCGCCCGCCACCGTGGCCGCGCGCGTGCGCCATGGCGACGCCGACCTGGGGGTTGCCTATCAGCTGGGCGAGCCGGAAGGCGTACGCGCGGTCTATCGGGAACGCGTGGCCGCCCAGGCGATGATGCGCGCCGACCATCCGCTGGCCGGGCAGCGCCAGGTCACGCTGCGCCAGATCCTGGCGTATCCGGTGGCCGTGCCGGACGCCCGCACCACCCTGCGCCAGATCCTGGATGCGGCCTGCGCCCGGCTGCACCTGCCGCTCGAGCCCGCCCTGGCCACCAATGCCATGACGGCCCTGCATGCCTTCGTCGCTGCCGGCGGGGGCATCACCGTGTTGAGCGATCTGTCGCTTCGCGATGCCCGCCTGGACGCCGACGTGGTCTGCCTGCCCCTGCGCGAGCGCCTGCTGCCGACGCGGGTGTTCGCCGTCCAGGTGCAGGAAGGCCGCACGCTTGCTCCGGCGGCCGCGCATTTCCTGCAGTTCCTGGTGGCGCGCCTGGCGGGCGACCCATGCCATAACGGCAAGGGCGCTCACGAAAATCGATGATTGTGGCAAGCCGCGCGCTCGCCTACAGTGGACCGTTGCTTGCCGCAAGTCACATCCATGTCACGAGAATATGCCATCGCGCAGGCCCTTGCCGCGCTGGACCAGGGTCACTTCATCCAGGACCTGGCGCGCCGCATCGCCTGCGTGACGGAAAGCGAAGAGCCCGATGCCTGTGCACCGGCACTGCAGGCCTACCTGACCGACGAGATCGGGCCGGGCCTGCAGGCCCTGGGTTTCACACTGGCGCCCATCACCAATCCGGTGGATGCCCGGCTGCCCGCGCTGATCGCCGAGCGCATCGAAGACCCCGCCCTGCCGACCGTGCTGCTCTACGGCCACGGCGATGTCGTGCGCGGCCAGCCGGATCAATGGCGTGCGGGCCTCGCACCCTACACCCTGGTGCGTGAAGGCGAACGCTGGTATGGCCGTGGCACGGCCGACAACAAGGGCCAGCACTCGATCAACCTGGCCGCGCTGGCCGCCGTGCTGCAGGTGCGCGAGGGCCGCCTGGGCTTCAATGTGCGCGTGCTGTTCGAGATGGGTGAGGAAGCCGGCTCGCCCGGCCTGCGCGAGATCTGCGAGACGCACCGCGATGCCTTGCGCGCCGATCTCTTCCTCGCCAGCGACGGCCCGCGGGTGGCGGCCGATCGCCCGACCCTGTTCCTGGGGTCGCGCGGGGCCATCAACGTGACGCTGCACCTGGCGCGCCGGGCTCGCGGTTACCACGCGGGCAACTGGGGCGGTGCGCTCGCCAACCCGGCGATCGAGCTGGCCCATGCCATCGCCTGTCTGGTCGACGCGCGCGGGCGGCTCGCCGTGCCCGCCCTGCGTCCGAGCGGCATGCCGGGCGCCGTGCGCGAGGCCTTGCGCGATGTCCCGCTGGGTGGCGGGCCCGACGACCCCGTGGTCGATGCCGACTGGGGCGAGCCGGGGCTCACGCCCGTGGAGCGCGTGATCGGCTGGAACGACCTGGAAGTGCTGGCCATGACGGCCGGCAATCCCGCACGGCCCGTGGGCGCCATCCCGGGCAGCGCGACCGCCTGGTGCCAGATGCGCCTGGTCGTGGGCACCGACGTCAAGGACGTGCCGGGCGTCCTGCGTGCCCACCTGGATGCCCATGGCTTCGCGGATGTCGAGCTGACCATCGGCGCCAGCGCGGCGGCCACGCGCCTGGATCCGGACAGCCCGTGGGTGCACTGGGCGCTTGCGTCCATGGCCCGCTCGCTGGGCCGACCGGCCACGCTGCTGCCCAACCTGGGCGGCTCGCTGCCCAACGATCTCTTTGCCCAGGTACTGGGTCTGCCCACGCTGTGGGTTCCGCATTCGTATGCCGCCTGCGGCCAGCACGCGGCCGATGAGCATCTGCTCGAGCCCGTGGTGCGCGAAGGCCTGGCTGCCATGGCCGGGCTTTTCTGGGACCTGGGCGAGTCCGGTGACGCGGTCCGCCAGGCCCACGCCGCGCAGCTCGCCGCGGCGCCGCCCGTCACCACGTCCTGACCCGTCCCCCCATCGATCTTCCCGCCGCTCGCGGCTTTGCCTGCCACAAGGAATTCCGCCATGGTCCCCGTCCGTCTTCTCTTTACCGTCTGCTTCACCCTTGCCGCCGGCAGCGCGATGGCCGCGTCCTACCCCGCCCAGCCCGTGACCCTGGTCGTGCCCTTCCCGCCCGGGGGCGGCACGGACATCGTGGCCCGGCTGCTCGCCAATCGCCTGCAACCCCTGCTGGGCCAGCCGGTGGTGATCGAGAACCGCCCGGGCGCCGCCACCGCCATCGGCGCGCGCGCCGTGGCCGCTGCCGCGTCGGACGGCTACACGCTGCTGCTGTCGGGCTCGTCCACGTACTCGATCGTCCCCGCGCTGCGCAAGGACCTGCCCTACGATCCGCTGACGAGCTTCGCGCCCATCGCCATCATTGCCGACGCGCCGCTGGCACTGCTGGCCGGCCCCAAGTCCGGGCTGCAGAGCGTCGCGGACCTGAAGCCGGTGCTGGGTGCGGATCCCGCCCGTGCGATGTACTCGACCTTCGGCAACGGATCGGGGCCGCATCTGGCGGGTGCCATGCTGTCGGACACGATGGACCTGCCCCTGACCCCGGTGCCGTATCGCGGCAGCGGCCCGGCCATGACGGCCCTCATCGGCGGTGAAGTGCCGCTGGGGTTCGACACCGTGGCGGCAGCCGCGCCCCAGGTCAAGGCCGGCAACGTGCGCGCGCTGGCCGTGACCGGCGATCGCGCCGCGGCCCTGCTGCCCGGCGTGCCTACCTACGCGCAGGCCGGCATCGGCGACGCCTCGCTGGTCAGCTGGTACGCGCTCGCCGCACCCGCCGGCACGCCCCAGCCCGTCCTCGATCGGCTGTACGCGGCCGTGGGCGAGGCGATGAACGACCCGGCGGTGCGCGATACCTTCGTGCAGAACGGACTGGACCCGGTCCTGCTGGATGCCGACGCCTTTGGCGAGCGCATGCGCAGCGAGATTCGCCAGTTTGAAGAAGTGGCAAGAAGGTCTAACATCACGATGGACTAAGAAACTTCAGGACTAAAGCAAATGCAGACGCTCACGCGCGAGGCATGCGCCGACCAGGACGCGCGCGACCCCCTCGCGGACTTGCGGGCACAGTTCCGCCTGCCGGCCGGCACGATCTATCTCGATGGCAATTCGCTGGGGGTGCTGCCCGCGGCCACCGCCGGGCGCGTGCGCCAGGTGATCGAGGACGAATGGGGTGAGGATCTCATCCAGAGCTGGAACAAGGCCGGCTGGATCACCCAGCCGCAGCGGGTGGGGGACAAGATCGGCCGCCTGATCGGGGCCGGGCCCGGCCAGGTCATCGCCTGCGACTCCACATCGCTGAACCTGTACAAGGTGCTGTCGGTGGCGCTGGCGCTGGCCAAGACCCGCGACCCGGCACGCCGCGTCATCGTGTCCGAGCGCGAGAACTTCCCGACCGACCTGTACATCGCGGAAAGCCTGGCACGCCAGCACGGATTCACCCTGCGCCTGGTCGAACACACCGAGGTGGCCGATGCCATCGACGGGGACCTGGCCGTCCTGATGCTGACCCATGTCAACTACCGCACCGGGCGCATGCATGACATGCGGGCGGTGACGGCCGCAGCGCACGCCGCGGGCGCCCTCACCGTGTGGGACCTGGCGCATTCCGCCGGCGCGGTGCCGGTGGCTCTGGAGGCCGACGAAGCCGACTTTGCCGTGGGCTGCGGCTACAAGTACCTGAACGGGGGGCCAGGGTCCCCCGCCTTTGCCTGGCTGCATCCGCGCATGGCGGCGCAACTGGACGCCGACCAGTCCTGGCAGCCGCTCGCCGGCTGGATGGGTCACGCCGCACCCTTTGCCTTCACCACCGACTATCGTCCGGCCGCCGGCATCGCGCGGTTCCTGAGCGGCACGCCGTCGGCCCTGTCGCTGGCGGCGCTGGAGTGCGGCGTGGACACCGTGCTCGCCGCTGAACCCATGGGCGGCATGCAGGCGCTGCGCCGCAAGTCGCTGGCGCTGACCGATCTTTTCATCGACCTGGTGCAGGCGCGCTGCGGCGGCCATGGATTGTCGGTACAAACGCCCTTCGAGCAGGGTGTGCGCGGCAGCCAGGTCAGCCTGTATCGCGCCGAGGGCGCGTATGCCATCGTGCAGGCGCTGATCGCGCGCGGCGTGGTCGGCGACTTCCGCGATCCCGGCATCCTGCGGTTTGGCTTCACCCCGTTGTATGTGCGCCATGTCGACGTCTGGGACGCCGTCGAGCATCTCGTGCAGGTCCTCGAGCGCGGCGAGTGGCGCGACGAGCGTTTCCACCAGCAAGCCGCGGTCACCTGACACCATGAGCAACGAACGCATCGTCCAGGAAGAAAAGGCCAAGCTCGATTTCAGCAAGGACATGAGCTATGGCGACTATCTGCACCTGGACCAGATCCTGAGTGCGCAGCATCCGCTGTCGCCCGCGCATGACGAAATGCTCTTCATTGTCCAGCACCAGACCAGCGAGCTCTGGATGAAGCTGATGCTGCACGAGCTGACGGCGGCCACCGGCTGCGTCACGCACGACGACATGCCCAGCGCCTTCAAGATGCTGGCGCGGGTCACCCGCATCATGGAGCAGCTGGTGGGAGCGTGGACGGTGCTCGCGACCATGACGCCGCCCGAGTACACCGCGATGCGGCCGTACCTGGCCAATTCCAGCGGCTTTCAGAGCGCGCAGTATCGGTGCATCGAGTTCGCCCTGGGCAACAAGAATGCGGCGATGCTGAAGCCGCACGCGCATCGCCCCGACCTGCATGCCCAGGTCGAGGCCGCCTGGCGCTCGCCCTCGCTGTACGACGAGTCGCTGCGCCTGATGGCGCGCCACGGACTGGCGGTGCCCGCCGACCGCCTGGAGCGTGACTGGACGCAGCCCTATGAGGCGAGCGACGCCGTGCAGGAGGCGTGGCTTGCGGTGTACCGCGAGCCCAAGCGCTACTGGGATCTGTACCAGCTGGGCGAAAAGCTGACCGACATCGAAGACGCCTTCCGGTTGTGGCGCTTTCGCCACGTGACCACCGTGGAGCGCGTCATCGGATTCAAGCGCGGCACGGGCGGGACGGGCGGCGTGAGCTACCTGCGCAAGATGCTCGATGTCGTGCTGTTCCCCGAGCTCTGGCGTCTGCGCACCGAGCTGTAGATCCGGTGGTCAGCCGGTTTGCCGGCGGCTGCCGGCAGCCGCCGGCAAACCGGCTGGCCGCGCTCAGTCCACGCGCGCGCCCGAGTCCTTCACCACGACGGCCCAGCGCTCCAGTTCGCGATCGATGTGGGCCTGCAGCTCGGCGGGCGTGGACCCGACCACCGCATAGCCCTTCTCTTCCAGCTGCGCCTTCATCGCGGGCTGCTCGACGGCCTTGGCGATGGCCTGGCTCATGCGATCGATCACGGGCTGCGGCGTGCCCGCCGGGGCGAGGATCGCGTACCAGCCGTTCACCACGAAATCCTTCATCGTGCCTTCGGCCACCGTGGGCGTGTCCTTGAGCATGGGCAGGCGCTGGTCGCCCGTCACCGCGACCGGACGCATGCGCTCGCCCGTGGCGTGCGGAAGCGACGTGGACGCGCTGTCGAACATCAGATCGATTTCGCCGCCCAGCATGGCGTTGAGCATGGGCGCGCTGCCGCGATACGGCACGTGCGTCATCTTGATGCCGGCCTCCTTGCTGAAGAGTTCGGCGGCCAGGTGGCTGGTGTTGCCGTTGCCCGCCGAGCCGAAGGTGAGCTTGCCCGGATCCGCCTTGGCCATGGCGATCAGCTCGTCCACGGTCTTGACCGGCAGGCCGGCACGCACGCTCAGCAGCAACGGCAGGTTGGCGACCAGCGACACCGCGGCAAAGTCCTTGCGGGTGTCATAGGGCAGCGTCGGATACAGGCTGGGGTTGATGGCGTGGGCGGCCAGCACCATCAGGAAGGTGTGGCCGTCCGGCGCGGCGCGCGCGGCGGCCTGCGAGGCCAGGGCACCGCCCGCGCCCGGCTTGTACTCCAGCACGACCGGCTGGCCAAGCGCCTGGGTCAGCACCTGCGAGAGCGGGCGCGCTACGAGGTCGGCACTGCCGCCCGGCGGATAGGGAATGAGGAGCTGGATGGGCTTGTCGGGCCAGCGCGTGTCCTCGCCCGCGACGGCCGCAGCGGGGATGAGCGTGGCGCAGGCAAGGCCTGCCAGGGCACGGGTGAGTGCGGACATGGGGTCTCCTCCGGTGCCGGGCGACGTGGGCCCGGCGGTTGATGGGCGGCTCGGCGGCTTGCGCGTAGCCGATGCCAGGCTCACGGTGCCACGAATGGGCGTCCGGTGGAATCTGCGAATGCCGTACACCCACTTTGGCAGCGCGAAACGCGCGCCGCGTGTCGGCCCAGGTGCCGGCGCCGACGCCGCCTGGATGCCCCCTAGACGCCCGGGCGCAGCCAGTCCGCGCACGACGTCACCCCGGCCCCACCGGACACCCACATCGCGCCGTGGCGGTACCAGTCCACGGTGCGGTCCTGGGCCAGTGTGCGCAGCACCCATACGCCGCCGGCGGCATCGCTCCACAGGACGCGGGCGTCCGCACGGTCCAGGGCGCCGCCCAGATCCGCCAACCCCTTGCCCGGCCGCATCACCACCGTCACGACCGAGGCGTCGGCACCCACCGGGAACAGGTGCAGCCACGCGCCCCCTGCCGCGATGACGATGGCGAGCATCGCCACGGGCGGGGCAGCACGGCGCGGCAGGCCTGGCGCGCGACGCTCGACATACAAGGCGATCAGGATCGGCAGCACACCGAACACGGCGAACCAGGCCAGGTCCCAGGCCAGCGGGTTGCCGACGTCCATGCGCACCCGATGCAGCCCGGTCAGCCAATGCGAGACCACGGCGTCGATCACGTGCCACGCACCGAAGCCGATGAGCAGCCCCGTGACCACGCGTTTGCTCGCGCCCGGCACAGCCAGCGCGCGCCGGCCCCGCCAGATCGTCACGCCGCCCACGACCGCGACCAGGTACATCGCCGCGTGGAACATGCCATCGGCCATCACCTGCCAGCGCAGATCGCCGAATGGCCCGGTCTGGATGGCGCTCAGCAGGTGGTGCCACTGCAGGATCTGGTGCAGCAGGATGCCATCGAAGAAACCGCCCAGGGCCACGCCCAGGGCGATGGCGCCGTGGCGCAGGCGTCGGGGGGCGTGGCTGTCGGACATGGGGCGCGGTTCCCGCAAGGGTTGTCCGGGCGCTGGCGCAATGCGCGGACCCGCCGCGTGGCCCGCCTTCGACGGGCGCCACGCCGTGCCAGGGCCGGCGCGCGGGCGGCGCTGCATGAGCAGACCTGGCGCGCTCGGGCAATCCGCGCTCGACGGTGCGACAAGGCGCGCGCGGGGACCGTCCCGCCAAGGCCGGTCATCCGGCGGCATCCCGGCGCGCTTGCGGCATTCGACGTCTGCCGACTGACTACAATCCGGCAAGACAACCGGGAGCCGGATCATGACGGACATCGAACATCGCATCGCCGCGAGTTTTGCCGCGCAAGGCCTGATGCAGACCCTGGGCGCGACCCTGGAGCACGTGGGCGATGGCGAGGTGCGCATCGCCCTGCCGTTTTCCCGTCACCTGTCGCAGCAGCAGGGCTTCATCCATGCGGGCGCCATCACCAGCATCGTGGACAGCGCGTGCGGATATGCCGCGCTCACGAAGGCGCAGCCCACCCAGGACGTGGTCACCGCCGAGTTCAAGATCAATTTCCTGCGGCCCGCGGTGGGTGAGCGCTTCGTTGCCGTCGGCATGGTGCGCAAGGCCGGACAGTCGCTGAGCGTCTGCACGGGCGAAGTCCGGGCGTGGACCGCCGGTGAGGACGCCTTCAAGGTGGTGGCGATCATGCAGGCCACCCTGGCGTTCGTGCCAGGCCCCGTCCCGCGCTGAGCGCGCGAATCCGCCGGCCGGCGGTGGCACGCAGGTAACATGCAGGCCTGAGGCGCGTGTCTCGCCACCAACCGGATGCCTGGCCAGGCGCGACGATGCTGCCCCGCCCGGGCCGGACACGCGCATGAACCCAAGGATGCAGGAACGACATGCAAATTGCGACGTGGAACGTCAACTCCCTCAAGATCCGCCTGGGCCATGTCCTGGACTGGCTTGCCGCCAACCCCGTGGACGCCCTGTGCCTGCAGGAGCTCAAGCTGACGGACGACAAGTTCCCGACCGAGCAGATCGAGGCCGCGGGCTATCACGCCGCCTTCAGCGGGCAGAAGACCTACAACGGCGTGGCCATCCTGTCGCGCACGGCCCCGCGTGACGTGGTGCGCAACATCCCGGGTCTGGACGACCTGCAGCAGCGGCTGATCGCCGTGACGCTGGATTCGCCCGCCGGCGACGTGCGCATCCTGAGCGCCTATTGCCCCAACGGCCAGGCGCTGGACAGCGAGAAATATCCCTACAAACTGAACTGGTACGCCGCGCTGCAGGCCTACATGGAAGCGGAGGTGGCTGCCCACCCGCGCGTGGCCCTGCTCGGCGACTTCAACGTGGCGCCGGAAGACCGTGACGTGCACGATCCGGCCAAATGGGAAGGCCAGGTGCTGGTGTCACCGCCCGAGCGCGCGGCGCTGCAGGCGCTGGTCGACCTGGGCCTGTCGGATGCCTTCAGGCTCTTCGAGCAACCCGAAAAGTCCTTCAGCTGGTGGGACTACCGCCAGCTCGGCTTTCGCCGCAACGCCGGCCTGCGCATCGACCACATCCTGCTGTCCGCCGCGCTGCGCGATGCCTGCACGGCCTGCGTGATCGACAAGGAACCGCGCCGCTGGGAGCAGCCCTCGGACCACACGCCGGTGGTGGCGACGCTGGCGCTGTAGGCCGCGCCGGGTGCGGGCCCCGGCCCGCGCACACACCAGAGACACACCGTCGAGTTCCCGGGTACATTCCATTGGGCTGTCCCGCCACTGGACGACCCCGGGGTTCATCCGGTCTGTTGGGACCGGCATGAGGCGGTGCAGGTGGTGAATCATCCGTCAACGGTTTCGTGACGAAAAGGTATTGGACATGAGCACGCCAGCGAAGGCTCGACCCTGGAAGTTCGTCGAAAGCAGCACGGTCGTCTCCAAGGCCGGCTCGAAGATCGTCGTCAAGGAGCTGACACTGACCGAGCGCGGCCGCCAGGCCATCACGTCCGGGATCCGGGAGATCCGACAGGGCGCGCTCGAGGACTTCGGTCCTGAGGCCCCGCATACGGCCAGGACACCTGCACCGGCCTGAAGCACCCGACAGGAAGCCCGCGAACGCGGGCTTCCTGCATTGGCACCCTAGCCTGGATAGCGCCGGGCCGCGTCCAGCGCCAGGCCGGAACCGATGCTGCCGAACACGTCGCCTTCGACGTGGCGCGCCTTGGCCAGGCGGGCGGCGATGCGCTCGCGCAGCAGGGGGACACGGCTCGACCCCCCGGTGAAGAAGACGGTATCGACTCGATCGGCGGGCACGCCCGCATCCGCCAGCAATTGGCCAACGGTATCGTCGACCTTCGAGACCAGTGCATCGATGGCGCGGTCCAGGTCGGCGCGGGTGAGCGGCACGCTCAGGCCCTCTTCCAGACGATCCAGCGCCACCTGCGTCTCGCCGTGATCGGACACGGCGATCTTGGCCTGCTCCATCTGGTGCGCGAGCCAGTGGCCGGCGCGGCCCTGCACCAGGCGCAACAGCAGGTCCAGGCGGTCCTTGTCCACGGCCTCGGCACGCACCTGCCGCAGCATGTCCTGCATCTTGCGCGTGTACACGTTGTTGATGGTGTGCCAGGACGCGAGATGGATGTAGGGCATGGCCGGCACCTGCTTGCCGCTGGTGAGCTCGCCCCCCAGGCCCAGCATGGGCATCACGGCCGACAGGCTGAACTGCTTGTCGAAGTCGGTGCCACCGATATGCACGCCGCCGTTGGCCAGGATGTCGTCGCGGCGCTCCACGCGAGCGGCCCGCTCGGGCGACAGGCGCACCAGCGAAAAGTCCGACGTACCCCCGCCGATGTCCACGACCAGGACCAGCTCTTCGCGATCGATGCGGGATTCGTAGTCGAAGGCCGCGGCCAGCGGCTCGAACTGGAACCCGATGTCCACGAAACCGACGTCGCGCGCGATGGCGCCCAGCGTGTCCTCGGCGAGCTGGTCGGCCTTGGGATCATCGTCGACGAAGAACACCGGCCGCCCGAAGACGGCTTTGGTGAAGACGCGCTTGGCGTCGCCCTGGGCGCGGTCGCGCAGTTCGCGGATGTAGGCCGTCAGAAGCGCCCGAAACGCCATGGGGCGCCCACGCACTTCGGTCGTGCCATCCATGAGCGAGCTGCCCAGAAGGCTCTTCATCGAGCGCATGAGGCGCCCGTCGTAGCCCGCCAGATAATCGGCAAGCGCAGCGCGCCCGTGGCTGACGTCCTCGTCATCGTCGTGAAAGAAGATGGCAGAGGGCAAGGTGGGGCGTCCGTCTTCAAGGCGAAGAAGACTCGACGCACCGGGCCGGTACCAGCCAACGGTCGAGTTGGAGGTGCCGAAGTCGACACCGCAGGCGGTCGTGGTCATGGTGGGCGTGCAGTTGGAAAAACCGACTAGTCTACCAAATCCGCCCTGCCCGGTCACCGGTTCCGACACGCGCGCGACAGGGCCGGCGCCCCGCGCATCCGCCCGGCGGGCCGGGACGCGCGCGGGGGCGAGCTGCCCACGCCTACAGCGAGCGCGCGATGATCTCCTTCATGATCTCGCTCGTGCCGCCGTAGATGCGCATGACGCGCGCGTCGATCCAGGCGCGCCCGATGCCGTACTCGTTCATGAAGCCGTATCCGCCGTGCATCTGCAGGAAGGCGTCCAGCAGGCGGCCCTGCATTTCGCTCGCGTTCAGCTTGGCCATGGCGGCCATCGTCGGCGTGAGCTCGCGCTTCAGGTGCAGTTCCAGGCAGTGATCGACGAACACCCGCAGCATGGTGGCGTCGGCCTTGGCCTCGGCCAGCTTGAAGCGCGTGTTCTGGTATTCGACGATCGGCTGGCCGAAGGCCTTGCGCTCGCGGGTGTATTCCAGCGTGCGGTCCAGCATGGTTTCGATGGACGTGGCAGCGCGCAGGGCGATGATCAGGCGCTCCTGGGCGAGCTCGTGCATCAGGTACTTGAAGCCCAGGTTCTCTTCGCCCAGCAGATTGTCCACGGGAACGCGCACGTCCTCGAAGAAGAGTTCGGCCGTGTCCTGGGCGAGCAGGCCGATCTTCTCGAGCTTGCGCCCGCGCGAGAAGCCCGGCGTGCCGTCTTCGACGACGATCAGCGAGATCCCGCGCGAGCCCTGGTCCGGTGCGGTCTTCACGACGACGATGATGACGTCGGCGTTGATGCCGTTGGTGATGAAGGTCTTCTGACCGTTGATGACGTAGTGATCCCCATCGCGGCGTGCCGTGGTGCGCACGGACTTCAGGTCGCTGCCCGTGCCGGGCTCGGTCATCGCGATGGCGCCGATGCGCTCGCCGCGGGCCATGGCGGGCAGCCAGCGATCGCGCTGGGCCTCGGTGCCATAGCGGTAGATGTACGGGCTGACGATGTCCGAGTGCAGGGAAAAGCCCAGGCCGCTCGCCCCCACGCGCGTGCTTTCCTCCAGGATCACGGCCGAATGGCCGAAGTCACCGCCACCGCCATAGGGCTCGGGCAGCATCGTGTTGAGCAGGCCTTCCTGGCCGGCCTTGAGCCAGACGGACTTGGGCACGATGCCCGCCTTTTCCCACTCGGCATGAAAGGGCGCGACTTCGCGCTCCATGAATCGGCGCGCGGACTCGCGCAGTTGTTCGTGGTCGTCGCGGTAAACGGTGCGCATGGATGTGTCTCCTCGTTGATGTCAGGGGCTCGGTGCCGCCGCTCAGGCGGCCGATCGCGCCCGGCGCACGGCAAAGCCGCCAGGGGCATGGGTGCGGAAATGGTCTTTCAGGCGGCGACGCAGCAGCTTGCCGCTTTCCAGACGGGGCAGCGGATGATCGAAGACGAAGCGGCGCGGCACCTTCATGCCGGCCAGGTGCTCGCGGCAGTGCGCGGCCAGGGTTTCGGCCATGGTCTCGTCGCCCGGCTGGCCGGCATGCAGCTGCACGACGGCCAGCACCGATTCGCCGAAATCGGCGTCCGGCGCGCCGATGACGGCGGCATCCTCGACGGCCGGGTGCTGCATCAGCGCGCCCTCGATCTCGGCGGGATAGATGTTGACGCCGCCCGACAGGATGAGGTCGACGCGCCGGTCGCTCATGTACAGGTAGCCCGCCTCGTCCACGTGACCGAGATCGCCGTACGTGCCCCAGCCCTTGTCGTTGTAGGCCTTGCGGGTCTTCTCCGGATCGTTGTGGTACTCGAAGCGCGGGCCGCCGGAAAAGTAGATGGTGCCCACCTCGTTCGGCGGCAGCTCGTTGCCCTCGTCGTCCACGATGTGCAGTTCGCCCAGGATGGCCTTGCCCACCGAGCCGGGATGAGCCGCCCAGTCGGCACTGTCGATGGCCGTGAGGCCCACGGTCTCCGAGCCGCCGTAGTACTCGTACACGACCGGACCGAACCAGTCGATGATGGCGCGCTTGACGTGCACCGGGCACGGCGCGGCGGCATGGATCGCGACCTTCAGGCTGGACAGGTCGTAGCGCTTGCGCTCGTCCTCGGGCAGATCGAGCATGCGCACGAACATCGTGGGCACCCACTGGCTGTGCGTCACCCGAAAGTCCTGGATGGCCTGCAGGGCCACGCGTGCATCGAACTTGCGCAGCGCCACGCCCACGCCGCCGATTTCGGTGGTGCGCATCAGGTAGCGCAAGGGCGCGGCGTGATAGAAGGGCGCAGGCGACAGGTACACGGTGTCGGACGAGAACCCATAGGAACGGCGCCAGGCCGTGGTCTCGGGCTCTTCCTGGTCACGGCGCTCGAACGGGACCATGGCCCGGCGCACGCCCTTGGGCAGGCCGGTCGTGCCGGACGAGTACAACAGGTCGCGGCCCAGCGGACGCTCTGGCAACGGCGTGCCCAGGTCGATCGCGGCCAGCTCGGCATCCAGGCTGGGCAGGCCCGGCACAGGCTCGCCCACGCTGTAGGTAGGGATCGCGCTGTCCGGCTGCAGGGCAGAGATCTCGCGCGCGAGATCCGCCTTCGCGGCGGTCGTGAAGAGGCGCTTCGCGCCGCAGTCGCCCAGCACGTAGGCGGCCTCGGCCGGCGTCAGGTGGATGTTGATCGGCGTGTAGTACAGGCCGGCACGGCGCGCACCCCAGGCGATGTCGAACACCGCCAGGTTGTTCTCCATCAGGATGCCGACGTTGTCGCCCGCCTCCAGGCCCTGCGCCACCAGCCAGCGGGCGATGCGCCCTGCCCGCTCGTCCAGTTCGGCCCAGGTGCGGGTCTGCGCCACGCCTTGGGTATCCACCAGGTACATCGCGATCTCGTCGGGGGTCTCCCGCACGCGCTCGTCCATTGCGCTCATGTCGTCTCCTCATTGTGTCGTGTGTCTGCCGCGCCGCAGGGCACGGACAGGGGCGCCCTCAGGGCGCGATGTTCATGGCGGTCTCCACCGTGCGCACCAGCGTGACCGCGCGCGGGCCGATGTCCTGCAGCAGCTCGTCGCCCTGCAGGTTGAACTTGCCCACCGAGGTCGCGAGGGTCCAGAACTCGCCATCGACCGGCGCGCGAAACGGCACGGAGACGGTCTCGATCTCGCGGTGCAGGTCGCCGTGGCTGCGGCATACGCCGTGGTCCGCCAGGTCGCGCGCGGCCTGGGCGAGCCGGTCCTCCAGCCAGGGCCGGCGACTGCCATCCGGGTCGCGCAGCTCGTGGGTCAGGTAGTGCTCGCGCTCGGCGGCGGACAGCCCCAGCAGGTAGGCGCGCCCGGATGCCGTGCGCGACATCGAGATGTTGCCCCCCACCTCCGGGCGGTACAGCACGCTTTGCGCGCCGTGCACGATCTCCACGTAGGTCAATGTGTGGCGATAGCCCGCGACCAGCGCGACCTGGCCGCGGATGTGGTCGGCCAGCGCCTGCATGAGCGGGCGCGCCACCTGCCGGATGGTCATGCGCGCCAGCACCGGTGCGCCCAGGTTGAGCATGCCCAGGCCGGGCACATAACGGGATAGCCGCTCGGAATAGCGCAGCAGGCCGAGCTCGCACAAGGTGTCCACCAGGCGCAGCAAGGTCGGCTTGGGCAGCCCGGTGGCGAGCGCCAGTTCCTTCAGGCTCAGTTCCTGGCGCGTGGGGGTGAAGGCGCGCAGCACGGCCACGCCGCGCGCCAGCGCGCTGACCATGCGCGATTCCCCGTCTGCGTCGGTGCGGGCGGGTTCCCGCACCGCGTCGGCAAGTGCTGTGTCCATGCGAGATCCGATGAGCGTGTGAAGGCGGATGATAAAAGAGGATTCGCGTTTAACCAATACCAAAGGTCCGAAATATCGGTGTTGACCTCAAAGAAAATGGAATCTATATTCCACAATCAACATTCCGACGGCCGGATTACGGTCGCGTTCGAGACACCCTCACCCGGCCCCGGGCCCACAGGAGTTCCCAATGAAGAATCCGGTCATCGTCGATGCCATCCGTTCGCCCATGGCGCGGTCCAAGCCTGGCTCCCTGTTCACCGAGATGCATCCCACCGAACTGCTCGCCCAGGTGCTCAAGGCGCTGATCGAGCGCAACGGCATCGACCCGGGCAGCGTGGAGGACGTCATCACGGGCTGCGTGAGCCAGGTGGGTGAACAGTCGGGCTCGCCCGGTCGGGTCGCGTGGCTGGCGGCGGGCTTTCCCGAGCACGTGCCCTCGACCACCGTGGAGCGCAAGTGCGGCAGCAGCCAGCAGGCCGTGCACTTCGCACACCAGGGCATCGCCGCGGGCGCCTATGACATCGTGATCGCCTGCGGCGTCGAATCCATGAGCCACGTGCCCATGGGCGTCTCGCGCCTGGATCAGAACCCCTACGGGCCGAGCTTCCTCGAGCGCTATGCGCCGGGCCTGATCGGCCAGGGCGTGTGCGCAGAGCGCGTCGCGGCCCGCTGGAAGATCAGCCGCGAAGACATGGACGCCTACTCGGCGCGCTCGCATGCCCGCGCCGATGACGCGCGCAAGGCGGGCTACTTCGACAAGGAAATCGTCGCCATCCAGACGCCTGCCGGCGTGGCCGATCGCGACGAAACCATCCGCGCCGGCACGACGGCGGAAAAGCTGGGCGAGCTCAAGCCCTCGTTTCGCAACGACGAGCTGCTGCAGCGCTTCCCGGAGATCCAGTGGTCGGTCACCGCGGGCAACGCATCGCAGATCAGCGACGGCGCCTCGGCCATCCTGATGATGAGCGAGGAAACTGCCCTGCGCCTGGGCCTGACCCCGCGCGCCCGCGTGGTCGCGACCGACGTGATCGGCGACGATCCGCTGATGATGCTGACCGCGCCCATTCCCGCCACGCAGCGCGTGCTGCGCAAGGCCGGCTTGAAGCTGGACGACATCAGCCACTTCGAAGTCAACGAAGCCTTCGCCTCCGTGCCCATGGCCTGGCAGCGCGAACTGGGCGCCGACGACGCCCGCCTGAACCCGTGGGGCGGCGCGATCGCCCTGGGTCACCCGCTGGGCGCCTCGGGCAGCCGCATCATGGCGACCATGATCAACGCCCTGCACACGCACGGCGGGCGCTATGGCCTGCAGACCATGTGCGAAGCCGGCGGCATGGCCAACGCCACCATCATCGAGCGCCTGTAAGCGCCCCATTCCTTTCCTGGAGACATACGCCGTGAAACTGCAGAACATCGTTGCCCTCGTGACCGGTGGCGCCTCGGGCCTTGGCCTGGCCACTGCCCGCCGCCTGATCGAAGGCGGTGCCAAGGTCGTGATCGCCGACCTCGAACGCTCCAATGGCGCCGACGCGGCCCTGTCGCTGGGCCCCAATGCCCGCTTCGCCATCGCCGACGTGACTGACACCGACCAGATGAACGCCGCGCTGGACGTGGCCGAAAGCCTGGGCGAGCTGCGCGCGGTCGTGCACTGCGCTGGCGGCGGCGCGGCGATCCGCCTGGTCGAGAAGGACGGCAGCCCGGGCTCGCTCGAAAAGTTCGAGTCCGTCATCCGCCTGAACGTGATCGGCAGCTTCAACGTGCTGCGCCTGTCCGCCGCGCGCATGGCCAAGAACGAGGTCGTCGATGGCGAGCGTGGCGCCTGCGTGCTGACCGCCTCCGTCGCGGCCTTCGAAGGCCAGATCGGCCAGGTCCCGTATGCGACGGCCAAGGCCGGCGTGGTCGGCCTGACGCTCGTGTCCGCACGCGACCTCGCGTCCAAGAACATCCGCGTCAACACGATCGCCCCCGGCATCTTCGACACGCCCATGCTGGCGCGCCTGTCCGAAGAGATCCGCACCTCGCTCGGCCGCTCGGTGCCCAACCCGGCGCGCCTGGGCCAGCCCGAAGAGTTCGCCGAACTGGCAACGCAGATGATCCAGAATGGCTACCTGAACGGCGAGACCATCCGCCTGGACGGCGCCATCCGCATGCAGCCGCGCTGAGCGCCAGTGCACGCCGGGCCAGCCGGCGCACCGGCGCGCCCGGCGGCGCCACCGGCCCGGGCCGGTATAGTCGACCCGGGCGCGGACTGCGCCCCGGCTGCCGCGGCGGCCTTGATCGATAGAACAATGGAGACACCCGCAATGAGCGAGGAACTGCTGGTCGAAGTACGCGATGGCGTGCAGATCATGACCCTGAACCGGCCCGAGGCGCGCAACGCCGCAACGCTGGCCCTGTCCAAGGCGATGGCCGCGGCGCTCGATGAGCTCGACGCGCGCGACGACATCCGCCTGGGCATCATCACCGGCGCGGGCGGCAACTTCTGCGCCGGCATGGACCTCAAAGGCTTTCTGCGCGGCGAGCGGCCCAGCGTGGAGGGCCGCGGCTTTCTCGGCCTGAACGAGCGCCCTCCCCGCAAACCGCTGATCGCCGCCGTCGAAGGCTATGCGCTGGCGGGCGGCTTCGAAGTCGCGCTCTCCTGCGATCTCATCGTGGCGGCCGAGAACGCCAACTTCGGCCTGCCCGAAGTCAAGCGCGGCCTGATGGCCACGGCGGGCGGCCTGCTGCGCCTGCCGCATCGCCTGCCGTACCACATCGCCATGGAATATATCCTGACCGGGAACCTGCTGCCCGCCGCCGATGCCCATCGCTTCGGCCTGGTGAACCGTCTGGTGCCCGCCGGCCAGGCGCTGGACAAGGCCCTGGAACTGGCCCGCACGATCGCTGCCAACGGCCCGCTGTCCACGGCCGGCAGCAAGCAGGTGGTGGTGGAGTCCGCCGCCTGGGCACCGCACGAACAGTTCCAGCGCCAGCGAGACGTGGCCACGCCGGTGTTCGAATCGGGCGATGCCCGTGAAGGCGCCCTTGCCTTCGCGGAAAAGCGCGCGCCCGTCTGGCAGGGGAAGTGAGATGAGCACGGATACCTCGAGCATCCCCGCAGAGCGCCTGATCGACAGCCGCCGCGAAGGCGCGGCCGGCATCCTCACCATCGCGCGTCCGACGCGCATGAATGCCCTGACGCCACTGGCAGGCATCGCGTTGCGCGACGCCATGGCGCAGATGCTGGCCGATGATGCGGTGCGCGTCATCGTGCTGGCCGGCGAAGGCAGTCACTTCTGCACCGGCGCGGACCTGAAGGACCGCACGCCCGGCCCGAACGGCGAGCGCCTGCTGGTCGTGCTGCACGAGCTCTTCGCCATGATGGTGGACGCCCCCAAGCCCTTCGTTGCCGCCGTCGAGGGCAATGCGTACGGCGCTGGCTTTTCGCTGGCGGTGGCGTGCGACTATGTCGTGGCCGCCGAGAACGCGCGCTTTTGCGCGCCCTTCACCGGTATCGGGCTCGTGCCCGACGTGGGCCTGGCCCTGACCCTGCCGGCGCGCATCGGCATGGGCCGTGCGCGGCGCATGATGATCGAGGGCTTGCCGGTGGCCGCGCCGCAAGCCCTGGACTGGGGCATGATCGAGCATGTCGCACCGGCCGGCCAGGCGCTGTCGATGGCGCTCGAATGTGCCAACAAACTGCTGACCCGCGCGCCGCTGGCCGTGGCGGCGCTGCGCAAGCTGCTGGGCCAGTCGTGGTCGGATCCGCGCGCATTCCTCGAGGAAGAACGGCGCCTGCAGGATGCGCTGCAGCAAAGCCAGGACTTCGTCGAAGGCGTGACGTCGTTCAAGGAAAAGCGCCCGCCTAGCTTCACGGGTCGCTGACGCATGGCAAGGGGGCGCTTGGCGCCCCCTTCGATGTCTGGCGCGGCCTCAGTCGGCCGTCTCGGCCTGGATCGTCAGCCGCAGCACGTCCAGCGCACTGTGCTCCTGGGCCAGCGCGATCTCGCCCAACTGCGTGGCCCAGTACGCGGCCGACCCCAGGTCCGTCGACCACTGGTGCAGGCGCCGCGTGTACAGCTGAAGGTCATGCTCGGTGGTGACGCCGATGGCACCATGCACGGCATGCCCGATGGCGGCAACCTCCCCCGCCCGTTCCGTGCAGACCGCCATGCCCGCAGCCACGGCCGCCAGGCGCGGCATCCGGCCCGGCGCCACATCGCAGGCGATCTCCGCTGCCATGCGCATCAGCGCGGCGTGCTGCGCCATCACGGCCAGCTGGTGCTGGATCGCCTGGAACTTGCCGATGCTGCGACCGAACTGCGCGCGTTCCTGCACATAGCGCAGCGACAAGGCGAGCACCCGGTCCGCAGCCCCGGCCAGCATGGCCGCCTGCCCCGCAGCCGCGAAGGCCAGCAGGCCTGCGGCATCGCCCACCCGGTGCGCCGCGTCGCCCGTCACCCCCTGCACGGCGCCAGCCAGGCTCCCCGGCACCCCGTCCGGCACGACCCGCGCCTGGCGCAGGTCCAGCTGCCAGCATCCGCCGTCGGCCACGGCCAGCACCGTGCCGGCCTGCGCGGCCAGCGCGAGGCGGCGCACCGACCACGCCTGCTGCTCCTGCAGCGCGCCGAAGGCGGCGATCCCGATGGGCCCCTGCGGCAAGGCCTGCCCCGTGGCATCCAGCCAGCCGCGCGCCAGCAGCGTGGATGCCAGTGGCACCGGCACCGCATGCCGGCCGCAGGCCAGCAGCACGCCAAAGGCATCGTGCAGCCCCAGCCCGGCACCGCCATGCGCCTCGCTGACCAGCGCATCGGCAAAACCGGCGTCCGCCACGTGCTGCCACAAGGGCCTCGGGTCGCCACCCGCCTCGATCCCGCGCACGGTCTGCGGGGTGCACACATCGGTCAACAACGCCTCGGCGGCGTCCAGCAACATCGTATCCATGGCATTCCTCAGCGATTTCAGCAGCGCGCGTCAGCGCAGGCCCAGGCCGCGCGCGATCATGCCGCGCAGGATCTCGCGCGTGCCGCCGCGCAACGAGAACGTCGGCGCCACCTGCAGCAGATAGGCGGCCGTGCGCAGCAGCGCGGGCGGCACTGGCGCGCCTGGCGCGGCGGCCAGCGCATCGCTGATGAGCGCGGGCATGTGTTGTTCCAGGGTCGTGCCGGCCTCCTTCACCAGCGCGGCTTCCACGATGGGGGATTCGCCAGCGGCCAGGCGCGCGGTCACACCGATCGACAGGCCGCGCAACGCCGACAGGCTGGCCAGCACCCGACCCAGGTTCTGCGCATCGGCGGGGCGCGCCTCGCCCCGCGCATGCTCGCTGCGCAGCCAAGCGAGCCAGCCTTCGAGCAGCACCATGCTGGAATACAGCCGCTCCGGGCCGCTGCGCTCGAACGCGAGCTCCGCGTTGACCTGCATCCAGCCGTCGCCCTCATTGCCGATCAGGGCATCGTCGGGCAGGTGGACGTCGTCGAAGAACACCTGCGAGAAGTGCGCATCGCCCGCGAGGTCCATGATCGGATGGATGCTCACGCCCGGGCTTGCCAGGTCGATGATGAACTGCGACAGGCCCTGTTGCCGGTCCTGCGGGCTGCCGCTCGTGCGCACCAGCGCGATCATGTAGTGGGAATGCTGGGCGTTGGTCGTCCAGATCTTGCCCCCGTTCAGGCGCCAGCCGTCGGCCGTGCGCTCGGCGCGCGTCGTCACGCTGGCCAGATCCGATCCCGCGCCGGGCTCGCTCATGCCGATGCAGAAGAACGACTCGGCGCGGCAGATGCGCGGGATGTGCTCGCGGCGCTGCGCATCGTTGCCAAAGCGCAGGATGAGCGGCGCGCTTTGCCGGTCGGCGATCCAGTGCGCCGAGACGGGGGCACCGGCGCACAGCAGTTCCTCGACGAGCACGAAGCGCGCGAAATGGCCCAGGCCGGATCCACCGTACTGCGGCGGCAGGGTCAGCCCGACCCAGCCCTGTCCCGCCAGGCGGCGGCTGAAATCGGCGTCGAATCCCATCCACGAACGCGCGCGGCGCTCGGCGGGCATGTCGGCCACGGCCGCCTGGATGAAGGCGCGCATGGCGGGGCGCAACGCCTGGTCGGCGGCGGGAATCGTCTGGCGGGTGATGGGCTGCATGACGCAAGCTTAGCCAGGGCCCCGCATGCCGTCCAATCGTGATTGCACCCGCAGCGATACCGGCGCGCGATCACTCGAGGGGCATTCCTTATTGGACGGCGACACGCCCGGCCCGTAGCATGGGGCTTTTCACCGGGACGCCGCGATGACATTCCTGCGCTACGAACAAGACGGTGCGATCGTCACCCTGACCATGGATCAGCCCGAGGTGCGCAACGCGCTGACGGGCAACACGGCCGTGGCCGAGTTCTCGGCGGCGTGCCGCCGCATCGAGGAGGACCACACCGTGAAGGTGGTGATCCTGACGGCCACGGGCTCGGTGTTCTCGTCGGGGGGCAACATCCGCACCATGCAGGACCAGCTGGACCCTGCCGTCGGCGTGGAAGACCTGCGCCACGCCTATCGCGAAGGCATCCAGCGCCTGCCACTGGCGCTGTACAACCTGGAAGTGCCGGTGATCGCGGCGGTCAACGGGCCGGCCATCGGCGCGGGCTGCGACCTGGCGTGCATGTGCGATATCCGCATCGCCGCCGACACGGCGACCTTTGCCGAGAGCTTCGTCAAGCTGGGCATCATTCCCGGGGACGGCGGCGCCTGGCTGCTGCCGCGGGCCATCGGCATGTCGCGCGCGGCCGAGCTCACGTTCACGGGGGATGTCATCGACGCGCAGCAGGCGCTGGCGTGGGGGCTGGTGTCGCGCGTGGTGCCCGGCGCAGACCTGCTGCCGCAGGCGCGCGCGCTGGCGCAGCGCATCGCCGGCAATTCGGGCCCTGCCCTGCGGATGAGCAAGCGGCTGTTGCGCGAAGGCCAGCACACCCGTCTGGATACGCTGCTGGAAATGTCGGCAGGTTTTCAGGCCATCGCCCATCGCACGGCGGAGCACCGCGAGGCCGTGGAGGCCTTCGTCGCCCGTACCGAGCAGCGCAAGCGCTAGGGCGCGCGGCACGCACAGGCCCTGCACGACGCGCCCGCCGGCGCGTGGCGGCGAGGCGGCCCGCCGTGGCGCGGGCTTGCATCCGCGCGGCGAAACCGCGGGATCCGTGCGCTCGAGAGACCGACCCAGTGCGCCGAGCGCGACCTTGCCGTTGGCGCCGACGGCCAGGCCCGGCGAAAGCGGTCACGGCGCGGGCGCGACGCCCACGCCGTGGCTTACTCCATGCCCAGCTCGCGCATCTTGCGCGTGATGGTGTTGCGGCCCAGGCCCAGGCGGCCGGCCGCGTCCACCCGGCGCCCGCCGCAGGCATGCAGCGCCGCCGTGATGAGCACGCGCTCGAAGTCGCGCGTCATCTCGTGCATGATGTTGCTCTCGCCCGCGCGCAGGCGGCCCATCGCGTCGGTCTGCAGGCTGTTGAGCCACGACCCGCCCGTGGTGCCACCCTGGATGGGGGCTTGCCGCTCCGCACCGTAGGACGATGACTCGGCCTCGCGCGACGCGCCACCGGCGTGTTCGCCCAGCGTGGCATTCTCGGATTGCCAGCCGCCCTGGGCCGCCGGGGCGCCCTGCGCCGACAGGCTCGCCCCGCCCTCGCGGACTTCCGGTGGCAGGTCGCGCACGTCGATGACCTGCGAGGGCGCCATCACCGTGAGCCAGTGGCACACGTTTTCCAGCTGACGCACGTTGCCGGGAAACGGAAAGCGCATGAGCGATTGCGACGCCGACGGGTTGAGCCGCTTGGGCTCCACGCCCAGGCTGCGCGCGCTGGTCGACAGGAAGTGCGCGGCCAGCAGCGGGATGTCTTCCGCGCGCTCGCGCAGCGGCGGCAGGCGCAGGCGGATGACGTTCAGGCGATGGAACAGATCCTCGCGGAACGTGCCCTGGCGCACGCGCTGCTCCAGCGGCTGGTGGGTGGCGGCGATGACGCGCACGTTCACCCGGATGGGGCTCGCCCCGCCAACACGATAAAAGGTGCCATCGCCCAGCACGCGCAACAGGCGCGTCTGCAGCTCGGCCGGCATGTCGCCGATTTCGTCCAGGAACAGCGTGCCGCCGTCGGCTTCTTCGAAGCGGCCGGCACGGCGGGCATGCGCGCCGGTGAAGGCGCCGCGCTCATGGCCGAACAGTTCGGACTCGAGGAGCTCGCCTGCGATCGCAGCCGTATTGATGGCCACGAAGGGCTTGTCCGCACGCGGACTGTGGCGATGCAGGGCACGCGCCACCAGTTCCTTGCCGCTGCCCGATTCGCCGGTGATGAGGACGGTGGCGCTGGAGGCCGACAGGCGGCCGATGGCGCGAAACAGTTCCTGCATGGCGGGCGCCTGGCCCAGCATGCCGGGCTGGAAGGCGGCCGCGCTCATGGCGGGCGTGACGACGTCCAGCTCGGGTTCCTGCTCGGGGCCGCTGCCATCCGCCTGCCCGCCCATGGCCCGGCGGATCAGCGCCAGGGCGGCGTCCACGTCGAAGGGCTTGGCCAGGTAGTCGAACGCGCCACCCTGGAAGGACGCCACGGCGCTGTCCAGGTCGGAATACGCGGTCATGATGATGACGGGAACGTCGGGGTGACGCGACTTCACGGCACGCAACAGCTCCAGCCCGCCCAGGCCCGGCATGCGGATGTCGGACACCAGCACCTGCGGGCGCTGATGCTCGAGGGCAGCCAAGGCGTCGGCCGCGTTGGCGAAACTCACGCAAGGGATGTTTGCGCGCTCCAGGGCCTTTTCCAGAACCCAGCGAATGGAACGGTCGTCGTCGACGACCCAGATCGGTTTCATCGCATGCTCCGGTTTATGCGGGTTTGGTCAGGGGCAGCATCAGCCGGAACTCCGTGCAGCCCGGCCGGCTCTCGACGTCGATCTCGCCGCCGTGCTGCTGGATGATGGTCTGCACGACCGACAGCCCGAGCCCGGTGCCGCCATCGCGGCCCGACACCAGCGGCAGGAAGACGCGGTCGCGGATGGCGTCGGGGATGCCGGGCCCGTTGTCGATGACCTGCAGCACCAGGATCAACGGGTGGCGCTGACGCGCCAGCGTGACCTGGCGGGCCACGCGGGTGCGCAGGGTGATCTCGGCCTGGCCCTGGCGCCGACGTTCGACGAGGGCCTGGGCCGCGTTGCGCACGATGTTCAGCAACGCCTGGATCAGCTGCTCGCGATCGGCAGTCAGTTCAGGCGCGGAAATGTCGTAGTCGCGGATGAGCTTGAGCCCGGCACCGCATTCGGCCATGACGAGCGCGGCAACGCGCTCGCAGACTTCGTGGATGTTCACGGGCCCCAGTCGCCGCGGGGTGCGGTGGGGTGCCAGGAGGCGATCGACCAGCGCGTGCAGGCGATCGGCCTCGGCAATGATGACCTGGGTGTACTCCGTCAGACGCGGGTCGCCCAGCTCGGCCTGCAGCAGCTGCGCGGCACCGCGCAAGCCACCCAGGGGGTTCTTCACTTCATGCGCCAGGTTGCGCAGCAGCTCGCGGTTCGCATCGGCGTGCTCGAGACGTTCCTCGGCGCGTTCGATCCGCGTGCGGTAATGGGTTTCGCGCAGTTCGAGCAGGACCGGCCAGGGCTGGCCGTGCTGCACCACCACCGCGGCGCTCATTTCCAGCGGCTCACCGCCGCCCGGACGCGCCAACTGCAGCGGCAGGGTCTTGTGGGCGAACGCCTCGTCCATGGCCTCGCGCAGCGACTGGCGCAAGTCCTCGGACTCCTCGAACAGGTTGCAGGCATCCAGTCCCAGCAGATGCCGCCGCGACAGGCCGAAGATGTCTTCGGCCGCCGCATTGGCATGGACCACGGTGCCCTGCGCATCGAGCAGGAGCACCGCGCTGACCATCAGGTCCAGTACCGAGAGATCGTGTCCACCAGTGTCCAGCATTCCGGGGCCTCTTTCTTCGGTTCCGGACCAGGACATCACAGTCCGTAGTACATGTCGAATTCGACCGGGTGAGTCGTCATGCGCAGACGGTTCACTTCTTCGTACTTCTGCGTGATGTAGGCGTCCAGCATGCTGTTGCTGAACACACCGCCGCGCGTCAGGAACTCGCGATCCTTGTCCAGGGCTTCCAGAGCCTGATCCAGCGACGAGCAGACGGTCGGGATCTTCGCGTCTTCTTCCGGCGGCAGGTCGTACAGGTTCTTGTCGGCCGGGTCGCCCGGGTGGATCTTGTTCATGACGCCATCCAGGCCAGCCATCATCAGGGCCGAGAACGCCAGGTACGGGTTGGCCATGGGATCCGGGAAGCGCGTTTCGATGCGGCGCGCCTTCGGGTTGCTGACGTAAGGGATGCGGATCGAGGCCGAGCGGTTGCGCGCCGAGTAGGCGAGCTTGACCGGGGCTTCGAAGTGCGGCACCAGACGCTTGTACGAGTTCGTGCTGGGGTTGGTGATCGCGTTCAGGGCACGGGCGTGCTTGATGATGCCGCCGATGTAGAACAGCGCGAACTCGGACAGGCCGGCGTAGCCGTTGCCCGCGAACAGGTTCTGGCCGTCCTTCCAGATCGACTGGTGGACGTGCATGCCGGAGCCGTTGTCGCCGACGATGGGCTTGGGCATGAAGGTCGCGGTCTTGCCGTAGGCGTCAGCCACGTTCCACACCGTGTACTTCAGGATCTGGTTCCAGTCGGCGCGACGCACCAGCGTGTTGAACACGGTGCCGATTTCGAGCTGGCCGGGGGCAGCCACTTCGTGGTGGTGCACTTCGACCGGCACGCCCTGCTCTTCGAGCAGCGTGCACATTTCCGAGCGCATGTCCTGGAAGGAGTCGGTCGGGGGCACGGGGAAGTAGCCGCCCTTCACACGCGGACGATGGCCGGTGTTGTTGCCGTTCTCGTATTCCGTGCCGCTGTCCCAGGGAGCCTCTTCGGCCTTGATCTTGTAGAAGGCGCCGGACGCGTTGGCGTTCCAGGTCACGCCGTCGAACACGAAGAATTCGGGTTCCGGGCCGAAGTAGGCGGTGTCACCGATACCGCTGGACTTCAGGTAGGCCTCGGCACGCTTGGCCAGCGAGCGCGGGTCACGGTCGTAGCCCTTGAGGTCGGCGGGCTCGACGACGTCGCAGGTCAGGATCAGCGTGGTCTGCTCGCGAAACGGATCCAGGTGAGCGGTATCGGCATCGGGAATGAGCAGCATGTCCGACGCTTCGATGCCCTTCCAGCCGGCAATCGAAGAACCATCGAAGGCTTGACCGGACTCAAGCTTGTCTTCGTCGACAGTGTGGGCCGGCACGGAGATGTGGTGCTCCTTGCCCAGCGTGTCGGTGAAGCGGAAGTCGACGAATTTGACTTCCTTGTCCTGGATCTGCTTGAGTACGTCTTGATGGGTGGCCATGAACACTCCTCTCGGAAAATTGGCGGTCGAGTCTGGTTTAACCGTTGAAAACGATAATGCACGTACTGTGCCAATTCATGACACAAGGCACGATTTCAGAGCGTGGACACTGCAGACGCCCCGGTAATGCGGCGATGCGGGGGTGCAAGCGCACGCCCTGCTTCGGCGCATGATGGTAGTGGAAAACGAATGCGCGGGATGTGACGCCCATTAACAGGGCATGAATCGCACTATGGTGGCGCATTTCCGTGCGGTACGCACCACTATAGTGCCTTTGGCGCACCGGATTGGCCGGACCTGTCCGGGCCCTTGCCGCGCGCCATCAGGGCGTGCGCGCGCCAAAGAGCGACGTGCCCAGGCGCACGATGGTCGCGCCTTCGGCGATGGCAAGCTCGAAGTCACCGGACATGCCCATCGACAGCTCGTCGTAGCGCCACTGGGCGGGGCCGTCCTGGCGCGCCCGCTCGCGCACCTGCGCAAGCGATCGGAAGCACGCCCGCACCGGCTCGGGATCCTCGCTGGGCAAAGCCAGGGTCATGAAGCCCGCCACCGACAGGGCATCGAAGGCGGCGATCTCGCGCAGGAAGGCCGGCACGTCATCGGGCGTGAGGCCCGACTTGGTCTGCTCACCCGAGGTATTGACCTGGACCAGCACGCGCATGCCGCGTCCGGCCTCCTGCAGCCGGCGCTGCAGTTCCTCGGCCAGGCGCACGCTGTCCAGGGAATGCAGCTCGGCGGCAAAGCGCACGACATGGCGCGCCTTGTTGGTCTGCAGGTGCCCGATCACGCACCAGTCGGCCCCCAGGTCGGCCATGGCCTGCGCCTTGGCCTCGCCCTCCTGCACCCGGTTCTCGCCAAACCAGGCGCAGCCCGCGGCGTGGGCCGCCCGGATCAGCGGCTCCGGCACGGTCTTGGTCACGGGCAGCAGGCGCACGGCATCGGCAGGACGGCCCGCGGCCAGGCACGCGGCGTCCATGCGGGCGCGCGCTGCCGCGATGCGGGCGGGAATGTCGGCGGGAGAAACGTCCAGGGTCATGGCGTGAGGCGTTACAGGAACATGGCCTGCAGGTCATTGAGAAAGCGCCAGCCGAGCGGGGTCGGCGCGATGCGCGAGGGATCGGGATCGAGCAGCCCCTTGGCGGCGGCTTCGGCCAGCGGGCCGGCGATGGCCGCAATGGACACCCCGGTGCGATCGGGAAAATAGGCCGTTGGCACGCCCTCGCGCAGGCGCAGGGCATTGAGCATGAACTCGAACGGCAGTTCTTCGGGGGCAATGACCCGGTCTTCGGCCAGGTGCGAGCCATCGCGCCTGACGGCGCTGGCCAGCCAGGAATCGGGACTGCGCACCCGCGCCTGGCGGATGATGCGGTCCGGGAACGAGAGCTTGCCGTGGGCGCCCGGCCCGATGCCCAGGTAGTCGCCGAACTCCCAATAGTTGACGTTGTGCTGACAGCGCGCACCCGGTCGCGCGTAGGCCGACACCTCGTAATGGACCAGCCCCGCCGCGCCCGCCATCTCGATTACGATGTCGTGCATGTCGGCGGCCACGTCCTCGTCGGGCAAGCCTGCCGGCGGATACTTGGCAAAGACGGTGTTGGGCTCCATCGTCAGCTGATACAGCGACAGATGCTCGGTGCCCATATCCAGCGCAAGCTGCACGTCGCGCGCAAGCGACTGCGGCGTCTGGCCGGGGAGCGCGGTCATCAGATCCAGGTTGACACGCGCGACCGCGCGCTGCGCGGCTTCCACCGCCGCCCTGGCGGCGCGGCCGTCGTGGATGCGCCCCAGGGCGTGCAGACAGGCATCGTCAAAGCTTTGCACGCCCAGCGAAATCCGGTTGATGCCGCTCTCGGCGTAGGCCTGAAAGCGCCCGGCCTCGACCGTGCCCGGATTGGCTTCCAGCGTGACCTCGGCCTCGGGCAGCAGCGGCAGGTGCGAGCGCAGCAGGCTCATCACGGTGTCGATCGCATGGGCCGACAACAGGCTGGGCGTGCCACCACCGATGAACACGCTGATGATCTTGCGGCCCCAGATGAGCGGCAGCGCCTGTTCCAGGTCGGCCGCCAGCGCGGCGAGATACTCGGCTTCCGGCAGCGACTCCGGTGACTGGTGCGAATTGAAGTCGCAGTACGGGCATTTGCGCACGCACCAGGGCACGTGCACATACAGCGCCAGCGGCGGCAGCAGCGACAGTTGCGTGCGGCCCGCCTGCGCCGAGGGCGGCACGGCAATGCGTCCGGCCGTGGGCGCATCGGCGCGCTGGATCGGGATGGTGCGCATCGTTCAGCTCGCGCCGTCGAGCTTGGCCAGCAGCTCGATCAGGGCCCGCGCGCGGTGGCTCACGGCGTTCTTCTGCTGTGGCGACAGCTCGGCGGCCGTCTGGCCCAGGTCGGGCAGCAGAAAGTGCGGGTCGTAGCCGAAGCCATGCTCGCCACGGGGCTCGGCCACGATCTCGCCGTGCCACACGCCTTCGCCGATCAGGGGCTCGGGATCGTCCGCATCGCGCACGTATGCGAGCACGGCCACGTACCATGCCCACCGATCGCCTTGATCGGCCAGGCGCTGCACCAGCAAGGCATTGTTGGCGGCGTCCGATTTCTCGCCGCCGTTCATCGCGGCATAGCGGGCCGAATACACGCCGGGCGCGCCGCCCAGGGCGCGCACGCACAGGCCCGAGTCGTCGGCGAGCGCCGGCAGGCCCGTCGCGCGGCTGGCGTGGCGGGCCTTGGCCACGGCGTTCTCCACGAACGTCGCATAGGGCTCGTCCGCCTCGCTCACGCCCAGGCTGGACTGGGCAACGAGATCGAACCCGCGCGGGGCGAGCAGCGCCGCGAATTCGCGCAGCTTGCCGGCGTTGTTGGAGGCCAGCACCACCTGCTGGCGGGCGGCGCCAGCCGTGGCCGGCGCAGGCGCTGCTGCGGCAGCGGCGTCCGCTTGCGCGGTGGCCTCGGCGGGCGCCGCACCGTCGGGGTTGCGCGGATCCACGCTCATGCCAGCGCCTCGCGCTGCAGGCGCACCAGCTGGGCGATGCCCGACTGCGCCAGATCCAGCAACGCGTTGAGCTGATCGCGCGAGAACGCCGCGCCTTCGGCCGTGCCCTGCACTTCCACGATGCCGCCCTCGCCCGTCATGACGACGTTCATGTCGGTATCGCAGTTCGAATCCTCGGCATAGTCCAGGTCCAGCACGGCTTCGCCATTCACCAGGCCCACCGAAATGGCCGCCACGTGATCGCGCAAGGGCGATACGGCGATCTCGCCACGCTCGAGCAGCCAGCGCACCGCATCGGCCGTCGCCACGTAGGCACCGGTGATCGCCGCCGTGCGCGTGCCGCCATCGGCCTGGATCACGTCACAGTCCAGGTGCAGCGTGCGCTCGCCCAGCAGGTCCAGGTCCACCACCGCGCGCAGGCTGCGCCCGATGAGGCGCTGGATTTCCTGCGTGCGACCGCTCTGCTTGCCACGCGCCGCCTCGCGATCGCCACGCGTGTGCGTGGCCCGCGGCAGCATCCCGTACTCGGCCGTCACCCAGCCCTGCCCGCGGCCTTTCAGGAACGGCGGCACCTTGGCGAGCACGCTGGCCGTGCACAGGACCTGGGTGTCGCCGAAGCTGACCAGCACCGAGCCTTCGGCGTGGCGGGTGAAGCCGCGCTGCAGGCGCACGGGGCGCAAGGCATCGGCGCTGCGGCCGGACGGACGGGCGGTGGCGCTGGGGCCGGTTGCAAACACTGTCATATATGATGGCTACCTGTAGCCGCGGTCGCGCTGCGGCGGCCAGAGGCCCCGCTTCACGCCGCGGACAATGCAAACCTTCATTGTACGAGCCGCCATGATCCGCAGCATGACTGCCTTCGGCAGCGCCAGCGTCAACCTCGATCGCGGCACCCTCGCCCTCGAGCTGCGCAGCGTCAACAGCCGCTTTCTGGACCTGCACTTTCGCCTGCCCGACGAACTGCGCCACCTCGAAGGTGCCCTGCGCGAGCGCATCGCCGCGGCCGTGCCGCGCGGCAAGGTCGAAGTGCGCGCCAGCCTCACGCGGCGTGCCGGCACCGACCCCGCGCGCCTGAACCTGGCCGCCCTGGGCAGCGCAGCCGAACTGCTGCAGGCCGTGCGCACCCTGGTCCCCGATACCGCCGCACCGCGCCTGGCGGAACTGCTGGCCTGGCCCGGCGTGCAAGCCGACGCCGACGACCCCGCCCAGTGGGACGAAGTCACCCTTCAGGCTGCCGACAGCGCGCTGGCACAGTTGCAGGACGCCCGCATGGCCGAAGGCGCCCGCCTGGCCGGCATCATGCGCGAGCGCGCCATCGCCATCGGCGAAGTCGTCGCCCAGATCCAGGCCCAGCTGCCGCAGATCCTGACCGAGTACCGCGAACGCCTGGGCCGCAAGCTGCGCGACGCCGTCGAGGCCGCCTTCCCGGGCGGGCTGGCCAGCATCAGCGGCGCCGAACTGTCCGAACGGCTGACCCACGAAGCCACCCTCTTCACCCTGCGCATCGACGTCGACGAAGAACTGTCCCGCCTGGGCTCGCACCTGACCGAACTCGAACGCATTCTGGACGGCGGCGGCAGCGCCGCCCGCGGCAAGGCCAGCGGCAGCCCCGGCAAACGGCTGGACTTCCTGTTCCAGGAAATGAACCGCGAAGCCAACACCCTGGGCTCCAAGGCCGGCGCCATCGAAATGACGCGCGCAGCCGTGGACCTGAAGCTCTTCATCGAGCAGTTGCGCGAGCAGGCGCAGAACGTGGAGTGAGGGGTGGCGGTAGGCCCGCGCATCGTAAGACACCCAGGAGACCGGCTGCGCGCCGTCCGGCGCACGACGCAAGGTGCGCCAGGGGCAGGCCCTGGCCCGCGCTTGCGGCGCTGTCTACACTGCCGGCTCCCCCTTTCCGACGTGATGCCGTCTCATGGCCAGACAGATTGCCGATCGTGACCTAACGCCCATCCTGGACGCCGCTCGACACTGGATCGACACCTGCCTGATCGGGGATGGTTCGATGCTGGCGCCGGGCCGCTCCCTGTGGACAGCCCAGAACGTCGAGACGCTCCAGCGCCATTTCGTTGAGCGGCCCGACGAGGGTTCGGACGACTTCATGACGAAGTTGCAGCGTCAGCTGAGCGATGCGGGCGCACCCGCGCAACAACTCGCGGCCGAGCTGATGTGGGTGCTGCTGCTGTTTCCGTACAACGTGGGGGCGGCGCTCAAGAAGCGGCATGTCGATGAGATGTGGTCCTGGTCAGGCGAACCCCTGGTCACCCAGGTGCGCTGGCTGGACGACGATGTCCTGCGCGGCGTTGGATCGGCGGGAACGGCGTATGGGAACCTGCGCTGGAAGGAACTCGCCTATCTGATCGCCCTGCTTCGATCGCTCAAGGCGATGTCGTCGGACCAGCGGGGCTCGGTGTTCGATGACTACGAGCAGTTCATGCGCTGGATCGATCGCGTAGCGCGCGACGGGGACCGCCAGTTCCGCCACATGTTCCGATGGTTCGCCTTCCCGGACAGGGTCGAACGCATGTCGTCCAATGCGGACCGGCGCCGCGTGCTGGCGTCGTTCGGGCTGGCCGCTGACCGTGAGCTGGCGAGCTGGTCCGACCAGCAACTGGACGACGCGCTGCTGCGCACGAGGCGCTCCCTGGAGGCCGAGCAGCCCGGCACCATCCTCGATTTCTATGAGGGGCCGCTGGCGCAGCGCTGGAAGGCCGACAAGGCGCAGCCAGCCCTGGCCGCCGATGAGGGCTCCACGCGCACGGAGCCCGACCCCGACAGCTCTGTGCATGCCGGAGCGCCGCCCGTGGCAGACCCCGTCAATCTCATCCTGTACGGGCCGCCGGGCACGGGCAAGACGCACTGGCTGCGCGAGACAATGCGCGAGTACACCGACACGCCGGCTCAGGTGGACATGGACACCTGGCTGCTGGAAACCCTGCCGGCGCATGGCTGGCGGGTGGTGATTGCCGCAGCCCTTGCCGATATCGGCATGCCGGCCCCCGTGCCCCGTCTGCGCGCGCACCCCTGGATTCAGGCCAAGGCCAGACAGCGCGGACGTCAGCCGGCAGCGGTGCAGGCCACACTCTGGAATTACCTGCAAGAACACACACCGCAAACCAGTGAGACGGTCAACAGCTCGACCCGACGCGCCCCGTTCCTGTTCGACAAGGACGCATCGGGCGCCTGGCACCTGGTCGAAGGCTGGCAGGAGCAGGATGAAGAAGCTGCCACCCTGCTGCGGACCCTGCGCGCCGGGCCACGGGCCGGCAGCGAAGCCATCCTGCGCTACAAGGTGGTGACCTTCCATCCGTCCTTCACCTACGAAGACTTCGTGCGCGGGATCCGCCCGGTTCGCACGGGCGAGGATGATCGTACGGAGTTTCGGCTGGTAGACGGCAAGTTCAAGCAAATCTGCGACGAGGCTCACGCCAATCCGACGCGCCGATACGCGCTTTTCATCGACGAGATCAACCGCGCGAACATCGCCAAGGTGTTCGGTGAGCTGATCACGCTCATCGAGATCGACAAGCGCGCCGTTTTCGACGATCAAGGTCAGCTGATCCAGGGAATGGCGGTCCAGCTGCCTGGCGACGAGGACGCCGACACGCTCGAGCGCCCCTTCGGCGTGCCGCGCAACCTGGACATCTTCGGCACGATGAACACGGCGGATCGCTCGATCGCGTTGCTCGATGTGGCGCTGCGACGACGTTTCCGTTTCGAGGCGTGCGAGCCTCGCTACGACCTGCCGCGGATGGATCGCGCGGTGGACGGCATCCACCTTGGCCGTCTGTTGCGGCGGTTGAACGAGCGACTCGAGTACCTGCTGGACCGCGAGCATCGCATCGGACATGCGTACCTCATGCAGGCCGACACGCTGGGCGAGTTGCGCGACATCTTCGAGCGGCAGATCCTGCCGCTGCTGCAGGAATTCTTCTTCGATGATCTGTCCCGCGTCGCGCTCACGCTGTCCACCCCTGGGCCCGCCTTCGTGATGCGCGAGGAGGTCCGTTTCGACAGCCTCTTTCCCCACGCCCCCACGGACGGCGTGGCCAGCCAGCGCGAACGCTTCGTGATGTCGCCGAAGCACGCGTGGACGGTCGAGAGCTTCGCAGGCCTGTACGCCGACGATGGACGGTGAGCGCGCGGTGTCGGCTGCCTCCCCGCGTTTGACCGTCCTGTCGGCAATCGAACACCAGTCCCTACCGATCACGCCCGATGGCCTGGGATCCAGCGTGACCCAGGACGAGGCGCAGCGACTGATGCTCATCGGCGAGCAGCAGCGTGGCTTTTGCGAGATGGGGCATCGGCAGATCAGGCTTGCCCAGTTCTGCGGCGTGGTCAACCTCGGCGACCGCGTCCTGGAGGTGCTTCCCAAAGTGCAGGACGCGAGCGTCGGCGCCGACGACTGCCGCGCCATCCTGTTGCGCCTGCTGCGCCTGAGCGCAACCCTGCCGCCGCTGCCACCCGCATCGGCAGGCCAGCACCTGCGGCGTGCACCCCTGCTCGATGTGTTCATCGCGGCGTTCTTTCGCAGCGTCACGACCCTGATCCGTGGCGGCATGCTGCGGCGCTACATCGAGCGCTCAGAAGACCTGCCGCTGGTGCGAGGCCGCATCGCGCAGGCCCGGCAGTTCGGCATCCACGCCAATCGTCTGGACCGGGTGGCCTGCACCTTCGACGAGCTCAGCGCCGACAACGTCTGGAACCGCCTGCTCAAACGTGCCATCCGGGTGACGCGACCCTGGCTTCACCGGACGGACCTGCAGCGCCAGTGGATCGAGCTGATGGGGGTGCTCGCCGACGTCGACGACACGCGGTTGCAGGCGACGCAGGTGAACCGGCTCAACTTCGATCGACAGGCCGAGCGCTACCGGGAGGCCGTGGACTGGGCCCGCCGCATCCTTGCGTTACTGACGCCCTCGGCACGGGCCGGCCAGCACGAGGCGCCGGCACTGCTCTTCGACATGAACCGGCTCTTCGAGTCGGCGGTGAGCCAGGTGCTCGGTCACGCTGCCGCTGCCCGCGGGCTGCACGTACACGCGCAGGACCGCGCGTGCGCGCTTGCCACCCTGCACATGGCTGATCAGGCGGAGCCCGCCTTCCACCTGCGGCCAGACCTCGTGATACGCCGCGCCGGGCACGTGGCGGTGGTGGCGGATACCAAATGGAAACGCGTGGCCCTGGATCGCCATGGCCGCCCTGTCCCCACGCAAGCCGACATGTACCAGATGCACGCCTATGCCAGCGCGTACGGTTGCCGCGACCTCGCCCTGGTGTACCCCGTGCAAGCCGAGACCCGGATCAGCGAGGCGCACTACCAACTGCGCGTCGGTGCGATGACCGCCACGCTGCACGTCGTGGGCATCGACGTCGGTGACGATCGGCTGGCCATGCGCGTCGGCCGTGGCCCTGCGGAACTCATCGAGCTCTTGGGCATCTGAGTTCACGGCGTGGGGGACGCGCCGATGGCCGAGCGGTTCTTCGCGCACGCGATGGCGCGCCTGGCTGCGGCCACGTCGCGGGCTGCGCAAACGCGAGAACTGCGATGGCGGACCCGTCGTCCTCACCCATTCGACCTCGACAGCGTGTCCTATGCTCTTGGGTCGATCTGCCGCTGCTTCTCGATCAGGAATGCGCATGCCATCCGCCATGCCCGCCACCCCCTCCCCCCGCCTCGACACCCTGGACGCCCTGCGCGGCATCGCGCTCTTCGGCATCCTCGTCGTCAACATCCAGTTCTTCGGCTCGACCCTGCATGGCACGGCGGTCGCCGATCCGGTGTTCGACTCGGCGTGGGATCAGGCCGTCTCCGGCTTCATCTCGCTGGTCTTCGAGTCGAAGTTCTACCTGCTCTTCTCCTTTCTGTTCGGCTACAGCTTCACGCTGCAGATGGCAGCGGCCGAGCGCGACGGCGCCGGCATCGTGCCGCGCATGGCGCGTCGGCTGCTGGGCCTGTGGGGGCTGGGCGCGTTGCACGCCGTGCTGCTGTTCCCGGGCGACATCCTGACGACGTACGCGCTGCTGGGCGTGGTGCTGCTGGCCTGGCGGCATGCCGGGGATCGGCAGCTGGTTCGCCGGGCAATCGTGCTGACCGGCCTGACCGCGCTGGTCCTGGGCGCGATCGGCGGGTTGGCCAGCCTCGTGGCCCTGCCGGACGATGCGGCGCAGTCGGCAGCGGCGGCACAGCAGGCGGCGGCTGCCTATACCGGCACGGTTGCGACGGTGGTGGCGCAGAACGTGCACGAGCTGGGCCAGGTGTGGCCAGTGCTGCTGTTGATCCAGGCACCCTGCGCGCTCGCCATGTTCCTGCTGGGCATGCTCGCGGGCCGTCATGGCGTCCTGGCGGACCCTGAGCGGTTCCGCGCCCTGGGCACGCGGCTGCTGTGGTGTGGTTTGCTGATCGGCTTGCCGGGTGCCATCGCATACGCCGTGGCGATGACGCAGTTCTCGCGGTCGCCGGACGGCGGGCTGATCGGCGTCGCGATCAGTCTGGCGACTGCGCCCTTCCTGTCGGCCGCCTATGCCGTGCTGGCCATTCGCCTCCTGCGTCACCCGCGCGGACAAGGGCTGCGCCGCTGGCTGGCGCCCGCCGGCCGCATGGCGCTGAGCGGCTATCTGATGCAGTCGGCGGCGATGGCGGTGATCTTCACCGCCTACGGGGCAGGCCTGGTGAACCGGCTGTCCCCCGGCGCGGTGCTTGGCATCGCCCTCGCGCTCTTCGCGGTGCAACTCGTGATCAGTCGCTGGTGGATGGCCCGCTTTGCCTACGGCGGCGCGGAGTGGGCGCTGCGGGCCGTCACGCTGTGGCGCTGGCCGGCGTGGCGCCGCCCGCGGCGGCACGGCGCGACGCCACCCGGCTGACCCGGGTCAGAACGCGCCGAACATCGTTCCGAGGGTGATCACGACGACCAGCGCGACCAACGGCGCCACCATGGTGACCATGGCGATGTTGGCGTAGGACTGGCGGTGGTTGAGGTTGCAGATGGCCAGCAACGTGATGATGGCCCCGCAGTGCGGCAGAGTGTCCATGCCGCCCGCGGCCATGACGGCCACGCGGTGCATCAGGTCCGGGCTGATGCCGGCCTGCTCGGCCAGCTGCAGGTACTCGGCGCCCAGCGTCTGCAGCGCAATGCTCAACCCGCCCGAGGACGAACCGGTGATGCCGGCCAGCACGTTCATGGCCACCGCCTCGGAGATCAGCGGATTGTTGGGGGCGACGTTCAGCACGGCGTCGCGGATCAGCGCAAAGCCCGCCAGGCCGGCGATGACGGCGCCGTAGCCAACTTCCGATGCCGTGTTGAACAGCGGCAGCATGAAGCCGAAGACCCCCTTGTTGACCGATTCGCGCAGGTTCACCCAGCGCCCCAGGCGCACCAGCACCAGCGTCAGGCAGGCCACGGCCAGCGCGATGATGATGGCCCACAAGCCCGTGGTCTTGGCCGGGTCGACGTCCGGGAAGGCATCCTGCAGGAAGCCGAAGTCCACGCGCGGGAAGACACCGTAGGTGAAGAGCGCGTTGATGCCGATCACCAGCAGCAAGGGCAGGATCGCCAGCGGCAAGGGCATGACGGACAGCCCGCCGCGCTCGGGCGTTGCCTCGGCCGCTGCCCCTGTCGGTACATTGCCGGAATCCACGCTGGCCGGCGCGGTGCCGGCCTTGGGCGTGACGGGCGCCTCGTCCGGATGCTCGCCATAGCCCACGCCCAAGGTGCGTGCCCGCGACACGCGCGACATCAGCCACGCCATGCCGCCCACGAGCATGATGGCCGAGGCGATCAGGCCCAGACCGGGTGCAGCGAACACGTTGGTGCCGAAGTACGGGATCGGGATGGCGTTCTGGATGGCCGGGGTGCCCGGCATGGCCGTCATGGTGAAGGTGAAGGCGCCCAGCGCGATCGAGGCCGGAATCAGTCGCTTCGGAATGTCGGCGGTGCGAAACAAGGCCTTGGCGATGGGATAGATGGCGAAGGCCACGACAAACAGCGACACCCCGCCATAGGTCAGGACCGCGCAGGCCAGCACGACGGTCAGCACCGCATGGCGATGCCCGAGCTTGTGGGTGATGGCGCGCGCGATGGTGTTCGCCGCGCCCGAATCCGCCATCAGCTGGCCGAACAACGCGCCCAGCAGGAAGATCGGCAGGAACTGGATGACGTAGTTGCCCAGCGCCCGCATGAAGGTGTCGGTGTAGATGGGCAGCAACTGGGCGGCGTCACCCGAGAGCAGCACGGCAAGCGCTGCCATCAGCGGGGCCAGCAGCAGCACGGTCACGCCGCGATAGGCGAAGAACATCAATAGAACGAGCGATAACAGGATCGCCAGAATGCCGGGCATGCAACGCCCTCCTCAATGAATCGATGGGATAACGACCCGAATCATAAGCGCACGGGATGACAGCACCGGCGCGGCCCCCAGGCTCGGCGGTGACCGGCCACGCACCGCCCTGGTGCACTAACGGAGTAACATGACCGATCCAGGATCGGCCGGCGCCATGCCCGTGCCGATCGTCCGCGCCCCCGGCCCCTGACGCCGGACCTTCCGACGCTGTCATGACGAGCCAGACCAAGAGCCCCCTGCTAGCCCAGGTGTCGATCACGCACCTCACCAGCCATCTGCACATGCTCACGCTGCCGGCGCTGTTGCCGGTGCTGCCCGCCTACCTGGGCGTGAGCTTCATCGAGCTTGGCCTCGCCCTGAGCGTCTTCAACATCGTGTCGGCGCTGGTGCAGACCCCGATGGGGTTTGCCGTGGACCGTTTCGGCGCACGCAAGGTGCTGCTGTTCGGCCTCTTGCTGGGCAGCGCGAGCTTCGCGGCCGTGGGGCTGGTTGGCCATTACGCCATGCTGCTGGTGGCGATGGCGCTGGCCGGGGTGGCCAATGGCGTGTACCACCCAGGCGATTACGCCTTGCTGTCGCAGGGCATCGCGAGCGAGCGCATGGGCCGGGCCTTTTCCATCCACACCTTCGCCGGTTATCTGGGGTCGGCGCTCGCGCCCGTGCTCATTCTGGGGATTGCCACACAGGTCAGCGTGAGCGCGGCGTTCTTCCTGGCAGCGGCCATCGGCGTGGCCAGTGCGGCCTATCTGGCCATGGGCGAGGCACCGCAGGCGCGCACGCGCCCGGCGGTCAAGGCCGCGGACGCCCCCACCGCGCCCGCCACCTCGAACGTCGCCACCCCGGGCGCTGCCCCTGCAGCTGCCACGACCACGACCAGGCCCGCACCGTCCGGGGCGCCGCTGCGTGTGCTGTTCTCGCCGGTGATCCTGAACCTGACGTTGCTGTTCGTGCTGCTCAGCCTGAGCACCGGGGCCATCCAGAACTTCTCGGTGACCGCCCTTTCCGACGGTTTCGCCGTGCCCTTGACCACGGCCAATGCGGGCCTCACGGCCTTCCTGTTCGCCAGTGCCCTGGGCGTGCTGGCCGGCGGCTCGCTTGCGGACCGCACGCAGCGCCATGGCCTGGTGTCGGCCGTGGCCTACCTGGTCGCCGCGCTGCTGGTGTCGGTCATCGCCGTCGCCTCGCTGTCGGGGTGGACGCTCATCGTGGTGCTGGGCGTGACCGGTTTCCTGACGGGCGTGATCGCCCCATCGCGCGACATGCTGGTGCGGGCCGCCTCGCCGCCCGGGGCCGAAGGCCGGGTCTTTGGCTTCGTGTCCACCGGCTTCAACATCGGTGGCGCGGTGGGACCGCTCTTCTTTGCCTGGCTGATCGATCGCGGCCATCATGCCGGCATCTTCTGGGCCTCCGTCGCCTTCATGCTGTCGGTGGTGGCGATGACGCTGTTCCAGGAAGCGCGCAGCACGCGGGCGCGCCGTGTCCCCATGCCGGCGTCGGCCGCCAGCCGGTGATGCGCGGGCGGGCAGCCGCGCGGGTCCGGGGTCCCGGGGCGTTCGTGCTGCGTTGTGCTGTCGTGGGTGCGCTGGTGCTGGGCAGTGCGTCCTGGCTCGCCAGCCCGGGCGACCCCCTGCGCGCCACGGTGGCGGGCGCCTTCGGTCTGCTCGTGGGCGCGTTGGCCGCGCCCGGCTTCAAGCCTGCCGCCTTTCGGCACCCCGCGCTGTACCAGGTGCTGTGCGCCGGCGCAGCGGGTGCTTTCCTGGGCTTCTTCCTGGGCGCGAGCGTGCAGTCGGTGCTGTTCGGGGTCCTGGTCGGCGGTGTCGCGGGATGGCTCGCGCCGGTCTGGCTACGGTGGCTGACGCTGCCATGATCCCGGCCGGGGCTCAGCTCCCGGATGCGAGCCCCGGCGCGAATGCGCTGCCCGCATAGGTGGAACGCGGCACGATCTCGCCGCGGATGAGGCGCTGCGCCCAACCGTGGACGGTGGCGCGCTCGACGGCGCTCACGTCGTCGCCCAGGACCAGTCGGACCGCGTCCTCGGTCTCGAGACCGATGCGCCAGGCGCTGCCCACAGCCAGTTGCCCTGCATGGTGATCGAGCAAGGCCTGGCTCACGGCACGGCCCGAGTCGGCGATGGCCGATGCCAGATAGACCGCGGGATCCCGCGCGACCCAGTCCAGCACGTTGCCGATCTGCCAGATGCCGGCCTTGCGGCACGCGCGCGTCACCCCATCGCGCCCGCCATCCAGCATGACGAACACGCATTGGGCACCGGCGTGCGCCAGGGCCAGCGCCCATCGCTCGGCCAGGTCGGCATCGTGCTGCTGGCCGCAGAAGCCAGTCAGCAGCGTCGGAGGGCCCGTGCTTTGGCGCACCCCGTCGGCGTAGGCCGCGCGCGCGGACAGCCCAGGGCGCACCGGCTCCCCGGACAGATGCCCGACGACGCCATCCGGTGCGGCCCGTCCACCCGCCAGGATGCCGGCAAGAAAGGCGGACTGCTCCTGCAGGACCTCGTAGACCGCGACGTTGTGGGCGGGTCGATGCCCCTGGGTCACGGCGAACTGGATGTGGGGATAGTCCGGCGCCACGGCGCCCACCGGAACGTCGCCCTGACCGCCGTGCGCCACGATCAGCGCGGGGCCGGCGTCGCACAACGCGCGCAGATGCTGGGTGCGCGTCACCGGGTCGGTCGATTCGATCCAGACCACGTCTGCCGCCACGCCGCGGCGCTGTGCCGCCTGCACGCCGGCCAGGCCTGCCTCGTTGAAGCCGCCGCGCCCCGGCGTGCCGAACAGCACCACCAGGCGATGCGCGCTCACAGCGACGCTCCGCTCGCGCGCACGACCGGGCCCCACGCCGCGCCCTGACCCTGCACGAAGTGCGTGAAGGCGTCCGGCGACTTGGCATCCAGCACGAAGCCCTGCTGCTCGAGCTGGGCGCGCACGGCCGGGCGCTGCAGGGCATCCGCAAAGGCCGCATGCAGGCGATCCCGCACCGGCGCCGCCAGCCCGGCAGGCGCCGAGATGCCGACGAAGTTCTCGGCCACCAGCTGCGGGTAGCCGAGCTCGCCCACCGCCGGCACCTGCGGCGCCTGGGGCACCCGCGCGGGTGTCGTCACCGCCAGCAGACGCACGTGGCCGGACTGCGCAAGCGGCAGGTTCTGCGGCAGCGCATCGATGGCCATGGGGATGTGACCGGCCAGCAGGTCCTGGCGCATGTTGGCCGCGCCCTTGTAGGGGATGTGTTCCAGCGGCAGCCCGGTCGCCTGTGCGAAGAGCTCGCCCACGATCTGCCCCACCGATGCCAGGCCGCCGCTGCCGTACTGCACGGCCTGGGGCTGGGCCCGGATCCAGGCGATGAGCCCGGCAAAGTCCTGGACCGGCACGCTCGGGTGCACGACGAAGGCGGTCGGCACGGCGCCGATGTAGCTGACATGGCTGAAGTCGGCCAGCGGGTCGTAGCCCCCCGTCCCGAGCAGGAATGGCGATATCGCCAGGGGCGCGGAGTTCGACGCCAGCAGGGTGTAGCCGTCCGGTGCCGCCTTGGCCACCAGATTGGCGCCGATGGTGGAGCCCGCACCGGGCTTGTTCTCGATCACGATGGCCTGCCCCAGCGTCTCGGCCACGATGGGCGCCAGCAGACGCGCGGCAATGTCGCTGGCCCCGCCCGGCGGGAACGTGACGATGAGGCGCAGCGGCCGCGTGGGCCAGGTGTTGGCGGCATGGACGCCGGGTGCCAGGAGAAGGCCGGCGCCGGCCAGCAGGAGGGAACGACGGGAAATGGACATGGAAGGCCCCGGATGCACGAGGGCGAGACACTACGGCGCGCCTGCAGGGTCGGGAACGATCCATTGGCTACGAGCAAATAGCCTGAAGTCACTAGCGCTTCACGCGACTTGCAACGCTTCTGCGATATATCGTAAGATATATCGCATATGTCGACCCTACCGCATTCCCGGCGCTCGCCGGATCTCTCGCGCAGTCGCAAGTTCGGCGGCGAAGACGTGGCCTTGCTGCTGCTGTCCCTGCTCGCCGATGGCGAGCTGCATGGCTATGGCCTGCGCCAGGCGCTGCAGACGCGCAGCAACGGCTTCTACATCCCGAGTCCCGGGGTGCTCTATCCCGCCCTCGCGCTGCTGGAGGCGCGGGCCTGGGCAACCGTCGAGGTGGACGGCAACCGCAAGTCGTACGCGGCCACGGCGCTGGGCTTGCAGGAACTCGCGCGCGAAGCCGAGCGCGTGGCGCTGCTGTGGGCAGGACTTGACCACGCCGCCCGCAAGTCGGCTTGGCTGCGCCGCACCGCCGCCGACGACGCGCCCGTGCTCGGGCCGGATGGCGAGGACGTGGCCACCGGCTGGGTCCCCGAATTCATCCAGGCGCGCGTCGCCTTCAAGCAGGCGCTGTTGCTGCGCGGCGCCGCTTCGCCCGAGCAGCAGCGCCAGATGGCGCGCATCCTGACGCAGGCCGCAGCCGAGATCGAGGCCGCCTGTCCCCTTCCACCGACTGCTGCCAGACCATGACACAAGACATCTCCCACGCTACCGCCGCCCCCGCGCTGGACGTCCAGCGCGTACGCCACCCACTCAAGTTCCGCCAGCTGCACGTCGTGCGCGTCACCGACGTGTCGCCGCATCTGCGCCGCATCACCGTGTCTGGCGAGGAACTGGCGGACTTCGTCAGCGCCTCGTTCGATGACCACATGAAGCTGTTCTTTCCGACGCCCGGGCAGCGCGAGCTGGTGTTGCCCACGGCCACCGAGCAGGGCGTCGTCTTTCCGGAAGGCGTGGAGCGCCCGCCGGCGCGCGACTACACGCCGCGCCGCCACGACCCGGTCGCTCGCGAGCTGGACATCGAATTCGCCCTGCATGGCGATGGACCGGCCGCCGACTGGGCGCTGCGCGCCGCGCCCGGCGATGTGCTGGGCGTGGGCGGCCCGCGCGGCTCATTCATCATCCCGGCCGGCTTCGACTGGCACGTCCTGATCGGCGACGACACCGCCCTGCCCGCCATCGCGCGGCGGCTGGAAGAGCTGCCGGCGGGGGCCAAGGCGATCGTGATCGCCGAGGTGGCCGATGCCAGCGCCCAGATCGCGCTGCCCAGCGCGGCCGAGGTGACGCTGACGTGGGTGCATCGCGCCGGGGCCCCAGCAGGCAGCGTCGAGGCGCTCGCCAGTGCCGCGCGCGCCCTGACGCTGCCATCAGGCGAAGGCTATGTCTGGGTGGCGGCCGAATCCGCCGTGGCACGCGCCGTACGCGCGGTGATGGTCGAGCAGCACGGTGTGGCCAAGGGCCGCATCCGGGCCGCGGCCTACTGGAAACGCGGCACCGCCAACGTTCACGAAACGCTGCAGGACTGAGTTCCGCGCAGATCGGGCAGCACCAGGCGGAACCACACCGTATCGGCAGTGGCCTGCAGGCGTGGTGACTCGCCGGCGGGAATGTCGATGGCCGTCCAGGTGCGCCAGTCGGCCGCATTCGATGCGCGGCCCTCCCCCGCGAGCGCGAACAGCAGCGACGGGGCATGCCGGGCGTCGACCTGCCAGACCGCGCCCGCTGCCTGGGCGACCTGGGACAGGCGAACGTCCTTTTCCGTGAAGCTTGCCAGGTGCCGGGCGCGCACGCCCGGCTGATCGGCCAGCGCCTGCCAGTCGCACGCTTGCGGATGGATGAAGACCGGCGCGCCATAGCGTGGCTTGGGATACGCAAGCTCGCGCCCGTTGACGTGGCTCCACACCGCTTCGTAGCCATCGCGATTGCGCGGCCGGGCGTCGTCCTGCGCGTGGCGAAACACGCCGCCCTCGAAACTGCCCTGGGTGGCCAGCTCGCGCGCGCCTCGGGACATCTGCGCCATGCTCATGTAGCCCGCGCCCGAGGCGCCACCGAACTGCACCACCAGGCTCAGGGCCGTCTCCCCGGTCTCGGCCTGATTCTGCGGCCCGTAATGGCAGCCTTCCGGAAAGTACGCCAGATCACCGGGCAGGATGTTCAGCCGCGGGCCGATGTTGGTCGGCCCCTGCAGCGCAATGCGCACCTGATCGAAATGGTGCCGATGGCGGGGCGACACGAAGTCCGGCTCGATGCGCCCGATGACCAGGGCGTAATTGTTGGCATCGCCCTCCTCGCCTGCCAGGAGCTGCTTGAACTCGATCCGCCCCTGCCGCGGATTGTCCACGAACACCCATTCCACCGACTCGTATCCGACCACGCGCATGACATTGCCTCCCAGGTTCGTCCGGCAAAGTCTAGATCGTCCTACGATTTAGGGTCAAGCCAATTCGCGCCGCTGCTGGGCCAGGTGGCGCAAGGTGTAGGCGTTGCGCCGGATATGCGCACGCATCAGCAGCTCGGCCGACGCCGCATCCCCCGCCAGGACGGCGGCCGTGATCGCCTGGTGATCGCGGTTGGATCCCGCAAAGCTCTCGCGCGCAAGCCAGCCGGACGTCGCCGTGCGCAGGTACGCGGTGGAGAGCTGGTGCACCTGCGTCGCCAGGCTGGGCGACCCCGCCGCCTCGATCAGCGCCTCGTGGTAGCGCTCGTTCGCCCGCAGGTAGGCGGCGTCGGGCTGGCCGGCGGCCAGGGCCGCCTCGAGGTCTGCCTGGGCCTGCGCCACGGGCGCCGCCACGACCTCGCCGTCGCGCGCCACGCGTTGCGCCGCCTTGCGGGCCACCAGTCCCTCGAGCACCTCGCGCATGTCCAGGATGTCTTCCGTTTCCTGGGCCGTCAGCGCGCGCACCGTCGCCCCGCGGAAGCGGTGCATTTCGAGCAGCCCTTCGGTCGCCAGCCGCCCCAGGGCTTCGCGCACCGTACCCCGGCTCACCCCCAGATCGCGCTGCAGTTCGGCTTCCACCACCCGCGCTCCCGGGGCATAGCGCCCCTGGCGCACGGCGTCGCGCACGACGGCCATCACGTGATCCAGTGCGGACGACTTGGCGACGCGAACCTGCGCGTCCTCGGAAATGGTCTTTGACATTGTCCTACGATCCATCCAGAATATCTGGACATTGTCCTACAAAAACCAGGAGACACCTCATGGGGCAGCAGCGCTTTTCCTTTCGCCCGGCGCTCCGGGTCTGTGCCGCGCTTGCCGCTGCGGCTGTCATCCCGCACGCCGCGCACGCCGCCGCGCCCTATCCCGCCAAGGCCATCACGCTGGTGACGCCTGCCGCGCCGGGCGGCGGCACCGACGCCATCGCGCGCTCGCTGGCCGACGCCATGGGTCGAGGCGCAGGCGTGCCGGTCGTCGTGGAAAACCGGCCCGGCGCCTTTGCGCAGATCGGCACCTCGCATGTCGCGCAGGCCGCACCCGATGGTTACACGCTGCTGCTGACGGCCAGCGGTCACACCGTCAATCCCGCCGCCTTTCGCCAGTTGCCCTATGACACCCGCACGGCATTCGCGCCCGTGGCGCGGGTGGCGAGCTCGCCCGCCATCCTGGTGGCGCACCCGGCGTATGGCGTCGCCTCGGTGGCCGATCTGCAGGCACTCGCCGGCAAGGATCCGCAGCGGCTCACCTTCGCCTCGTCCGAGACCTCCATCCAGCTGATGACCAGCGAACTGGGCGCGCAGCTTGCCGCAGCGCCCACCGTCGTCTACTACAAGGGCACCGGCCCCTCCGTGAACGATCTGCTGGGGGGCCACGTCGGCTTTGCCATCACCAGCATCGCCTCGGTGCTGCCCTACCTGAAGGATGGCCGCCTGGTGCCTGTCGCCGTCACCGGCCAGCGCCGGGCAGACGTCCTGCCGAATGTCCCGACATTCCAGGAACAGGGGCTGCGCGGCCTGGACAGCACGGTGTGGCAGGGCATCCTGGCACCGGCCGGCACGCCACCCGCCACCATCACCTGGCTCAACGCGCGCATCAACCAGGCCTTGCAGGACCCCGCCGTGGTCGAACGACTGCGCACCCTGGCCTATGCGCCGGCCGGTGGCTCCGCCCAGGCCTTCGATGCGTTCCTGCAGGAAGACCTGGAGCGCCAGGCACGCCTGGTGAAGGCGGCGGGGCTGGAGCCGCAGTGAGTGGGGGGATGACCACGCCTCGCATGGACGCGGGCGGCGCCGGCATGGCGTCCCCTAGCGCCGCGGCGGCGTGCGGCTGACCGCGAAGGCCCGGGCCAGGATGGGCTTGGCCCAGGTCGGCACCGTGTGCAGCGGCGCATGGTCGACGATCCGGCCGTGCTGCATCTCCAGCATCAGGACGGGTTCGGGGCGCA